>Ga0185299_10000753_pt1 | contig 78055 bp, 42 predicted proteins | sample PaiPotPPA55metaG_FD_128002 | JGI IMG/M metagenome (GOLD analysis project Ga0185299, IMG submission 128002) | Iron sulfur acid spring bacterial and archeal communities from Banff, Canada, to study Microbial Dark Matter (Phase II) - Paint Pots PPA... ...
TGGGCAATAGGCTGTTTCGTCAGCTGCGATACGCTTCCACTTGCTTGCCAAGCTATTTCTTGCAAAGGCTTACCCGGCGCGCACCCAACGGCAAAGTCCATTTGATAATTGCCCTTGCTGACCACTTTGAGCCCAGTAGCATGCCCGGCGAGGGCACGGGCTACGCTCCGCGCGAAGTGCAGCAGGAGCGGCTCGACACTTGGTGCGAGGAATATCCCCGAAACTTTGATCATTTTCGCGATCACGAAGGCCGTGCTTTCACGCACACCTACTTTTATCCCGCCGAGCAGTACGACCGCGAGCTAGTGGAACAACTGGCGGGGCTTTGTCGCGCCGGATGGGGCGAGATGGAGATCCATCTGCACCATGGGCTGAACGAACCAGCAATCGCCGAGATGACCCGACAGCAGCTCATTTCATTTCGTGATGCCCTCGCCCGCCAGCATGGATGTTTGTCCTATCAAGACGGAAGCAATGCTCCCAGATATGCTTTCGTGCATGGGAATTTCGCCTTGGCCAACTGCGCTCATGGATACGCTTGCGGCGTTGACAGCGAAATGCAAATACTCGCCGACACGGGCTGCTATGTGGATATGACCTACCCGACTGCCGCATTTCATCCCGCACAGATTGCCAAACTGAATTCCCTCTACGAATGCGCTCTGCCCTTGGATCACGCAGCACCGCAGCGTTACGGCCGAGACCTGCAAGCCGGCCGTCCGATCACCGTCTTCCCCTTTATCGTGCAAGGCCCCTGGATGCTTGACTTTGATCGAAATTCACGGAGCGGATTTGGCCGCCTCGACAACGGAGCCCTTACCGGACGAAACGCGCCCAGTCTTCGCCGTCTTGCTCTTTGGAAAAAGGCTGCCATCGATGTCGCAGGCCGACCGGACTGGCTGTTCATCAAACTCCATACCCACGGCATGGACCCCGTGGACAACGAAAATGTTCTGCGCGCCCCGATGCAGCAATTCCTGGCCGCCCTGATCGATGGTGCCGCCGATCGTAAAGAAATCCTGCACTTCGTTTCCGCTCGTGAAATGGCCAACATTCTTCTTGCTGCCTGTGATGGACGGGAAGGCAATCCTGGCGACTACCGCGATTACCGCTACAAGCTGGCACGAAATGCGAATCCAAACCCTGCGACGGGCACACCAAGCCTGGCGGTGAGAGGATAGCTTATGTGCGGGATCGCAGGAGTCGTGAGTTCAGACCCGGCCGAACGGATTGAAGAATCCACCGTCCACCGCATGTGCCAGGCCATTCTGCATCGCGGCCCCGACGATGAAGGCATTCTGACAAAAGCCAACACTGGCCTGGGAATGCGCCGGCTCAGCATTATTGATGTTGCCGGCGGCCACCAACCGATCTTCAACGAAGACCGTTCTGTCTGGATCGTGTACAACGGCGAGGTATACAACTTTCCCGAACTACGCCCCGAGCTGGAAGCCAGCGGACACCGCTTCTCCACCAACACCGACACCGAAATGATCGTTCATCTCTACGAAGAGATGGGCGCCGACTGCGTGAAAAAATTGCGCGGCATGTTTGCCTTTGCCCTCTGGGACGATCGCCGCCAGCGCCTGCTGATCGCCCGTGACCGTCTGGGGAAGAAGCCCCTGCACTACGCGCTGCATCGCGGGAAGCTTTATTTTGCTTCCGAAATCAAGTCCATTCTTGCGGTTGCTCCCGAACTTGCCGAGGTGAACTACGCGGCGCTGATGCAGTATATGTATCTGGGATACATTCCCGACCCCGTGACCGCATTCGATGGAATTCACAAGCTGCCTCCGGGGCACTTGCTGGAGTTTGAGCGCGGGGAAATCCGTATTCGCCAGTATTGGGACTTGCCGGAATACGGCACTCATCATCCGAAGAGCGAAGAAGAATGCCTTGAGGAGATGGAGCAACGCCTCAGTGAAGCCGTGCGCATTCGCTTGATCTCCGATGTCCCACTGGGCGCGATGTTGAGCGGAGGCACCGACTCATCCACAGTGGTCGCCCTCATGGCGCGGGCCAGTTCCAAGCCGGTCAAAACCTTTGCCATAGGATTCAGTCAGGCCGACTTCGATGAGTCGAAATATGCCCGGCTGGTGGCCCATAAATTCGGCACCGAGCATCATGAACTCATGCTCGAGCCCGACATCGTGGGAACAGTCGAGAAATTGACCCGCTCGATGGAAGAACCGTTTGGCGACTCCTCGATGCTGCCCACATATTTCGTTTCCTGCCTGGCCCGCCAACACGTCACCGTGGCGCTTTCCGGCGACGGCGGCGACGAACTTTTTGCCGGATACGAACGCTACGGAATTCAACAGCGACGACAGATGTTTGCCCGGTTGCCTCAGGGCCTGCGCCGCATGTACCGTGAGAAGTTGTTTCCTCTGCTTCCGCATGGAATGCGAGGACGCCGCCTTTCCTACAGTCTCTCGTTGCCCTGGAAAGAGCGTTACGCGGAAGAGATGTGCTTCATCCCGGCGTTCGAGCGCGAAATGCCGCTGCTGACCCCGGAATTCCGCGCCACCATTGCCGAGAGTGGCAATCCCGCCGACATCCTGATGCGATACTTCGAGCAAGCCCCAGCGCACGATCCCATCAGCCAAATGCTTTACGTGGACACCAAGACCTATCTGGTGGAAGACATTCTCACCAAAGTGGACCGCATGAGCATGTTAACCTCCCTCGAAGTGCGGGTGCCGATCCTCGACCATTTGTTCGTGGAGTGGGTCACTCGACTCGGCCCGGAATGGAAGATGCGCGGCGGCAAGCAGAAATATATCTTGCGGAAATTGGCGATGAGAGTTGGGGTGCCCAAGGAAGTGCTCTACCGCCCCAAACAGGGTTTCGCTTTGCCCCTCAAATACTGGATGCGGCGGGAATTAAAGGACCTGATCCAAACTGTGTTGCTGGAACCGCGGACCCTACAGAGAGGTTACTTCAATCCACAAGCCGTGCGCCGGGTGCTGGAAGAACATTTTCGCGGCCGGCGCGACCAGTCCGGCCGCATTTGGAGGCTTCTGATATTTGAATTATGGCACCGGAATTTCCTGGAAAACTTCCGGCAAGCAGATTGGTATTACCCTGGGGTCGCCGCTGCCTCAGTCCATGGAGAACCCCGCTAATGACGGTGGCTGGCGAACTATTGTGGGGCACAGAAGATCCGGCGCAAGCCCGGATCTCCAACCCGCCGTCCCGGGTGTTCCTGATGACTAATACCTTCGAAACGGGCGGCAGCGAACGCCAGTTTGTTTCGTTGGCGAAGTCGCTGGATTCCCGCTGCTTTTCGGTTGACCTCGGCTGTATTCAACCTATCGGTCCCCTGCGCGAACTAGTTAGCGACGTTGACGCCTTCCCTCTCGGTGGCAATCTTTATGGATTGCGATCTTGGCAGAGCCGGTGGAAACTGGCACGACACTTACGGCAGCAACGAATCCAGATTGCCCACTCGTTCGATTTTTACACCAACCTGACGCTACTTCCGGCGGCGCGATGGGCAAAGGTTCCTGTAGTGATTGGCAGCCAGCGGCAACTGGGTGACCTGCTCTCACCTGCACAATTCCGGTCGCAAAAGTTTGCGTTCCAGTTTTGTGATGTCGTGGTCTGTAATTCGCGGATTGCTGCTGACCGGCTGCTGCAAGCGGGTCTCCCGGAGAAAAAAATTCGTGTGATTGGAAACGCGCTGCTGCCCGAGGCCTTCGCTACTACCGTGCCCGCTTTCCCCCGGCAGCCAGGCGTGCTGCGAGTGGGCATGATTGCCCGCATGAATGCGGGTTACAAGAACCACCGTGGGTTTCTTCAGGCGGCAGCCAGATTACGCGCCTGGTTGCCGGATACGGAATTCTTACTGGCGGGAGATGGCCCGCTCCGCCGGCAGCTCGAAACTGAGGCGGAATCCCTGGGAATTGCCCAGCAGGTTCGTTTCCTCGGTGATCGGCGCGACATTGCGGCGGTGCTGGCATCTCTTGACGTATCGGTCGTCCCTTCCGATTCTGAGAGCCTCTCGAATGTGATATTGGAATCGTTTGCCGCCGGCATTCCTGTAGTGGCAACCCGCGTAGGCGGCAACCCAGAATTAGTCAGCGAAGAGCGAGGGGTTTTAGTCCCAGCGAAAGATGCTCCCGCACTGGCTAATGCGATCCATCAAATATTAAAAGATTCCTCATACCGCGTCGATGCAGGCAGCAACGCACGGCGATTCGCGGTCGAGCAATTCTCGGCGGAACGTATTGCCGGAAGATATCAAGAGCTCTATGCAGAGGTTCTTTCGCGAAAACTGAGTTCCAAACCACCTATGCTTCGCGGGCGGAATGTTCCCCGCAGCGAGTTGCGGGTGGCCATTATCGCGCCCTCGCTGCGCTATGTCGGAGGACAGTCGGTCCAGGCGGACCTGCTGTTGCGGTATTGGGCCGGCGATCTCGACGTGCAAGCGCGCTTCATTCCCGTGGATCCACCCTTTCCGTTTGGCCTGCGCTGGGTGCAGCATGTGCCCGGTCTCCGCACCCTGCTGCGTACGCCGTTTTACCTTGCCGCATTGTGGCGCGGCCTTCATGACGTGGATGTGGCCCACATTTTCTCTGCCTCCTACGCATCGTTTTTGATCGCGCCCTTTCCCGCTTGGTTGGTGGCACGGATGCAAGGTAAAAAAACATTGATCAATTACCACAGCGGCGAGGCCCGCGATCATCTGCGGCGCTCCCCGATCGCCCGCGCGATCCTCAAGCGCGTGGATCTGGTCGTGACTCCGTCAGCCTATCTGGTCGATGTTTTTGGAGAATTTGGATTGACGGCAGACCCGATTCCGAACATCGTGGATTTTTCGCAGTTTGCCTATCGCCCGCGGGCGCCTCTGCGGCCACATCTGGTCTGCACCCGCGGATTCCACACTTATTACAGCATCGATGTCGTGGTCAAGGCCTTCGCGTATGTAAAAAAAGAATTTCCCGGTGCGCAATTGGACCTGGTCGGCGGAGGGCCGCTGGAATCCAGTATCAAGGAATTGGTTTCTGCGTTGAAGCTGTCCGGCGTGAACTTCTGCGGCGTAGTCTCGAGGCAGGAAATCGGCAAATATTATGATCGTGCCGATATTTTCGTTAACGCATCGCGCCTCGACAACATGCCGGTATCCGTTCTCGAAGCCTTTGCCTCCGGTACGCCGGTAATTAGCACTTCGCCCGAAGGAATGCGATATTTAGTAGGACATGGTCGAACCGGCCTGCTTTCCGAACCCGGGAATCCCGAAGCGCTGGCGGAGAATGTTCTGCGCGTTCTGCGAGATCCCGAGTTTGGGTTGCGCCTGGCGGCGAACGCGTTTGAAGAACTGGGTCGCTACAGCTGGGAGTCGGTGCGCGAGCAATGGCTGCACACCTACCGCGCGCTGGTTCCACCGGGAGCAGTGATCGGGAAGTCCGTGATGAGGCCATGAACTTGAAACGGGTTTACTGATGGAATCAGCGATAGAGAAATCTTGTTCCGCGAGTGCGTCCCCGGCGGTGCGATCCAAGGCCCCGGTGTTTGTGCTAGGCTGTCCCCGGTCCGGGACCACGGTTCTGTACCACATGCTGCTCTCGGCGGGAAATTTTGCCGTGTACCGGGCGGAATCGAACGTCTTCAGCGTTCTGCAGCCGCGCTTCGGCAATCTGCGCTCTGAGAGCAACCGCAACGATCTTCTCGGCTTATGGCTGCACAGCCGGCTGTTTCAGGTCACCGGTCTCGACGCTGAAGACATTCGCGAAAAAATCATGCGCGACTGCCATAGCGCTGGCGATTTTCTACGCATTGTGATGGAAGAGACCGCGCGGCGCCAGAGCGTCGAGCGCTGGGCCGACTGCACGCCCGACCATCTGCTGTACATTTCGGAAATCAAGCGCCAGATTCCCAACGCGCTGGTCGTCCACATCATTCGCGACGGTCGTGACGTCGCCCTTTCCTACGTCAAACAAGGATGGACATACCCATTCCCCTGGGACCGCAACCAGGAGATCGCCGTGGCTGGGCTCTTCTGGCAGTGGATTGTCAGCAAGGGGCGCAGATTCGGCCGAGCACTGGGGCGCGATTATTACGAACTTCACTATGAAGATCTGGTTGAAAAGCCGCATGAGACTCTGCACGCACTCGGCAATTTTGTCGGCCAGGAGCTGGATTACGACCGCATTCGGCAAGTGGGAATCGGCTCGGTACGCGAGCCAAATTCTTCCTTCGCCTCTGACCCTGGTGGCGGCTTTCATCCTGTCCGTCGCTGGGTGGAGCAGATGTCACCTGAGCAGCTTGCGACTTTCGAGGCGCTGGTCGGAGTTCTTCTGCAGGAGCTTAGGTATCCACTTTCCTCTAGCCCCAAGTGTAAGTTCCGGGATCTGCGGCTTCGCTGGACTTACGATGCCTGGTTCGAAGCGCGTCACTGGCTTAAGAGCAGGACTGCGCTCGGTCGGTTGTCAACAATCGACCGCATGGGCCTAGCGGCTTCTTCGGAAAAGCAGAGGTGACAAGAACGTCGCTCAATGGACCAAGGCGCGAGAGCTGCTGCGTCGTGTGCGGTGAATCGTTCCGATCGCCCCCCAGGTGGGCGCGACGCCACGATTCCGGATTCAACGGCCGCCATGTGCGATGGGAGTGGCCGCGGTCGTTCGCCTGTGTTTGGCCAGGACGCGCTCAAAGGCCTGAAGCTTCTACGCTGAAGACTTCGAGCTTCGAGGGAAACATTTTTCGATTGCCGCCGGCGGGCCGAACACCCGTTCCATGGAGAGACGAACCGACTTCGACCGGTTAAAGAATCAAAGCGGAAGCAGATCCCCATCGCCTGTACCAGAATATGTTTTCTGATAAGTCCTCTCGACTGCGCCTCCCAGCGGAATGCGCGTGGCAAACTCCAGTAATACCTTACGCAGGTATGACCTAGTCGCGAAATCTGGACAAGCTAGAATGAAAGTTCTTCCAAATCCAGGAGAGGCGGTGAAAAGGAACTCGACACAGCGGAGAACAGATGGTCGCAATCAATCATGCAGCTGCGAGTTAAGCAGCCTTCACTTCTCAGCCATCGACAAGTCCATAGGTTCCTTTCAGCTCACCCTCGGACCTCTTTCGCGGTGCAGCCACGCAGACAAACAGCATAGACAAGAAGCCGCACAAGATACTTGGTTTGCTCTCCTACTTCACATTAGCCAGCATCCGCTCCAATTTCTCGAGGTCAGCTCCCAGGTCTTTCCCGTCCGTCCCCGCGCCCAGAGCGGGCGATACCTTGTTGCATTCGTCGCCGGATTTTTCTTTGCACAGTTCGTAAGGCTTGCCCCCAGGTTCGGTGAGCTGACGAATCCCCGCTGCACGCATGTCTTTCACGGATGGGTTCCCCGAAGGCCAGCCTCCGTCGCCAATCATCAAATTGTGCGTGAATGAAGAATTCACAAAACAATTTTTGATGACGTTTCCGGGTCCCTGCTGCTGGGGTTGGTACGCGCAATTCGTGGGTCCTCCGCCCTCTGACTCCACGTCGTCTTCGCCAGTCGAAAGAATATTGTTTTCGATGGTGAAGTTTGCAAACCGTCCGCGGTTGGTGATGCCAAAAACAGCATGGGGAACGAATGCAGTGACGTGCTCAATCTGTACATTCTGCAAAGGAGGTGCGGCCACCATAAGCTGGGCGAACAGGCCGGCGCCCGCGTATTGTTTCCCGCGGACGTTCTCCACCAGCACGTCGTGAATACTGTACCGCTCGCCGGCAGTGGCTTCGCCTCCCGCATCTGACCGAACGTTCACAATCTCGAACACGCTCCCGACGTTGGAGATGCGGTTGTAGCGGATAGTCACATCCGTGACCCGGCACAGTGGGCAATGGTTTTCCTGATTTTTCGGGCTGATAAGAATCGCATAGCCATTTTGGCTGAACCCCCCCCAGCAGTTTTCAAGCACGTTGCCTTCAAACAATACGCGTTGCGCGTTCTTCAGCTCGAACAAGTTCTTCACGATGAATGGACGGCCCGATGCTCCCGCCACAAAGCCCGGTTCTCCGGGCTTCCAGATCATCGGTTTGAACAGATAGTTCCCCCGAATTTCAATGTCCGCCGGGGTCATGGTCGCGGGTGCTCCGCCAAAAATAATGTTCTCGCCGGCAGCCTCAAGAAAGTTGTTTACAATTTTGAACGGGCCGGTGGGCGAATTACCGCCGCCGGTTGCCAGCACTTGGGAGTCAGTGCACGAGCCGGTCACTGCGACGCAATGGAACTCGGTAAAAAAGGAATCCACTACCGCGATATGCGTCATGCCAGTTAGATTAATCGCTCGCGTAGTTTCAACCTGGGCTTCGCCATGCATCCACACCCGGTCAAACACCACGTGGTCCACGGGACCACCTTGGGGAGAAATTGCAAGCGCTGAGACCATTTGATCGCCACCACGGGCGACCTCCAGGCCGATAAAGCGGTAATGGTTCGCTCCCGGCTGAAAGACTAGTGGACCGACCCCTTCCTTGTCTTGGAGTTCAATCCTCGCCAACACATTCTGTGACATGCTGCAATGAAAATCCGGGCGTCCTGGGAGAGAGGGAACTCCAGCAAAACAGGGCTTCAGGCGAGTGCTTTCCGGGGGCAGGGCGGAGTCGGGCGCGCCGGTACGGACGATAATCCAGTGTGAATCGTCACAGGCCTTTTGCGGGAAATGAAACCTGCCGACAAACACAACTCCTGCCTGCAACTCAATGGTATCGCCGCAACTTGCGCTGTCGATGGCCAGCTGCAGCTTCTCACCGACGTGCACCACGATGTGCTTTCCGGGAGCGGGCGTGTCGGATACCGCACTACGCACGTAAACGCGAGGCAGTTCAGCGGGGCCGTCGAATTGCGCCTGCGTCGTTGGATGGCAGGCAAGGAAGAGGGTTACCACCAACAACCTGCACGCCGGTGGGTATTTCTGCACAGCAGAGAATCTAAAACGTGCCATCATCGCTGTAGAAAGCAGTCTTCTCACAGCATAGCATTGATTTCCGGCTGACTTCGAATGTGGCCAGGAAAAGAAACAGCTCCCGAACGGGGATTCCGTTCGGGAGCTTGTATCGTCGCTGAAAATCAGTAGACGTTTGCGGTCAGAGACTGGATCGCATTGATATCGGCCCCCAAGTCTGTGCCATCAGTCGCTGCGTTCTTATAAGGGCTCGACGAAACGAGTTGATAATTCCCGCCGTTTCCTCCATTGAAGTTCACGAATCCCGCCGCGCCTGCAGAGGACGCGAACAGATTGCTCGCCGGCCACTCGGACGCCGGAAAATTGTTGGCGTTTACGGCAATAAATGCGTTCTGAGTGAACTGATATCCTGCGGGGAAGCAGGTGGTCAGGACCGCAAGCGGAACGTCAGCGACAGCACAGTTGGTTGTACCACCGGTTGACCAGATAGGGTACAGGTGCTGCCCGATGATGTTATTGGTAAATGTAAATCCGTACATGGCTGGATTACCAACAGCGTTTCCCATCTGGATAAAGCCCCACTTCGGATCGGGAAACCCTGTAATGTGGTTGATGACAATGGAGTTCAGTGGATTGTTTGTCCAGCCGCTCAGAACTTGAAGCAAGTAGCCGCTACCCACATACGCCGAAGCACTGATGTCATCAATCGTAACGTCATGTATACTGTAGCGCGTTCCGGCTAAGGCAGCGGCACCGTTACCATTGTTAACGTTGGCCAAGGAAATCCCACCGCCAGCATGGCTGATAGTGTTGAATCGAAAAGTAACATCCGTAGTTTCGCAAGTAGGACAAAGATTTGACGTTCCAGCGGCCTGATTCTTAGGAGTCACGAGAAACGCCCACCCCGCTTGGCTAAACCCGCCCCAACTGTATTCGAATATGTTGCCCTTGATATCTACACGCTGCGCATTTTTCAACTCCAGCAGGTTCTTCACGCTGAACGGAGCTCCATTGGTACCGCCAACGAAACCTGGCTGACCAGACTTCCAAATAAGCGGCTTATAAAAGTGGTTGCCGGTAATCTCAATGTCTGCGGGCGTGACTGTAGCGCCACCCCCACCGTATAGAATATTCTCGCCCGATGCCTCCAAAAAGTTGTTATGAATGCGGTGCGGCCCGCTAGTCAAACTCCCCAAGCCACCGGCCACGGCTTTCGGATCGCTACACGTGCCCGATCCAGGACTGTGAAAGTCGTTCACATAGGAATCGAATATTCCGCCGCGCAACAACCCATTCGTCTGCAGCCCGTCGCAACTGTCGTCTTGGGCAGTACCGTGCAGCCATACCCGGTCGAGAAATATAGCGTCCGCAGCTATACTGCTGTTGCCGTTGGCGGGGCCCACAAATTGATAATTTCCACCCGTACCGCTGGACCGAGTGATCTCCAACCCCGGCCCCAGCCGATAATGATTGGCGCCGCTGGACCACTGAAACGGACCGATCCCCGCACCCGGAGCAAATAAAATCTGCGCGGTGACCGTTTGCACTCCACCGGGGCAGCTAAATGCAGGGCGTCCCGGCAAGCTGGCCACGCCGGAATAGCACGGTAACAGACGAGTACCTTCTGGCGGCAGATTGGAATCTGCAGCGCTGCTACGGATTACGATATAGTGCGAGTCGTCGCAAGGTTTATTCGGCAACGTTATGACCCCTACCGAGAATGTTGCACCGGCCTGCAATAACAAAGTATCGCCGCAATTCGCATTGTTGATTGCAGTCTGCAAATTCTGGCCTGCGCCTACCAAGGTTGTGGTCCCCGGCGCTGGAGTGTCAGCCATCGTGGTCTGCAGATAGACTCGCGGCAGTTCAGCCGGGCCGTCATAATTACCGCCGGTCGGCGGCGGGGGCGGCGCCGTAGTAGGACTTACGAAAACCGTCGCTTGTGCCGACTTAGTCGTGTCCGCCATGCTTCGTGCGGTAATCGTCGCTGTCGTGGATGAACTGACGCTGGGAGCGGCAAACACGCCGCCGCTCGAAATTGTCCCGCTGCTGGACGACCACGTAACCCCGGTGTTCGATGTGTTGCTGACGGTCGCCGTGAATTGCCGGGTCCCGGCTGAAATCACGCTCGTCGAAGTCGGCGAGACGGTCACCCCTACAGTTCCTGACGGATTGATCGTCACCGAGGACTGGGCCGACTTGGTCGTGTCCGCCACGCTGGTCGCAGTTACAGTCGCAGTCGTCGAGCTACTCACACTGGGCGCCGTAAACAACCCGCTGCTCGAAATCGTTCCCGAGCTCACGCTCCAGGTGACGGCCGTGTTCGAGGTGTTAGCTACTGTAGCCGTGAATTGCTGGCTTCCCGCTGAAATCAGGCTGGACGAAGTTGGAGACACGGACACGCTCACCACCGCTGGCGGGTTCACAGTAATCGTGGCTTGAGAGTGTTTCGTCGGATCCGCCACGCTAGTGGCAGTCACACTGGCAGTAGTCACTGCCGAGACGCTGGGCGCCGTAAACAGTCCGCTGCTCGAAATCGTTCCCGTGCTCGCAGTCCAGGTCACCGCCGTATTCGCGGTATTCCTGACCGTCGCAGAAAACTGTTGTGTCCCCGCAGACGGGACACTGGCGTTGCCGGGTGAAACGGAGACAGTTATCCCGGTGCTGGCGCCACGCACAATGACGTAAACCGTTACTTCGCCGCGGTCTGATTTCGGCAGGTCGGTGATTACAACCCTAAAATTGAATGATCCCGCCGTGGTCGGCGTGCCCGTAACTGTCCCAGTGTTGGTGTCCAGGTACAGTCCCGGAGGAATAATGCCGCGAATGAAAGAGAACTGATATGGTGCGCTTCCACCATGAACGCTGATGTTGTCGCTGTACGGTACTGAGGTATATGCGATCGCCAGCTGATTCGGCAGGATGGTGATCCGGTTGCCGTTGTTGGTGCCGCTGCTGGTTTCAGCACTGGCGCCGATCACTAAAGCCGACAACAGAAGAAAACAGAAAAAGACCTTTGAACCAAGTCCGGCAAACGGGTTGGCGGTAACTCGGGGCGCTCGCTTAAGTTGCATTTCACCCTCGTATCGGTAGTTTGGGGGGAACTCCTACGAGTTCTCAGTTGCGACTGTAGAGAATGCAGACCCTGGGGGGTAGATCACGGGAGTTCACCTCGGAAGTACTGCTTTTGGCATAAGGGAGGCGAGCAGATTGCACGAGACGGCTGTGACTTTGGCTTGAATCCCGCTTTCAGCGCGGCTTTTGAAGGCTACCAAGCGAGTGGGTACAACCTCTACTTACAGAAATGATTCATGGCAGCAAGCGAGTGCACACGGTACTTCCGTAATCTTGTGGAAGTTCTCCTGCCGGATGAGGCAAGGTTTTTCCGACTTGGGCCTTGGCAAATGTGCTCTTGGGTGGTGACGTCAGTTTGAAATCCACAGAGTACGGTAATCGAGTCTCCCCCGGGGAAACTCAGATCCGCACCTGCCAGGAAACCGGCACAGATCATCTCCAGGCAGTAATAGCGGACCTCGTCCGTTCCGGCAGCTGAATTGTGACGCCATCAAGCCATCTAGTGGATTTGCGGCAGAGCCTGTGCGGAACATTGGCCCGCGGCAGCTGGCGAATTCCGAATTCCCGACGCCTTTCAAAAGCTCGGATGACCGCGGTCCTCCGGCCGGCGCCACCGCGATCTCTCAGCTCTACGCGGTTGCATCCATCTATCTTTCAAAAAGAACGGCTGGGACGCCCACAAAACTCCAGCGCATTGAACTTTCAACCGGTCGGATTTCGGAAGATCTGAGTATTCGCACTGCCATTCTGAAAGCGGAGAAGCCCTTGGATGCCAACGCCAGCTACAGCTTTGGGAGGCGTTCCACCACCGCTGCGCAGCCTTTCGATCCGGTTGGCTCCCTTACCTCACCGGTGACGCCAGCGCCATCCTCTCCTGCCGCGTGAACCCTTCTGACTCCCCCTCCAGGCAAACCCGGTGCCACAGCTCCAGATTTAGCAACCGCCAGATGCGGTCGTAGTGGTCCTGGTGTTTTGCCCGGTGCTCCGCAAAAATCCGTTCGATCGACTCACGCCGGAAATACCCACGCTCCAGGCTTCGCGTCCCTACCAGAAGCTTTTCAATTGCATCCAGCCTCGGTCCCGCCAGCCATCTGCTCCACGGAGTCGGAAATCCCAGCTTGCGCCGATAAAGAATGGAATGGGGAAGGAGGTCTTCCACTGCTTTCTTCAGAATGGCTTTTCCTGCGAGCCCCTTAAGCTGCACATCCCGTGGAATTCGGGTAGCAAACTCCACAAGCACATGATCCAGAAACGGCACCCGGCTCTCGATCGAAGCCGCCATGCTCATGTTGTCCTGTTTCATCAGCAGTTCGACCAGGTAAGTCTTGATGTCGGTGTAGAGGAGCCGTTGCAGCAGTTCGCCCTTGGAGTTCTCCCAATATCCCAGCACGTACTGGTATGCCGATCCCGGCGCCAGTTTTCGGCGCGTGTCATCAGTCAGAAGCTGTGTCTGTTGCGCTTCGCTGAACGCGGAAAGAAAATTATCGAAATAGAACGAAGACCACGAAGCCGAATCCACTCCCAGGCAGGTATGCGCCAGCTTGCGGCGGAGTTTTGCGCCAATCAACGGTGACCCGCTAATCAGTCCCCGAATAGCTTTGCGAAGAAATGCGGGCGTCACACCGAGGTAGACGCGATCAACCGCCTGGTTTCGCAGCGTAAAAGAGTAACGCGTATAGCCGCCGAGCGTCTCATCCGCACCTTCTCCGGTTAGCACGACGGTCACCCGCTCCCGCGCCAGCTTAGCCACAAAGTACAGCGACACACTCGACGGCCAAACGATCGGCTCATCTTCCTGCCAGGTCAACTGGGGCAGGGAATCAAAGAAGTCGCGTTCGCTGACCAGTACTTCGTGATGCACTGAGTTCAAATGCTTCGCGACGGTGCGAGCATACGGCAGTTCGCTGTAGGTTTGCTCCGCGTATCCCACTGAGAAAGTTTCAATCGGCTCTTTGCGGATTTTCGTCATCAGCGCTGCTACCGCGCTCGAGTCCACGCCGCCGCTCAGGAAAACTCCCAGCGGCACATCGCTCATCAGATGGCTGCCCACCGCCTGCTCCAGCATTTCCCGGTACGTCTGTACGTAGTAGCTTTCGTCGCGCACCGGCCCAGTGCTCGAAACGTCCAGGTCCCAGTACTGCTCGATCTTCACTTCGCCGCTCTCACTCAGTTCCAGACAATGCCCCGGCAGCAATTTTCTGATCCCGTCATAAAACGTCTCTTCGCCCGAGAGATATCCGAAAGCGAGATACTCCGGAAGCCCGGCAAAATGGAATTCCGGATGTACGCCGCCGTGCGCCAGAATCACTTTGATTTCAGAACCGAACAAGAACGACTCCGAGGTTAGGCGATAGTAGAGCGGTTTGATGCCCAACCGGTCGCGCGCCACAAACAACGAACGCTTCTCGCGGTCCCAGATGGCAAACGCAAACATCCCGCGCAGATGATTCACGCAATCTCGCCCATACTCTTCGTACAGGTGAACAATGGTCTCGGTATCGCTGTTGGTTTTGTAGCGGTGGCCGCGGGCTTCCAGGTCCTTTCTCAAGGACGCGTGGTTGTAAATCTCACCGTTGAAAACGATCCAGGCGGTCCCAGTTTCGTTGCTGATCGGCTGATGCCCGCCGGCAACGTCAATAATGCTAAGCCGCCGCATCCCCAGCCCAACCGGGCCATCGGTATAGACTCCGTCGTCGTCGGGTCCGCGATGCGCCATGACTTCACACATCCGCCGCACCACGCCAACCTCAACTCGCGCGTCCCCTCCGAATTTCATGACTCCGGCAATTCCGCACATGGTTACGTATTCAGCCTTGCTTTCTAGGTTACAGCAGTCCCCCGCCGCAGTGCCTCAGCCGAGAAAAACTTTAGTGACTGCGCGTCGGATGCGCTGGCGCCCGTTGCCCTGGTCCATTCCAGCCGTTCCACCGGCTGCAGGGACGAGAACACCTCGCGCCCCTCGAATCCCACGCTGGTTGCCGAGCAAACCGCCAGCGCTGTGATCTCCCGATGTTCAATGCGACAGTAGAGCAGCTCTGCGTCCCCGTGGAACGGCCTCAGGTTCCAGGCTTCGCCGCTGCCCCCAAAAGTAACGTAGTCCGTCACGTCGCCGTGCTCGTATACATACCCGACGGCGTCGCTTACGCCTTCGGCAAGGTGGAAGTGCCCTGCCGCCTCCGCCGCGCCCAGCGGCAAAACCAGGGTGGCGTGTTCGGCCGGAAGCTGAACCCGGGCGCCAAAACTTGCCACCGGTGCCGGTAGTCTTTCTCCGTATGCTGGCGAGACCCAGCCTTCGACCACCGCCAGTTCCCATTTCTGCAGATTCGCCCCCAGCAAAACCAGCTTTTCGCTGCCGTCCGATACGGGATTCACCGTCACCGCGCTCGGCGATAGGACAACCTTCACATCCGGCGGGAGGTGCCAGAAGATTTCCAGATCATGAATCCCCGCGCCTTCGGCAATGTCCCGCACCAGCCAGTACCCGCCATGCAAATGAAAAATCATCCGCCGGTGAAGCACAGGATCAGCCAGCCTTCCATATCCGGTATGGCTTCCTGAAAAAAAAGTAAAGATCGAACCTGTGACCCATTTGTCCACCGATACTTCAGGCACCGACGTCCAGGAAAATGGATTTCCCGGCACTGCCTGGTCGAGTCCATCCACCCGCAAAGTATTATGTGCGCCGGTACCGCGAAACTGGCTTCGCTCATCTCCCGCAGAAACGTAAACGTAAGAGCCGGGATCAACCAGCCAGCGACGATCCTTCGCCCACAGCCGGACGCTCAAAGCGTCCGCGTGTCCGTGACCGCTGGCTCCGGCCCCGTGGGGGCCAGCGTCAATCAGCATCTGCGCATCATTCCCCGTGCCGCCCGTCACATACAGCCCGCCATCTGCGAATGCCTCGGCCGATAGCGACGCAAGCTCGGTGCCAACCTCGGATGTGCCTACCCGGCACGCATCCACAGCCAATTTCCCGAACAACCAGATGGCCTCTTCCGTAGGAGGCGCCGACTGCTTGAGTGAGGCACTCTCCAGGAATGCCGCCCCCACAGCCAGCGGATCACTTATGCACTCCGCGCGATTGCGCCGCGGATCGAATACCCGACCGCCGTCATCATCGCCAAAGCCCTCAGGCGGACCATTGCAGCAGAGCACCCGCAACACTTCCAGCATTCTGCCCAAGATCGCGTCGAAACTTCCAGGTATCGCAATCCCATTGCACGCCGCGAGCGCGCGGGTATGCAGAAAAAAGTCCAGCGCATAAACGTGGTAATAGAGCGATTGCTCGAAGTACACCCCGTCGGGACGAACCTGCCGCTTCGCCTCCGCCAGTACGATGTCTACTCCGTTGCGCTGCCATCTGGCAGCAGTCGGAATCTCCGGACACAGGGTCCCGATAAAAAAGAGCGCGACCGCTTCTCCAATCAAGTGTGTGTTCGGAGAAAAGTAAGTCGAGAGATTGCGCTCAATATAGCGCCCGTTCAAAGCCAGCCCGCCCACCAAGTCTCGCTCAAGAGATTCCGGCAATCCCCGGCACTGTCCCAGTAGGCCGCGTACCCATAACCACGAGAGACTGCGGAACGCCACTTCCAGACTGCTCCCCCAATTGATTCCCATCGGGTAAGGATTCGCCGCGCGCCAGGAATAAAACTGCTTTGCCACTTCCCGCGCGTACTTGTCATCTCCGCTAAACGCCCAGGCTTTCGCCAGCGTAACCAGATGCTGATGCCGATTCAGTTCCCAGATGATTTTGTGATCGCCGACCTGTTGAAAATCAAGAAAGGGAATCTTGTACCAGGGTTTGAGCGGCGCGCGTTTCCCGTGGACTGCGTCGAGATGCCAGTCAATTTCGCTGCCGTAGTTAAGATCGCGATACCCAAGCAGTCGGAAACGGTGCTGCAAAACTTCGTCCGCTTCCTGAACGGTGCGCTCAACTTCCTCCGGCAGATGCTCTTTCAGCAATGTCACCCGCTCGGGAACCTGCTCGGGCGAAAAGAAAAACTTCCCCCTTCTGTCCGGCTGTGCTTCCACACCACCCTGGGTGCGAGACATCCCGACTCGGTACAGCGCGTAGTCAGCCCGCTTGGTCAGTTCCTGCCCCAGCCGAGAGCGGACCTCGTCCCAGCTCATGCTGGATAGCCGATTCCAGACTTTCTGCAGCGGAAGGCTCACGCGTTAGCTCGCCAGTCATTTAGTCGCCGAAGGCGACGCATCCCAATCTTGTAATGCACAAAAGGCTTTAACGCTAGTATGAGTACTCCGAGTTCCACTCTCCGTCCTAAGTAGGCCCATACCAGTGCGATCGCCGCGTGAACGACGATCCACGCCCCCCGGAACATCCACAAGCGCGGAGTCCGGCGGAACCATACCACCCCGCTCCACGTTATACCGAAGAGCACCAGTAGGTTTGCCAGGACAAAAAACCCGATACTTTCCGACACTGCTCGCTTCTCCATAAAGTCGATCAGCCAGAGCATGCCGATTATCACAGCGATCGCTGCCAGCAGGAGGAGTAATTGATCTAGCATTTTACTTCTCGTCATCAGTGATTCCCCTCTACTCCATCTGAACTTGAAAACCTGCATCTGCCTGCCCAGTGCGTTTGCCAGCGAAGACCCACGTTGTGATCGTATCCCGATGTAGTGCGCGGGACAAATTGCCCGTGGGTGCTGGAGCGGCATGTTTTTGGGGACAAAGGCTGTCAAGTAACCTTCGTAAGTCTCTGTCAATGCAGTAGTTAACTAAAATTGCATGAGTACTCGCGAGCTGTGGCCGCTGGTTTCAGAGGTATCGTGTTTTGTACATCCGGCAATCCCGCGATGTGCTAACGTCGTAATTTCGCCAACCAACTTGAGGGAGTTCGACAGTGAACTTGTCCATCAGTCTTTTCGGTCTGGGATACGTCGGGTCGGTGAGCGCCGCCTGCTTCGCCCACATGGGACACAAAGTCACCGGTGTGGACATCAGCAAAACCAAAGTTGAAATGCTGGACTCCGGCCGCACTCCGATCATCGAGGCCCGCATGGAGGAGTTGGTCGCCGAGGCCCACAAGTCCTGCCGCCTGCATGCCACCAACGATTCCATCGCCGCCGTCCTCGCCAGCGACATTTCGTTCGTTTGCGTCGGCACTCCCAGCCTGCGCAGCGGCAAGTTGGATCTCAGCCACGTTGAGCATGTCTCGGGCGAGATCGGCGCCGCCCTCAAACAGAAATCAACGTTTCATACCATCGTGTTGCGCAGCACCGTGCTTCCAGGTACTACCGAAACTCTGATGGTCCCTACCATCGAGAAAGCCAGCGGCAAGCGCGCCGGTGTGGACTTTGCGGTTTGCTACAACCCGGAATTCATGCGCGAAGGCAGCGCCGTCGGCGACTTCCTGCAACCGCCCTATACCATTCTAGGATCGCAGAATCCCGAGCACCTTGCGCCGTTGCGCGAACTCTACGGCAGCCTTCCGGCTGCAACGTTTGAAACATCCATCCGCGTCGCCGAGATGGTGAAGTATGTTTCCAATCTCTACCATGCCGTGAAAGTCGGATTCGCCAACGAGGTCGGCACCCTGTGCAAGCACCTCAACGTGGAAGCCGATCAAGTGACGAAGATTTTCATGTCCGATACCAAGCTGAACATTTCGGCCGCGTATCTCGCGCCCGGCTTCGCCTTCGGCGGATCGTGCCTGCCCAAGGATTTGCGTGCCATCACGCACCGCGCCAAAGAATTGGACCTCGATCTGCCGCTTCTGCAGTCTCTGATGCCGAGCAATGAAGAGCACGTGGACCGCGGAGTAGAAGCCGTCCTGGGGACCGGGAAACGCAAAATCGCCATGCTGGGATTGAGCTTCAAGGCCGGAACCGACGACCTGCGCGAAAGTCCGCAAGTGCAGCTCATCAAGCGCCTGATCGGAGAAGGTTGCCAGGTAAAAGTATGGGACAAAGACGTTTCGCTGGGCCGCCTGGCTGGCTCGAACCGTCAGTACATCGAAGACGTAATCCCGCACATCGGCTCACTGCTCTCCGCTGATATGCCGGAAGTTGTGCGCGACGCGGAAGTGGTAATTGTCGGCACGAAAGTTGGTAAAGACGAACTGGCCAAACTTCTCACCCCCGCGCAGACGGTGATTGATCTGGTCAACCTCGATCCTGCGCGCCGTCCCCAGGCCGCTTCGTATCAGGGAATTTGCTGGTAAGGCCTATCGCTGGCGATACGGCGTCAGAAATTCCATTAACTCATCTTTAACCAGCGGCCCGCAGGCAATCAGCCCAGAGATCAAAGCGTTTTTCTGATTGCACACCAGTTCGGTATCCGCAAGCGTGCGAACACATCCGCCAGCGCACACGATCAGCGCCGCGCCTCCAGCAACATCCCACTCATGCTTCGGAGTCAGAGTGAACGTAATGTCCTCCAGCCCCGCCGCCACACGCGCCAGCTTATAAGCCACCGATCCCATCGGCCTCACTTTGAATGGCGCATCCCCAAAGCCCTTCCATTCGCCGCGCTTGGTCTCACTGCGGCTGGCAAGCACCACCGCACCCTCAAGCGTATTCCGCTGGCTCGCCCGAGCCACCGCCCCATTGAATTCAAGCCCGCTACAAATCGTCCCCAGAAAGACTTCATTCGTCGCAGGATTACAAATCCCTCCCGCCACCGGTCGCCCACGCTCCACCATCGCAATCGACACGCAAAACTCCGGAATCCCCTCGACAAACTCGCGGGTTCCATCCAGCGGATCCACAACCCAAACCCGCCCGTGGTTCAGCCGCGAGAGATCGTCGGCGGTTTCCTCCGACAGCCAGCCTTCGCCATCGCGCAATAGCGTCTTGCGCAGCACCGCATCCAGCGCGTGATCGGCTTCAGTCACCGGATCGTGTCCGGATTTATACTCCGCCGCAATCTCCCCCGGCGTGAAACGGGCGAAGACACCGCGCGCTAGTTCAATGGCGGCGCGGATTCTTTCCAGCACGTCAGCGTAGGAATTATTCACCATGAACTGTTTGCCATGACTGGTCCGCCAGGAATTGTTCGCCAAGAAACCGCGGCATCAGGCCCAGAGCATTCTCGCCCCGGTAGCCAGAAGAATCACGCACAGGATTCGCCGCAGCCATAGCACCGGAACCCGCGTGCTGAGATACGAGCCGATCAATCCCCCGGGAATAGAACCGATAAGCAAATATCCCACCAGCGGCAGATTCACGTTGCCCAGCCGGAAATGCAGAAGGCTGGTAACCCCGGTCAGGATCACGGCATGCGTAATATCGGTTCCCACCATCACTTTCGGTGGATAGCTATAGAAGAGAAGCAGCAGCATCATGATGATGCTGCCCGACCCTACTGAAGTCATCCCCACCAGGAAACCCGCCACTAGTCCGATGACTGCCATCCCAGCAAAAGATTTCGCCGTCGGACGCCGGTTCGCCATGTGGTCTTCGATCCGGCGTTGCAAGAGCAGCAGAACCGGAATGACGATGAGCAATATCCCAATTGCGGTCTTGATAAAGTCGTTCACTCCTGCGCCGTATAAAACGCGCAGGTGTTGCAACAATTTCACCCCGGCGATCGATCCTGGCACGCTCCCCGCCGCCATCGCCAACACCACCTTGCGGCGTACGTTGCCCTTATACAGATGCACCGCGCTGGACGGAATCTTGGTGATGAAATTGAACAGCGCATCCGACCCAACCGCGATGATCGCCGGCACCTTCAGTCCAAAGATCAGCAGCGGCAGCAGCAGCACGCCCCCGCCGAGCCCGGTCAGGCCAATCAGCGTACCAACCACCAGGCCGATCAGGATCTTGAGAGCGATCAGTTCCATTCGTCTGGCCGGCTACGATCCCGTCGAAGGCTCCGGGCTTACTCCGATGAACCCCTGCTGCTCCAGGTGCAGAATAATCTCCTGCGCCGATTCCTCCGCGCTCAGCTCCGCAGTGTTGATGACCACTTCTGCGTCGGCTGGCACTTCGTAAGGATCGGAAATCCCGGTAAACTCCTTCACGATACCTGCTCGCGCCTTGGCGTACAGCCCTTTGCGGTCGCGTCCTTCGCAAGTTTCAATCGGCGTCGCAATGTGCACCAGAATAAAGCCGCCGTATGGCTCAATCATCTGCCGCACGTGCTTGCGCGTGGCATCGTACGGAGCAATCGGAGCGCAAATGGCAATCCCACCATTCTTCGTAATTTCTGACGCTACATACCCAATGCGGCGAATGTTGATGTCCCGATGTTCTTTGGAAAATCCCAGTTCCGAAGAAAGATGCTTGCGCACGAGATCGCCATCAAGAATGGTTACCGGACGCCCGCCCGTTTCCAGAAACTTGGTCAGCAGTACATTGGCGATGGTGGATTTGCCCGAGCCCGAAAGCCCGGTAAAGAAAATCGTCACTCCCTGCTTGTGCCGTGGCGGATAGCTGCGCCGCAATTCCCGCACCACTTCGGGATAAGTAAACCACGCGGGAATTTCCCGGCCTTCATTCAACCGGTCGCGCAAGTCGGTGCCCGAAAGATTCAGCACCCGAGCCCCCTCCGGAACCTCGTTGTCCGGCACGTAAGTGTCCTGATTCTCCAGGTACACCATCATGCTGAACGGCACCATGGTGACGCCGATGTCTTTCTCGTGTTTCTTAAACAGTTCCTGCGCTTCGTAAGGCCCGTAGAACGGCTTGCCATTCGAGTCCTTGCCTGGCCCGGCATGGTCGCGGCCCACAATGAAGTGCGTTACTCCATGGTTCTTGCGAATCAGCGCGTGCCAGATTGCCTCGCGCGGCCCGCCCATGCGCATTGCCAGCGGCAGCAACGAGAGCTTCGCCGTTCCCGGAGGATACTTCGACAGCAGTAATTGGTAGCAGCGCACCCGGGTGAAGTAATCCACATCGCCCGGCTTCGTCATTCCAACTGAAGGATGAATCAGCAAATTCGCTTCCACCATTTTCGCCGCGCGGAAAGTCAGCTCCACGTGTGCGCGATGCATAGGGTTCCGCGTCTGGAATGCCACCACCCGTCGCCATCCCATGCGCGCAAACTCCGCCCGCAATTCCGCAGGTGTTTGCCGAATCGTCTTGAAATCGTAATGCGACGGATCCTGCACGCCTTCCAGCTTTCCGCCCACATACCAGGGATTGCCGCGATTCATCAGATAATCCACCCCCGGATGCACCGCGCTCGCCGTCCCAAAAACCGATTCGGCTTCAGCTTTGCGGTCCGGCTGCCATACTTCTTCCACATTCAGGACGGCCAGCATCACGCCTTCCGGATCGCGCAACGCAATCTTGCTCGAACCCGGCTGCAGCTTCTGGGCAAACTCTTCTGTGACATCGAGCGTGATCGGCATCGGCCACAGGACGCCACTCACCAGCCGCATGTTGTGACAGACGCCTTCGTAGTCTGCCTTGGTCATAAAACCGCGCAGCGGAGAAAAGCCTCCGCTCAGCAGTAGCTCCAGGTCGCACAGCTGGCGGCCGGTCAGGTCCCACGAAGGCCACTCGCGGGAATGAGATTTCAGTTCCACGCCGCGGTGCCCGGTTGCGATTAGTTGCACCAGTTCGCCGCCGTGGGCCGGAATAAGATGGCTCGTCGAAGTCGTCAAAATACGCAACCTCCGTAAATTCTTAGTTTTCCTGGGTTTCCAGCCAGGCACAGCCAAAATGTGGGATTTAAGAAACGATATCCTACCAGCTACTTCCAATCTACCAGCAGAGTCGGTATATGGAATGTTACCAAAAGTAACCTGCCGCCCTGCTTTTGTCCGATTTCTGAGGTTTACACCATGACCGCGCGGTTTTTGCCACCTCTGTTTAGAGTGTGATAACGTCCTTCATTACAGTCTAGGGCGGGCAGAGACGCCGTGACCTTGCCGACCACCGAAATTATCCTCTCCCCAGCTCCGGAGCTTCAGCCCGTTCCCCTCTTCACGCCGACGCCGAAAACCGACAAGTGCTTGCTGGAATCCTGCACCGCCCAGTCTAATAACCACCACGCGCGCAAAAGGCGTATCGGACCTCTTCGCGAAGCTTCACGGACTGATGCGACGACCGCGGTTTCCGGGTTCCCGCCTTCGGGAGCCCCGCGCACGCAGCGCCCGGCCCAAAATATATCTTCAGGAAAGACAAGACGCCCGGCTGAAGACCGGTGAGGCCTGCAGGCTGTCCGACAGCATCAAGGGCGTCAAAAAAACGGACGAGGAAGACGGTGAAAAGCAAGAACCGGCGTTAGTTAGTCAGGCTGCACGACCGATTTAGCCCCGAAGAAGCGGAGATTTGAGGATTCACCAGTAGGAGAAAAAACGTGAAGCTTCGAGAAGCTCTTGTGATCAGCAACCGTCCGGCGGCCGGTGTCCCATACGGTATGCAGCTGTGCTGTGGATTTGAGCCGCTGCATCTTGTTACTTTTTTGAAGGCGCATCTCCGCCTACGCCTCCCTAGCGCTGGTAATGGCGATTCTCCCGGAGTGGTGGTAAACACCGGCCGGTTCGGGGATCTAGCCGGCAACATTGATCGGGGCCTGGCCTCCGGCGCCGAACAGTCGCTGGCCGTGGCCCTGGAGTGGGCGGATCTGGATCCGCGTTTAGGGCTTCGCGAAGGCTTCCGACCCCGGCCGGACGATCAGGGAGCAATCCTGGCCGAAGGCGTCAAGCGCCTCGCCTCCATCCAGAAGCAACTGACCGGGCCCGCCGCCCGCCGCCGGATTGTTTTGTCCTTACCCGCATCTCCTCTGCCCCCTTGGGGCACCGCTTTGAGCGGACAGGCTTCGGTGTTTGACCTCGAGTTGCATTCTCTTCTGGCAACCTTTGCCACTGACTGCGCCCGTGCCGGCGTCCGGGTCGCCGAGCTTTCCCCAACGTCGGCCTACGACTTCCGTGGCCATTTGCAAACCGGATTCCCGTACTTGAACTCATATGCCGATGCTTTGGCTTCCAGAATGGCCGCACTGCTGCTCCCCCTGCCTCCGAAAAAGGGCCTAATAACCGATCTGGACAATACACTATGGTCTGGCATCGTCGGCGATGATGGTCCAGCCAATGTCCATTGGAGTTTGGAGCAGCACGCCCGCCAGCACGGGGTTTATCAGCAATTTCTGGCCAGTTTGTCGGCGCAGGGGGTCTTGGTCGCCGCGGCCAGCAAGAATGATCCAGCACCGGTGGCCGAAGCGCTGGCGCGGATCGATCTGTTATTTCCCTCTTCGGTCCTGTTTCCCATTGAAACCAACTGGGGACCAAAAAGCGAAAGCTTGCGGCGTGTCGCCCAGATATGGAATCTCGGCCTGGATGATGTCGTGTTTGTGGATGACAGCGCCCTGGAGTTGGCCGAAGTCAACCAGGCTCTACCGCAAGTGGAATGCTATCTGTTCCCGTCGTCGGATCCGGCTGCCATCTTAGAATTGATTCAAACTCTACGCCTTCGGTTTGCGAAGGAGTACGTTACCGAGGAGGATCGCCTTCGTGCCGCCAGCCTCCGCGGCAACGCCGAGTACGCCCGGGCTGACGCTACGGATCCGGAAACGCTGCTCGCCGGCTTGCAGTCCCGTATTTCGTTCTCTTTTTCTCGGGATCCTTTCGATCCTCGAGCCCTTGAACTGCTGAATAAGACCAATCAGTTCAATCTCAATGGCCGGCGCTGGGAGGAGAGCCAGCTGCGCGCCTTTCTCGGTCAGCCCGGAGCGGTACTTTGCGTAGCTTCCTATGAGGACCGGTTCGGCCCATTGGGAAAGATCGCTGTCGCCGCCGGCCACGTCGAAGAAGGCTTTGTTCGGCTGCAAAGTTGGGTGATGAGTTGTCGTGCGTTTTCCCGCCGCATTGAGTTTGCGACCCTGGAGGCGCTGTTTCATCACACCGGTGTCGACACGCTGCTCCTCGAATGGCAATCTACGCCCCGCAATGCCATAACGCGGGAGACGTTGGCTGTGCTCTATCACCAAGTTCCGCAGGCCGGAGTGCTTTCTCTTGCCCGCACCGATTTCACTTTACGCTGTCCGCGCCGCTACGCGACGATGCATCTGGTGCCCTAATTGCGCCTGTCTTCCGTTGACGGACGCTGTATCCTGAACAAGAATCCTTATGAACGAACCGTCGATCAGCCAGCGGTTGCAGCAGTGCTTTCAGGCAGTTTTCCCCAACCTCAAGCAGCCAGAACTCGCCACCGCGTCCTCCGAGACGCTATCCGATTGGGATTCCGTGGCGCAGGTGACGCTGATCAGCGTAGTGGAAGAAGAGTTTGCCGTCGTGCTTCCCGAGGAAAAGTATGGTGAGATGCTCTCGTTTGAAGCCTGGCAGGCATACCTGGAGACGCTCCGCCGATGATCGCTCCCGGCTCCCGCGAACGATTATCTTGGCCGCACGAAAAACGGTTCGTATTCACCATTTTCGACGACCCGGATTCACAGACGTGGGAGGCCGGTCGTGAAGTTTACGCTCTGCTCCGGGACCTCGGTTTCTTGACGACCAAAGGGATTTGGCCGATGGGCCCGATTCGTAAGCCGAGTGATCATGGCCTTACCTGTGCCTACCCCGGCTACGCCGAGTGGATCCGCTCGCTGGTGGATTGCGGCTTCGAAGCAGGCTACCACAACGCGACCTCCCATACCTGCTTTCGCGCAGAGACGGAAAAGGGCTTGGATCTGTTCCGTTTACAGTTCGGCTGCTATCCCCGTACTATGGCCCATCACTACAATTGCGACGAAAATCTGTATTGGGGCGAAGGCCGATTAAGCGGCTGGCGAAGGGCCGTCTATAATTTGCTGACCCGGTTCCAGAATCACAATAAGTTCTTTGGCCATGTCGAGGGCCACCCTTACTATTGGGGCGATCTTTGCCGCGATCGGATTCTCTACTGTCGCAGTTTTGTCTTCGGCGAGATCAATACCCGCAAAGCCTGGCCCCTGTTTCCATACCATGACCCAGCCCGGCCGCTGGTGCGCTACTGGTATCCCTCCAGTGAAGGTTCCAACAAAGACCGTTTCTGCCAAACCATTACCGAGTCCAATCAAGAGCGCCTCGAGGAGGAAGGCGGCATGTGTATCATGTACACTCACTTCGGGCATGGCTACTACAATGGCACTCTCGACAAACGGTTTGTTTCCCTCATGGAACGGCTGGCGAAACGGCCTGGCTGGTTTGTTCCCGTCGGAACTGTGCTCGATTGGTTGCGTGAGCGGCAAGGCGACATAATTCTCACTGCCCAGCAACGCGGCCAACTGGGGACGCGTTGGCTCCGCCATAAAATTTTCTACGGAGCCGCCTGATGAGTTACCGGCTGGTTCCCTACACTAGGGAGTTGGAATCGGCCGCCAGGCGCGTCAACATCCGCCTGATGCGTTCCGGAAAGGTCCCGTTCCTATTACCGGATCATGCGGCGCCCGGCGAGCCCGATGGTCCGGTTCGCCTGCGGCATTGGCTGGTACTCGATTCCGAGGATGAGGTGCGCGGTGGTTGCCTGCTCCAATCGCTTCCCGCCTGGGTGGACGGGGAAGAGGTCGGCGTCGTCAACGTCCAGAGTCCGCTGAGCGAAGGCCTAGCCGACCGACGGTATGCCGGACTGGGCCCGTGGCTGGTCCGGGAACTCGTTCGACGCCATCCACTTTCTTACTCGGTCGGCATGGGTGGAGAACATATGCCGTATCCCCGCCTGTTGCGGGCCCTAGGCTGGCGAATCGAACCAGTGCCGTTCCATTTTCGTGTGCTTGCCGGGCGCTTGTTTTTGGCGAACATGCAGCCTCTGCGGCGCAATCCCAAGTTGGGTTGGTTGGCAATCGCCGGAGGCGCGATTCCGATTCTTCCGAATGCGGCATTCGCTTTGCTCCACGCCTGGCGAACGCGGGAGTCCACACATTCCACTGCTCGGCAAAATGCCCCAGAATGGATCAGGCTTCGCTCCCGCTACGGATTCGCGATGGAGCGAACGTCGGCGATACTGGATGCCCTGTATCCTCCAGATGACCACAGTTTTGTGCGTCTCCATATACCGGGCGCCACTGGCGTGCTACGCGTCCGTGCCTTACGCGGCCACGCCTATTTCGGCGACCTTGTTGTCGCCACACTGGTGGAAGCATTTTGTCAGCCCGGTGCTGAATGCGCGCTTCTCCAGGCGGCGGTGGACAAGGCCCGGGCAATGGGCGCCGGACTGCTACTGACCAATCAAACCGCGCCCGAATTGCAGCAGGCGCTGGAATCGGCTGGCTGGCTGTCGTATCCCTCAAACTATCTGCTGGCGCTTTCCCCGCCCCTGGCAGCACGTGTTGGCGGGAAGCCGGTCTATGTCAATCGCGGCGATGGCGATGGATTATTGAGTCTGTAGTACCACAGGTTGAGCGCGATTCGCAGTCGCTTTCCTCGCGTGGGAGTCAATTCTGCCTAGATTTCCTGGGTGTAACTTTCGATGGCCGCACCCGACCCTGCCGGCCGAGCCAGAGTCGCTTCGGGCGATTGGAGATTGCCGATTCTCATGGCCCGTTTGGAAGCGAACGTCCACAACAGAGCCAGCCCATAGACTGCCCCCGCTGCTGCCAGGTGCGCTGCCAGCTGCAAGTAATTGCGCGGGACGAACCACCGCTTCATCAGCAGCAACACAGCCACCAGCGGCATGCAAACCACCAGCGGCAGCAGATACGCTTCCCGCAAATACGTCCTCATCCGGATCTTCAAGTGCCGGCACAAATGCCAGGGCAGAAAGCACAGCGTCGTGACAGCCAGCGGCGCGGCCGTCCCAATGGCATCTCCTACAATTCCGTAAGGCCGCACCAGGATCATGCTGAGAACGATGTTGACCACTCCTTCTGCCAACGCGACCATTGCCCACGTCCGGTGCTTGCTCATCCCAAACAGGACGCGCGGAGACGCCGCCTGCGCCAGCATCGTGGTTGTGGAGAGCAGCAGGATCACCAGCACTGGATAGCTTCGGTCGATGTACCTCGCTCCCACCCACGCCTCAATCACCGACTTTCCCAGTATCAGCAAAATCGCGCAGATCGGGAAAATGGTGAACGCGCAAAACCGGTTTCCCCCAACGAAAATCTTTCGCAGCCGGTCGAGATTGCCCTGCGCGTCCGAGTGGCTCGACATGGGCATGAAAACCTGCGCCAGGTTTTCCACCATCTCTCCGGCGTAATCCACGATCCGCGCCCCAATATTGAAATATGTGATCGCCGCCGTGGAAAGGAACGCACCGATGATGATCGAATCGCTCCGGAAGCGCAATCGCGCCGCAATGATCACAATGAGAGTCGTGCCACCGTAACTCGCCATTTCGCGGAACGTCGCCGGGTCCACATAACGAAAGCCGAGAGATACCGGCAACATCCGCGCTGCTATTACGCTGCGCACGATTGACGAAAGCAGCGGCAGTGCGACGGTGATGAAGGCCACCATCAGCAGTCCGTACCCGCGTTGCAGAACCACCATGATCAGCACCGCGCGCAGCGCCGTCGTGGCGATACTGGTAAGGTTCTGCACGTCGAACCGTTGCAGGCCCTCCAGCACTCCTCCTGAGACCCCCAGCGGAAAGCCCAGCGACACTGCCCCCCCCACCATCAGCAGAAGCCAGCGCGCCGTGTATTGAAAGTCCGGACGGATACTGTGAAACCGGTCCACGTGGAGGCTGACCGCAACCGTGATCAGAAACGTGAACATCCCAATGCAGCTGTAGCTGAACAGGCTGGTGTTAATCAGGCGGCTGGCGGATTCTCGGTCATCGGTGGCTTTCGCCTTGGAGACATAGCGGATGACCGACGACCGGATGCCGAGATCAAAGAGTCCGTAGTACCCGGTGATGGAAAAAACTAGGACCCAGATTCCCGCCGCATCTTCACCCAATCGGTGCAAGATGAAAGGCCACAAAAAAAATCCCACCAGAACGTTGGTTCCCAGCGCAAACCAGCTAGAGCTGACGTTTTTTATGATCTGCAGCTTTTCCAGTTTGCGCATAAGAATGCGGAAGCGGCTCACCCATGCGAACAAACCGCGTCAGCTTTCGACATCATCCGTCTGAGAATCTAGTTTAGCGTTCTGCGGATCCTGCGGAAGACAAAAGCGAAGCCTCAGCCTGCACCGGCATGGTGGTGGCTGAAAAGACGCTGAAGACAACGTTCATGCCGTGGGCCTCCAGATCGAACTCCAGCAGGCATTTCTTTTCGACAATATCGTAGAGCGCCAGATGGGTGGGCTTTTCCGTCATGCCCTCCCGGAAGATATTTCGCACCCAGAGGACGTTCTCCCGCAGGTTGGTCTTGCGGACGCGCGTAAATCCCACCCAGAACGTGCGACTATTCAAAGGCAGCAGGCCCCGACACCAGCCCAGCAGAGCCTCTTGTCCGTTGATTGCTTTCAGATCGACGGTTTCCCTAACCTGCAGCGAGCCCCGGTTCACCAGTACCACGGTTCCATCCACGGTGGTGAAACAGATGTCATTTCCGCGGACCAGTCCGTCGTGTGGCGGTTGTGCCGCGATTTCAATCCGCCGCTGGTGATCATTCAGGCAGATTGCATCTCGTTGGTTAAGGCGCGTGACCCAAGTCTCCCCGTCCATCTGGAACGTGAAATTCGGGTGCGACTTGTGCGGCTTGGTGCTCTCCACCTTGCGATAGTCGGTTTCACGCGAGAACTGCGACCACGGATCCTCTCCCAGGACGTTCCATTCCTCAAGCACTCTGCCGTCTGGCGACACCTTCACCACCATGTCCAGGCCGGTGCTGGTCACAATCAGGTTCCCGTCCGAATCCGGAACCACATGATGCACGTCATTAAAGCAGGGCAGGGAAATGTAGTTCACGATCTGGAATTCTGGCAGCTCGAAGACCAAGACTTCCGTCGACGTGCAGGTGTAGAGCAGATTGCCAGACAGCGTCCCCGACTTGAAAATGTTTGACGAGTCCTGATTGGCCCGGGCTTCCGGCGGGGTCTTGTACTCCACTCGTGGCTCCGTCGAGCCGCTCTCCGGGTCCACTTCCAGAATCAAGGCGCTCTCGTATAGCCGCCACTCTTCCTCCCTATGCATTAGGGCCTTGCGCTGCCGCGCCCCGAGCACGTAAAGGCTCGCCGCGCCGCTTCCAGCCGCAGCCCTCTCGCTACCGTTCATGCCTGGGTGTTTCAAACGCGCAACAAGCTCCCACCGCAGCCGCTCACCGAATGTGTCAACCTTCAGCGAACCAGCTCAAAGTATTTTGGTGCAAAGTATCGTCCAAAAACTGTTAGTGCGAGATTGCCGCACCTGACGAACATACTGTTACCAAGAGGCCAGAACTGGGAAAAAAAAGGCAGACTAAAGCGCGCCTTGAGCGAAGCGGTGGTCCTGTTGGACCAGGTTTCCCGAAAAAACAATCTAACCCTTCCCTGTACACATGACCGATAGGCCAGCAATTGCTCCAACGCGAAACCAATTATCGTATTCTGCATCATCCGTGGCCTCTGTGCAAGACTTATCGGGCTCCGGATTGTGCCCGAAACAACCCTCCAGGACACCGCGAGGCGTGTTGTCTACACCGCTTGTCCTTGCTGCGTGCCGCTCTCGCGGCGGTTATCTTATGAGTAACCATCGCCTGGTCACCAAAGTGCTGCGCGGCGGTCACGCCGGGCAGCTAGGCTGCCCGTGTTCAGCGCTCCGGACGAGTAATCTCTTCTGGCCGCCGCCTTGCCACCGTGCTTGTGATCATGGCTCCCTTTGGAAGTCCGAGGCCGCCGGAACCCGTATCTTGCAACCCGAACCACCGATGGGTCGATGCCATGTTCCTGGGCATGGTCTTTTACCCGTCGGGGGCCTAATCCATACACACGCCCGCCATTAGCAGCAACCTTTTTGTTCCAACGTTCAGGCCAAACTGGGCGAACTTGCCACCGCAACCGCGGCCACGCAACCATCCGCGGCGGGCGCCTCCCATATCTGCCAGCGCTGCGATTCCGCGGGATCCGTCCGGGTTACCAGCCTGACCGCGGCTTCTCCGGCGCCGATGGATACATCAAAAAGTTTCAGCGAAAGCGAAAGCCCGTGCCCTCGCGCCTTCAGAAATGCCTCCTTCCGGGTCCAACAGCGAAAGAAACCTTGCCGCTGCTCAGCCTCCGGCAAGCTCATCAGGGCACGCTGCTCCGCTGCCGAGAAGAACCGCGTCGCAATTTCCCCTGGATCGAAGTCCTCGCGAACCCTTTCGATATCCACTCCAACTTCGCGCCCCCGGCATACCCCCAGCAGCACGGCTCCCTGCGTATGCGACAAATTGAATCGCAGATCCGTTTCCTGGCCAGCCAGAAAGGGCTTGCCGTGTTCCGAATACCCAAATCGCAATCTGTGGGGGTCGGTTTTGAGATACCCCGCCAGCACGTCCCGCAACATTCCCCGGGCAAAAGCAAAATCCTCGCGGTCGCCTTCAAAATGGAAGCCTAACCTGCGCTCGTTTTCGTCGGAGGAAAGCAGGGAACTGAAATTCGGAAGCCACGACTTGGATGCCTGCAGACTGGCGTGCCACAGGTGAATGCTTCTGCCGCCGAGCGCGGGAAAGCTTAGCTTTTCAGGGTGCGCCGGAAGATCCAATCGTAGCACGCGCAGTTTTTCTGGAGAGACCATCGGCGTCGGCGCAACTTTTCTCGCGGGTGCAGAAAATCGCGGTCAGTGCCCAGCCGCGGCCACTTCTGGCGGACCTGCTGGTTCTTCCGCTTCGCGCAGTCTTTGCTTCGGCACGTTAAGCCGGTTCAGCGTCCGCGCCAGCGCCGTCGCCAGGTTGCGCACGTGCGGTTCGCGGAGGAGTAGCAGGTGCCTTCCATCTGGGATGACGTACGTGTCCACGCCGCTGATCGTCCTCGATCCCCAGCCCAGGAATGGGTCGGTATGATAGTAGAACGGCTGTTTGGGAACCTTGTAAACCGTCACTCGGGCCCTCACCCGCGCCGGCACAAAATCGTCCCCCGGCCAGTACGCGTCCACCCATTCACTCTTGCGCTGGGCCGCCCTCGGATCCAGCAGACGCTGCGTCCGCTTCCGCACCAGATTGCGCGCCATTGCCGTCTTCGCCTTCAACGGCAGCCGCCACCACCGGCTTACTCGGTCCGAATAGTAATGGACCTTCCAAAGCGTCGGGTTCTGAGTGTTCTCCAGCACCCAGGTGTCGATCACCGCCAACAGCCTTACCTTCTGCCCCTGCGATTCCAGGATGCGCGTCATCTCAAACGCGATGCGCGCCCCCTCACACGTCCCCCCGATCTGATACGGCCCTTCAGGTTGTACTTCGCGCATCGCGCGAACGTATTCTCCGGCGACTTCTTCGTATTCCGCTCGGTTGTACGGGCGCCCTATGGCGCGCGGACCTGGCCCGGGGCTTTGCAGGGTATAAAACGGCTGCTCGGGAGCAAGATGTTTTGCCAGCGGGACGTACCCCAGGGCGTTAATCCCCGCCAAGACCGCAGCAAAAAACGGCGGGCGGTCCCCTCCCGCTCGGATCTGATTGGCCACCGCCTGCGACACGCTTTCCGTCCCCCGAACGATTTTTGCCAGACGTTCAATCGTTGCTCCCTGGAACAGCGCGCGCAGCGGAACTTCCACTCCCGTCACCTTCTGGATTTCGTTTACCAGGCGAACTGCCATCAAAGAATGGCCGCCCAGGTCGAAAAAGTTATCGGTAATTCCCATCGGCCCGGTCTGCAAGATCTCCTGCCAGATTTTCTGGAGCCTTTCTTCGAGTTGGTCGCGCGGCGGCACTGCGCCGGCAGACGTTTCGAATTCAGGTTTCGGCAGCGCCTTGCGGTCCACCTTTCCGTTCGGGGTAAGCGGGAACGACTCCAGGGTGACGAATGCCGCCGGCACCATGAACTCCGGCAGACTGCGTTTCAGGTGCTCGCGAAGTTTTTCAGCTTCTGGATTCTCTCCCGCAGCCGCCACCACATACGCCACTAGTCGCTTCATCCCCGGCTCATCTTCTCGTGCCATCACCAGGCATTGCCGCACCCTCGCATGTTTCGCCAGTGCCGTTTCAATCTCGCCTAGCTCGATGCGGAAGCCGCGCAGTTTTACCTGATGGTCCATTCGGCCCAGGTATTCCAGATTGCCGTCCACCAGCCAGCGGCAAAGATCGCCGGTCTTATACATCCGCGGACTTCCGGCATGGAACGGGTTTGCGACAAACCGATCCGGCCGCCCGTAATAGCCCCGCGCTAGACCCTCCCCTGCCAGATACAACTCTCCCGGAACGCCCACTGGTTGCGCGTTTCCGTGACTGTCCAGGACATATGCCTGAGTGTTTGGCAAGGGCCGCCCAATAGTCACGGGCGCGTTGGGTTGGGTCAAGGTGTAAGTCGAGTAGGTTGTGTCCTCGGTCGGTCCATAGAGGTTGTAGACCTTCTCCACCGAAGTCGAGTAATAAATCTGGTTTACCAGGCTCTCCGGCAGCGCTTCGCCTGCCAGATTGATGGTCTTGACCGAACCCGGCACCGCCTTCATCCGCGCCAGTTCTGCCATGGCCGAAGGGACCGTGTTGATCAGCGTGACTTCGTCCTTTGCTTCAGCGGACGGCAGGTGGAGCGCGTTCTGCACCACAATCACTCTTCCGCCCACACTCAGCGGAACGAAGATTTCAAAAACGGAAAGATCGAAACACACGGATGTCGAAAGTAAAACTCCCGCTAGCTCTTGTGCACTGAATACGGTTTGCGCCCAGCGCACAAACATGGCCGCACTGCGATGCTCCAGCGCCACTCCCTTCGGCCTTCCCGTGGATCCCGACGTGAACAAGACGTAAGCCAGGTCTTCGGGCCTGAATCCAACCGCGGGATTCTCGCTGGACTCCTGCGCGATCCTGTTCCATTCAGAATCTACACAGATCACTTTGCTCACGGTGCCGGAGAGCGTCCCCGCCAGCGACTGCTGCGTCAACACAATCGGAGCCTTGGCGTCCTCAAGGATCGCTGCCAAACGTTCCCGCGGATAGCTTGGATCGAGCGGAACATAAGCCGCCCCGGATTTGAGTACACCCAGAATCGCCGGCAGCAAGTCTGAATTACGCTCCAGAAAAACGCCCACTAGAGCGCCCGGGCCGGCTCCCAGCTTGATCAAATAGCGTGCAATCTGATTCGCGCGGGAATTCAATTCCCGATAGGTCGTACGTTTTCTCCCGCACACCACCGCGGTCGCGCCCGGCGTGCGCTGTGCCGCTTGCTCCAGCAAATGATGTAGCCCAATCCCCGCAGGGAATTCCCGCTGGTTGGCATTGAACTCAATCACCACCTCGCGTCGCTCGGCTTCAGTGAGCATTGGCAGTTGCCCAACCCGCGTGTCCGGTCGCGCGATCGCGTTTTCCAGCAGCACCTGATAGTGCCGCAGCAATCCTTCCATGGTCCAGGCTTCGAACAAGTCGGTGTTGTACTCAACACGACCGCCCACTCCTTCAGTTGTTTCCGAGAGGAACAGGGAAATATCGAACTTCGGGGCCGCTTCCCCCATGTCCATCAAGCTAAGCTTCAGCCCACTGAGTTCGAAGGCTCGGCTCGGCGCATTCTGGTAGGAAAACATCACCTGAAACAACGGGTTCTGTCCGAGATTCCGTTCCGGCTGCACTTCTTCCACTAGCTTTTCGAACGGCACGTCCTGGTGGGCATAAGCGCCCAGTGCCGTCTCTTTCACCTGAGCCAGAATTTCCAAGAAGGTTGCTTCCCCGGCCAATCTGGTTCGCAAGACGAGTGTGTTGGTGAAGAACCCAATCATCTCCTCGATTTCCGCCCGATTACGGTTCGCGATCGGCGTACCCACCACCACGTCGTCCTGGTTGCTGTAGCGGGAAAGCAGAATCTGAAACCCCGCCAGCAGCGTCATGAACATGGTGACGCCCCGCTCCCGGCTGAAGCTTTGCAGCTTTTCGGAGAACTCTTTCGAGAACGACAACGGAGACTTCGCGCCGTTGAAGCTTTGCACCGCCGGCCGCGGATGGTCGGTGGGCAAGTCCAGGCTTGCCGGAACTCCCGCCAGTTGCTGTCTCCAGTAGGAGAGCTGTTTTTCCAGAGTTGCGCCCTGAAATTGTTTGCGCTGCCAGACCGCGTAGTCGGCGTACTGCAGCTTGGGTTCAGGCAGTGGCGATGGCTGCCCCGTGCCAAAAGCTTCGTACAGCGCCGCTAGTTCACGCACCAGAATTCTTCGCGACCAGCCATCGAAGATGATGTGGTGCATGGTCAGCAGCAGGATGTGATCTTCCGCGCCCAGTCGCAACAGTTGCGCCCGCACCAGTGGGCCGCGCTCCAGTTCGAACGGTTTGCGCGCTTCCTCGGAGGCCAGCCTTTGCGCTTCTTGCTCGCGCTTAGTGCTGGAACTGAGGTCCAGCATCGGCAGCGGGACTGAGAGTTCGCCCGTCACCACCTGCACCGGCGCGCCATCTTTCCAGGAGAAGGTGGTTCGCAGGATTTCGTGCCGTCGCACAATCTCGTTGAGGCTGCGTTCGAGGGCCTGCGTGTTCAGTTTGCCGTTGATTCGCAGCGACCAAGGGATGAGATAGGAGGCGCTCCCGGGTTGAAGCTGTTCCAGGAACCACAGCCGCTGTTGTGCGAATGTGGCCGGAAACACGTATTTCGCTGCACCCAAAGCTTGAGCGGAATTATTCCCCATCGTTTCCACGTTCACCTGTACAGACTTTGTCGGCAGCGCCTGGGGAGGGCGCAATCAAAGCCTGACCTATTCTATGCACAAGTTCACTAAGTTGCTCAAAAAAATTCGCTAACCACCTGAACTTCCACCAATCAAGCCCGATACTCTTCCCGCGCCACGCGCGCGATTGCCATGCCTTCTTCGCCCTCTGCGACCGTCCGTGCCCTTTCTACCGCCTCAGCCAGCCCGCTGACCCGCGGCTGGTCAAACATGGCTCGCATCGGGATTTCCACCGAAAAACGCTCCCGCAGCCTGGAAATGACCTGGGTAGCCAGCAGCGAGTGCCCGCCTAGGTCGAAGAAGTTGTCGTCCACGCTGATCTTGCCCGGCTCCCGCCGCAGTACTTCCGCCCAGATCGCAACCACGGTCTCTTCCGTCACCGTCCGCGGCGCTACATAAGCCCGCGCCGCCTGCGCCTGCTCCGGTTCTGGCAGCGCCTGCCGGTCAATCTTCCCATTCGCATTCAGCGGCAGCTTTGGCAGGATTACCACCGCCTGCGGCACCATGTAGTCCGGCAGTTGCTGCTTCAGATAAGCGAGCAGTTGCTCTCCCGTAATTGGGGCCGCTGACCCAGGCTCCCGGATTGGCGCTACATACGCCAGCAGGCGCTTCTCGCCCTGCCCGTCTTCTCTGGCCAGCACCACCACCTGCTTCACTCCCACATGCCGCGCCAGCACCGCCTCAATCTCTCCCAACTCGATGCGGAACCCCCGCACCTTGACCTGATCGTCTCCCCGCCCCAGAAACTCAATGTTCCCGTCCGCCCCGTACCGCGCCAGGTCCCCCGTGCGATACATGGTTGCCTGAGGTTCAGTGCTGAATGGGTTTTTGATGAACCGCTCCGCCGTCTTCTCCGCCTGCCCCAAATACCCCGCCGTCACTCCCGCCCCGGCAATGTACAACTCGCCAATCACTCCGATGGGCACCGGCTCCAGGTTCGCGTCCAGCACGTACACCTGCGTGTTCTGAATCGGACGCCCGATCGGAATGCTCCCCAGCTTCGCCTTCCTCCAGTCGTACTCTTTCAGCTTCAGCGTCAGCGATCCCACGGTCGTCTCGGTCGGCCCGTAGTGATTCAGAATTTCGCAGTTCGGATGGAGCGCTTCGATCTTGTCCAGCAACTTCGGGGTCAGCGTCTCCCCACCAAAAATCAAATATTTCCGCGGCAGCAGTTTCCCCGCGTCTTCGGACTGCACCAGCGCCTGCAAGTGCGATGGCACAATCTTCAACACATCAATCGGATGCCTCGTCACATACTCGGCAAACGACCGCGGATCGGTTGCCATCTCGTAGGCAACAATGTGCAGCGCCCCGCCCGAAATCAGCGCCGGATAAATGCAGGTGTTCCCCAAATCAGCACCCAAAGTCGAGACCGTCGCAAACTGCAACCCTTCAGGATATTTCTCAAGTTCTAATCTCTTAGTGATGAAGTCCGCGTAGTTGACCAGATTGCGATGCCGCACCGCCACGCCCTTCGGTACCCCCGTCGATCCCGATGTGTAGATCACATACACCAGATTCTCGGGTGAAGTGTTGGTTTCCGGGTTTACCTTAGACTCCGTCGCCCACAACTGCTGATCGCGATCCAGCACGATCACAGGCCCGGCAAACTCCGGCATCTGCCCCGCCAGCTTGGCTTCCGTAATCACCGCCGCCGCCCCAGACAGTTGCTGCTGCAACCGCGCCGGAGGATTGTCCGGATTCAGCGGCACATACGCTCCGCCCGCTTTCAGGATCCCCAGTACCGCCACCATCGTCTCCGCCGATCGCTCCAGACACAGCCCCACCGGCCGGTCCGGCCCCACGCCTTGCCCGCGCAAGTAATGCGCCAGTTGGTTCGCCCGCTCATTCAACTCGCGATAAGTAAACGCCTGCTCGCCGCAGCGCACCGCCACCCGCTCCGGCACAAGCGCCGCCTGCTGCTCGAACCGTTCATGCAAAGTTTGTTCAGAGGGATACGCCGCCGCCGTCTGGTTCCACTCCACCAGCAGTTGCCGAAGTTCGTTGTCTGATAAAAGCGGTAGCCGTGAAACCGCAGTCTCCGGATTCGCCACCGCCGCCGCCAAAAGATTCTGATAATACTCAGCAATCCGTTCCACCGTCCCGCGCTCCAGTCGCGAAGCGTCGTAGTGAAATTCCAACTCCAACCCCGACTCCCGCCGCACCCCGCTCAGCCGCAGCTTGAACCGCTCACTCACCACCAAAATCCGCTCGAGCCTGAAGCCCCCCTGCTGCTTTGTCGCCAATTCGGTATAGGCAAACGCAAACGGAAGCACCGGCGTTTCGCCGTCGGCAAGCCCGGACTGGCTCCACGAGAAACTTTCCTGCCAGTTGCGTGCCTCACTAGCCGCTGATTGCACGCTCTCCACCAGTCTTCTGAACGGCGCATCCGGCTGCAGCGACGTGCGAATCGGTAGCGTCCGCGCCAGCGGCCCCAGGGCGTTTGCCAGTTCCTCATAGCGCCTTCCATCAAGCTCGAATCCGACAGTCAGTTCCGCTTGTCCCGTAATCCGGAACAGCAGCGCATTCCACGCCCCTAGCAAAAGGTTCGCAACGGAAATTTTTAGCGCCGAGGCACAAGCCTCCAGCTCCGCCGCACGGGCCAGCGAACACAATACCGATTCCAGCGCAAATGGGGCGTCGGATTTTTTCTCCAGCGGAAGACTGATCGAATCCAACGACGCGAAATCAATGTTCCGGCAGCAATCGCGCCAGAACTCTCTTCCCGCTGTGGTTTCTTCGCTGGCCAGCAGTTCGTTCTGCCACTCCACCAGATCGGCATACTGCATGACGTCGGAATCGGTGGCATTTGTTTCGGAACCATAAGCGCCCGCGATCTCAGTGGCCAGGTTCTTCAACGTCGCGGCGTCAGCACAGACAGCAGGCAGCGTCAGTACCAACGTGTGACGCTCCGGCCCCGTGGCAGCTAGCACCGCGCGCATCGTGGGGCCTTCCTCCGACAGTAGTTCACGCCCTCGCTGCAGGATCTCCTCAACCCCTGGAGTCTGCGCCTGTTCAAAGTGAAGGGAAGCCGTCTCTTGAATGACTTGGAAAGGCAGCTTGATGCCGGTCTGGTGCCGCAGCACCGTCCGCAGAATTTCGTATTTTGTGACCGCCTCGGTCAGCGCCTTCCGCAGCCTGGCAGTGTCCAACCGCCCTTCCACGCCGATCAAGCACTGCGCGAACGCATGCAGCCCGCGGTCCTGCTGCGACCACGCTCGTTCCTGCTGCAATGACAGCCGAAACGCCGCCGTCGCCAATGTTGGATTCGATGACATTGCGATAGCCCTGTTCCTGCCTCAAGGAAACTTTATTGTGACAGTCCCGCTCCGACCGCAGCACATTACTTTCGTGCCCAGCAGCCGCTAAACTTCCGCAATCGCCTTGCGCCGGATTTTCTTCAGTTTGTCTAAACCAGTTTTCTGGAACTTTTTCTGTTCCGACTCTCGCTGCTGTTTGTCCGCCCCCGCCAGCGTCGCGCACAGCGCGTCCAGCTTGATCTTTGGCTGTGCGACCGCCGTCCGCAGCGCCAATTCGAAATTCGCTGCCATCCGTGCCACCGTGGCATGTTCGAAAAGGTCCGGGTTATACACCCACGAGCTCGCGATCTCCTGTGCGCTCTCACTCACAAACACCGCCATATCGAACTTCGATTGCACCTCGATTTTGAACCGGCTGATCTCGAGTCCCGGGAAGGTCGCTGTGCTGCGCGGAGTATTCTGCTGTACGAACAGTACTTGCACCAGCGGACTGTGGCTCAAATTCCGCTCCGGCCTCAGCTCCTCGACCAGTTTGTCGAACGGAACATCCTGATGCGCATAGGCCCCTAGCGCCATTTCCCGCGCCCGCGCAATCAGTTGCTCAAACGATGGATTCCCTCCCAGGTTAAGCCGAAGCACCAGCAGATTGACAAAAAATCCGATCAGCGCCTCCGTCTTCACCGAGGTGCGATTCGCCACGTCTGTCCCTACGACGATCTCATCCTGCCCCGTGCAATAGTGCAGCAGCGCGTCAAACGACGCCAGCATGGTCATGAACGGAGTTGCACCCTGCTGCCGGCTCAGCACCCGCACCGCATCTGCAACACTACCTGGCAGCGCATGCTCATACATCGCCCCGCGGAACGTCTGGGTCGCGGGCCGCGGCCGGTCCGCGGGCAATGACAATACCGGAGGCGCGCCCTCAAGCTGCTGCCTCCAGTAGCCAAGCTGATTGTCCAGCACTTCGCCCCGCAGCCAATTGCGCTGCCAATGGGCGTAGTCGGCATACTGGATTTCCAGCTCCGGAAGCGCCGCTGCAACCTTCTCCCGCGCCGCCTGATAGAACGCCGCCAGATCGTTCAGCAACACGCCAGTTGACCACCCGTCGCTGGCGATATGGTGCATGTTCAAAAACAAAATGTGGTCTTGCTCATCCAGCACGTAGAGCTTCGCACCCAACACCGGGCCCGAAGCCAAATCGAAGGGCTTACCAGACTCAATCTGCAGCAACCTCCGCGCCTCTTCTTCCCGCTCCGTAGCAGACCGCCCCCCGATCTCGGTGACCGGCATCTCCAGCGTGACCCGTGCCTCAATCTTCTGCACCGGATGACTCTCGTGCGCAACATACCGAGTACGCAGAACCTCGTGACGCGCCACCAAATCGTTTAAAGCTTTTCGCACCGCGGCAATGTCCAGCGTTCCTTTCATCCGGATAGTCCGCGGTACGTTGTACAACGGATTGCCGGGATCCATCTGATCGAGGAACCACAAACGCTGCTGCGCAAAAGACAGAGGAATTTCCTGCTCGCGTGATACCGCAACGATGGGCGGAGCTTCAGCCCCCAGCTCCGCGCGTTGCGAGTGGTCCACAATCGTCGCCAGTCCGCGGATAGTCGGTGACTCGAATAGAGTGCGCAAAGGCAACTCCACCTGGAACGCCTGCCGGATCCGTGCCACTACTTGCGTTGCGCTCAACGAATGTCCGCCCAACTCGAAGAAGTCATGCGTCACTCCCGCCCGCTCAATGCGCAGGACCTCGACCCAGATGGAAGCCAGCAGTTCTTCCGTCGGTGTGGACGGCGCGACGTACGCGCTCTCGTCATCGACGCGCGACTGGTCCGGTGCAGGCAGCGCCTTGCGGTCGGCTTTTCCGTTGGCGGAAAGCGGCATGGTGTCGAGCAGCACAAAATGCTGCGGCACCATGTATTCTGGCAGCGTCCGGGCCAGCCAGCGGCGCAGTTCCGGCGCCAGGCTCGCCGCAATGCGCTGCCGCAAGGGATTGTTCGCATAAGCTTCCAGCGGCTGAAGAACGCTGCTCTCCCCCGGGAACCGCGGCACTCCAGTTGCGTTACGGACTTTTCCTGACTTGCGCCAGAAAACCACATCGCACAATCCGTTCCCTGGCGTACACGAGCTACGAATCTCAATGTCGTAAGGGAGATCACTCCCCAGCGCCCACAAATCTTCCGGCTCAACCGCGTTCCGCTGCTCGCGTTCCACTGCCTCGCGCAATTCGCCAGCACTTGCCGGAGCCGCACCCGACGCCAGCAACCGCATCGCCGCTGCGTCACCTTGAAGCCGCGCATTCGGGACGGCCGTGACTCCCATCACATCCGGCCGCGTCTCGCTCAAAATCTCCCGCAGCGATTCCGCGTTGAGCCCCTGTTTGTTCCAGTCCAGCCACGGACAATCCAGCTTTTCCGCCGTCCGGTCGCCGACATGCAGCACCACGTCATAGCGGAAGCGCGTCAGTTCGTTGTGCGCCCGGCCCCGCTTCAAATTGATTTCAATCCGGCTGATGCGCGGCAACCTTTGTTGCAGCACGGCGAAAAATTCCGGGTCCACCAGCAGCTCGCCTTCCTGCCGCATGTTCTTTTTCGCCTTCGCCACCAGCTCAGAGCAGGGAAGCGATCCCGCCGCCTGATGCAATTGCACCGAGGTGTGGAAAGTCTCGAGCAACGCAAAATGACGCACGTCGCCGATGAACACCGACCCGCCGCTTCGCACCGAGTCAATCGCCCCCGCCAGAACCGAAACCAGATATTCCAGATCGGGGAAATACTGAATTACCGAGTTGATGACGACGGCGTCAACCTTCTCGCCGCCACGACCGCTGAAATCGTCCGCCGGCTTTCGGTCCAGAGTGACCTGCGGCAGCTGCAGTTCCGGACGCTGCATCTGCGTAGCCAGAAAATCCAGCGCTCGCTGCGACACATCAGTTCCATGAAACGCAACGCACCGCGGCGCCACCCGGAACAGCAACAGCCCCGTGCCGCAACCGATTTCCCAAACCTTCTTCGGCTCCAGCGCAAGAATCCGCTCCACCGTGGTCTCCACCCAGACCCGCATTTCTTCCGCCGGAATCGGTTGATTAGTGTAGCTGCTGTTCCAACCCACAATGTTGAACGTTGCGTCCGCGGCGCTGCCGCCGCGCTGATAGGCTTCGTCAAACGTCATTGCCCACTGCGAAACTTGCTCAGAGGTCAGCACGTCCGCCGATCCCTCCGCCTCCGGCCCGCGGTAATGCGTGTCCGGCACCACGTACGCCACCAGCCGCTTGTCGCCCGGAGTGTCTTCCCGCGCCATCACCACGCTTTGCCGCACCCCCGCATGACGGTCGAGCGCGCTCTCGATCTCGCCCAGCTCAATGCGGAACCCGCGAATCTTAACCTGATGGTCGATTCGTCCCAGATATTCAATGTTCCCGTCCGGCAGGAACCGGCAGAGATCGCCTGTCTTATATAGACGCGCACCCGGCTGCGCGCTGAACGGATCGCGAATGAACTTTTCCGCCGTCAGCTGCGGCCGGTTCAAATATCCACGCGCCAGCCCAACGCCGCCTATGTGCAATTCGCCCGGGATCCCGATCGGTACGGGCTGCAGCTTTTGGTCGAGGATGTAAATCTGCGTGTTCCAGATCGGTCGCCCGATGGGCACGATGGAGCGTTCGCAATCCGGGATGCACTGCCAGTAAGTCACGTCCACCGCGGCTTCGGTTGGGCCATACAGATTGTGCAACTCCGCCTTCAGCCGCTCGAAGAATCGGTCCTGTACTTCAAGCGGCAGTGCCTCGCCGCTACAAATCACCCGCCGCAAACTGCTGCACTCCTCCACTCCTTCGGCTTCCAGGAAAATGCGCAGCATCGAAGGCACAAAGTGCAGGGTAGTGATCTTATGCTGCTGAATCAGATCACGAATGTAATTCGGATCTTTGTGGCCTTCTGGTTTCGCCACCACCAGGCACGCGCCCGTCATCAGCGGCCAGAAAAATTCCCAGACCGACACGTCAAAGCTATACGGGGTCTTCTGCAACACCCGGTCGCTGCCGTTCAAGCCATACGCATGCTGCATCCACAGCAGGCGGTTCACAATGCCTTCGTGAACGTTCGGCACCCCTTTCGGCTTTCCGGTTGAGCCAGAGGTGAAAATCGCATACGCCTGATCTTTCCCGCTCGTGATGCACTCGGGATTGGTCACCAGCTCATCGCGCATCAGATTCCAGTCGCGGTCCAGGCAAATCACCGGCGCGTTATGCGCAGGCAGAACATCCATTAGATGTTCCTGAGTCAGCAGCACCGGCGGAGCTGCATCCTCAATCACCGCTGCCAGGCGGTCGCGCGGATGATCAGGATCGAGCGGCACATACGCGCCTCCCGCCTTCACAATGCCGAGCAGCCCGATCACCATCTCCAGCGAGCGCTCCGCACAAATCCCCACCAGCACTTCCGGCCCCACGCCCATCTTTCGCAGATGGTGCGCCAGTTGATTGGCCCGCGCGTTCAACTCGCGATACGTCAGTTGCGTCGATTCGAAAACCAACGCCGGCGCATCCGGAGTCTTCTCTACCTGCTCTTCAATGAACTGGTGCAGCGAACGCGTGCGCGGATACTCAACCTCAGTCCGGTTCCAGTCCACCACAATCTGCTGCCGCTCCGCCGGAGTAAGGATTGGCAGATCGGCAATCGCCTGGTCCGGATTCGCCGCAATCCCCTCCAGTAGTACTTCAAAATGTCCCAGGAATCGATCAATCGTCGCGCTGTCAAATAGATCGGTCGAATACTCCACCATGCAGTGCAGGCCGTCCGGCTTTTCCACCACAAACAGGCCCAGGTCAAACTTGGACGTGCCGTTGTGCACATCAATCGATCGCAGTTCCAGCCCCGGCAACTTGAATTCTGATCGTGGAGCATTCTGCAGCGCGAACCACACCTGGAACAAAGGAGTGCGCGTAAGATCACGCTCAGGCGCCAGGGCCTCAACCAGTTTTTCGAACGGCAGGTCCTGGTGCGCGTAAGCCTCGAGCGAAACCGATCGCACCCGCTGCAACAGAGTGCGGAAAGTCGGCGCGCCGGAAAGGTCCGTCCGCATCACCAGGGCGTTTACGAAGAAGCCGATCAGTTCCTCGATCTCGGCGCGATTGCGGTTGGCGATCGGCGTTCCCACCACCACGTCTTCCTGGCCGGTGTAGCGATAAAGCAAGGTCTGGTAAGCGGCCAGCAGAGTCATAAACAACGTGGCGCCTTCGCTGCCGCTGAGCGCCTTCAACTTCTTCAGTAGGTCCGGTGAAAGCTTTACGCTCTTGGTGGTGCCCTTGTAAGTTTGCACCGGAGGCCGAACCCGGTCGGCAGGCAATTCGAATGTGGTCGCCGCACCCGCCAGTTGCTTCTTCCAGTAATTGAGGTGTTGTTCGAGCACTTTGCCCTGCATCCAGTTGCGCTGCCAGAACGCATAGTCCGCGTACTGGATTGCCAGCGGCGGAAGCGGCGAAGCTTTGCCCTCCGCGAATGCCCCATAGAGTTCCGCCAGTTCGCGGATGAACTGCCACATTGACCAGCCATCGCTCACAATGTGGTGCATCTTGATGAGCAACACGTGGTCTTGCTCACTCAGCCGGAGCAGGTTCGCGCGAAGTAGCGGGCCGGTCTGCAGATCGAATACCTGTTTCGCACCTTCTATCGCGAGACGATTCACCGCCGTGCGCTGCAGCTCTGGAGTAATTCCGGTCAGGTCGGACACCGGAATGTCCATGTTCAGCCCCGGCGCAATCACCTGGATCGGCTGATTGTGCTGCACGGAAAAAGTCGTTCGCAGCACTTCATGCCGCCTGGCAATCTCATTCAGAGCACGGTGGAATGCCTCGAAATGCAACCGCCCCGTCATGCCGATTGCTATGGGCACGTTGTATAACGGATTGTTGGGCTCCAGTTCGTTCAAGAACCAAAGCCGCTGCTGCGCGAACGAAAGCGGCATCGCCCCAGTGCGCGGCGCTCGCTGAATGGCAAGGCCGTACCCTCCAACAGGAGCCTGCACGGCCTCCGCGCGCTTTGCCAATGCGGCCACGGTTGAGGCTTCGAATATCGCCCGCAACGGCAAGTCAGCCCCCAACGACTGGCGGACGCGCGAGATCACCTGCGTGGCCAGCAAAGAGTGTCCGCCCAGGGCGAAGAAGTCATCGTGGACGCTGATCCGTTCCAGACGCAGCACCTTCTCCCAGATCGCCGCTACCGCCTCTTCAAACGGCGTGCGCGGCGCAACGTACACTTCGTCCCCGGTTTTCCTTTGCTCCGGGGCCGGAAGCGCCTTTCGATTCACTTTGCCGTTGGGAGTGAGTGGAAAGGCTTCCAGCATCACGAATGCCGACGGAATCATGAACTCAGGCAGGCTTCGTTTCAGGTGCTCGCAAAGCGCGTCCTTGCTCGGATTCTCACCTTCCGCTGGAACCAGGTAAGCAACTAGCCGTTTCATTCCCGGCTCGTCCTCGCGTGCCATCACCAGGCATTGCCGCACACCCGCATGTTTCGCCAGCACGGCTTCAATCTCTCCCAGTTCAATGCGGAATCCGCGCAGCTTTACCTGGTTGTCCAGCCGCCCCAGGTATTCCAGGTTTCCATCCGGCATCCAGCGGCATAGATCGCCGGTTCTATACATCCGCGCATTCTTCGGAGTGCCAAAAGGGTTGGCAACGAATCGCTCCGCGGTCAAGTCAGGACGCCCAAAGTAGCCTCGTGCCAGCCCGGCGCCCGCTAGGTAAAGGTCGCCCGGAACGCCAATCGGCAGCGCGTTCCCATGCCGATCGAGCACATAGGCCTGTGTGTTCGCCAGTGGCCTTCCGACCGTAACCGGTTCATTGCGACGGGTGAGCGTGTAAGTCGAGTAAGTGGTGTCCTCGGTCGGCCCGTAGAGGTTGTAGAGCTTTTCCACCGCGGTTGTCGAGTAAACTTCGTTGACCAGCGCCTCGGTCAAGGCTTCACCGGCAAGATTGATGACCTTCACCGATTCCGGCACTGCCTTCATCCGCACTAACTCAGCCATCGCGGACGGGACTGTGTTAATCAGCGTGATTTCATCTTTCGCCTCGGCTGTAGGCAGAAACAGTGCGTTCTGCACCACAATGACTTTGCCGCCCACACTTAGCGGAACGAACATTTCAAAGATAGAAAGATCGAAACAAACTGATGTCGAGAGCAGCACGCCAGCTAATTCTTCCGGCGTGAATACGGTCTGTGCCCAGTGCACGAACGTGGCGGCGCTGCGATGCTCGAGCGCAACACCTTTCGGCCGTCCCGTCGATCCCGAGGTAAATAAAACATAAGCCAGATTCTCCGGTTCTACTGTCGAAACTGGATTCTCGCTGGGTTCTCGCGTAATCTCAGGCCACCCGGAATCAACGCAAACGATTTTGGCTGCCGTGCCCGTCAGTTCCCCGGCAAGAGATTCCTGAGTCAGGACAATAGGTGCCTTCGCGTCTTCCAGAATCGCGGAAATGCGATCCCGCGGGTAGCTAGGATCAAGCGGCACATATGCCGCGCCGGACTTGAGCACTCCCAGAATCGCCGCCAGCAAGTTCGGGGTCCGCTCCATGAAAACTCCCACCAGAACATCCGGCGCGGCGCCCAGCTTCATCAAATGGTGTGCGATTTGATTCGCGCGGGCATTCAGTTCACCGTAACTGACGCGGTCGTTGCCGCATACGAGAGCTGTCGCTTCGGGCACGCGGGTTGATGACGCCTCGAAGAAATCCTGCAGCCGATATCCGGAGGGAAATTCCGCTTCGGTTACGTTAAACCCGACCAGCACTTTCTGACGCTCTTCTTCGTCTAAGACCGCCAGCTGAGAAATCCGTTGTTCGGGGTGTGCTGCCGCCGATTCGAGCAGCCGCTGAAAATGTGCCAGCGCCCGGGCGATGGTGCCTTCCTCAAACAGATCAGTGCTGTATTCCGCCCGGATCATCAGCCCTTCCGGCACTTCGATCGCGAACCAGGACATATCGAAAATCGATGTGCCCGGATGAATGGGCATTCGCTCCAGTTTGATTCCGGGCAGTTGCAGCGCCTGCATCGGCGCATTCTGTAGCGCAAACAGCACCTGGAAAATCGGGCTGTAACTCAGGCTGCGCTCGGGCTGAAGTTCTTCGACGAGTTTCTCAAACGGGATATCCTGATGCGCGTAAGCCTGCAAACAGACTTCTTTCAGGCGCGCTACCAGTTCTCGGAAGCTGGGATCTCTCGACAGATCGCCGCGCAACGCCAGCGTATTCACAAAAAATCCGATCAATGGCTCGAGTTCGGCAAAACTGCGGTTCGCAATCGGCGAGCCCACTACGATGTCATCTTGCCCTGAGTACCGCGCCAGCAATGTCTGAAATGCCGCCAGCAAGGTCATGAACAGGGTGACCCCTTCGTTCCGGCTGAGTGCCGTAAGCTTCTCGATCAACCCGCGAGGCAGGATGAGCGATTGCATCGCCCCGCGCATCGACATCTGGGCCGGACGCGGATGGTCGGTTGGTAGTCCCAGCACCTGGGGAGCTTTCGCCAACTGCTGCTTCCAGTACTGCAGTTGTGAGCCCAGAACTTCGCCCTGCAACCAATTCCGCTGCCACACCGCAAAATCGGCATACTGGACTTGCAGGTCAGGCAACGGCGACGCTTTATGCTCCACGAACGCGCGGTAATGTGCCGCCAGTTCTTCTGAAACCAGTCCCATCGACCAGCGGTCGGTGACCACGTGGTGTTGAGTCAGAAGCAAGGCGTGATCTTCAGCGTCCAAACGCAAAAGCTGCGCCCGCATGACGGGTCCTGACGAAAGATCAAAAGGTCGCTGTGCTTCTTCCTTCGCAAGCTTCAGTGCCTGTGCCTCGCGCTGTTGAGCAGGTGTTCCCGACAAATTGGTGATGGGCAACGCCAAATGTAACTCTCGAGCGATCACCTGCACGGGTTCGTCGCCGCTCAGGGCGAAGGTCGTCCGAAGGGATTCATGGCGTTCGACGATTGTGTTCAACGCGCGCTCGAGCGCCGTGACATCCAGCTTCCCGCGCATGCGGAACATCTGCGGCATGTTGTAGAGCGGATTGCCAGCATCCAGCTGGTCCAGGAACCACAACCTCTGCTGCGCAAAGCTGAGCGGAAGGTGGTCGCGGTCCTCCACCCGCGTAATCGGCGGTGCCTGCAATGCTTTTCCATTTCCGCGCTGGGCCTCGATACGCAGCGCGAGTTCCGCCACTGTCGGCGCTTCAAACATCGCGCGCAGTGGCAATTCCACGCCCAACGTCTGCCGCACGCGCGCTACCGCCTGCGTGGCCATCAGCGAATGCCCACCCAGTGCAAAAAAGTTGTCATGGATTCCGATCCGCTCAACATTCAGCAACTGCGACCACGCCCCGGCCACCATTTCTTCAATTGCCGTCCGTGGCGCGACAAAAATTCCGCCTTGCTGGCGACGGCTAACGCGCTCCATCTCCATCGCTCGAGCAATGCTGCTAACGTTGCCGAGATTGTTTGCAATGCGGGCCAGCAACCGATTCTGCTCGGCGACTTGCGAGTTCGCCGCCAGCGGCCCTTTCGCAGCTCCGGCACCCTGGCCGGGATCCGCCTCCTCCGCGTTGATCTGCATCCGCCGTACGTCCACTGCATATTCAGCAGGGAAGGCGTATTCCAATCGCCCGTCCGCGCCCCGCTGAAATTGCGCGCCTACGCTGTGCAGGAAATCCAGTGCCGGCTGGTTCTTCTTGGTCGCAACAAATTTCGCCGTGACGCGCGCCAGCCCCCTATCCGCGGCAATCTCGCCCAGGCGCGAGAGCATATTGTGTTCCACCTTGCGGCCCAGAGCGCGGCAGCTCAACAGCATGGTGTCAATTGCCAGCGCCGATTCTTCGAACGAATACAGGATCACTCCCACCAGCCCATAATCGCCAAACCGGTCGCTCAGGTTCACGACCATGCACTGCCCGCCGCCTTCCAAAAACTGTCGCACTTCCGCTTCGTTCCGGCGGAGGGTCGTAAAGTTGAACTGGTTGGTGCGTTCCGTAAGCTGCGAAACCCGTGCCAGATCCGACTCCTGCATTGCCTGGATATCGAGCTTTAGTTCCAGACCCGCAAGAAAGTCATCCAGCGTCGAGGCCTGTTTGCGAATCTGCTCGCGCTCTGCATTCTGCCGGTACATCTCAGTACGTCGCGTGTCTTCGGCGGTAATCTTCCAGTGATCGAACGCCCACATCCCGCGCAGGAAACTGGGAATTTCTTCCGCATTTTGCGGCAACAGCAGAGTCAAAACTTCTGGGGACTGGCCTTCAACCTCGGCGCACTCGATGGGGTTGTCGTCAACGAATACAAAGCTGTCGAGGCCCAGTTGCAGTTCCGCGGCCAGTTCCCGCAGGTTCTGCGATTTCGAATTCCAGTTCACCCGCCGCGCGGCGATGTCCTGCTCCCGCAGCGCCATGCCGGTGTTTTGCGCAAACACCGCCTGCACATCTTCTTCCGCGTTCTTGCTGCACAGGCACAGCAGCATGCCGGCATCAATCTGCCGCAGCATGAACTCTTGCAGCGCTCGCCGCGGGGGATCCACTAAAACTCCGGTTGGGCCTTCCTCCCCGCAAACCCCTTTCCAGAGCGTATTGTCGCAGTCGAGCACAATCACTTTGCGCGGAGCGCTTCGCAACCCGAATATGCGCCGCGCAAGCATGCTCCCCAGCGCCGTGAAAAATTCCGGCGTGTAGGGAATATGCCCCAGCTTGTCGGCGTACTCGTCTTCGTAGTCCTCCACGGGATACAATGCGGTGGTCTGCGCCGAGGTGATCACGTGGACCCCGGCAATCGCGCCCAACTCAGCTGCGAGCATTTGTTCCATACCGCCCAGAAATTGTGACCACTCCGCGTCCGCTGTAAACTTCCGCTCTGCCGGACACAGGCAGACCAGCATCGGCGCGCTCAACCCCGCCGCAACCGTTTGCACCGTCCCCGCCAATTCGCGGACGTTGCGCTCGATCTTTTCCCGTGCTTCCGCCGCGGTCGCATTCTCTTCAAAGCGCTGCCAATCGGTAAGGCGCAACAAAATCACATTGCTGCCATCGCGGTTGCGCCGCACCCGGCTCGCCGGATCCAGCAGTTGCTGGAATACTTGGTTGTAAGGTGCAAACTCAAACTCGGAGGCAATTCCCAGTTCCTTCATCCAGAACGCCAGCGGCGCTTGCAGCGGTTCCGCTGTGAAAGTGGAAGCAACCGCAATGCTGTGCTTTTGCTCGCGCCGCAGCGCCGCTTTAGCAAGTTCCGCGAGTTCCCGTGGAATCGCAAAGTCCGCGACCCGTCGCGCCGGATCATCTGCCAGTGCCTCGAGCACTTCTCTGTATGCTTCTAACAGCCGTTGCACCGTTGTGCGATCGAACACCTCGCTTCGGAACTCGCAATCCAGTTGCAGTCCCGCTGCCTGTTCAGCCGCAAGAAATCTCAAATCCAGCAGTGCCGTCTCGCTCTTCAAATCTACGAACTCGGCGGTGAATGCGTCGCCAGTCAATTTCGTTTCCGGGTAGTTCTGCAGCAACAGCGCAACGTTGTAGAGCGGGCTCTCCTCGGTGATTCGCGATGACCCCGCGGCCGCTGCGATCTTCACAAATGGACAGTCCTGGTGCGCAAACCCATCCCTGACAATCTGTTTCTCGCGGCCCAGCACGTCCGCAGCAGACTCATCAGCGGAAACAGAATTCCGTAGCGGCAGGAAATTCAGGAAACAGCCAATAACCCGGTCGGATCCCGCCCGTGTCCGGTTGCTCGCCACCGTGCCAATCACCATGTCCGATTGCGACGTCCACCGGTACAAAAGGATTCGCAGCGCGCCCAGCATGAGCGCGAACAAAGTTGATCCCGTGGCTTGCGACAGCGCTTTCAGGCGTTGCACCATGGCCTGCGGAATTATGACGCCGCATTCTTTACCGTCGTGCCCGGAGCGCTCTGGACACCGTCGATCGGTTGGTAACTTCAACCTCGCAGGAGCACTCTCAAGCTGGGAGCGCCAGTACTCAATTTCCATCTCGAGCCGCTCTCCCTGCATCTGCCGGCGTTGCCCGGCCGCGTATTCTGGATACTGAAATGCCAGTTCCGGAAGTCCCGCGGTCTTACCGGCTGCCTGCGCTCCATAGATGGCGCTCAGTTCATCAAAGAAAATGCTTCCCGTCTGCCCGTCGGCCACCACGTGGTGCATCACCACTATCAGCACATGATCGTCATCGCTGAGGCGCAGCAGCAGCACCCGTATCGGCAGATCGGTGGCCAGATTGAATGGCAGCTGCGATTCCTTCAGCGCGGCAGCCATCGCCGCATCTTCTCTCGTTTCCGCTGGCATCCCGCTCAAGTCTTCGGTCCGCACTTCGACCCGGCCACGCGGATCGATCTTCTGCACCGGTTCTTCCGCGCTGGCCTCAATCCGCGTGCGCAACACTTCATGTCGGCAGCAGATCTCATCCACTGCGCTCTGCAAGACATCCGCGCGAAAGACTCCGCGAATCCGCGCCACGCGAGTCTGGTGATACAGGTGCCCCAGGGGATCCATTTGGTGAAGCAGCCAATACATCAATTGCGCGAATGAAAGAGGCGCCGTTTCAGCCGTCGCCGCAGTGACATCAGAAACACCTGGTGAAGTCACCCCGCTTTGTTGCCGCAGTTCATCCGCAACCGCCGCCAGGTGGGCAATCGTTGGATCTTCAAAAAACGCGATCAGCGGCAACTCAACATTCAGCAACCCCTGCAGGCGTGAAATCACTTCCATCGCCTTCAGTGAATCGCCGCCGAGATCGAAGAAGTTTTTCGTGGCGTCGACCTCGCCGGCCTGCAACACTTCACTCCACACTTGCGCCACCGTAGCTTGTGTTGTTGAAACGGCCCCATGCGCCCCACTCGCGGACCCGTTCTCCCGCCGCAGTTCATCCGCAACCGCTGCCAAATGAGCTACGGTGGGCTCTTCAAAAAATGCGATCAGCGGCAGCTCGACATTCAGCAACGCTTGCAACCGCGAAATCACTTCGATCGCCTTCAGTGAATCACCGCCGAGATCGAAGAAGTTTTTCGTGGCGTCGATCTCATCCACCCGTAGGACCTCACTCCACACCTGTGCCACGGCTGCTTGCGAGGAAGAGACGCCAGTCGGCGAACCGCCGTTCCCCGCCTGCGCGCACACCGCATCGTCTTGGCGAACCTTATCGCTCACGTTGCGTTCTCTCTATCGTTCTTGCTGAAGTTTTCTCTATCGAGGGCGTCATTTACCGCTCACCTGAATCGCTACAGGTGCAGGGCCTTGCTCGTTCCGCGATGCCAGAACTTGATAATCAATTTTTCCTCTGGCCGTACGCGGGAGGTCGACGACCGCGTCCACCCATACCGCGTTTTTCGGCACTCCAAATGTCTCGCTCAACATGGCGACCACCGCAGCTATCCTTTCACTGCCCGCCTCAAGCGTTACCATCAGAAGATCATCACGTCCAAAGCACGCAGTTGGGAATCCAAACCGAGCTTGCACGATCTGCTCGACCTCATCCAGGTTAAATCGCTTTCCGAACATCTTCAGAAACCGCTTCATGCGCCCGGTGATATAAAAAAAACCATCTGCATCCTGCCGCGCTAGATCGCCGGTCTTCAACACTCCACCCAATTCGTCGCCCTTGCAGAGATCGTCCCGGCATTCGGCATACCCCATCATGACATTGGGCCCGGTGTAGATCAGTTCGCCGGTGTCAGGGTCAACCTGCAGCGAGCCGTTCGGTATCGCAACTCCAATCGCCCCGATTTTCGTGGCCAAAGCTTCAAAAGGCAGATATGAAATGCGCGCCGTCGCTTCCGTTTGCCCATACATGATGAAGAACTCAAATCCGCGATGCCGCGCCAGATCGTGCATTTGCCGGACAAAAGGCTCTGCCAACGCTCCCCCCGCCTGGGTCAACGTCCGCAGCGTCGCCCCCCGTTGTTTCAGCAAACCTGCCTGCAACAGCATCTGGTATGTGTACGGCACTCCGGCAAAGGACGTACACCCATACCGGTCCAAGCTGTCCCAGAACTCTCGCCGCAGCACGCCATGTTCGTTCAACACCAGCATTGCCCCCGCCAACAGGTGGCTGTTTATCACTGACAGCCCGTACGAATATGCCATCGGCAAGGAAGTGATCGGCCGCTCCGCATCGGTCAGGTTGAGGTACGACTTGATAGACACCGCATTGGCCTGTAAACTCTCGCCGCTAAGTCGCACCAGCTTGGGGCTGCCAGTCGAACCAGACGTATTCAGCAGCAGGGTGAGCGACTTATGAATCGCTGTTGCTTCCGGTTTCTCGTTTTCCCAAACCCAAAACTCTTCTGCCTGTCGCTTGCGGTAGCCAGGGATCGTAATTTCGGGCAACACCCCACAAATGCAATCCGGCCGATAGGTGTTGATCAAGCGCAACAGCAAATCATGGTTTAGAGTCGCATCTACCAGCACCACCGCGTCGCCGGAATTCAAGGCTACCAGGTACATTACGAGGCATTCATAGCGGTTCTGAGCCAGCAGCATTATCAAAGATTTTTTCCCAAGCTTCGGCATTCCGACCGCCATCTCTGCCATTGTTCGCGCAACATCCACCCGGAGTTCCCCGTAGGTCCACTCCCGGCCGGTGTGTGCGTCCACAGCCGCCAATCTATCCCGGGGATGTTCGAGTTTCCAAAAATTCACTACCACCTTTGCCTCGACTGGATGTTATCGTGCCGCCATAAAAGAAACAGCAAGAGTAACGATGTAGACACCTCTCTAAACTCAATGGGTTGCCGGCACTTGTGGGGCCAGGTGGACAGTTCGAGTGTGGTGAACATTCCTCTCCCAGAGAAAGCTAGGGTGCCGAATTCACCAGCGATGGGGGCCCGGATCCCCGTCTCCCGGCAAGAGAGCGTATCCGAGGCAATCGAAGGCCAATCGTAAACCAAACCTTCTTTCCTGAAAGGCTTGCACAAACCATGCCATTTTGTCCAGATTACCCGCAGTTTGGGCAGTTTGGCGCTGAGTTGCGGTGAAGCGTCTTGCATATTTCCAGCGACTTGTGGAACGATGTCGCTGGCGTCCTGGTACCCACTCTTGCTTTTCCCGCAATAAGTTCATGAATACGAAGTCAATCCGACATCCCAGCCCTCTCGATCATGTTCGATTAGTTTCCTTGCTGAATTCACTGATTGACCCTGGTACTGAAAGTGATCAATTGGCGCGCACATGAAATCCCGGGCAGGGTACGCGATCGGTATCGGGATTCTTGTTCTGTGCCTGGCCACGGCCCTAGTCATGAGTCGGCTGACTCGGAGGGTTCAGAACCAGCCGCTGGCGCTGAGCGGAGCGAGGTTAGAAGAATTCACATCGCTCGAGCCGATCGACGCTCATACCCACATATTTCAAAGCGGTCCGGTCTTCGTCGGAATGCTCCAGCGTTTGCACATTCACGTTCTAGACATCTTGTATGTGGACGACACAGACCCATATCGCACTTCTGTGGAGCCGCAGAAGCGGAATGCCTTAACGTTTGTGGTTTCCAGCATGGGCCACGCCCAGCTCTGTACGACTATCGATCCGTTTCGGTTTAATGACGCTAACTTCTCCGAGAAGGCAATCGAGGCGCTCAATCGGGACTTCGCGGACGGCGCGGTTGCCGCAAAGATCTGGAAGAACATCGGAATGGAACTCAAAACCGCTTCGGGGCAGTATGTCATGCCTGACGATCCACGGTTCGAGCCCATTTACACCGATATCGCCGCACACCACAAGACACTGATCGCCCACTTGGCGGACCCCGATTTCGCATGGGGGGCCCAAGTCACTCAAGCTCCCCTCCCCCCCTATTATGTGGCGAATCCCCAGTGGGACATGTCCAGGAAACCAGATGCCCCTCAGAAAAAAGCCATTCTCCTGGCGCGCGATCACCTGCTCGCAATGAATCCAGATCTTCGCGTCATCGGAGCACATCTTGGAAGCATGGAATCTCACCTTGACGATCTCGCCACTCGCCTGGATCTTTATCCAAACTTCGCTGTCGATGTTGCAGCTCGTGTACCCAGGCTCGTGACTCAACCGCGGGACAAGGTGCGGGCCTTCATTCTGAAGTATCAGGACCGGATTCTGTACGGCACCGATCTTCATTTTTACCCAGGAACCGCTGATCAGGCAGCAGCTCGCATATGGGAACACCAATATGCCCTCGATTGGCATTATTTTGCTACCGACGACAGCTTTGAGTACCTCGGGCATAAAGTGGAAGGTCTAGATCTTCCGCGCCAGGTGCTGAAAAAGCTGTACCATGACAACGCGATTCAGTGGGTTCCAGGCATCGGCGCGAACCGGCCTTGAGCCGTCTGTAATGGCCGCTGGGCAAGCCTTTTGGCGGAATCAGCGATTGTTGTCCACGGGCAGTCGGAAAAGGACCCATGCTATAATCTGCATGCAAGCCGTCCGATCGCGAGCCAACTTTCGGTCTGGAGGAATGAATGATGTACTCTCGGAAAGCTCCAGCTGCGTTCTTGGTGTGTTGTTTTTGCTTTGTATTCGTCACGATCCCAGCCTACGGTTATACCGACCCCAACACCGTGGGTCTGATTTCCCAGGTACTCACTCCTCTCTTGTTAGCTGTTGGTGCCGGCGTCACGTTCTTCAGAAAATGGTTGGGATCGGCCCTATCTGGAATATCTCGGCGTTTGCGCCGACGTGCCGATGTCTAGTGAATCGGGCTTTCGCCCCATCCTAGCTTCGCTCTGGTTCCGACTGATGACCGTGGCGATCATCGCCTTGGTATTCGCTGAGGCGCTTTACCTGGCTCCGCAAAAAGTCCAAGGCTGGTCGTATTATCTCGCCCCTTCGGAGGTGGTTTTCGAAGTTGTGGTTCGCGTGATTTTCGCGGCACTTGGTGGTATCGCTTTAGGAACCATCTGGGCCGGTGTCCTAGCCCCCTTCCTCTGGCATTTCAATGCTTCGCGCGAGCGCCTCGCCGACACCGCGACAAAGGTCGCCGTGGTTTTGGGCGTATTTCTGGATTCCAGGTTCGCACTGACAACCCTGATCAAGTGGTCGGGCCGCGGTGTGAGATTTAGGCCCCTCTTGCTCGTAGCCCATTTCGTGGCTTTCGCCATAGCCCTTTGCATTCCCCTCATGCGCAAAGAACTGGTTACCAGCCTCGACGGTTTCTTGGGCGAGAAAATGACGCGACGCACCGCCGTGGCGACAGTCGCCGGGGCGGCTGCGCTGGTCGCCACAGAGTTCGCTCTTGGCAAGACGGCACCCGCCGTTAAAGCCGCGCTGGCTCCCCGGCGGCCCAAATCCAACATCCTCTTGATCACTTTCGACGCCCTGGGGGCGGAGGATATGTCCCTTTACGGGTACAGGCTGCCGACCACCCCCAACATCGACGCTTTTGCCCGCAGGGCCACAGTCTTCACAAATTATTATTCCGCCTCCACATTTACGACTCCCAGCGTAGCGACCATGTTGACGGGGATGTATCCCTCGGAAAGTCGTGTTTATCACCTGCAAGGCCATCTGCGCGCGGAGAACGATGACAAGAGCTTACCAGGTGCGATGCGAGCCGGCGGTTATGCCACCGGTGCATTCTTCTCCAACCCGTTTGCGTACTACCTCGCGAAAAGGTTTAAGAACAACTACGATTTGCTTCCCGAGCCAACCTTCCAGCAGGGAGGCTTGCAGCATTTGTGGGATGCGACCGTGCCTCTGCACCAGAATTCAGGGATTGGAAGTGGCATCGACGAATACTTCGATCTCGAAATTTTGTGGAACTCTATCGGAGGGATGCACTCCAATCTTTCCATGCGATTTCGGGCGGCGGCGAGTTTCGAACAGGCACGCGAAGTAGCCGCCAAACTGCCCGAGGGATTTTTTTTGTGGGTCCACGTGATGACCCCCCACCAACCGTATATTCCCGATCCCGCCGATCGCGGACGCTTCCTCCCCTATGACGAACAACGCCGCTACGAAGAGGAATCCGACATGCAGTGGAAGCCGCACTACGAACCCGATCAGCAGCGCGAAGTGGACCGGCGTCGCCTGCTTTACGACGAGTTCATCTCGACCGCAGACCGCGCCTTCGGTTCCTTTATGTCGGACATAGAAAGCGGCGGGAAATTGCGCGACACAACTGTAATCCTCTCTGCCGATCACGGGGAAAGCTTTGAGGGCGGCGTTTTTCAACATGAAAGCCCCTACCTAACCCGCCCCGCTCTTCACATCCCCCTTATCATCCGGACTCGGGACCAGCAGCACGGCCGCAAGATTGCTTTTACCGCGGATCAGACAGCTCTTCCACCTACCATTCTCGAACTCGCCGGTCAGCCCCAACCCGATTGGATGCGCGGCCAATCGCTGGTGAAGTGGCTGAGCCGAGACGCCCAGGGGGAAGGCGAGGGAATGGCGTTTGCCCAGTTCCTGGAGCGAAACAACCTCTTTAGGCCCCTGCGGCACGGGACCGTCGGAGTCATCGACGGGCGTTCCCACTATCAATACGTCCTTGACCTCGATAGCCAAAAGGGTTCGCTTCGCCCGCTGGAACAGGCGCAGATCTGGAACCTTGACCGCACTGCCGATAATCCGGCGTTGGCCGAGGCATTGCGTGCCGCCATCTATTCTCGATTTCCGGAAGCATTACGACCAACGTGAGACGACAATTCCTGAACCTAACTGCAGGCGCTTGGCGGCAACTTCGCCGGAACTGGCACCTCCGCCCGAATCCCACTTTGCTGTGGCAGACCCTGGTACCGGGTTCGCTATTCTCCGCAATGGCGGGAATTCAGGAGGCGGTCTCGAACGGACAACTGTCCCAGGCAGATTACAGCAACGCTGTTGTGGTCCTCGGCTACTGGCGCTCCGGCACCACCCTTCTGCACGAGTTATTATGCCTGGATACCCGCTACACGTATCCAACGACGCACGCCTGCATGAATCCTCACCATTTCCTGCTCACCGAAGCCGCGGCCTTGGCGCGCGGAGGTGCCAGTTCGCAGCGGCCCATGGATGAAATGGAGGTGCGGTCCAGTTCGCCGCAGGAAGACGAGTTCGCACTTCTGTCACTCGGTGCTCGTTCTCCCTACGAAGCCCTTCTGATTCCGCAGATACTGCCACAGGCCCTAAAGCTCACCGACCCCCGCGACCTTTCACGGCAAGACGAAAAGCGTTGGCGCGAGATTTTCCTGAGTTTTCTTGCCGGTGTTTCGGTCCGCGGAATGGGACGCCCGATGATCCTAAAATCGCCCACGCACGGCGCTCGTGTCACCACTCTCCGCGAACTACTTCCCGATGCGCGTTACATCCTCATTCTTCGCGATCCGGTAACCAACTTCGAGTCGGTAATCCGGATGTGGCGCAAAATGTTCGAGACCTACGCGCTGGACCCGATTCCTCCGGATGACGATATCCGCGAAGCTGTCCTCGCCGATCGTCCCAGGTTTGAGGCTAAGCTGGCTGCCAGTACCGCCGATCTGGCGGAAAGCCGGTTCGCCACTTTGACCTACGAGTCGCTGGTAGCCAATCCTGTTGGAGTCATCGAAAAGCTTTACCAGCGGCTGGAATTGGGGGATTTCGGCGCGGTGCGAGAACCGCTGGTTGCCGAGACGAGCCGTCGCAGAGGATATAAGGCCAAGGGCAGCTTGCCGTCGGAGTTGTGGCGAGAGCGAATCAGCAACGAGTGGGCGGGGATTCTAACCCAACACGCAGCTTTGTGTTGACGCTGGGGCTCTCGATGCGCGGAATCGATCGCGGTCGCAATCGCAATGCCGTGACTTGAGACGACCTCTCGCGCAATTCGAGTGCCTTGGTGACCGGTGTCGCAGGCGCGGCACTCTGCGCCGGATTTCCTGTGATGGCGTGGGTCCCGCCGGGAGTGTGCGGCTCCGGAGCGTAGTAGATCAGCATAGTCTTACCGACTGTGGTGATTAGATTCTGTTGACTGAGCCATGGATAACACTCGGGATAAAGGCGCGCGCGGCGCACTTCCACAGCAATCCAACCCGAAGGGGTTGCGCCACGACACTGGATGGGTTCTGTTTCGGGAAATCCCAGCGCATTTGTATCAAAGAGGCTAGGGTAATCGTATGCAATGCTGACGTGTTTCACCTGGTGCTCGCGCAAATAGGTTGCAAGGCGCGCCAGGTCTTGTCCCCAATCCAGATCGCTGATGACCAGGATATTCGCAGGATTGCTGCCGCCAAGTTCGTTGAAGTAGGAGAGATAATCTGGATGTGCGCGCGCAGAGGATACCATGAACCAGGCCAACAAGATCACCACGGCGGCCCGCCCACCCCATAAGGCCATGCGCGCTTCCGTCTGCGAATCGTGAGTACGTGCTGGCCGGCTATTCCAGAGCTTGACTGCGCCCACCGCGGCTAGCATGGAGAGGAACGCGAACACCGGCATGACATGGCGAACACCGATGTCGAGTTTGCTGGGAGCCGCGATCACGATTGGAGCCAAAAAGGCCACGATGGGCACAGCCGCCTGCCAGTCCGAGCGCGTACGTAACCAGTTTGTGCTTAGCCAAACGGCACCGATGAGGGCAAGCAGAAGCACAGCCAGCGGTGTTTTGACGGCGATTGCTACGGGATAGAAATACCACCAGCCGCCTCGCTTGACCCGGCCAAACAGGTAGGAACGCGGGCGAGAACTGTTGATCTCTCGTAGCTGACGCAGACCCTCTAACAACTCAGGCGCTGGCAGTTGCATCTTGGTCGTGAGAACATGCACCCCTCTAGCGACAGAAGAAGAGGAGCCGAACACTCTCGCGGCTATCTTGTCAGGACGTGGAGAGATCTCATTGATGGGCGCGTGCGAGAATCGGTAGGCCGCCCAGATTACCAGGAATGCGCAGATCGTCACCATGGCAATCGAAGCCATCACGTCCCGCAAGTTCCACAGGCCCGAGCCACCGCCGCCTTGGTCAGTTAGAGTAGAAGTTCGCTGCCTGGTTGCAAGGTACAGCAGCAGTACCCCTGCCATGGTCACGGGGAGGAAAGCCACGGTCGAAAGTTTGGTCGAGATCGCCAGTCCGGTAGCAATTCCGAAACCCATAGCGGTACGCCAGTTGGGAGCGTCGAGCCATCGCGTGAACCCGTAAACCGCGGTTACAAAGAAAGCGGTCAGTGGAACGTCGGTAGTCGCAACCGCGGAATGGGCGAGCACAACCGGCAGCATGCTGAATATGCCAGCAGCAATCAATGCCGTCGTATAGCCATACACTCGCCTTGTCCACAGAAAAATGACGACGATGCCAAGAACAAAATACGGCAGCACGCCTACTCGCGCCAGCGTAAGGTTGCGCCAGTAGTGGCCGCCACTGGAAAGGACCAGGACCCCTTCGTCCCAAAACGAAGGGTTTCCGTAACCTCGCACACCGTTCAGGTAGGGCAGCAGCGCAATCGAAATGCGGGCGATGGGAGTATGTTTCGGATCGTAGGTATAAAGATTCTGAAACCACTGGATCCCGCACGCCAGGTGGGCCCCTTCATCAATGGTGTGGTTGAAAACATGATAAGTCGAGATAATTCGAGTTATCCCAACACCAATCAAAAGCGCCACACCCAGCATGCACACTCCCGGCCTCTGCAGAAAAGGCACCGGTTGCCGGTCCGCGGCGCTAAGTTCTTGATTGCTGACTTTAATTGTGCTCATGAGGTTGGACGGGGCGTTCGCGATCTTACGTGGAACCTGTGGCGCTTGGAATTGGATCGACCACCGGCAGCGACACTCGGCGTTCATCCAGCGACGCCCCCTGAAACTTGCCCAGCCTGGCCGCATAGAGATCTTTCGGCAGGCCTTTCATGTTGAGGACCACTTCTCGGACCGTGTTGCTGTCTTCTTTGAACTGCAACGTCATTCCCGGTGGAAGACCGGAGATGCCGAATGTATCTGAGGAGATGCGCTCGAGGCGGAACGCAGGCTGATTGTCAAACAGTACTGCCAGCTTGCCTTCAATCAATCGAACCGAAGCCACAGCGCCCCTGGCAAGGGTTGCCAGCGGCTTGCCAATGACGAACATCGGCATGACCTCGCCCGGGATGCGGAAGTCACAGGCGAAGCGGCGAAGCTCCGCTTCCGAAGCCGGCATGGGCTCGCGGGTTACGGAAATACCTTCCGCCATCCGCCGAGCGATGTAGTCCTCCGGAAACAGACTCAACACAAAATTATTAATCTGGACGTCGATCACCATGTGAACGCGTACCACCGAACTCTCATTCTTAACCGAATGCACTCTAGAGAAATCGCCATACCACAGTTCGCCGGCGTTCCACATCACGCGCTGGCCGCCGATCATGAAAATCACTTCGGAATGGGTGATGATAGGGATGTGCAGTCGTAGCAGCCCGAATTGGAAACTGGTATGGAAATCGAAGTGGTCCTTGATGTAACCGCCCGGGGGAAGGAAAAGAATCCGGACAACTTCTTTTGGGCACTTCAGATCGTCCAGCACGTACTTAAAGTAGGGCGCCCGTTTCAGGTTGTCCGTTTCTTCATAGCGGTCCATGCCGGCGGCGCTGGGAAGAACGGAATCCTTGCCGCCCATAGAGTGCAGCGCAATGCCCGTCCACTCGCCCGCGTGATAAGGCCCCGGTTGCGGCGCAACCTGAACATCACGCAGGGTTTGCAAATCGCGCCTCAAAAGCTCAACGTCGTAAGTCCTGGGCAGCCGAACAGCGACCACATCTTCCGTATTGGAGGCGGACATCCGATGACTCCTGATTCAAGATGGTGCGGCACAATTATATGATAGCTTCGGTATCTGGCGGATTCGATAACCCGGTCCTGCTATTGGGCGAGTAGGCATCAAGCCGCGTGTACTATCATTCGCGTGCGTCTCGGTGGTCTGCAGGGGCCGATTCATTCGAAACGTCCGGCGTGGTGGGGTGCGTGCCGCGCACCGAATCCCGAGTCCAACCCTTGACCAAATAGAGGGGGCGGCGTTTGACTTCCTGAAAGATCATCCCGACATAGATTCCTAGTATTCCTGTGAGGAACATCGAGATACCGCTGCTGACGGTAATCACCACGATCAACGAGCTCCAACCAGGAACCAGCGATGTCGTCGTTCCGCGAAGCCAAAAGCTCAGCACGTACGCTATCTCCGCTCCCGCTAACAGCAAGAACACCGCACCGATCAGTAGCCCAAGCCGGAGGGGGGCAAGCGAGAAAGAAAACATGCCATCGGCAGCCAGGCGGAGCATTTTTGGCAAGGAGTATTTTGATTTCCCTGCGATGCGTTCCTCCGGCACAAAAGGAAGAACCACCGAAGGAAATCCGATCCACTGCACCATGCCACGGTAAAAACGGTGGTACTCGGGCAACTGGAGGAGGGCCTTGACCGCCTCTCGAGACATCAAGCGAAAATCAGCCGAGCCCTCGGCGATTCTGGTTTCTCCTAAGCGATTGATCGTCCAATAAAACCCTCTGCTCGTCAGCCTCTTTAGAAAAAATCCGCCGCGACCACGATCAACCCGTTGGGTGTGGACAATGTCGTAGCCAGACTCAAACAGACGAATCATCTCCGGAACCAAACTTGGGGGATGCTCGCCATCGCCATCCATCATGATGACTGCATCCGCATTACAGACATCCAGTCCGGCGCTCAGCGCCGCCTGGTGTCCGAAATTCCGAGTGAGATTTATAGGGTGAACCCTGGTATCAGCGGCGCTTAATTCCGCCAGCACTTCAATCGAATCGTCGCTCGACCCATCGTTGACGTAGAGAAAACGAAATGAATGCGGCAATCCTGCGGTTGCCTCGGTCAGGCGAGCATGAAATCCAGGAAGGCTCGGACCTTCATTGAAGACGGGTATCAAGAGGTCCACTCTGCGAGTAGAAGTCATGATTTCAGGCACCCGTCGTCTGCGCTCTGTCAGCGCCCCGACCCGCCCAACCGTTTCCTTGGACGGACTCTTCTAAATACCAGCGGTGCTTCAACACCATCGCCCCGTTCCAGGGCACCTTCCCGGTTCCGTAGAAATCCGATTCCAAAACGGTGATCTTTGCGGCATCCTCAATGGCATCGGCCTCGGAGCTCTTGAGATCCAGCCACACCTTCACCGTGTATTCCCCGGGCGTCAACGTGAAGCTCGGAATCTCGCAGGAGAGAACTTGAGCACCCTGATGTTCCTTTTCCCAACGATTTGGCTCGAACACGCTGTGCGCCGTAAAGATACGCTGGCCATAGTTGTTGTTGAATCCAAGCCCTACATTGAAACTCGCCGTCAGCTTGGGAAGATCGAAATGCACTTTGACCTTGAGCCGAGACCCAATCGGCATGCCTTCGGTCAACGGCTGCTCATTTTCGGTAAGAAACTCCAGCCGTCGAAGCAGCGGCGCAACAATGGAACGCCGGTCTCCTACGCCGTCCAGTTCAACCACGTGTCCAGTCCCGCTCCGCACCGAAAGACTGTTCAGGTAATACTGAATCGCCTCTTTGGATTTGCCGTCGAACGCTAGCTGCCCCTGATGCAGCACCACTCCGCGCGTGCACAAGTTCTCGATGGCCGCCATGTTATGCGAAACGAACAGAACCGTGCGTCCGCCGCGGCTGACCTCGCTCATCTTGCCCAGGCACTTCTTTTGAAAGCTGAGATCGCCGACTGCCAGCACCTCATCCACCACAAGGATCTCCGGATCCAAGTGCGCCGCGACCGCGAAGGCCAGCCGAACGTACATTCCGCTGGAGTAGTGCTTCACCGGAGTGTCGAGAAACTTTTCGATTTCGGCAAAGGCCACAATCTCATCGAAACGCGCCGAAATCTCCGTCCTTCGCATTCCCAAGATCGCGCCATTCAGGAAAATATTTTCCCTGCCTGTAAGTTCGGGATGGAACCCGGTGCCGACTTCAAGCAAGCTGGCCAATCTTCCGCGAATGGTTACTGCGCCTTCGGTCGGGCTGGTGATGCGCGACAAGATCTTCAGCATGGTGCTCTTGCCGGCTCCGTTTCGCCCGATGATTCCGATGACATCACCTTGCTCCACGTCGAAGCTCACTTCACGCAGCGCCCAAAACGTGTAGAGCTCCTCTTTAGCAACCTTGTCGTTCGCTCGTCCCGTGAGCGCACGAAACGGAGCGCTGATTCCGCGCTCCAGCAACTCACGGAAATTTTCCGTCCTGCGGATGCGCTTTCCGCCCAGTTTGTACTGCTTGGAGACGCCCTGAATTTCCAGAATCGGTTTCATCAGATAATGTCCGCGAAGCGGTTTTCCATCCGCCGGAAGACCAGCAACCCAAGAACAAACAGCCCCAGGCTCACCCCCAGCGACAGCCCCATCACGCCCCAGGAAGCCTCGCTCCCCAGGAGCGCGTGACGGAATCCGATCACCACTCCCGCCATTGGATTCAGCCCCACCAGAAGCTGTGCTCGATGTGAAAGATAGCGCACTGGATAAATCACCGGGGTCACGAATAGGCCAATTTGCACCAGGAACGGTACCGCATACTTCACATCCCGGAAACTTACGTTCAGCGCCGAAAGTGTAAGCCCCGCCCCGGCCGCAGTCAGTACCGCGGCGACCATGAAGACAGGCAGCCAGAGCAAAGCCGGGGTCACGGGCCACCGATAATAGACCATCATTCCACCAAACAGACTGAGCGATAAGAGCAGATCTAGAAGCAACGCTCCGATTGCCCCTAATGGGATGAAAACACGTGGGAAATAGACCTTCGAGACCAGTTGGTGATGGGCGATAAGGCTGTTGCTCGACTGCGTGACCGAGGTGGAGAAGAAAGTCCACGGTGCCAGGCCGGCATAGGCAAAAAGTGGGTACGGCGGTCCGTCACTTTTGACCCCTGCCATGCGATGAAAGATGAACGTAAAAACCAGCATAGTGATGAACGGTTGCAGGATCGCCCACAGGCCCCCGAGCAGGGTTTGGCGGTACCGGATCTTGATGTCCCTCCAGATCAGGAACGCAAGCAGCTCGCGGTAGAGATATATCTCTTTAAAATCAATAGCTTGCCAGCCATTGCGGGGCCGGATGGTCAGCTCGAACGTAGTGGACATTTAGCCCCCGGAGCAGGTCAAAATTTCGTAAGCGAAACGTAGGGGGAGGATAACCGGACGGTCTTGCCCGCAGTGGTCGCGCTCATAATTGTCGCAGCAATTGTCGCAGCAAAGGTAATTCTGGACAAACGCCCTCTCAGCTTCTCCCAAAGACTTGCACAAATCATGCCACTTGTCCAGATTACCAGCAAGATTTCGCCACTTTTATGAGTGGAACCTAACATGCTCCTTGTTGTAGAGTTTGAGAGGGATGGATACCTTTATGAGATTCACCGCCGTGGTTGCAGTCGTCTTGGTTTCAGGGGGAATGGCACTGGCCCAGAAGATAAAGGAACCCACTGTCCGTGTGCGCCCAGCGCCCGGCATATCTGCTCACGGCACAATTGCGCCCCCTCCCGTGCGGAGAAACTCTTCCGCCGACGAACTTGCCAAGATTGAGCAACAGACTGCGAAGGTGCGGCTGAATAAGCCGGTTGCGCATCGCTCTTCAAGCGGCCCAACCGCGACTCCGGCCCTTGATCTCGGAAAGAACAAGGGCATCCGTGTCACTCGTCCACCCCAGTCGCCAAACTCTAACGGCCACTAGCAGGCGCCCGACTAAAAGTGATCAGCCCTTGTGGATCTCCGCGACCCGCTCGACCACAGCTCGCGCCATATGTCTGGCACAATGTTTCCAGTTTGTGCCGCTCCGCAATCCATCCCGTAGAAGGACAAGCCAGGAACCAAAAGGGTTTCCCCCGCTGCGCCAGGCTCGCCGCCTGACCGGCGAATTCATCCACGTGGCCCTTGAGATTTTGACGCGCCTTCTGCACCGCCTCGGAAGTGGAACCAGTAGGCAAGGATTTCAAATCATCTCGCAGCCAATCCTCAACCCGAACCAGTATGATCGTTCCCCGAATATGCGGTGAATTCGGCGCCAGACCCAGCATATACTCCGCGACCTGAGAGTACTGGGAAAAGCCCAATTCGTCTGCGATCCCTGCATTGACGACAAAAGGTCGCAACGTTTGCGCGATTGGGATCGAGGTGAAACTCGATGCCACCTGAAGCTGCCGAGTCTCCATTAGCGAGTGCTTTCAAAAAACCTGCTTGATCATATGACAAATGCAAGGGTGGTGGTGAAGAAGCAGGAGCGCAACTCGAAAAGCATTTTGGTACTCCGTGAGCCACGGATTACTGCATTGGCAGTGAGCGGCCGATGACCGAGAGTCTTGGCTACCGCAGTTGGTCTCATTCTAGGGGAGAGGCCCACTTATCTGGTGACTACTTGTCCTCATTTACGAGTTCCGCATGAAGGCTGGAATCGCTTTATAATTCCAGCTAGCCGAGGGGTGTCTCGGACCATGAAGTCGTTCTATTCACGGGCCGGATCGAACCGACTGAGGAGCCGGGAGACGGGGGATGGGGATAGAACAGGCAGCGCGAATCAGGATTGATATGAAGCCGCATCAAGCGAGAAATCAGGCCGCAAACGCCCTCCGGGAAGGCGGGCAAACCATCGCGCTAGTGGCGGTGGCAATGATGAGCGTGCTGGTGATGGCGGCTCTGGCCGTTGATTTAACCACCCTGTATGTGGCTCACGGAGAGATTCAACGTGCCGCGGATGCCTCCGCTCTTGCCGGCGCCAAGGCCTTTGTGGACTCCGGCGTAACCACCAATCCTTCCAATCCCGCCTTGCAGAATGTCGCCCAGACCATGGCCGGGGATTTCGCCACCGGAGTTCTGCCTCAGAACAAGGTGGCGGGCGCGCCTGCGCAATTCATCAACGGAACCCCGACGGTGAGTCTCACTTTCAGTGTCCCGGGAAGCCCGAATATCGCCGGCAATCCACGCATCATAGTCTCGCTGCAGAGAACCGGTCTTCCGCTTTTTTTTGCTCGCATTTGGGGAGGCTCCATCGCCTCAGTCAGCGCTACCGCAATGGCCGAAGCCTACAATCCGGCGTACTCGCAGACCAATGGCGGAGGTTTCATTCCCACAGCACCCCAATGCGTGAAGCCATTTCTGGTGCCGAACAACGACCCGAGCCAGACCGGGAAGCCTCAATTCGTGATTCCCTCTACCGGAGCTATCAACACGGCGGCGAGTTCATTCATCGGAGAGACTCTTACGCTGACCTCTGCCTGCAAAAATGGGAACTCAGGTTGCAACCTTCGCGGTCCGCCAAATAATCCAAAGGCTCCGAACCCTGGGGAATATCTTCCGATGTTTTTGCCGGATATCCACGCCTATTGTCCCAGCAGTTCGGCTCCGGGTTGTTCCGGCGGCGGAGGTGGTTTCGAGTCAAGCACGGAATGCTGTGACGGAACCACTTTCGACTTCCAGCAATGCGGCGTGTCGGGGACGATGGCCACTTGGAACCCAAATATTAATCCGGGGGGGCAAAACGGTGCCGCCCAGCAGGGTCTGCAATGTTTGATCCACACCACTACCAGGGGCGTCCCTGGCAGCAACCCGGAACAGGACACGCTGAATATTTCCTTTGCAAACAACGGTCTTCTGCAGATTCAACCCGGCTCTTACAGCCAGGGTCGTTACAACGTTGCCCCAGCATCTCTGATTAGCACTAGCGACTCGATTATCACGGTGCCCCTTTTCGACGCATCTCCCACCGTGTGGAACCCGTCCAACCATCAGGTAACGATTGTGGGTTTTCTTCAATTGTTCGTGAACTACGTCGGCGGGCCCGGACAGACCGACCTGAACGCCACCATCTTGAATGTTGTCGGATGCGGAAGCAACCTCGCCCCGGGCTCCGCAGTGTCCGGCGGGGGAGCATCAGCGATTCCGGTACGCCTCATCCATGGCTGAAGCGTTATCCGGGTCGGTGGCATCCGCGGAAGCTGTCGCTGGTTCTTCTTGCCCACCAGTTTCCTATGAATAATCCTGCCATCCCTCCAGTATCGATACCAGTACGGCCCTTTGATGTAAAGTTTCTGAGCTTTCTAGGTGTCGTGTAGGATCTCAAGCCGAATCACGCTGGTTGCGAAATGGAACTGACAGCCGAAGCGAGCTGATTTTTCGGCATCTTCGCGATGCCATGCTTCGGCGGTCACGGCTCGGCAGCTTATGCGCCACAATCCGCCGCCGCGAGTTTTGCCAGCCGCACGCTCAACCGGGAAAAACAGTTACACGATTGTGAATCACTGGCGGTCCGGACGCCAGACCCAGTATTGGGTTGATCCCAGGCGCATCCATTCCGATTGATTTTCTGCACTCAATCTTGGCGAAGTCGCAATCACAGCTTTGACGCCTCGCGAAGCGAACGTGTGCAACAGGGATTGCTGGGTGGCGAAGGGAGCATTCCAGAATTCGCTGATGCGTTCATGATCAACTTGGGCAACGACTTTGACGCGAAGGATTCGCTCTACCGCATAATCATAGACAATCGGACTGATGCGGCCGACCCGGTCTCCGGGGTTGACGCCAGCGCTTCTGAGCGCCTCGGCAGCCTGCGACTCTGCATTGAATCGTTGGCGATGCACATACTGAATGTACGTAACACGCAACATGGGGTACAGCAGTACCGGGACCGTAGCGATAACGATCAGCAGCGCTACCTTGGGACCAATCTCCCGGGGAATTGGAAAACCAAGTATCAGTCCAACACAAAACAGGGCGAGGGATGCCGCCACATATCGGGGTTCCACGTAAACCACGATGTACATCAGGCATCCAGCCAGGCCAATCAACCAGATCGGCCAGGTGCTCAGCAGCGCAGCCATCACTTGCTTCCTGCCACTGCACAAAAATGCCAGCACCAACACTGCTCCCATCACGCTGCGCAGTTCCCGGAGCGGTTCTTTGAGGGAAAAAAGGTTGATCATGATCGCTTCTATCTGCCGCTTCCAAACGAAACGGGGGCGCACGCCATCAATCCAATACAAAGGATCGAAGCGAAGGGGATGGGTCACCGGAAGAGCGGTGTCGAACGCGTAGGCCGGAGGGTCGGAGAATATTTTTTCCGGCGGGTGTAAGAACGAGCCTCGCGCGTCGCCTGGGTTTTGCAGGTACCAGTGCGGGCTTGCCTGGTCCACATGCACAACATAATTCACCGAATAGCTTTCTCCTAGCGTGAAATGTCCCTGCTGACGCGACAGGGGAACAAAATACAAGCTGCCGATCAGGAACATTACCGCCAGCGCGCTCGCCGCCATCTTCAGGGCCGGACGCCAGTCCGCGACCACGCAGAGGGTCGCCGCCAGAATGGCGACCCCGATCGGGAGCATTGGGGATTTGGCCAGATATCCGGTGCCGAGAAGCGCGCCCAGCACCAGATAACCAGTCCAGCGGGCCGGAACCCGCCTCATGCGAAGCAGCATCCCGACATCCAGATACAGAAACCCTGAGAGGAGCATGTCAGGCCGCAAACTTCCGACCGAAATCTCGGCGATCGACGCCCACAAGAACAAAGAATACGCGATCGATAAAAACGCCCACTTGGGCAGTGAAACCGCCCAATGATCCTCAGCAGAGATTCCGCCCCCAGTCTCGATGTCCCGTACAGCGCCCGCCAGAAAGAACTCGAAGCAAGCAAAAGCGAAGATGAAGATTACGATGTTCAGCACATGGCTGGCCGCGATTTCGTGGCCGGGTGAAAGACTGAACAGGCGACGGAAAATTCCAAGTAAGAACGGATAGAGCGGGCTCCAAACGCCGTTGATCAGACGATGCCAGTCCGAACCCGGCAGCACTCCGTCGCTTACGTCAAGATAGGAAATGGAATCGGCAGAAACCTGATAGCGAAAGATCCAAGCTTGAGTTGAAGCCAGTAAAATGCCAACACTCCAGAACGCCACTCGCAATGCAGTGACTGAGCCAGGTACTGGGTTGCGCTTTAGAAGCTGTAAAGCGGGTCTTTGAAACTGGGTGGGGGTATTCTGGAGGGGAAGGCTGGGAACACTCATACGGATCACGCACCATTATTAAACTCACCAACTTTACCTCGGAATCGCAAATCGATCAACAGCCAAAACAGGCGACAGTGGCGGGTTTTGCTAGCTAAGCGATATTCCGGGACAGGGCTCAAATCAGAGTACCGTCGAGAATCAAGGGACGCCCTTCTTCTTGGGGGAAGAATGATCGGTCGAACGATAGAACCCATGGTTCCGGTCGGCAATGAACCAGTGGTCACTGCTATTAAAGGCTGCAAAGCTCAGCTGTGTCGCCGCGGCCGGAGTATTCACTTTCTGCCCACCCCCACCGTTCTGCCCACCCCCACCGGCTGACTGAGGGCTGCTCGTCATAGAATCGCCCCCGCTCCCACACGCCACCAAGGCGGCGATTAGGAGAGTTATCGGGAGAACGTTTATGGCCTTCACAGAAAACACGGAATTTCTCCTAACTTGTCATTGAGGTAGTCGTGCAAACCATATGCCTCAACTCTGCCCGGTTGTTCCGGCGACCACCTGGGTGCCGCAGTAGATGCTAACGGCGGTTTACACGGTTGCTTGCGTGCGGGACTCGGGAGGCCCGCATGAGAGCAGAGGAGTGGTGGTCAGTGCAGAACTCTAACGCGTGACTCTTGCTCGTAAGTACGGGACGCACGAGAAACCAACAAACTGGACGGAACGTGATGTTTTGCGACGCTGACGGTACAATGAGCCACCGGCATCGTAAGTCCAAGCTGGAGCTGATGGGTAGCGGAAACACCGCCATTACAATGCATTGACCGGGGTTATGAGCGTTAGGCCAGAGTGCAACAATTGGACTGCGCGCGGGCGTTATACTGGCCGTGTCTTAAAAGCAATTTCATGGCAAAGCAGATTCTTCGCGGAATCATCAAGGTCATTGCGGTAGCTGCCGCGCTAGTTTTCGTCTTCGATAATAAGGACAGTGGCAGCGCCGGAATTCTTGGCTCCATCGCCGTTTTGTTCCTCTGCTTCTTCATTTGGCAGATTTTCGACCTTGGTGACGACGATGGGTTCCGGACAGACCAGCACAAGGAGTGAACTCGAGCAAGTCTCGATGCCTGGTTTAGTCGCCTGAGTTCGACACCTACGAGGCACTCCAGCAGCGTTTGTTGTCCCATACCACGGATGTCCTTATGGTACCGAGGCCCCTTATTGCACAGGGTTCACGGTGCGATATAACCAGCTATTGTTGGTGACGCCGTCTTCGATCACGGCGTAGAGTTTGCTATCGGCAGGGTTGACGACAAATCGGTGTCCTTCCAGGAAGGGCGGAATCCCAGAGTCGTACGCGCTCCAGGTGTTTCCGTCGTCGGTTGAGCGATAGACAACGGTCGGATCGGTGGTGTCGTGGTTGTGGCCGTAATAGAGATTACCGTTTGCATCCCGTCCCAGCCCCTTACCGTCGGAACTGTTGGGGTTCTTCAACACATTCGTCCAGGTATATCCCGCACCTGTTTTCGTGGATTTCCAGATGCCACCTTGCGAGCCGAAGAGGACATTGCCGTTACGATCAAAGGTCATGCCGTAGATGTTCCCGTCACGGATCCCATGCACAGGATCGAAGCTGGTGGCGGGAGGAGATTCCACTGTCCAAGTAAGCCCACTGTCAGTGGAACGAAAAATGCCGTTTTGCTCCGTGCCCAACCACATATCTTGAGAGACCGGGTTGAGCCCGAGTCCATACACACTGCCGCCGTTGGCAGAAGCAGTAGAGGCGTTCACTGTAGTCTGCCCGCCATCGGTCGAAATCCAGGCTCCGCTATTGGGAGACGGTGCCCAATAGCCGCCACATACGATGGCATTGCCGGAGAAGATGCACCCAGTTTGGGCTGTGGCAGCGCTCAGTTGGCCGTACGGAATCGCGGTCCAACTGTTTCCTTCGTCAGTGGAACGATAGAAGGTTACCGGGCGTGCATTGATCACTGTTCCGGAGTATGTGCTCGCAATCAGATCCCCGTTGGCGGGATTCACGTTGATCGTCCAGCCCAGGGTCGTGCTCAAGCCGGAGTTAATCTGCGTCCAGGTTACACCCTGATCGGTGGAACGATAGAAGCCCTGTTTCCTGTCAGCGATGAACCAATGATTGCTGCCGTTGAATGCGACATAGTTTGTCTGGGTGGCGGCGGACGGAGTGCTGACCTTCTGCCAGTTTGCCCCTCCTGATGGAGGGTTGCCAGTCCTGGAACTACCACTTCCACACGCCACCAGGGCAGCGATCAAAAAAATCGGGGTAGAAAGGACGGCTGGTTTCATAGAAAACAAGACGCTCCTGATAGTGTAGTGGAGGGTCGAACAAACCCCAAATGTGCCAGCCTTAAGCCTTGGTTCTTAGCGATCAGATCGGCCCAGTCGGCGCGATGAACGACGAAGTTCTCGACCTTCTCGCGGGTGGTGTCGCGCAATGACTTAGTCCCGCACCAGTCCACGGCATACGATTTGACCAAAGTGGCGTCGAGTTGTCGAGTCTGGCCCGCGTACTGATCCCGGGGAAGGTGTATTACTTAGAGCAGTGTTGTTGCAGGCGGTTGGCAGGTTCGCTGGCCCGTCGGTGGTGCCGCCGATCCAGGTATTAGCGGTTGCGCAATATTCATTGTCCGGTGCGGGAGTTGCACGGGTCGCAGAATCGGCCCCAGCGACGTTCCTAGGGCAAACCGCGAGCGTACCTAGAGCGAGCACCAGGATCCGCAGCGATGTGCGGACGATGTACCTCGACCCTCCCGGCAGAGGCTCCTCTGCGAGTCAGAGCCTCGAGAAATGCCGGCGATCTCGGCGACTTTCCTGAGGAGCATCCGTTTCCGCTGGTTCAAATGAGTTGCTGGACAAAGATGGGCAAGTTCATATGATACGGGATGCGGAGCGGCTTTCGAAAGCGTGAAAGCATGGATGACTAACTAGGCGCAGAGGGCCCGTCGTTGGCTGCCTGTTTACTGCCTGGATACGATTGTTCCGTCACGATGATGTCTGGTTTGGTCTAATTAAGACTCGACTGGAAACGGCTGTGCTGCGCCATGAAAATCCTCTGGGTCAATCAATATTTCTTGCATCCCACCGAACGCGGTGGCCAAATTCGCACTTTGGGTATTCTGCGCCAACTCCACCGGCGCCACGAAGTGCATTATGCCGCGTTGGAAGATCCCACGACCACCGAAGGCAAGGACATGGCATACACGTTCTCAACCCGAGCCTATCCCATACCTCACCGAGTGATTTCACGCCGGTCGCCAGCCTTCCTCCTGCAATTGGCAAGAAACGTATTCGGCTCTAAGTTGCCACTCGCCGTGAGCCGTTATGCATCATCGGAACTTTTGCGAAAAGTAACAGAACTGGAGGCTACGGAGCGCTTTGACTGCATTGTTTGTGATTTTGTGGCCAGCGGGGTTCATCTCCCGGACATCCAACGTGCAGTGATCTTTCAGCATAACGTGGAGACGACAATATTCGAGCGTCATGCGCAGCATGCCAAAACTCCGCTTCATCGCTGGTTCTTCAGCCTGCAGGCCCGCAGGATGCACGATTACGAGGAACGCATGTGCCGGAACAGCTTGCACGTGATAGCCGTCTCTCCTATTGACGCCCAGCGCATGCGTGACAGGTTCAAGATCACCCATGTATCCGATGTGGGGACTGGCGTGGACACGGATTACTTTCGCAAGCCGGCAAGCCGCTCTCCGGAGATCGATTTCATATTCGTTGGTTCCATGGACTGGCTACCGAATATCGATGGTGTGCGCTGGTTCGCCAAAGAGATTCTGCCCTTGATTCGCCGGCGCAAACCCAATTGTCGAGTCGCTATCGTCGGAAGGAAACCGGGCCCTGAAATATTGGACCTTGCTGCCGCCGATCCCGGCCTTGAAGTTACCGGTACTGTCTCCGACGTCCGCCCCTATCTGTGGAAGTCGCAAATTTCGATTCTCCCGCTGCGCATCGGCGGCGGGACGCGGATGAAGGTCTACGAGGCGATGGCAGCAGGCTTACCGGTAGTTTCGACGACTGTGGGGATAGAAGGTCTGGCGTGCCGGCCCGGGCGCGACCTCCTGGTCGGAGATTCCCCGGAGGAATTTTCCGACCGTTGCGTTTCGTTGTTGGACGACGCCAACCTGAGCAACCGCGTTGCCGAATCCGGATTTCGCCTGGTCGACAATCACTGTTCGTGGGAGGCAGTCTCGAGGCAATTCGAGCAAGTTCTCCTTGAAACCGCGGGGAAGCTCAGAGAACAACAGCGCACCCCGTCCCAGTTCGACTAAATAGTTGCCGTGGTTAGTACGATAAGGTCCCCGAATTGTTTATGAGCACTCGCCTGGCATTTTCAGCACTTAGAGCTCAGTCCGGTGCTGCGCCCACTGGCGGGGAGGATTCCCGCCGCGACGCATCCGGCGTCACCGGCTCGGTGATCGAGTACTTCAGCAAACACCACAGGGCACGAAACCCGTCTTTCCAGCCAATTTTCTTGCCCTCCTCATAGGTGCGGCCCCAGTACCCAATGCCAACTTCATAGATACGGAGCCGTCGTTTCGCGATCTTGACCGTAATCTCCGGCTCAAATCCGAAGCGGTTCTCCTCGATAGGAATGGACTGGATGATTTCGCGACGGAAAACTTTGTAACACGTCTCCATGTCACTGAGGTTAATGTTGGTGAGGCAGTTGGAGAGGAACGTAAGCACCGAGTTTCCGACGGAATGCCAGAAGTAAAGGACCCGGTGAGGGCCCGCTCCCAGAAAGCGCGAGCCGTAAACGACGTCGGCTTTCCCTTCCAGCAAAGGACCCAGCAAAGTCGGATAATCTGTCGGACTATATTCAAAATCGGCATCTTGAATGATGACGAAATCCCCTGTGGCCTCCTGAATCCCCCGCCTCAGCGCCGCGCCTTTTCCCAAATTTTGCGGTTGAAAAAAAACCTTGACCTGCGGGTGCGTCGATTGAATCTCCCCCAGAATTTCCCGCGACCCATCCTTCGATCCATCATCTACGCACAGCAGCTCAATCACCAGCGGCACTGCAAGTACCCGCTCGATCACCGCCCGCAAAGTCGCGCGCTCGTTATAAATCGGCATGACAACTGAAAGCTTCATAAGTGATTCCCCGGTATGCAAGCCTGCCTCACCTCCAGACTCGCTGCTCCAGGGCCGGACAACAGTTTACGGTATCCCACAATGTGACCGTTCCCTATGACGAGCCGAGTCGCGAAGCGACGCAATTTAATTAGCCCAGCACGCAAGTGCTGGGGGTGGGATGAGCGCAGTGACTCGCGCTCCCTCCAGGGGACGACAGCAGCAGCGCCATCGCTGGTTCACGTTCCAACACCTGTTCTGACCTCGCTTTCTTAACAAATTTTTACGCGGCCGCTTCTTGGGAATACATCCTTTGCTGGAGTACCCTGAATCTATTCCTGCAACCAGCAGAAATCGGTAACCGGAAAAACACCCTATGCTGAATCAGACGTCCGTTCGCTTGTCCTTTGCTGTAGCTTTGATTCTTTTTTTCACCGCCGCCGGAGACACTCAGCCCGCTTCGAAAGACCGTATCCTCTCCCCGATTGATGCCGCACAGACCGCCGTGGTAAAGGGCACCGCCCACCCCGTCGCCCGCGCCCAGTCCGATCAAGGCCGCACCGACACCACGCGCCGCCTCAGCGGTGTCACCCTGACATTTCGTCTTTCTCCCGCGCAGCAAGCCGACCTCAACCAGCTTCTCCGCGATCAGCAAAACCCCGCGTCTCCCCAATACCACAAGTGGATCACCCCGGCGCAGTACGCCGCCCGCTTCGGCATGACACGGAGCGACCTCGCCAAAGTCGCTTCCTGGGCGCAATCTCAAGGCCTAACCGTGGACGCCATCTCCCCCAACCGCACCGAAGTTTCTTTCAGCGGCACCGTCGGACAAATCGAGTACGCCCTGAAAACCGAGCTCCACAACTATTCCGTCAACGGCGAACAACACTTCGCCAACGCCACCGATGTCGCATTACCCGCCGCCTTTGCCAGCCAGGTACTCAGCGTTCGCGGTCTGAACGATTTCCATCCCCGGCCGAGATCTCGAAGAGTTTCTCCTCGCTTCACCTCAAGCCTCTCGGGAAACCATTTCCTGATTCCGGGGGATTTCGGAACCATATACGATTTGCCTTCTGCATATGACGGCAGCGGGCAATCCATCGCCGTAATAGGGCAGACCCTGATCAGCACAAGCGACATCGATGCCTTCCGCACCGCAGCGGGGCTGCCTGCCCGAACCAGTAGCAATTTCCAACAGATTCAGGCATCGAACACAGGATCGGCACTGACTTGCTCCGGAGATGAGACCGAAGCCGATCTGGATCTCGAGTGGCCTCAGGGCGTGGCCAAAAACGTCACCATCAAATACGTTTACGCCGGCGTCGGCGCGGGAGGAACCTGCATCAACAGGAATTCCGATGTCTTTGATGCGCTGAAGTACGCGATCCAGAACCCTATCGGGGCAAGTGTCATCAGCATCAGCTACGGAAATTGCGAGTCCGCGCTGACTACCCCATTTGTCCTCACTATGCAGCAATGGGCGCAGCAGGCCAACGCGCAGGGCCAGACCATTAGCGGTCCGGCGGGGGACGAGGGAGCCGCGGATTGCGAGTTGGCGACCGCCACTTCGGCTACCCACGGCCTCGCGGTCGATGTGCCAGCAAGCATTCCCGAAGTCACCGGCGTTGGCGGCAGCGAGTTCAATGCAACCTTGGATCCGGTGGCGAACCCGGACCCGAACAACGCCAACTGCTTCCTGGCGACCACCTATTGGAGCGCCTCCTGTGGCTCCTCAACCACCGTCGGGAATCCCACTGGGGCATCCGCTCTGAGCTACATTCCCGAGACAACCTGGAACGATGGTGTCAGTTCCCAGGGATTTTCCGTTGGCGGAGGCGGTGCAAGCTCCGTTTTCAGCAAGCCCTCTTGGCAGACCGGAACTGGTGTCCCCGGTGACAGTGCTCGTGACGTGCCGGATATTGCATTGAGCGGCTCTAACGGTCACGACGCCTACCTGATCTGCTCGCAAGATTTCTTCAACAGTGCTACTCCTCCTATCACCCTGACAAGTTGTCCGACTGCGGGTAGCTTCCGCGCCAGCGATGGAAAGAGCCTTGAAGCCATCGGTGGCACATCCGCAGGTGCACCAACTTTCGCCGGCATTCTCGCCCTCATCAACCAGGCGACCGCCTCGCCCGGTCTGGGTAATGTCAACCCCATGCTCTACCAGTTGGCTGCCAATACTTCGAATGGCGCGTTCCACGACATCACTTCAGGTACCAATAAAGTCCCCTGCACCACGGGAACCACAAATTGTCCCAGCGGCACCACCAGCATCGGCTTTACCGCCGGATCGGGCTACGACCAGGTCACCGGACTGGGCTCGCTCGACGTCGGCAAACTGATCATCGCCTGGAAGGCGGCGACTCCTGCCGCGCAAGATTTCGCGGTTGACGGCCTGAGCGCCACCATCTCTGCCCCCGGCGCGCCCGGATCATCCACCATCACAGTGAGCGCGCTCAACGGTTTCGCCGGAACCGTGAACCTGACTTGCGCTCCCAGTTCCGCCACCGTGCACATTACCTGTTCACTCACTCCCCCCAGCCTCAACCTGACCAGTTCAGCCCAGACGCAAACCTCCGTTCTAAACATCACCACTGTAGCTGCCCGGCTGGATTCGCCTCCGGGTACGCATCCGAGTGGTATCTGGCTGGCCGCCAGTGGCGGTACATTATTCGCGGCGCTCGTTCTCGGTGGTGTCCCTTCCCGCCGTCGCCGGCAAAACATAACCTTGGGTCTCTTCGTGATAATGATCGCTTCGATAACCACCATTGTGGGTTGCGGTGGAGGCAGCAGCAGCAATAACCAGAACCATGGCACTCCGGCCGGAACCTACTCCATCACTGTAACCGGAACCGGCCCATCGACTACCCACACCGCAATGGTCAAGGTCGCGGTCCTGTAGGCCTGTCGCGGGAGAGAAGTTGGAACGTAGCACTGAAGAAAGCCGCAAAAGCGGCGAAAGACTACAGCCCCGGGCGCAAGCCCTGGGCACAGGTCCCCAATGACCGAGCCCCGACCGGGCGAAAAAACGTTCGCCGGCGGCCAAGTCGCGCGGCCGGTCGTGCGCTGAGCCCAAGGAACCTTGCGACAGGCGCTGCGGATCTGGCGGTTTGCGCTTAGCGTCGCAGTCTTAAAAGTCAGGCTTAAAAGTCTGTTGTTGCAACGAGAAAATGTCGTATTAACTGCAACGAGACTCTGTCACCCCCTTATCGTTTAAGTAACGGCCGCCAAAGCAGGGCGGCCGGAGAGGTTGTAGATGCGCGGGGGTT
>Ga0185299_10000754_pt1 | contig 77822 bp, 81 predicted proteins | sample PaiPotPPA55metaG_FD_128002 | JGI IMG/M metagenome (GOLD analysis project Ga0185299, IMG submission 128002) | Iron sulfur acid spring bacterial and archeal communities from Banff, Canada, to study Microbial Dark Matter (Phase II) - Paint Pots PPA... ...
CAGCGCACACCACCTGTCGCCTGCAGGGGCGCTCGCTGTTCGCCTACCTGAGCGACGCCCTGAGCGCGCATGCCCGCGGTGATCCGGTGCCGCTGCTCGCCTGAGCGGGCACCAACTGAACGCTTACTAATTCCGCCCGGTCTGCAGCACAAACCGTCCCCAGGTAGTTGCTAAATCGAGCGTCATGCCCGCTCAGACGAGCCTTCCCGTCCGCCTCAGAAGCCATCCCGGCTCCCTCAAGGGCATCCCTGCCGCTCCGCTGCGCTAACGCGCCGCGGTACACCTTTGCATCGCGGATCTTGTCAGCCCCGAGCTTGGCCCACTACGCTGCCGAAAGTCGAGCAGACCACACGCACTCGAAGTGCTCAACGAAATCGGTCACATAAATGGTTTCTCGCCTGAGAACGTGTGAGTTTTCGTCAGTGCTTCTCAGTTTTCACCCCTATTGACACAAATCGCCACGGGACTACCGTCGCGTGAGTGCAGACGACACACAAGATCTCGGGCGACGCCGCGGTCGGCTACGCGGCGTATGTCACCGCGACCGCCGACCGCGGCGACTACTACACCGGCGGCGCCGACGGCGCCGCTGCGATGACCCCGAGCCGCTGGCTCGGCTCCTCGGCGATGCTCGCCGAGCTCGGCCTCGCATCCGACCAGCCGGTCGAGCGCGACGACCTCATCGCGCTGATGCGCGGCGTCTCGCCAGCCGACGGCCGCGAGCTGCGCCGCGCCGGCGGCGACGGCACACGGGTGGCGGGCATCGACGTGACGTTCAGTGCCCCGAAGTCGGTCTCGGCGCTCTGGGCGGTCTCCTCGCCATACGAGCGCGCTCGCATCGAGGCCGCGCACAGCAGGGCGGTGGCGGGAGCGATCGCGCGCATCGAGCGCGACGTCGAGTTGCTGCGGACACGCGTGGAAGGAGAGCTTCGCTGGGAACGCGCACAGCGCCTCCTCGCAGCAGAGTTCGTCCATACATCGAGCCGTCTCACGCGCGACCAGGAGCGCGGCGGCGTCCCCGACCCTCAGCTCCACTCCCACGTGCTGGTGCTCGGCGCCGAGCGCGAGAACGGACGCTTCGCGGCGGTGGAATCGCGCGAGCTGTTCCGCTCGGCTAGAGCGAACGGCGCGTGGTACCGCGCAGAGCTCGCGCACGGTCTTCAGGAGCTGGGCCTCGAGCTACGTACGCGCACGGGCAAGGACGCGCGCTACTTCGAGGTCGCGGGAGTCCCCGAGCAGCTGAGCGAGCGCTGGTCGATGCGCGCCGTCGAGATCGAGCGCGCGGCCCGCGCGTTCCGCACGCGGTGCGGCCGCGACCCGAGAGCGGGCGAGCTGGCCTCGATCACGCTCGCCACGCGCGGCACGAAGACGATCACGGCGCCGGTCGACCTCGACGACGCGTGGCGCGCGGTGGGAGAGGAGCACGGGCTCTCGCGCGAGCAAGCCCAGAGCCTCTACGCGACCGCCGAGCGTGAGCCCCCAGCTGGCCGCGACCTCTGCCGCGAGCTCCTTACCGACCTGACGAAAGAACGCTCGACGGTGACCGATTGCGAGCTGAGCGCGCGCTCCTACGAGCTCGCGGCTGGCGTCGTGCACCCGCGCGAGGCGGACAACGTCGTCTCCGACCTCGCGCGCTCCGGAGAGCTCGTCGCGCTGGCCGGCAGCCGCTGGACGACGCGCGAGCTGCGCGAGCGCGAGCGGGCGACGCTCGAGCGCGCCGAATCTCGTGCGAGCGAGCACGCGACGCCGATCACCGACGAGGCAATGCGCCAAGCCCGCCTCGAGGCCGGCCGCGAGATCGGCGCGCCGCTGAGCGCCGAGCAGCGCGAGGCGCTCGACACGATCACGGGCGTTGGCGGGATCACGGTGCTTGTCGGCCAAGCGGGCACGGGCAAGGGCGTGGTGATTAGAGCCGCGACGGACGCCTGGCAGCGCGAGGGCTACGAGGTCATCGGCACGGCGGTCGCGGGTGCGACGGCCGAGCGTCTGCGCGCCGACGCGAGCCTCGAGCGCTCGATAACGACGGATGCGCTGATCGCGCGCGTCGAGAGTGGGAGTGTACGTCTCGACTCACGCTCCGTCGTGGTGATGGACGAGGCGGGGATGGCGGACACCAACCGCCTCGCAACAGTCACCGAGATCACGTCCCGCCACGAAAGCAAGCTCGCGCTCGTGGGCGACCAGGCGCAGCTGCCATCGATCGGCGCCGGCGGCTTGTTCGCGGCGCTCCAGGAGAAGGTCCCGACGGCGGAGGTGAGCGAGGTCCACCGGGCGCGGCACGGGTGGGAGCGCGAGGCGTGGCAAGAGGTTCGCGCGGGCGAGGCCGAGCGCGCGCTCGCGAGCTATCAAGCGCGCGATCGACTGCACATCTCAGACACCCGTCAACAGGCCGCCGAGCGCATGGTCGACGACTGGGATCGCGCGCGGCGGGAGCACCCCGGTGAGCGCACGGTGATCCTCACAGACGCCTCGAACATGGAGCTCGACCGCATCAACGCGCTCGCGCAGGAGCGCCGCGCGCTCGGGGGCGAACTCGGCGCTCACACCGTCGAGCTGCCCGATCGTCCCTACGGCCTGGCGGCGGGCGACGAGGTGATCTTCACGGCGGCGTTCCGCGAGCCCGGCCGGCTCCGCGTGGAGAACGGGACGCTGGGCACAGTGATCGAGACAGCCGGCGAGCAAGACCTGACGATCAAGACACGAGGCTCCGAGGGCAGCGAGATCGACCTGAACACCGAGGATTTCAACGACCTGCGCCTCTCATACGCCCAGCACGTCTACAAGGCGCAGGGCCGAACGGTCGAGCGGGCATTCGTGCTGACGGGCGGTTGGCAGACCGACCGCGAGCGCGCGTACGTAGCAGTTACGCGGGCGCGCGAGCGCACCCACATCTACGTCTCGCGCGAGGACCTGGGCGAGCAGGGAATGAACGCGGGCGCGGTCGAGCGCCTGGGCGAGGCGATGGCGCAGAGCCGCGCGCAGGAGGCAAGCGTTGTCCTGCCCGAGCGCGCATGCGATACCGGGCGCGAGCGCGAGCGGGACCTCGACGCTTCGATCGTCAACGACCTCGAGCGCGAGCGCGACCACGATCTCGGCTTGGGGATCGCCTGACCCAAGCGCCGCCCGATGCCGTCGCGAGTAGCTCCGCTCCGCCGTGCCGTCAACCCGCTTCGCGGGTTCCCCTCGCTTCGCTCGGTGACTGCCCGGGCTCCGCTCCGCTTTGGAGCGGTCAGGTAGGTCAGGGACCGACCTTCGCCGAGAATGGTCAGGCTGGCTCCCGTGAGCCATCGAGATGGAAAACGTGACCCCGTCGCGGATCAGCTGTTCGATCTCGTCGCGCGCGTCCTCTACCACCGGCTTCGGCCGAGACGGAACGTCAGGTCGCCATTTCCGCTTGTGCGACGCAGGCCGAAGCCGCGGAGTCATTTGCCGGCGTGACCTGCCGGTAGCGCGGCCGCGAGAAACTGAAGCACACATGACGAACAGAAGATGATGAGCCCGGTTCTGGCGATCCTCAAAGGGCTTTCCAAGACTACCCGCGGGAGAAGGATGGCCGCCCTCAGCACGGCCGCCACAAATGCCACGAGGATCGCGAGGGAAATCAGCCCACCGGTCGCAGCGCCGACAACGATTCCGACCCACTTGAGGATCGACAGGAATTCATTCTGCTGCTGGTGGTTTGGGATCAACGGCTGTCCGTTCTGTACGGCTGGGAGGACGACGAGGAACGCGATGGCCAGAACAACGATCGCAAGGCTTACCAACACCCCGACAATTGCCTTCCCCCCATTCCAGAGCGCACGCTCGATGCGCTGTGCCCTACTCCGAAGGCGCGTCCCGAGAGCCTGGAGCGACTCCGGTGTGATCACCTCCGGCGCCGCGAGCAGAACCCCTCCCAGCGTGGTCAGCAGAATGCCAATCTGTACCAGATTCATTAATGTGGATTTCTAGGTCAGTTCTAGCGCTCCTGTCTTGGGTGGTTCGCAAATGTGGAGACGCAAGCCCAGAGTGATAGACCTTCGCCCGTGACGCCACCGAGCAACTTCAGCTTTTCCCGCGCCGTTCGTGAATGGTGTTTCGCGCAATTGCCGTCTACGACGTCGCGCTTGAGTCAGTCCAGCTTGTCCCCGTCGCCGCACGGGAGCAAGTAATCCCGCGCGACAGCACTGGGTCCGGTGTGTACCAGCGGGATCCGGTAAAGATTGCCGTACGGGACGTGCGCGCGAGTGATCCGGAGCTCGCTGACGAGCCGTTTGCCGGTTGCCAGCATGCCTGCTCAGGGATCAGTTGGTATTGCATCGAGAACCCGCGTTGTTTCGCGACCAAATAGGGCGCCCGGCGCGAGCAATCCGGCGCACGCGGTTAATAAGAGCTCTTATCGAATGTCTGGGTACGCCCGAGAGTTGTGGCGTTCGGGTCGCGCGCACAGCACGACCATCGGGCGGCGCACTGACGCCGCGCCCGAAAGTCTCACGCGCATTGACCAAATGGTCGACTCCGCGGGAGAACGCAGCCTGTTAGTTCGCGCCCCAGCGCGTTGCGAATGCCGCGACGAAATCTGGATCAGAGCAGATGCACCGTTGCTCACGACGGCGCGGGCGGAGCCAGTGTTGTTCGCCGCCGCGCAGGACGTCGTACTTGGCGATCGTCGCGTCGGGACGCAGCTCGCGCAACTCCGGTACACGATCTACGACGAGGGTCGTCGCCAGGAGTATCCCCGCCAACGCTGACTGATGCGCGAGTGGGACTGAAACGTCGACCTCACGCCCGGCGCCGCGCTCGATCAGCATGCCGGCACACACTGCGTCGCGGTAGAGCTCGCCGACACGTAGGCCCGCCAACGCCTCAAGAGGCCCGCGCTGCAGCTGATAGCGCTCGATCAGGTCGTCGAGCAGCGACCTCTCGGCCCACGTCGCCGCATCGCTGGGGAGCGAGAGCCGACCGGTCGCCTGGATCATCTCAGCCGCGAGTGGCTGGCCGACGGGAGTTTCGTTCCCCAGGTAGTGGACGACGCGCAGCTCGCTCTCGCCGAGCGCCGCCGCGATCATCTCGCTTCGACTCGGGCGCTGGCGTCTGGGCCAGGCAAGGCAAGCGAGACACGGGTCCGTGCCGAAGGCCTGGTGGCGTGACACGCCAATGTCCTCGGGCTGAGTCCAGGCGTTGAACAGCTCGCGCGGCAGGCCTCCTTGCAACTCGATTCGGCCCTGCTTGCTATCCAGCGCCGAGAGGACCGTCTCACGACCGGGCGCCGTGCGCTCATCCGCGCCCCAAGTGCCCTCGACGGGCTCGACTGCGACGCCGCTGTCGGCCAACGCCCGCTCGATCAGCTTTGGCTTGGAGGTGCCGACGTCGGAGGCGACGCTCAGCACATAGCGCTGCAGGTTGCCTTCGTCCACGCACTCGTGGTCAACGGCGACGAGCGTACCCGTCACCCGAAGCTCGCGCAGAGCAGCGACGAACGCCTGTCCGACGGCGCCGCAGCCGGCGAGATGTACTGTGCCGAGGTCAACCTCGTCCGCGGGCGGGGGCGCGTGGGCTGGCGCCCCAAACGTGACGAGGTTGATGGCGAACGCCTCTGGAGCGGCGCGGCCGTGCGGAAGGCGGTCGGCAAACAGGGCGCGGAAGAGCTCGCCGGCGCCGAGTGCCGCGGCTGCCATCGCGGAAAGCGGGTTCGCGCCGGAGCACGCCGGTCGCACGCCATCGATCAAGACGTTCCAGCCGTCTGCGGAAACGGTGACGCGGTCTGCGCCCGGCTCGCCGCCCCGCCACGAGAGCACCAACGCGCGACCGCGTGGCGGACCGAAAACACAGCCCGGGTTGATCGACAACGCCCGCTCTCTTGCGGCAGCGGTGAGCTCGTCGGTCGCATCGAGGGCAAGGCGCGGATACAGGCGCGCTCCGAGGTTAGCGGCGAGAAGGTAGCCGGCACGGTGGGCAGGATCATCTGCTGCCTCGGCGTCGATCTCGAGGACTAGCGAGCAACCGTCGAGGCGCTCGCCGAGCTCGGATTCGCTGAGGCCTCCGAGCAGGGGGCCCGCGGCATTGTGAATACGGGCGAGAAACGGCGGCAGGCTCATGTGATCTTCAACTTCACGCGGCGGCGCCGCGGCCGCCAGGTCCCATCCTGGCCGAGCTGATTGATCGACCAGCGACGCGGACGCAGCGGGCCGCACGCAAAGCCCGGAACCACGATGCTGAGGCCGCCGGGAAGCCGAATCATTGCGAGCTCGTCGTCGGCGGGTGAGTGGTAGGCCTCTCTGGGGTGGGCGTGAATCTGGCCCGCGAGGATCTCGTCACGCTCGTAGCACCGGCGGTTGAGGTCGAAAATAGCCTCGCCATCGATCTTGACAATGAGGCCGTCCGGGGTCGAGTAGCAGGTCTGCTCCGGCACCAGCGCGCGATGAAAGCTGACGGTTGCGCCGTCCTCCGCGACGGTCGCGCTGAGCGCCAGAAAGATCTCCGCGCCCTTCGCGCCGTGCGTCCACATAGCTTCAACACACCGCTCCGCGACCGACCGAGGAAGGTGAAAGCGCCGAGCGCCGATGAGGGGCGAGTTAGTCGGATTCATTGAGCCTGAGCGATGAGCGCTCGCACCGCGGGCGGCAACTGCGCGAGCATCTGCAGAGGCATCTGCTCCAGCGCGATTTTGCGGTTTGCCTGCGCGGGGACGTTTTCGGGATTCTCCTGCCGGATCTCAATGCCCACGGTCGGGTCCGCGAACTCGGCGGCTGAATTGCGCTGAGCGACCAGGTTGAAGCCGGCTATCGTCCGCACCGCGGTCCGCCACAGTAGGTCGCAGAGCCGCCCGATTGTGCCGAAGCCCTGGTCGCGATACAGCAACCAGTCATCCCCTGAATGCTCAAAGTGGGTGTGGTACTCCCGGGTGCCCGGCTTGCAGAGGAACACGCGGCCGGTGTCTGGATGGCCGTTGATGAAGAGGTCAGGAGGCACACCAGCATCGTTCGTGTTGTCGAAGTCGATTGCGCGAACCCGCGGCAGCGTAAGCCAGCGGCGCGTGAGCGGGTCTATCAGGCGCAGAGATGGGGGCCAGACGTCGTAATTGTCGAAGCCGAGGCGAATCGCGAGCGGAACGACGACGAGGTTGTTCGCCGGGCCTATCGGGAGCCGGGCCGTGAACGCGACGTCGACCTCGAGCCCCGTGTGATCGAGGAGCTGCCAGCCGCGCTCACGGTAGATCTCGGAGTTCGACTCCCACTCCCGGAGCTGACGCGCCAGCTTGGCCTGCGAGACAGCCGGATCGACGAGGAGTGGCGGGGGGGGAGGCTCCGGCGCTGCACCCGCGAGGGTGACGACGGCGTCGCCGCCGCCACCCTCGTCAGGATCGAGGAAGAGGATCGCCCCGTCGGTGATCCCAGCCTGCTCGATGCGGAGGCCGGGATCGATCGCCGCGCCGCCGTCGGCGAAGCGCAGTGTCCAGTCATCCACTTTCGGGTGGGGGATGCCAGCCTCCTCGAGCGCCTCGCGGATCAGATGTGCGACCTCATGGTTCGCGCTGTCACTGACGCTCAGCCGCGCGCCGGAGACCACCACCGTGACCGTGAGCTTGTGTGGTCCTGCCATCTGCTGCACCTTTCGTTGGAATGGGCCAAAATGCCAGTAATCGGCATAGTTGGCGCTCTCATCCCCAAGAACGGTAGCAGACAGCGCGATCTACGCGACTTTCCTGCGAAAATGGTCGCTATACTTCGCGCAATGCAAGCCTGGGATCTCCGTGCACGGCGGTGTCTGCCGCGATCCGCCGTCCGGCCACTCTCCGGCCCATTGGCGCGTGTTTTCAGTGATACTGGCGGCGTGACGGTCAACGAAGCGGGCCGACCGGTGCCGGTCAAGGGGTCAATGCTGCTTGCGTTCCGGGGCTACAACGCCCGTTCGTTCCGGGATCCGTTCGAGTTGTCGCTGCTTGCAACGAGGCTCTCGGAGCCTGGAGTCCCGCACGACATCGAGTGGCGTGAAGATGGGCGACCGATCGGCGTGCTGCCGAGCGCTGGGATTTTCGGCGCCAACGCCTCGGGGAAGTCGAACCTGTTGAGGTCGATGAGCGACATGCGACGACTAGTCTTGACGTCGTTTCGCGGCAACACCCCGGATGGACCCGTCGAGACCCATCCGTTCGTCCTGGGCCTGGATGAAGGACGATCGCCCACGAGCTTTGAGGTGGAGCTCGTGCTCGACGGGATCCGCCACGATTACGGCTTCGTCGTCGACGCCGGAGGTGTGCGTGAGGAGTGGGCGCGCAGCTATCCGCGCGGACGCGCGGTACTCCTGCTGCAGCGAAGCGGTGACCGCATTCAACTCGGCACCGACCAGAGGGCCAAGGGGCGTGCGGCTCTCGAGATCCTGCGACCGAACGCGCTGTTTCTGTCGACAGCCGCGGCGATCAACCATCCGCTGTTCTTGCCCCTTCATCAATGGTTCCGACGCAACATGACCTACGCCGACGTTGTCAGCCGCACAAATCGCCAGGTGATCACGGCCGAGATGCTCGAGGGCGAGCGACGCTCGCAGCTGCTTGCGCTTCTGCGCGAAGCCGATCTCGGGATCAGCGATGTGAGCAGGCGTGCGATCGATCCGGAGTACATGGAGAAATTGCACAAGGCCATCAACATCTTCTGGGAGGAGGCCGAACCCGTCGATCTCGAGGATTTCGGCATAAGGGACTTCGAAGTCGGCCTCAGGCACCGCTCCGGCGGCCGAGACGTCGAGTTGCCCGAACAAGACGAGTCGCGCGGAACCCTTGTCTGGTTCGGGCTCATTGGCTTGGTCAGCGATGCCCTCCGCAAGGGATCGGTGCTGCTGGCCGACGAGCTCGAGGCGAGTCTGCATCCGGCGCTCGTCGACGTCCTCGTGGACCTGTTCCAATCGCCGCAGAGCAATAAGAACCGGGCGCAGCTGATCTTCAACTCCCACGACGTCCGTCTGATGGGCGACTCGGCGGACCGGCTGCTCGGCCGTGACCAGATCTGGTTCACCGAGAAGAATGACGAGGGCGCTACCTTCCTCCACTCGCTAGCCAACGTCGCCCCGCGGCGCGAAGAGGCGATCGCGCGTCGCTACCTTGCCGGCCGCTATGGCGGCACGCCGATCTTCTCGCCGCAACGGCTCAAGGAGACAGCAGAGCCTGCCGGCGTCGATCACGGCGAATAGTGGCCGCGCCGCGGCGGAAGCTCGGGACCGAGCACCGGCGCAAGTCGTTTCTCGTGTTCGTCGAGGGTAGGATGACCGAGGAGGCTTACCTGCTGCTCTGGGCGCGGCGCATGAGGCGGCGGGCGTTGGTTGAGATCCCCAAGTTCCGTGGCACCCCGCTGTCGCTGGTCGAGAACGCGGTCGCGGCAAAGACCGCGGAGGAAAGAGAGGACCGTCGCGGTCGGGGCCAGATGCACGACGAGTACTGGTGCGTCTTCGACGTCGACACGCATCCCCACCTGCCCGAGGCGATTGAGCTTGCGCGCTCACACGGGATCAAGCTGGCGATCTCCAACCCGTGCATCGAGTTGTGGTTCCTGCTGCACTTTGCCGAGCAGACTGCGTACATCGGTTCTCGCCAGGCCAGGCGATTGGCAAGAGGGCACATCGGTGCCGCCAAGGGGATGACGCCAGACGTGCTCGACACTTTGGGCGAGCTGTTCGACACTGCGCGTCGGCGTGCTCTCCGGCTGGATGAGAAGCACCGCGGTGATGGCACGCCCGCCCCAGGTAACCCGAGTAGCGGGATGTGGGAGCTGATTGAGTCGATCACAGGCTCCTAATGTCTGCAGGGATGACGCGCTACGCGGATCGGCGCGGGGCAGAATGTGCGTGCACAGTCGACCCGCCGCCCGACCTCAAGTCGCCGTCGGTGCGGCTGCGTCTCGCATCGTGGGGTGGAGCTGCTGCCAATAAACGGCGGGATCGGTAGGCGCCGCTAGTCGGCAGCTGGGGGACATGTCTGTGGGACATATGCCCCATTCGTCGTGCCCCATGACCTCGTCGACACGCCTAAGATATCGAGCTGGGCAGGGATATTCGACAAAATGCCCCGTGCGGGACTCGAACCCGCCCCACCGGATTAAAAGACCGGCGCGTCTACGAGTTCAGCAACGGGCGCGACGGAGGAACGTATAGGCGTCGTAGCACCGCGCCCCGGCGCTCGCCCTTCGATCAGTGCTCGTCTGCGTATTCGGCCCAATCCGGCCGCTCTCGGGCACCTCCCACCGGTGAGACCGGTTCCAAGCAGACAGGATCGTCGGGTTCTCCTGGGCATAGGTAGCCGTCAAACCGCTCGCCGCCGGGCCCCGAAGCCTCCGAGATCACGCGCTTCGCGACGACCTCGCGGTGAACGGGGCAATTTGCGACGACGTAGGACACTACGCGACCACTCGCCGGATTCGTACGCATTGCTCAGGCGTGAAATGCCACCGACTACCGGCAGCGGGACCGAATAGCTCGCGCGCGACCTTCCTGATCTGGCGCTGCGCGGCGCCTTTGGAATCTGAGCCTCCGCGCCGGCCCCAGGGTTCGATCGCGAGTTCTCGCGGCGTCATTGGCACGCCACCCGAGACCAGCGTTCAGACGGCTTGGCGCAGTCGCGCGTTAGCCGGCAAGGATCGCGAGCCGCTCAAGTAGCTCGACGAGGCTGGGCGAGAACCCGGCCCTGACGCCGAGATCGCGTACGTAGCCCACGAGAAACGCCAACAGGAGCAGGCCGACGACGAAGATCACATGTCTCTGGTCCACGCACTCAACCTAGCAACGCGGTCGACGCTCTTCAAGCAAGCGCGACAGCTCCCGTCCTAGAGCGCCCCGCGACCGTCACCCACGGCTCCGCCGAATACCAAGGCGCCAACCGCACCAGCCCCCAACCGGTCCCCCGCAGCAACAGCGCGTGTCCCCCCGGAAGCCGCGCAACCTCCCCCGGCGGCAGTGTGCGCTGGCGCTGCGTGTGGTAGCTGACGCTCTCGGTCCTCTGTCCGGGCCCCGGAAACAGCGCCTCGCTCTGGCTCCGCCCGACGGTGTACGAGACGAGCTGGCGGTCGTATTCGCCGAGCGCAAGCGAGACGGCCTCGAGCGTGCGGCCGTCGGCGATGCCGCTGAGCATGAGCTTGGTCTGAAACAGCGACAGGAACCCGTCCGCGGCGGCCTCGCCCCAACGGCTGCGCGCCTGGCTCAGGTCCTGCAAGCAGGCCATCACGTGCAGCTTCTGCCCGCCGGCTTCGGAGACGAGCGCGGGGAGGTCGTGGATCGGCGCGATGTTGGCGACCTCGTCGAGGCACATGAACACCGGCGGACCGTCAGCGCCGCAAGCCGCGCGCTGGTATGTCGCGTGTCGGATCTGCTCGAGCAGGCCGACGACGAGCGGCGCGCACAGCGCCTGCCGGTGCGCAGGCGCTGTGACGTAGACGGTGTCCGACGAGCCGACGAAGCGCCGCGGATCGAAGTTGGGCCTCGAAGACGTCTTCCGCGTCGCGTCGGCGTTGTACGCGGCGAGGACGCCGGCGGTGGCGGAGAAGATCGACGAACGCTCGCGCGCGTCGGTCTTGTCGATCCCGGCGAGCACGTCTCCGGCGACCGTCGCGTGGTGATCGTCCAGCACGAGCTTCGCGGCCTCGAGCTCTTGGCGCAGCACCCACGCGAGCACGCCGTCGATCGGCAACTCGCCGAGCTTCGCGGCATACAGCAGCGGCGCGAGCAGCGCGGTCGAGCGCTCGCGCCAATGATCCTCGTTGCTCGTGCCCCTCCCCGGCGACGTCGCCGCGGCCATCGCACGCGCCATCAACAGCGCGGCGTCCCAGGTGGCGGCAGCGGTGACTGGCGACCAGCACAGACGGCGGATCTCGCGCGGCAGCTCGAGGTCCTCGCCTGAAGGATCGAACAACCACACCTGGCCGACACGGGCGCGCGCCCTCCAGGTCGCGTCGAGCACGTCGCGCTTGGTGGCGGTCGACACGACGGCACCCGGAGCGCCGAGCAGCGCGGGGATGACGACGGCGCTGGTCTTGCCGGATCGCGGCGGACCGAGGACCATGACGGCGTGCTCGGGGTCCGCGCTGACCCACTCCCCCCCGCGCGAGAACCCGAGGAACGCTCCCCCGCCGAGCGACCGCGCGTGCGCGCGGACGGCGTCGCCCGGATCATCAGCACCGGCGAGCTGCTGCACGAGGTCGCGAACCGGTGCAGATCCCCGCTCCACAGCGGACGCGTGTCCGCTGCGCACGATCCGCACCAGCACGCAAACGCCGCCGACGACGAGCCCGCCACGCGCGATCGTGCCGACGCTCGAACCCGCGGCGCCGATCGCGCCCTGCGCGAGCACGCGGTGCGCCCACAGCTCGAACGCGACGACGATGAGCGCGATCGCGCCAACTTTGATCCCCGCACGTTTGCTCGTCGGGGTGTCCCGGTGCTGGTGCGACGGTCCCCAGCCGCGTGATAACTCTGATCTTGACATCAGAGTGAAATGATATATGATCACGTCATGGCACGCAAACCGCCGCAACCACGGGTGAGCCGCGGAGTGCGCGCGGCGATGCGCGAGATCGACGAGGAGCTCGAGCGCGTGAACCGCGGACTTTCGGCCTACGACGCGCTCGTGCACGAGCGCCAGCGCCTGCTGTCTGCTCGCGCGGCGTTGAGTGGCGAGCGATCCTCGGGCACGAGCGGGCGCACTACCCAGGACGAAGTGGCGGCGTATCTGATGGCGCACCCGGGCTCGTGGCCGGCGCAGATCGCGGCCGCGCTGAACGTCCCCGTGACGAACGTCTCAGCCCACCTCTACCGGGCGAAGGAGACGCGGTTTGAGCGCAGGAAGGACGGCTGGCACGTACGCTCTGGCGGGGGAGAGACGGCCAGATAGGAGGTCAGGCGATGGAGGCAACACCGGCGAGGCCGGCCACGAGCGCGTACGTGATCAGCGCGCAGGAGATCAAGCCGGCGTGGGTCGGCTTGTACGCGTTCACGTTCGGGCTGCAGTTCGTAAACGCGGCGATCAGGGGGCTGATCGCCTATCCGCTGTTCTGGCTCCTGTTCACGATCCTCGGGTGGTCCACGGGCATCGTGCAGCTGCTGACCTACCTCGCGGCGTACGCTCCGCTGGCGCTGTCCTTCGCGACGCTGGTCCTGCCGCTCGGCGGTTGGCTGTGGCAGCAGCAGTCGGGCGGACGCGCGCCATCGGAGCGCGAGCGCCTCGTCTACGAGGACGCGCTCGCGGCGCTAACGAGAGCCGACGCGAGCCTGCGCCCGCCGCGACGTTGGTTCGTGCTCGACGAGCCGACGCTGAACGCGGCCGCGTACGCGGACACGCTGATGCTCACGCGCGGCCTTTTGGAGAGCGTGCACCTGCAGCCGGTGCTCACACACGAGCTGGGGCACCTGAACAGCTCCGATGGACGCTTGACGGCGGCGCTCCACCGCATGACGACGCCGCCGCGGACGCGCGTCGGTCGCCCACTGGCGACGATCGGCTTCCTCGCGAGCGGAGGTCCGGCGATGTGGGTCATGCGCCTTCCGTGGGCAACGTACTGGCGCGCGCGCGAGTTCGCGGCCGACCACTACGCCGCACGGCTCGGCCAGCGCGAGGCGCTCGTGCGCTTCCTCGACGATCACGCGCTCGAGAACGATCTCCCGATCCCGTTCATGTGGCTGACCCAGCATTCGCACCCCTCGACGGAGCACCGCATCGAGCGCCTCGGCCAATCGGAGATCGGATGACCTCGCCGCCACACCTCTCGACAGCTAGCGCCGTGTCCGTCGTCAGTAAAGCCCGCCCCTGCGGGGCCGCCTGCGGCGGGTCCTGTCGGACCGGCCTTGACAGCCGCCGCCCACGTCGCTTGATGGCTCTGAGGTCGGCAGGGAGGGCCCTGCCGACGATCGACGAGGACAGATGATCGGAAAGGCATGACGAGGCCGCTGGCATCCACCCTTTTGACTCACAGGCCCCGAGCCCGCCGCAGGTGCCTCGGGGTCGCGGAGCCCACGCGCGGTCCTCAGGGCGCCGCCCCCGACCCGCTGCTGACCGCGGACGAAGTCGCAGCGCTGCTCAAGGTGACGAAGCCGTGGGTGTACGCGCAGACGCGCGCAGGGCGGATCCCCCACGTGCGGCTCGGGCGCTACGTCCGCTATCGCCGCGCAGCGGTGCTCGCGTGGCTCGCGGCCCTCGAGCATGACCCTCACGGCGGTGACAGATGCACGCGCTGACGCTCGTACGCCGTCGACCCGAGCGCCCGCCCCGACCAGACCGGCGCTCGGGCCGCTGCGCTCCGCGGATTCGCAGGGCAGCGGCCGAGCTGACGCCCGAGACGATCGAGCAGATCGCCCAGCGGGTCGCGCAGCTCCTGCGCTCCGACCAAGCCTGCGCCCGCACGGGTCCCGACCGCTCGCGCACCCTGGTCGACGCGGCCGAGCTCGCGCGCCGCCTGAGCGTCAACCGGGCATGGGTGTACGCGCACGCGGCGGAGCTCGGCGCGGTGATGATCGGCGACGGTCCGCGCCCGCGGCTGCGCTTCGACCCGGAGATCGCCGCCGAGGCCCTCCGCGAACACGCGCGATCGGTCTCGACGCCGCAGTCCTCCGCGCCGCGCGAGCCGCGTTACCGCCGCCCGCGCCGCGAGCAGCCTGTGCCGCTCCTGCCGATCGGACAGCGCGGTCGATGTGTGACTCCAATCTCCTGGCGCGTGCGCGGGACGGTGGCGTAATGGCGAGGCCGGCCACGGGCCAGGTGGTGCTCGACGAGCGCTTGCGCACCCCGACCTTCTGCCTGCGCTTCCGCGCATACGGCAAGCGCCACTACGTGACGCTGGGGACGGTCGAGGAAGGCTGGACGCGCGCGCGGGCGCAGACGGAGCTCGAGAACGTCCTCGCGGACGTGCGCCGCGGCCTCTGGCGTCCACCACAGCCTGCCCCGGCGCCGGCGCCGGCGAGCGATCCGACGTTCCACGAGTTCGCGTCCGAGTGGTTCGCGGCGAAGGCGGCGGAGGTGCGGCCGAACACGGCGAGCAGCTACCGCAACGACCTGCAGCACCACCTGCTCCCGTTCTTCCACGCCCACACGCTCTCGCAGATCACGATCGCGGAGGTCGACCGCTACCGCGGCGCAAAGGTGCGCGAAGGCCGCCTGAAGGCGCGGACGATCAACATGCAGCTGGCGCTCCTCTCTCAGATCCTCGAGCTTGCGGTCGAGTACGGGCACCTCGAGCGCAACCCCGCAGCCGGCCGACGCCGGCGCCTGCGCGCCGACCGACCGCGACCAGTCCACCTCGACTCCGCCGAACACCTCGAAGCGCTGATCGACGCGGCGAGCGAGCTAGACCGCGACCCAACCTCGCGCACCTCCGGCCGGCGCGCGGCCCTCGCAACGATGCTGTTCGCGGGCCTGCGCGCGGAGGAGTTGGCCGCGCTGCGCTGGCGCGACGTGGACCTGGCGAACGGCCGCCTGTACGTGGGCCGCGCGAAGACGCACGCAGGCATCCGTGAGGTGGACCTGCTCCCGCTCCTACGCGAGGAGCTTGCGGACCACAAGGCGGCGAGCACGCGTGTCGCCGCTGACGACCACGTGTTCCTCACCTCGAGCGGCAAACCGCGCGACCGCTACAACCTGCGCCAGCGCGTGGTCGCACCGATCGTCAAGGCCGCCGACGACCTCCTCGCCGAGCGCAAGGGCCAGCCGCTGCCGGCAGGGATCTCCCCGCACAAGCTCCGCCACACTTTCGCCTCGCTCCTGGTCGCCCTCGGCAACGATCCGGCGTACGTGATGTCGCAGCTCGGCCACACCGACCCCGCTTTCACCCTTCGCGTCTACACGCACACCATGCGACACAACGCTGACGAGCGCGAGCGCCTGCGCACGCTGGTCGGCGCCGACGACCTGGAGACGCACACCTCCGATGCGGAACCCACACCGAGCGTGGAGGTCAGGACGCCGCGCAGTTGAGCGATCCCGCACTGCGCGCCCGACGCCTGCACGCAAGCCTCAGGCTGCAGTCGCCGGACGCCCTTCTTGACTTATCGGCAGTCGACCCGAGGCCGAAACCTAAGAGGCAGCGCGCTCAGCAAACCCCGACGGGGCCCGAGATACCGATCCCCAAGCGCCGGGACGTGATCTGCGACCTCAGGCGGGTGGCGAATCCGCCTCAGGACGCTGCGAAGGATCAACGTCCTTCTTCTCGACGGGCTCGGAAGCCTCGGCGGGCGCCTCGGACTCCTTCGTAGGCACCCCCTTCTCGGGGGGAAGGTGCGTTGGGGGGTTGCCGAGGCTATCGCCAAGGACGGTCTGCCACCGCTTTGCGATCGCTTCTGCGATTTGTTCGGCCCACGTTGTGAGGCAGCGATGCGTGTGCGTCCCAGGCTGATAGTCGGCAGGCCCAAACGCTAGTACCCGCTCTTGAGCTTGTAGCTCCATGACCTGCCGAAACTCGGGCTTAGTCGCGCCGGGAGGGTAGACCGCGAAGGTTCTGCCGCCGTACTGCTTGACGACGGAGAAGACGGGCACGTCGCTCGGCCCGTCAGCGATGTAAATCATGTGCTCGAACGGAACACGTCGCGCCTCGGGTGCCATGCGAGCGTTGACGTCGATCTCCGAGTGCATGTTGACGCCCTTGTTGATCTCGAAAACCGCCCGCGTCTTCGTGGTGTTGTCGATCGCATAGGCGATGCCCGTTAGCGGTGCACTCGCCGCCGTCTTCGGATCGCCCTTTTGCTTGCCTGGCTTTAGACCGACAGGGGCCGCGACGCCGAGCAGCTCGCATGCCCACACGCCCTCGACATACGGGTCGATCCGACTTCCGTGCACCATCTGACGAAGGCCCGTGGACACGATGTAGTGCTCCAGTTTGATGTCCCGCTGGGCGAATGTTGGGTTGTCCTCGATCGTCTCTTTGAGTTCCCGGAAGAAGTCGGGGAGCCCCGGAAAGAACTCAATTTCGGCGCCGAGTTCTCGAAGCTTCTTGTTGCTGAGATCGTCGAACTTGCCCTCTTTGACATAGGTGAGGATGTGGCTCAGGTAAGCGGTGTCTTTCGAGAAGAGGGGGTAGCCATGAGCCGCATAGAACGCTGGGAGGGTGTTGACCTCGTCCCAGAACTCATCCTCGTCAACCCCATAGGCGCGGAAGAGCGGTGCCTGCATGTTGCCGCTGATCAGGGTCTTGTCGAAGTCCCATATGACGGCGATCACGTTCTGGGGAAAGGGCTTGCCACTCGACGGCATCGGCAAAGCCTATTGCCCTCCCTCACAAGACCGTTTCCTGCTAATTGCGCTGACCGCCGAGGTTCCGTCGGCGCCGATCCCTAGGGTGGTCTCAGTGGACTTGTGTCGAGAAGCAATACTCTTCGGCGGCCCGGCGGATGGCTACCGCATCAAGCTCGATCAGCTGTACCCGAAGGTCACGGTGTTCCAGAACGGCGGACCTCTTTTCGCCGTTCGGGGCGCGGTTGCCAGTCAGACGGACGCCATGCGTCTGGGCGTGTACGACTTCGTAAGGCCCTCTGGACCGGACACTCCGGTTTATGTTTCCAGCGGCATCTAGCTGACGGCGCGTAGCAGCAGCTGCTGGAACAGCGCGCGTCCGTTCGGGCAGTGGGTAACGCGGGAACGCCCCGAACTCACGCCTGAATGGGCAGCAATGGCAGCAAACACATTTTCCGGCGTGGGCCTCGGCGTTGACGCGCAACGCCTAACGAACAAAACCCGCTGCAAATCAGCGGATTCTCAGCTATCGGGGCGCCCGGATTCGAACCGGGGACCTCACCGACCCGAACGGTGCGCGCTACCAGACTGCGCCACGCCCCGACGCGCGGAGAGTATTCCACACACCCATCCGCGCCACGGCGATATCGTCGGCGGATGCCCGTGGCGACGCGCGAGATCCTCGCCGAGCTCGACCGCCTGCTCGAGCCAGCGCGCTTCGACGATTACGCCGTCAACGGCCTCCAGGTCCCGGGCGCCGAGAGCGTCTCGACCGTCGCGACCGGCGTCTCCGCGCACGCCGAGCTGTTCGAGCTCGCCGCGACCGAGCGAGCCGACCTCCTGCTCGTCCACCACGGTCTCTTCTGGGGGACGCAGCTGTTCGCGATCGACGTGCCGCTGAAGCGCAGGCTGCAGCTGCTCTTCGACGCCGGGATCGCGCTCGCCGCGTACCACCTACCGCTCGACGCGCACCCCGAGCTCGGCAACAACGCCGCGCTCGCCCGCGCCCTCGGCGCGAGCGAGCTCGCGCCCTTCGCGCTGCACCGCGGCGAGCCTATCGGCGTCGTCGGCACGCTCCCCGGTGACGGCGTCCCCGCGCGAGAGCTGTTCGAGCGCGTGCGCGAGAGAACCGCGCGCGAGCCGCTCGTGTTCGACGCCGGTCCGGAGCGCGTGCGCACGGTCGCCGTGGTGACCGGCGCGGGTGCGGATTACGTCGGCGAGGCCGTCACCGCGGGCGCCGATGCATTCATCACCGGCGAGCCCGCCGAGCGCGTGATGGCCGACGCGCGCGAGCGCCGCGTGCACTTCATCGCCGCGGGCCACTACGCGACCGAGACCTTCGGCGTGCGCAACCTCGGCGAGCTTCTCGCGGAGCGCTTCGGCGTTCGCCACGTGTTCCTCGACGTGCCCAATCCGGTCTGAGCGAGTCCGCCGCGCGCGCGCGTATGAGCCGCTGCACGACGCGCGTCCGCTCGAGCGCGATGCGCCCGGCGACGGGTACACGCGACGACTAAGATTCGAACCTGTCCACGCAGCCAGGTCGAGGAGGAGAGCATCTATGGAGGCCACAGCCACCGCGTCGAGCGCAGCTACCGGCTCGGGGTCGCGCACGATTGCAGATCTCATCCCTAACTCCGCCGCGCAGCACGGCGAGCACGTCGCGATCCGCGACAAGCAGGGCGGCGAGTGGCGCGACGTCACCTACGCTCAGCTCGCGCAGATCGTGCAGGAGGTCGCGCTCGGGCTGATCGACCTCGGCATCGCCCCGGGTGAGCGCGTGTGCATCCTCGCGAACACGCGCCCGGAGTGGTCCTACGCCGACCTCGCCGCGACGTCCGCGGGCACCGTCGTCGTGCCGATCTACCAGACGAACTCGCCCGAGGAGTGCCTGTGGGTGATCTCCGACTCCGGAGCCTGCGCGATCGTGTGCGAGGACGAGGCCCAGCTCGAGAAGATCGTCGCGATCCGCGATCGCGTGCCCGACCTGCGCACGATCGTCGTAATGGACTCCTCGGACGCGGGTGGGAACGGCGCGCAGACCGCCGCTCAGAAGCTCGGTGCGATCTCGCTCGAGGAGGTACGCGAGCGTGGGCGCAAGGGCGACGTCGCGCAGCTCGAAGCCAGGCGCGCCGCCGTACGGCCGGCCGATCCCTTCACCTTCATCTACACCTCCGGTACGACCGGACCGCCCAAGGGCTGTGTCCTCAGCCACGGCAACTACCGCTCGATCGTCGACATGGTGCGCGACGTCGGCGAGATCCAGGGCGATGAGGTCACCTACCTCTACCTCCCGCTCGCGCACTCGTTCGCGCTGCTCATCCAGCTCGCCGCGTTCGACCTCGGCTCGACGATCGCCTACTTCGGCGGCGACACCAAGGCGATCATCCCCGAGATCCAGGAGGTCAAGCCGACCTACCTGCCCTCCGTGCCGCGCGTCTTCGAGAAGATCTACACGCTCGCGCACGCCGCCATCGAGGCCAAACCGGCGGAGGAGCAGAAGCAGGTCGAGCAGGCGATCGCGCTCGGTGTGAAGCTGCGCGACATGGTCGTCCGCGGCGAAGAGATCCCGGCCGAGCTCAAGGAGCCGTTCGAGAAGGCGGACGAGGAGCTGTTCAAAAACGTGCGCGCGATCTTCGGCGGCAACGTCCGCCACGCCACCAGCGGGGCCGCGCCGATCGCAAAGGAGATCCTCGAATTCTTCTACGCCTGCGGAGTCCCCGTGCTCGAGGGCTACGGCATGACCGAGACCGCGACCGCCGCCACGATCTCCACCGAGGAGCACCACCGCTTCGGCACCGTCGGACGCGCGCTGCCCGGCGTCGAGCTGCGGATCGCCGAGGACGGCGAGATCCTCATCAAAGGCCCGAACATCTTCCAGGGCTACCACAACAACGCCGACGCGAGCTTCGGCGCCGTCGTCGACGGCTGGCTGCACACCGGCGACCTCGGCTCGATCGACGAGGACGGCTACCTCTCGATCACCGGGCGCAAGAAGGACATCATCATCACCGCCGGCGGCAAGAACCTCACGCCGGCGAACATCGAGAACGACCTCAAGCAGTGCCGCTGGATCTCGCAGGCGGTCATGCACGGCGACCAGCGCCGGTACCCCGTCGTGCTGATCACGCTCGACGAGGAAGAAGTGCCCGCCTACGCGCGCGAACACGGGCTTCCCGAGGACATCCCATCGCTCGCCAAGGAGCCCGCGATAGGACAGCTGATCCAGGCCGAGATCGACAAGGCAAACGAGAAATACGCGCAGGTCGAGCAGGTCAAGAAGTTCGTCATCCTCGACCACGACCTCTCGCAGGCGACCGGCGAGCTGACGCCGACGATGAAGGTCAAGCGCAACGTCGTCAACGAGCGCTACAAAGAGCTCTTCGACTCGCTGTATGCGAGCTGACGAGCTCCCCGGCGAGTGACACGGACGCGCCCTCCCCGCACGCGGACGAGCGCCTGTGCGCGCGCGCCGGTGGTAGCCGCGTCGCCGCGGGCCAACCCCGAACGCGCCGGCGCGAGCCGGCGTTGGCGACCCCCGCGCCATAACGCTCCGGGCGCAGCGCGATAACTGCGAACATAGAGCTATGCGAACCGATCCAAGCGACACCGGCGGGCTGTTCGTCGGTCGCCGCCCCGGTACCGCGCCGGTTCGCTATCGCGCGATTCCGGAGCGCGGCAGCGACGCTCGCCAGCGCGTCGACGGCTCGTTCGCCAACCTGCTCTTGCTCGCCATGTTCGGCGTCAGCATCCTCTGCTGGGGCCCGATCCCGATCGCGTGCCTGTGGATCGGCTCGGAGATCGACTACCTCAGCGGGAGCGTCTTCCTCGGCTTCATCGTCGCCTTCCTCGCGCTGTTCCCGCTGCTCTTCGGCGCGCTCATGCTTCTGCGCCGGCTCGACCAGGCGTGGATTCTCGTGCGCCGCGCCGCCGGACACGACCAGCGCGCGGGAGCGATGGCGCGCGTGTTCGGCATCACCGCGATCGTCTGCGCCGTCGCGTTCGCCTTCTGGTTCGTCGTCATTCACGGCCCGGGCTCGCAGGTCGTGCCAGGGCGCGCCACCAACGGGTGAGCATCGCCGCGGCTGCGGCGTGCTGCTAGAACGAGCCCCACGTGGGACTGCTCGACTACTACCGTCAGTTCGAAGGGCTCACCGAGGACGAAGTAAACGAGCAGTTGCGCGTCGAGGCTGCCGAGCGTCGCGCCAAGGCGCTCGCGCGCGTGGAGACGCTCGATCTCTCGCAGACGACGTGGTGGGAGCTGCCGCACCCGCGCATCGTCCAGGCGATCACGTTCGTCGCGCGCCGCGGCCTGCACCAGTATCCCCACACCCGCGGCACCGAGCTGCGCGACGAGATCGCTGAGCGCCTGGGAGTCGACGCCGGGCGTGTGATCCTCGGCAATGGCGCCGCCGAGCTGCTCGCCGCGGCGACGCGCGCGCTGATCGAGCCGGGCCAGCAGCTGCTCACCTCCTGGCCGGCGTATCCGCTGTACCCGATCATGGCCCGCCGCGCGCATGGCCAGGCGGTGCCCGTCACGGGCGGAGTCGACTCGCTGCTCGCCGCCGCCAACGACCCGGCCGTGCGCGTGATCGCGCTCGCGAGCCCCAACGATCCCACCGGGGAGCTGCTCTCCACGGTCGCGCTCGAGCGCCTGCTCGAGGCCCTACCAGATCGCGTCGCCGTGCTGCTCGACGAGTCGCTCGTCGAGTTCGCCGACGCCCAGCCCGCCGACTCCTCGCTCGCGCTGCTCGAGCACCACCCGCGCCTGTTCGTCTTCCGCAGCTTTTCCAAGGCCTGGGGCCTCGCTGGACTGCGCGTCGGCTACACGATCGGCGGACCCGGTTCCGAGCGCCTGTTCGAGGAGCTCGCGCCCGACCTCGGCGTCTCCGAGGTCTCGCAGGCGGGCGCGCTCGAGGCGCTGCGCTCGTGCTCTGAGATCGTCGATCGGCGGGCGAGCGCGATCTGGGAGGAGCGCCCGCTGCTCGAAGCGGCCCTGCGCGAGCGCGGCTTCGAAGTCACGCCCAGCCAGGCGAACTTCGTCTGGGTCGCGCACCCGCAGCTCGAGGGCAGCGAGCTCGCGACGCTGCTCGCGCGCTCCGGCATCCTCGTCGCCGAAGGCGGCGCGCTCGGCGAGCACCGCCACGTGCGCATCGCGATCCGCGACGCGAACGTCAGCGAGCGCCTGCTCGGCGCCATCGACAAGTCGCTGTAGCGATCAGGCCGAGGACGACGCTTGGCGCAGGAGCGCGCCCGTCGTGCCTTCGAGGATTTTGCGCCACGCGCTCACGCGCTCACGCTCGGTGTCGAAGTGTTCGACGACCTTGCGCACACGCCGCGGCGAGATCTCGATGCCGTGGCGTTCGGCGATCTCCTGGTACCGCGGGTACTCGCCCGCCAGATGCTTCGTCACCGACTCGAAGCCGTGGCGCGCGATCTCCACGCGCGAGGCGAAGTTCATCATCGAGGTCTGGAACATCAGCTCGTCGTTCGGCTCCGGCTCGATCAGCACGATGTCGACACCCGGGTAGCGCTTCTCCCAGCCCTTCGCCAGTTCGTGCAGGCGCTGGTGCGCAACGAGCTTGAAGACCTGGTAGCCGATCTGCGGGAAGCCCATGTCCGACACACGCCGCGGCCGCGTCCCGCGCAGCGTGCGCACGGTCGAGGTGAAGTCGTTGATGAACGGCACGATCGGGTTGATCACGATGATCAGCTTCGCGCCCGCCTGCACCGCGATGTCGAGGTTGGTCGTCGAGACGATCCCCCCGTCGATCAGCTCGCGGTCCTGCACGCGCACCGGCGCGTAGACCATCGGCAGCGCTCCCGACGCGCGCACCGCCGTCGAGATCGGCACGTCGCTGTCCTCGACGCCGAAGACGACGCGCTCGCACGTGTCGAGGTCGGTCGCCGTGATGTAGAGCTCGCACGGGAGCTCGGAGAAGGAGTCGCTGCGGCCGGGCTCGCTCAGGACCTTGCGCAGGTAGCGCTCGATGCCCGCTCCCGTGTACGCACCCGAGGGCAGTCCCTCGGCCAGCGCGAGCACCGCGTCCATCGCGGATACCGAGCCTCGCTGCGTTACGAGTTCGCGCAGCACCTTGATCGCCTTCAGTGGCAATGCCGCGCCCGTGCGCGCGTACTCGACCAGGTTGGGGCGCAGCAGATCGGCGAGATCGACGTCCTTGAAGGGCCGCTGCCCCTGACGCGTGACGACGCTCATCATCTCCTCGGGCGTCACGCCGTTGGCGACGAGCGCCGCGATGAACGATCCCGCCGACGTGCCGACGTAGACGTCGAACTGGCTCACCGTGCTGTTCACCGCGAGCAGGTCGAGCGCGCGCAGCGCCCCGATCTCGTACACGCCCCCGGTGAAGCCACCGCCGCCCAGCACGAGCGCGGTCTTGTCGCGGCGCGGGCGCCGGCGCCGCTCGGCGGCTTCCGGGCGCCCCACCCCCCGCGCGGCCATCCTCTCCCGCGCCCGGCGTTTGGCGGCGGCCTTGGTCTTGGCCGTCGGTTCCAGCTTGACAACCTTGCCCATGCACTCTTAATTCTACGGACCGATGGGCCGGAAACGCGCGGGGCTGGGCGAAAAATCGCAACCAGCAGGTATTTTCAAGCGCCGCCGCCGGGTCTCCCGCTCGTTTGTCATGGTCGCGATCGGCGTCGTCTGCGCCGCCGCCGCCGGGCCCGCGGGCGCCGCCGTGCCCGCGCGCGCCGCCGGCGCGAGCGCCGAGGGCCTCGCCGAAGTGCAGGCCGACTTCAGCCACGAGCTCGCGCTCGCGGGGCCGCAGTCGAGCGCCTACGTCTACGACCTCACCGCCAAAGCCGCGCTCGTATCAGAGCGCGCGACCGCCCTGCACCGGCCCGCTTCGGTCGAGAAGCTGTACACCGCGACGACCGCGCTCGAGGAGCTCGGCTTCGAAGCGCGCCTGCAGACGACCGTGCTCGGCGCCGGCAGGCTGCTCGCAGACGGCACCTGGGAAGGCAGTCTGTATCTGCGCGGCGGCGGCGACCCGACGTTCGGCTCGAGCTCCTTCATCCACAGCCACTACGGCGGCGACGGCGCGAGCGTCAACGTGCTCGCCGCGCAGATCGCGCGCGCCGACCACATCCGCCGGGTCACCGGCTCGATCTACGGCGATGAGTCGCTGTTCGACTCGCTGCGCGGGGAGCCCTCGAGCGGATACGCGCCCGACCCGTTCCTCGAAGGAAGCCTCAGCGCGCTCTCGTTCGATCGCGGCATCACCGGCTCGCTGCGCGGCGCGCACGCGCAGGCCGCCTACGCAGCCCGCCGCCTGCGTGCGAGCCTGCGTGCGGACGGGGTCGGCGTCGCCGGGGGAGCCGGCGCGGCGACCACGCCGGCGGGCGCCGCCGAACTCGCGCGTGTTCAGTCGCCGCCGCTCTCGCAGCTGCTCGCGCTGACGCTGCCGCCATCGGACAACTTCTTCGCCGAGACGCTGCTCAAGGACCTCGGCGCGCGCATCGCGCACGCGGGGACGACCGCGGCGGGGGCGCGTATCGTGCGCAGCACCGTCGCCGCGCTCGCGCGGATCCACCCGCACGTCGTCGACGGCTCCGGGCTGTCGAACTCCGACCTCACCTCGACCTACGAAGTCGTCGAGCTGCTCGCCGCGCTCGCGCCGACGCCCGTCGGTACCTCGCTGAGCGACGACCTCGCCGTCGCCGGTCGCACCGGCACGCTCGAACGGCGCATGCGCCACACCGCCGCCGCGGGCCGCTGCCGCGCGAAGACCGGCACGCTGACCGGGGCGTCGAACCTCGCCGGCTACTGCACCTCCGCCAACGGGCACCTGCTCGCGTTCGCGATCTTCAACGACGCGATCTCCGTCGCGTTCGCGCGCACGATCCAGGACCACCTCGCGATCACGCTCGCGCGCTCCTCGATCGAAATCTAAGCGCTGCCGCCGTAGTCCAAGGACGCAGCCGCCCGCCGCCTAAGACGAGGCGCCGCCGTTCGCGCCGACGTGCGCTTCTTCTTCGATTTCCTGTTCTTCCGCTTCGCGGCGCTGCCCTTCGTCCTGCTGGAGTTCTTCCTTTTCTTGCCGGCGTTCTTCGTCCGACGCGGGCGCTTCCGCTTCGCGTTCGGAGCTCTCCGTCTGGTCGTCTTCGGCTTCGAGGCGACCGACCAGGCCGCTCAGCGGCCCCGCCGCCGCGCGCTGTTCGGCCGCCGGCGAGCCTTCGGGCGGTTCGACTTCTTCGCCCCCGCCCCCGCACCCGGCGAGCGCCGCGCACGACGCGAGCAGGAGGATCGCAAGGCGTCCGCTGCGGGCCACACCAACTCTTCGGCGCAGGCGTCGGCGCGCTTGAGCGCGCCGCGCTTACGACGATCCGCCGAGCAGCTTGCGCAGGCCGTCCTCGTCGAGCGTCGCGACTCCGAGGCGCTCGGCCTTCTCCGCCTTCGAGCCCGGGCTGGCACCGACCACCACGTAGTCCGTGTTCTTGGACACCGAGCCCGTCACGCGCCCGCCCGCTGCGAGGATCTGCTCGGTCGCGTGCTCGCGCGACCAGTCCGGGAGCGTTCCCGTGAGCACCAGCGTCTTGCCCGCGAGCGGCCCCTCGGCCGGCGCCGGTCCCTCCTCGCGCATACGCAGCCCCGCCGCGCGCAGCTCCTCGATCAGCTCGCGCGTGCGCTCCTGCGCGAGTTGGCTCGAGATCGTCAGCGCCATCTTCTCGCCGATCCCCGGCACCTGCGCGATCTCCTCCGGGCTCGCCGCGAGCAGCGCGTCGATGCCGCGGAAGCGCTGCACCAGGTTGCGCGCCGTCACCTCGCCGACCTCCTCGATCCCCAGCGCGAACAGCACCCGCGCGAACGGGCGCTGCTTGGACGCCTCGATCGCCTCGAGCAACAGGTCCACCGAGCGCTCGCCGAACCCTTCGAGCTCGAGCAGCTCGTCTCTGGAGAGGCGGTAGATGTCCGCGGCGGTCCGCACCAGGCCGTGGTCGAGCAGGATCTGGACGTTCTTCTCGCCGAGCCGCTCGATGTCCATCGCCCCGCGCGAGACGAAGTGGCGCAGAAGCTGCCATGCCCGTCCCGGGCACACCGGGTTGGGGCACTTCGTAAACACGCTGTCCGGTTCCTTGATCGTCGGCGTGTTGCAGAACGGGCACCGCTTCGGCGGGCGCGGGCGCGGCGGGCGGCGCTTGCGCTCGGCGACGTGCGGTGCCGGCGAGACCACCTGCGGAATCACGTCGCCCGCGCGCAGCACGATCACCTCCTCCCCCTCCCTGATGTCCTTGCGCGCCAGGTCCTCCTCGTTGTGCAGCGTCGCGAGCTTGATCGTCACGCCGCCTACCGCCACCGGCGCGAGCGCCGCGAACGGGCGCAGATCGCCGAACTTGCCCACGTTCCACATGACGCGTTCGAGCTTCGTCACCGCCGTCGTCGGCGGGAACTTCCACGCGATCGCCCAGCGCGGCTCGCGCCCGACCGCGCCGAGCCGTCGCTGCAGCTCGAGGTCCGAGATCTTCACCACCGCGCCGTCGATCTCGAAGTCGAGCTCGCCGCGGCGGCGCTCCCACTCTCGGCACTGCGCGATCACCTCATCCTCGCTCGAGAGCAGCTTGATGTCGCGGTTGACGCGAAAGCCGTGCTCGCGCAGCCACTGCAGCCCTTCCCAATGCGTCGAGAAGGAGATCCCTTCGGTGACGCCAACCTGGTAGCACCAGATCGACAGCGGGCGCTGCGCCGCGAGCGCCGGGTCGAGCTGGCGCACCGTCCCCGCCGCCGAGTTGCGCGGGTTCATGAACGTCGAGAGCCCTTCCTCCGCGCGGCGCTCGTTCAGCGCCGCGAAGTCCTTCAGCGACATGTACAGCTCGCCGCGCACCTCCAGCAGCGGCGGCACGTCCTCCACCCGCAGCGGGATCGCGCCGATCGTGCGCAGGTTGTGCGTGATGTCCTCGCCGACCTCGCCGTTACCGCGCGTCGCGCCACGCTCGAGCACACCGTCGCGATACAGCAGGCTGATCGCCAGGCCGTCGATCTTCGGCTCGACCACGAACTCGAACTTCGGCTTCTCGATCCCCTCGCGCGCGAGGTGGTTGCGCATGCGCGCGACCCACGCGCGCAGCTCCTCCTCGGAGCGCGCGTTCGCGAGCGAGAGCATCGGCTCGAGGTGTTTGACTTTCTCCAGGCGGCTCACCGGCTCGCCGCCGACCCGCTGCGTGGGCGAGTCCGGCGTCCTCAGCTCGGGGTGCTCCGCCTCCAGCGCGCGCAGCTCGTCGAGCAGCGCGTCGTACTCCTCGTCGCCGATCTCCGGGTCGTCGAGGACGTAGTAGCGGTGCGAGTGGTAGTCGAGCCGCTCGCGCAGCTCCTTCGCGCGCTCCCGCGCCTGCGGCGGCGCCTTGCCCCCGGCGCCGGCTCGGACCGCCGGTGCGCGGCTCACTGCCGGCCGCGCTCCGAGCCGTCGCGCTCCCGCTGCTGCGCGAGCGCCTCCCGCAGGAGCGCTTCCAGATCGAACCCCTTCAGCGCCTCGATGCCCGGCAGGTGCGTGAGGTCGAAGTGCAGCGGCGTCACCGCGACCCTCCCCGCCGCCACCGCCGCGAGATCCGTGCCGGGCTCGTCGTGGAAGCCCGGATCCGAGCCGTATACCCAGTAGCGCCGGCGGTGCTCCTCCTCGTGCTCGAGCTTCAGCTCGTCGGTGTAGATGCGCTTGCCCAGGCGCGTAACCTCCACCCCCTGCACGTCCCCCGCCGGGACGTTGATGTTCAGCAGCGTCGACTGCGGCAGCGGCACCTCCTCGATGCGTTCCACCAGCAGCGCCACGAACGTCGCCGCCGCGTCGAAGCGAAACCCGCCCTGGAAGCGGTAGTCCAGCGCCCGCGCGCCCGACTGCTGCGAGACCGCGATCGCCGGCAGCCCCACCACGACCCCCTCGAGCGCCGCCGCCACCGTGCCCGAGTAGGTGATGTCGTCGCCGAGGTTCGCGCCGTGGTTGATCCCCGAGACGACCAGATCCGCCTCGAACCCCTCGATCAGCCCGAGGCTGGCCAGGCGCACGCAGTCCACCGGCGTGCCGTCCGTCGCGTAGCCGACCGTCCCGTCGTCGAACGGCACCTCCGCGACCCACAGCGGTCTGCGCGTCGTGATCGAGCGCGCCATCGCCGAGCGGTTGCCGTCCGGCGCGACCACCGCCAGGTTCACCCCGGCGAGCGCTCGCAGCGCGACGCGCATCGCCTGAAGCCCCTCCGCCTCGATCCCGTCGTCGTTCGTCAGCAGGACGTTCAGCATCGCTGTCCCTGAGCATACGTCGCGCTTCGGCCCCGGCGGGCGCCGCGGAGCGCACAGCGCGACCCTCTCCGGCCGGCTTCGCCGGCCTCGCTCAATTGCCCCCTCAGTAGCGCACCCGCGCGAGCGCCAGCCCATGCGCCGGCGCCGTCCGTCCAGCCCGCGCCCGCGGGCTCCCGTCCAGCAGCCCCGCGAATTCCTCCAGCGGGCGCACGCCCCGCGCCACCTCCAGCATCGTCCCCACGAGCACGCGGTTCATGTGCCGCAGGAACTTGTCCGCCTCGATCCAGAACTCGAGCAGCTCGCCCTCGCAGCGCCATTCGGCGCTGAACACCTCGCAGCGGAAGTGCGCATGCTCCGTCTCGCTCGGCGTGAACGCCGTGAAGTCGTGGCGCCCCCGCAGCGCCTGCGCGCACGCGCGCAACGCGTCGCTGTCGAGCGCGCCGATCCACCACAGCGCCCGCCCGCGCTCCCACACGCTGCGCGTTCGCCGCGCGAGCACGCGGTAGCAGTACGTGCGGCTGAGCGCGTCGCGCCGCGCGTCGAAGCCCTCCCGCGCCGGTTCCGAGCGCAGCACCGCGATGTCGTCGCCGAGCAGCCCGTTGAGCCGCAGGGGATCCACCGCCTCGTGGGCGTAGCTCGCCACCTGGCCCCACGCGTGCACCCCCGCGTCCGTGCGCCCCGCCACGCTCAGGCGCAGCGGGCGCCCGTCGTCGTCTGTCTCGCCGAGGATCGTCCGCAGCGCCCGCTCGACCTCCGCTTCGACCGTACGCATCCCCGGCTGGCGCACCCAGCCCGCAAACGCGCCGCCGTCGTACTCGAGCGTCAGCTTCGTGACCATCGCGCACCTGCGTGTGCGGGGTCCGTCGGGGTTCGCCCTAGACCAGCTCGATGAAGACCATCTCGGTCGCGTCGCTGCGACGCGGGCCGAGCTTCAGGATGCGCGTGTAGCCGCCGTTGCGGTCCGCGTAGCGCGGCGCCACGTCCTCGAACAGCTTGTGCACCGTGAACTTGTCCTGCGCGAGCGTCGCCAGCGCCTGCCTGCGCGCGTGCAGGTCGCCCCGCTTCGCGAGCGTGATCAAGCGCTCCACCTCCGGTTTCACAGCCTTCGCCTTCGCTTCCGTCGTCTGGATGCGCTCGTGCTCGATGATCTCCTTGCTCAGGTTCATCAGCAGCGCCTTGCGGTGCGAGCTGTCGCGGCTGAGCTTGCCTTTCGTCTTCTGGTGTCTCATAACTCGTCCTCGTCTGTGCTCGCGGCAGTCTATGTGCGGTCGCCGGTCGTGCGCGTCGGCGGCGGTGGTGAGCGGCGGCGGGCGGTGGTGCGCGGCGGCGGGCGGTGCGCCTCGGCGGCGGTGGTGCGCGGTGGCGGCGGTTGGTGCGCGGCAGCGGCGGTTGGTGCGCCTCGGCGGCGGTTGGTGCGCCTCGGCGGCGGGCGATGGTCGCAACCGGGGTGCTGCGCGCGCGCGTGCGCGCGCGCGAGCCCCCTAATCCTCGCGCAGGTCCAGGCCGCGTGCGTGCAGCGTTTCGATCACCTCGTCGATTGACTTCTTTCCGAAGTTCGGGATCGCGTTGAGCTCCGCCTCGGACTTCGAGATCAGGTCGCCGACCGTCTGGATGCCCGCGCGCTTGAGGCAGTTGTACGAGCGCACCCCCAGCTCGAGCTCCTCGATCAGGATGTTCCACTCCTCGCCCTGCAGCGCAGCCTGAGCGCCGCCGGGTCCGACCGCGAGCCCGTGCCCGTCCAGCGCGCCGCCAGGCGTCGCGCGCAGCTCCTGGATGCGGTCCGCGTCCGTGAAGATCGCTAGTTGCGAGATCAGCAGCTCGGCCGCCTCGCGCAGCGCCGCCTGCGAGTCGATCGAGCCGTCCGTCTCGATGTCGAGCGTCAGCTTGTCGAAGTCCGTGCGCTGCCCCACGCGCGCCTGCTCGACCTCGTACGCGACGCGGCGCACCGGCGAGAAGATCGAGTCGATCGGGATCACGCCGATCGGCTGGTCGGCCGACTTGTTGTCCTCCGCCGGGCGGTAGCCGCGGCCACGCCCGATCGTCATGTACAGCTCGAGCTTCGTTTTTTTCTCGAGCGTCGCGATGTGCACGTCGGGGTTCAGGATCTCGACGCCCGCCGGCAGGTCGATGTCCTTCGCCGTGATCTCGCCCGGCCCCGTCACGACGAGCGGTGCCTCGACCTCGCTCGCATCCGAGTGCATGCGGCAGACGATGCCCTTGAGGTTGAGCACGATGTCCGTCACGTCCTCCTTGACCCCGTTGATCGTCGAGAACTCGTGCGCTACGCCCTCGATGCGCACGCTCGTCACCGCCGCTCCCGAGAGCGAGGAGAGCAGCACGCGCCGCAGCGAGTTGCCGAACGTGTAGCCGAAGCCGCGGTCAAGCGGCTCGATCACGAAGCTGCCGCGGTTCTGATCCGCGGACTCGCTGGTGATCCGGGGGATTTGAAAGTCGAGCATCGGAGTCCTAACAGTCGTTTTGTGTTCGCCGGCGCCGGTTGGCGCCGCAGTGTGCGCGGTCAGCTCGTCTCGAGCCCCGCGCGGAGGTTGCTACTACTTCGAGTACAGCTCGACGATGAGCTGCTCCTGCACCGGAGCCGCGACCTCGCGCCGCTCGGGCTTGCGCAGCACCTTCGCCGTGAGAGACTCGTGGTCCGCCTGGAGCCACGCTGGTATCTGTCCCGTCAGCTCTGTCGCGTCCCTGACCACCGCCGTTGCCGGCGTGCCCGCCTTGATCGCGATCACCTCGCCCGGGCGCACCTGGTAGCTCGGGATGTCGACGCGACGGCCGTTCACCGTCCAATGGCCGTGGCGGATCAGCTGACGCGCCTGGCGTCGCGACGCAGCGAAGCCCAGGCGCACGAGCACGTTGTCCAGACGGCACTCGAGCAGCGCGAGCAGGTTCTCGCCCGTGATCCCCGGCTGCCGCGAAGCCTTCACGTAGTAGCCGTGGAATTGGCGCTCGAGCACGCCGTAGTAGCGCCGCGCCTTCTGCTTCTCGCGCAGCTGCACGCGGTACTCGCTCTGTTTGAGGCGCCCGCGGCCGTGCTCGCCGGGCGGGTACGAGCGCCGCTCGACGCCGCACTTCTCCGTCAGGCAGCGCTCGCCCTTGAGGAACAGCTTCTGCCCCTCGCGTCGGCACTGCTTGCACTGCGGTCCTGTGTCTCTCGCCATCTTTTCTTGAGTTTGGCCTCGTGCCCTACACTCGCCGCCGCTTGCGCGGCCGGCACCCGTTGTGCGCCTGCGGCGTAACGTCCTTCACGCCCGTCACCTCGAGACCCGCAGCCTGCAATGAGCGGATCGCCGTCTCGCGGCCCGAGCCGGGTCCCTTCACGTAGACCTCCACTTTCTGAAGGCCCTGCTCGAGACCCTTGCGCGCCGCCGCGTCCGCCGTCACCTGCGCCGCGAACGGCGTCGACTTGCGCGACCCCTTGAAGCCCGCGCCGCCCGCCGACTCCCACGCGATCACGTTGCCCGTCGTGTCCGTCAGCGAGACGATCGTGTTGTTGAACGACGTCTTGATGTGCGCCTGTCCAACCGGGATGTTCTTCTTCGGCTTGCGGCGGCCGCGCGCGCGTTTGGGTGCGGGCGGCATTACTTCTTGCCCGCTCGCTTCCTGCCCGCGACCTGCATCCGCTTGGGGCCCTTGCGCGTGCGCGCGTTGGTCTTCGTGTTCTGGCCGCGCACGGGCAGCCCGCGCCGGTGGCGCAGGCCCCTGTAGCAGCCGATCTCCTGCAGTCGTTTGATGTCCTGCGAGCGCTCGCGCCGCAGGTCACCCTCGACCGTCAGGCCGTTGTCGATCGCGTCGCGCAGCTTCGCCACCTCGTCCTCGGTGAGGTCGCGAATGTACGTGTCAGGGCTCACGCCAACTTCGCCGAGCACCTTTTTCGCCGTCGCGCGCCCCACCCCGAAGATGTACGTGAGGCCGATTTCCGAGCGCTTGTTCAGCGGGAGGTTCACACCTGCTATGCGTGCCATTCAGCCCTGCCTCTGCTTGTGACGCTTGTTCTGGCAGATGACGAGAACGACGCCGTTGCGTCGGATGATCTTGCATTTCTCGCACATCGGCTTGACCGACGGTCGTACCTTCATGATCCCTTTCGGCTTGTGCTCCGCCGCCCCGGCTCTGGCTGCCGCTAGAGGCCGCCGCTACCGGGTCGTGGAAAACCCGCTCTTGTGCAGCCTGAAGGCGCCCGCACTTCGAGCAGGATCCCGAATCCTAGCAGGCTCTCAGCCCGCCGCCGCCGCGCGTTCGCCCGCCGCGCGCGAGGCTCGCTGCGCGCGCGGCAGATGCCACGGCGTCAGCACGATCGGCCCTTCCGCGGTGATCGCGACCGTGAACTCGAAGTGCGCCGCGAGCGACGAGTCCTCCGAGTAGATAGCCCAGCCGTCCGCGCCCACGCGCACGCCCGCGCGGCCCGCCGTCGTCATCGGCTCGACCGCCAGCACCATCCCCTCTTCCAGCAGCGGGCCCTTGCCCGGTTTGCCGTAATTCGGCACCTGCGGGTCCTCGTGCATGTTGCGGCCGATTCCGTGCCCCACGAGCGAGCGCACGACCGACAACCCCGCCGCTTCCGCCGTCGTCTGGATCGCGCTCGAGAGGTCGCCCATGCGGTTGCCCGCGACGCACTCGGCCACCCCCGCCTGCAGCGCCGCCTCCGTGCCAGCGAGCAGGTTCTTCGCCTCGGCGCCGATCTCGCCGACGCCGAACGTGCGTGCCGCGTCCGCGACCCAGCCGTCGAGCGTCACGCCCACGTCGACCGACAGGATGTCGCCGTCCTTCAGGCTGTACGCCCCGGGGATCCCATGCACGACCATCGCGTTCGGCGACGAGCAGATCGACCCCGGAAAGCCGCGGTACCCCTTGAACGTCGGTATCCCCCCGCGCGAGCGGATGAAGCGCTCCGCCGCCGCGTCGAGTGCCTCGGTGCTCACGCCCGGCTTGATGCGCTTCTCGAGCTCTTCGAGCGTAGCCACGAGAATCTCGCCCGCGTGCGCCATCTTCTCGATCTCCGCAAGCGACTTCTTGATGATCACCGGCGCAGCTTAGCTTGGGCGCGGCCCTGCACTCGGCGAGCGCAGCGACCTCGAGCGCTCGGCGGAGCGCGCGCCCGCGGCGCTAGAGCTCCTCCTCGAGTTTCAGCGTCGCGACCGTCGCGCGGATGTGGTCGTGCACCTCATCCGGGCTGCGCCGCCCATCGAAGCGCCGCAGCAGCCCTGCCTCGTCGTAGTAGGAAACCAGCGGCTCCGTCTGCGAGTGGTAGACGGCGAGGCGTTTACGGATCGTCCCCTCGCGGTCGTCCTCGCGCTGCACGAGCCGCGCGCCGTCCTGGTCGCACACGCCCTCGTGCTTCGGCGGGTCGAACTCGACGTGGTAGATGTGCGCGGGGTTCTTCACGCACACTCGCCGACCCGCCAGGCGGCGCACGAGCTCGTCGTCGGGGACCTCAATCAGCAACGCCGCGTTCAGCCGCCGTTCGAGCGCACCGAGCGCGTCGCCCAGCGCGTTCGCCTGCTCCTCCGTCCGCGGAAAGCCGTCCAGCAGGAAGCCGTCGAGCGCCTCTTCGCCGCGCACCCGCCGTGTGATCATCCCGATGATCACTCCGTCCGGCACCAGCTCGCCGTCGTCCATGTAGCGCTTCGCCTCCGCGCCCAGCTCCGTGCCGTTCGCGACCTCCGCGCGCAGGATGTCGCCCGTCGCAATGTGCAGCAGGCCGAAGTCCTCGTGCAGGCGCTCCGCCTGCGTACCCTTCCCCGCGCCCGGCGGTCCGAGCATGACCAGGTTCAAGTCCGACAACACGCCTGCGGCTACTTCAGGAAGCCCTCGTAACTTCGCATCATCAGCTGCGCCTCCAGCTGCTTCATCGTTTCGAGCGCCACGCCGATCACGATCAGGATCGACGTCCCGCCGAAAAAGAAGTTCTGGTGCGTGCGCGCGAACAGGATCGCAGGCAAGGCCGCGACCGCCGCCAGGAACAGGGCGCCCGGGAACGTCAGGCGCGCGAGGATGCGATCGAGGAATTCCGCCGTCGGGCGGCCGGGTCTCACCCCGGGTATGAAGCCTCCGTACTTCTTGAGGTTCTCCGCCTGGTCTACGGGGTTGAACGTGACCGCGGTGTAGAAGTAGGTGAAGACGATGATGAACAGGGACTCGCCGACGACGTAGTGCCAGCCGTTCGGGTTGAAGAAGTCCGACAATTGAGTCCCCCAGTGCGCTTTCACGAGCTGACCCAACGTCGGCGGGAAGGCCATGATCGACGCCGCGAAGATCACCGGGATGACGCCCGCCATGTTCACGCGCAGCGGCAGGTACGTCTGCCCGCCCTCCGTCATGCGCCTCCCGATCACGCGCTTGGCGTACTGCACCGGGATTCGTCGCTGGCCTTCCTGGACGAACACGATCCCCGCAACCACCGCGAGCACGAGGAACGGCAACAGCACCTTGAACACCTGGTCGGTCGTCGTCCACCAGGCCTGGATCCCCGCCGGCAGGCGCGCGACGATCGACGCGAAGATCAGCAGCGAGATGCCGTTGCCGATCCCGCGCTGCGTGATCAGCTCGCCGATCCACATCAGCAGTACGCAGCCAGTGGTCAGCGCTACGACGATCAGGAAGATGTGCGGCGCGTCGAACTTGCGCACCACCGATTCGCCCGCTTTCGCCTGCAGCGTGTGGAACAGGAAGACGTAGCCGATCGACTGCGCGAACGCCAGTCCGACGGTCAGGTAGCGCGTGTACTGCGTGATCCGCGCCTGCCCGACCTCACCTTCGTTGCGCAGCTTCTCGAGCGACGGCACCGCCACGCCGAGTAGCTGCATGATGATCGACGACGTGATGTAGGGCATGATCCCCAGCGCGAAGATCGCGATTCGCGAGAGACCGCCGCCGGAGAAGAGGTTGAGCAGGCCGAGGATATTCGAGCCGCCGAACTGCTTCTGGATGTTGTTGACCGCCGTCAGGTTCACGCCGGGAACCGGCAAGCGCGAACCGAACCGGTAGATGAGGAGCATGCCCGCCGTGAACGCGATCTTCTTGCGGATGTCCGCGACCTGGAACGCGTTGAGGATCGTCGAGAGCATTTTTCTCTCTTCAGGCTAGCTGCCAACCACCACGCACGCGCCGCCCGCCGCCTCGATACGCTCGCGCGCGCTCGCGCTGAAGGCGTGCGCGTGCACCGTCAGCGCCTTTGTCAGCTCGCCCTTCGCGAGCACCTTCACGGGGACGCCCTCGCGCGTCGCGAGGCCGCCGTCCCTGAGCAGCTCGAGCGTCACATCGGTGCCGGCGTCGAAGCGCGCGTCGAGCGAGCCGACGTTGACCGGCTGCGTGTGCGTGCGGAATGGCTCGAACGGCATCGACTTCTTCATGTGCGGGCCGCGCAGCTTTCGCATGCGCATGTGGATCGGCATCTGGCCACCCTCGAACGCGATCTTGCTCTTCGATCCCGAGCGCGCGCCCGCGCCCTTCTGCCCGCGCCCCGACGTCTTGCCCGTGCCCGAGCCCTCGCCGCGCCCCACGCGCTTTCGCGCTCGGCGCGAGCCGCGCGCAGGCGCGAGGCTGTGTAGGCCGACGCGCGCCGGCTTGCTCCCGCCTGCGGACTCCATCACTTCTCCTCCTCCTTCACAGCCACGAGGTGCCGTACCGCGTGCACCATTCCGCGCGACTGCTCGCAGTCCTCGAGCTCGACCGTGTGACCGATTCGCCGCAGGCCCAGCGAGCGCAACGTGTCGAGCTGTTTGCGGTTCGCGCCATTGCGCGATCGCAGCTGCGTGACGCGCAGCTTTGCCATCACCCGTCCTTCTCCGACGTGCCTCCCGCGGCTGCCGCCGCGTCGTCCTCGGCCACCGCGACTGCCTCCGCCGCGCCGTCCCCGCCGCCGCCTGCCGCCGCATCCGCGATGCCGTTCGCCGCGGGCTGCTCCGCCGCGGGCTGGTCCGCCGCGGGCTGGTCGGCTGAGGGCTGGTCGGCCGCGGGCGCGTGGGCGCCGGTCTGCGCGGCCGCCGGCTGGTCGGCGGCGGCCGCTGGGGCGCCGGAACCATCGCCGCGACCGTCGCCGGGTGCGCCGCCGAGTCCGAGGACCTGGTTTATCGACAGCCCGCGCAGCTCGCCGACCTCCTCGGGCGTGCGCAGGCCGCGCAGGCCCGCAACGGTCGCCTTGACGAGGTTGATCGGGTTCTGCGTGCCGAGGCTCTTGGAGAGGATGTCGTGGATGCCCGCGAGCTCGAGCACCGCGCGCACGCCGCCGCCCGCGATCACGCCCGTTCCCGGCGAGGCCGGCTTCAGGAACACGCGTCCGGCGCCGAACACGCCGGTCGTCTGGTGCGTGATCGTCGTGCCGTGCTTGGGCACGCGGAAGAGGTCCTTCTTGGCGCGCTCGACACCCTTCTGGATCGCGAGCGGCACCTCGTTCGCCTTGCCGTAGCCGACGCCGACGACTTCCCGCTCATCGCCCACGACGACGAGCGCCGTGAACGAGAACCGCCGACCGCCCTTGACGACCTTTGCCACGCGGTTGATCTCGACGACGCGCTCCTGGAGGTCCAGGCCTGCGGGGTTCACGGAGCGGTCAGTAGTTGGCGACATGACAGGTGGAGTGGAGAGGGTAGCGAGCGTCGCGCGACGTAGCGCTAAACCGTCAGACCGCCTTCGCGGATCGCCTCAGCAAACGCGCGCACGTGGCCGTGATAGCGGTAGCCGCCGCGGTCGAACACCGCCTGCTCGACCCCCGCGGCCTTCGCGCGCTCGGCGAGCGCCTGCCCCGCGCGCTTCGTGCGCTCGGGCTTCTTCAGGTCGCGCAGGTCCGGCTCGAACCAGCGGACCGCCGCCAGCGTGCGCCCGGTGACGTCGTCGATCAGCTGCGCAGACAGGCCGCGGTTGGAGCGAAACACGGAAATCCGTGGGCGTTCGGGGGTGCCCGTGATCTTCGCGCGCACTCGCCGGCGGCGTTTCAGCCGCCGCTCGCTCTTCGTCAGCGTGCTCATCGTCGGTCCCTCACGCGCGCTTGCCGACCTTGCGCTGGACGTACTCGCCCTCGTAGCGGATGCCCTTGCCCTTGTAGGGCTCCGGCGGGCGCTGCTTGCGGATGATCGCCGCGGTCTCGCCGACGAGTTGCTTGGAGATCCCTTTCACGACGATGCGCGTCGGCTGCGGGACCTCGAATTCGATCCCGTCGGGCGCCTCGATCGGCACCGGGTGCGAGTAGCCGACCGCGAGCTCGAGGTTCTTGCCCTTCAGCTGCGCGCGATAGCCCACGCCCTGGATCTCCAGGCGCTTCTCGTAGCCCTCCGTCACACCTTGGACCATGTTCGCGACGAGCGAGCGCGTGAGGCCGTGCAGCGCCCTGTGGTCACCGCGGTCGGTCGGCCGCGTCACGACCAGCTGCTCGCCATCCTGCGTCACGTCGATGTCCCGCGGCACGCGCTCAGAGAGCTCGCCCCTGGGGCCGTTCACGCGCACGAGCTCAGGTTCGATCTCGACCTTCACGCCCGAGGGCACAGGGATTGGCGCGCGTCCGATTCTCGACATTGCCCGCTCCCACTCACCAGACCTGCGCGAGGACCTCGCCGCCGACACCCGCCGCGCGGGCGTCGTGGCCCGTCATCACACCGTGCGAGGTCGAGAGGATCGCCGTGCCCATGCCGCCGAGCACGCGCGGAATGTGCTTCGCGTCGACGTACGTGCGCCGGCCAGGACGCGATACGCGCCTCAGGCCCGAGATCGCCGAGCGCCGCTCGTCGGTGTACTTCAATCGAATCTGGATCAACTCCCCCGCGACGCCGTCGTCCGGGGGGATGATCGCAAACGACTCGATGTATCCCTGCTCGGCGAGAATCCGCGCGAGCTCGCTCTTGAGCTTAGACGCCGGGATCTCGACGGTCTCGTGCGCCGCGCGGATCGCGTTGCGGATGCGCGTGAGGAAGTCCGAGATCGGGTCGGTCATCGCCATCGCCCGATCACCTCCGCCGAACGGTTGTTGTCAAGGAAACTCGTGCACATCGTCGTGCCCACTACCAGGAGGACTTCGTCATCCCCGGAATCTGACCGTTGTGGGCGAGCTCGCGCAGGCAAATGCGGCACACCCCGAACTTGCGATACACCGCGCGCGGGCGCCCGCAGCGCGTACATCGAGTATAGGCGCGGGTTTTGTACCGCGGCGTGCGCATTTGCTTAACCCTCAGCGACGTCTTCGCCATCAGTCCGTGCTCCCTTCCTCAGCTTGGTTCGTCTTCTCGTCCGCGTCCGCCGTCCGCTCGCTGACCTCTCCACCCGGCTCGCCGGCCGTGTCGGCGTCGGCCTCGGGAGCGCCGGCGGCGGCCGCCTCGGCCTCGGTCTCGGGAGCGCCGGCGGGCTCCTCGGGCTGTTCCACCTCGGCCGCGGGCTCCGCCTCGGCCGGCGGCTGCTCCTCCGCGTGGTCCTCCGTCGCCGGCTCCTCGTCGGCCTCGTCGGCCGGCTGCGCCTCGGCGTCCGGCTGGTCGTCCGATTCCGCCGCAGGCTCCTCCGTTGCGGCCTCGGCCTCAGCAGGCTCCGGCGGCGCCTGCTCCTGCGCCTCGACGGCGGGCTCGTCGGCCACCTCGCCGGCAGACGGCGGCGCGGCCAGATCCTCGAAGCCGCGAGGGCGGCCCTGGGTCGCGAACGGCAAGCCGAGCGCGAGCAGCAGCGCGAATGCCTCGGCGTCGGTGCGCGCGCTCGTCGAGATCGTGATGTCGAGTCCGCGCACCTCGTCGATCGCGTCGTAGTCGATCTCCGGGAAGATGATCTGCTCGCGCACGCCGACGGAGTAATTGCCGCGGCCGTCGAACGAGCGCGGGTTCAGACCGCGGAAGTCGCGGATGCGGGGAATAGCGATCGAGACCAGACGGTCGAGGAACTCGTACGCGCGCTCGGAGCGGAGCGTCACGGCGACGCCGACCGGGTTTCCCTCGCGAAGTTTGAAAGCCGCGATCGACTTGCGCGCGCGCCGCACGCTCGGCGCTTGGCCGGCGATCGTCGCAAGCTGCTCGCGCGCGGATTTGAGCACTTTCGAGTCCTGCTTGGCGCCGCCCACACCCATGTTCAGTGTGATCTTCTCCATGCGCGGGGCCTCCATCACGGAGGAGTACCCGAAGCGCTCCATGAGCGCCGGGCGGATCTCCTCGAGATAGCGCGTCTTCAGGCGCGCGGGCGGGGCTTCTGCGGTCGCGGCGCTCATCGTGTCAGTCGATCGTCGCGCCCGAGCGCGCCGCCACGCGCACGCGTTTACCGCTCTCGCGCTGGATGCGCACGCGCGTGGGCTTCCCTTTCGGGTCCAGGAGCATGACGTTTGAGATGTGGATCGGGCCCTCCGTGTCGATCACGCCGCCGAGCTGGTTCTCGGTCCCCGGGATCGGCGAGTTGCGCGAGCCCGCTTTCGGGCGCACGTGGCGCTTGGCCATGTTGAGGCCCTCGACGTACACGCGGCTCTTCGACGGATCGACACGCAGCACGCGACCCTGCTTGCCGCGATCCTTGCCCGCGATCACCTTCACGTGGTCGCCCGAGCGGATCTTCATCGACTTGCGGCGAGCGCCATCCTGTGCCGAGCGCGCGCGAGCCATCAGAGGACCTCCGGCGCGAGCGAGACGATCTTCATGAAATTCCGCTCGCGCAGTTCGCGCGCGACTGGGCCGAAGACGCGTGTCCCGCGCGGGTTGTTCTGATCGTCGATGATCACCGCCGCGTTCTCATCAAACGCGATGTACGTCCCGTCGTCGCGCCCGATCGGCTTCTTCGTGCGCACGATCACCGCCGTCACGACGTCGCCCTTTTTCACCGCGCCCTGCGGCGTCGCCTGCTTTACCGTCGCCGTGATCACGTCGCCGACGAACGCGTACCGGCGGCGCGAGCCGCCCTTCACGCGGATGCAGAGGATCTCCCGCGCGCCCGTGTTGTCGGCCACGCGCAGACGAGTCTCGTTTTGGATCACCGCGCCCTCTCCACCACGTCGAGCAGTCTCCAGCGCTTCGTGCGCGAGAGCGGCCGGCTCTCGACGACGCGCACGACGTCGCCCTCGCGCGCGTCGTCGGCCTCGTCGTGAGCGTGCAGAGTCGTCGAGCTGCGGACGATCTTCTCGTAACGGCGGTGGCGGCGCGCGACGTCGATGCGCACGGTGATCGTCTTCGACGCCTTATCCGAGATCACGACTCCCTGGCGCACGCGCCGCGATCCCTGCTGGGGCGGGTGCACCGGCGCGAGCTCAGCCTGGGGGCCTCTAGCCGCGGCCCGCTGTTTCGCTTTCGCGCGTTCCTTCACGCGTCGCGCGCGGCGTCGCACGGCCTTCGCCGCGCGCTCGGCACGGCGCTCAGCCTGGCGCTCCTCGGGCGATCGGGACGGACGCCCCTGCACATGCCGCGAGCGCGCCCTGCGGCGCCGCTCCTTGGGCGAGAGCGACTCGCCCTCGTCCTCGGCGGCCGCCGCCGCCGGCGCCGGCTCGCCGGCGTCCGCGCCGGACTCAGCCTGCTCGACGGCGCCCTCCGCGGACGTCTCGCCCTCGGACTCCGCCTGCGCCTCCTCAGCCTCGGGCTCGGGCTCGGCCGCCTGGGCCTCGGGCTCGGGCTCGACCGCCTCGGCCTCGGGCTGCGGGTCCGCGGGAGCCTCGGGCTCGGCGGCCTCGCCGTCGCCCGGAGCCTCGGCCTCTGCCGCCGGCTCTGCGTCGTCCGTCGCGACGTCCGCGTGCGCGTGCGCCTGCTCGGGCTCGGCATCGGCCCGCGGCGCATCGCCCTCGGGGGCGTCCTGCGGCGTTGCCTCCTCGGCGCTGTCTCTGATCTCGTCGTCGGCCATCTCGTGCGCTCTTCGCTCTAGCGCTCCCGCCCCTGCTGCGCCGGTACCTCGCGCTCGCGCGCGACGGTGAGCGCGCGCGCGAGATCGCGGCGCGCGCGGCCGAGGCTCGCGGTGTCGTCGAGTTCGCCCGTCGCGTTCGCGAATCGCAGCCCGAACACCTCTTTGCGCAGCTCCGCGATCTGTTTCTCGAGCTCGAGCTCCTCCATGTCACGCATTTCCCGTGCCTTCATCGAAGCGTCAGTCCTCGCGCATGACGAACTTCGATTTCACAGGCAGCTTGTGCGCGGCGAGGCGGATTGCGTCGCGCGCGAGCGGCTCGGACACACCCGCGAGCTCGAACATCACGCGCCCCGGCTTGACGACCGCGACCCAGCCCTCGGGCGACCCCTTGCCCGAGCCCATGCGCGTCTCGGCGGGCTTCTTCGTCACCGGCTTGTCGGGGAAGACGTTGATCCAGACCTTGCCGCCACGCTTGATCTTGCGTGTCATCGCGACACGCGCCGCCTCGATCTGACGATTGGTGAGCCACCCGCACTCCAGCGCCTTCAGCCCATACTCGCCGAACTGGACCTTGACCTGACCGCGCGACGGGCCCGCGCGGCGCCCGCGGTGCTGCTTGCGGTGTTTGACACGCTTGGGCGAGAGCATCAGCGCCTGCCTCCGCCGTCACCGCCGCGCGAGGAGGGCCCGCCGGAGCCGCCTCGAGACGAGCGGTCGCCTCTGCCGCGCCCGCGGCCGCCGCGGCCGTCGCGTCCGTCGCGCCCGTCGCGCTCCGAACTCGGTGGCGGCGGCGCGGTCATGTCGGTGAGGTCCGCGCCGGTGTAACCCTCGGGCATGATCTCGCCCTTGTTCATCCAGCACTTCACGCCGATGCGCCCGAACGTCGTGCGCGCCTCGTAGAAGCCGTAGTCGATGTCTGCACGCATCGTGTGCAGCGGCACGCGGCCGTCGGAGTAGCTTTCCGTGCGCGCCATCTCCGCGCCGCCGAGCCGACCGGCGACCTGCACCTTCACGCCCTTCGCGCCCGAGCGCATCGCGCTCGTGAGCGCGCGCTTCATCGCGCGGCGGAACGCCACGCGGTTCTGCAGCTGCTCGGCGATCGACTGCGCGACGAGCGCAGCGTCGAGCTCGGGCCGCTTGATCTCGAGGATGTTCACCTTGATCTGCTTGTTCGTCATGCGGTGCAGCTCCCGACGCAGCGCGTCGACTTCGCTCCCCGACTTGCCGATCACGATCCCCGGCCGCGCGGTATGGATGTTCACCTCGAGTTCGCCCGCGTCCTTGCGGATCGTGATGTTCGACAGACCCGCGTGCGCGAGCTTCTCGGTGATGTACTTGCGGATGCGCACGTCCTCCGCGAGGTACTCCGCGAAGTGGCGCGAGTTGAACCAATTCGACTTCCAGTCGTGGATGTAACCCACGCGCATCGCCTCTGGATGAACCTTTTGTCCCATGCTCTGGCTGCCTCGCTTGCTCTTCCGTATCTCTTCTCTACGGGCCCGGTGTGAGTGTGATTGTCAGATGACTCGTGCGCTTGTGGATTGGTGTGGCGCGACCCATCGCGCGCGGACGGAAGCGCTTGATCGTCGGCCCTTCATCTGCGTACGCCTCGCGGACGATCAGGTCGTCCTCGAGCAGTTCGTGATTGCTCTCGGCGTTCGCGACTGCGGACTCGAGCAGCTTGCTCCAGTCGCGCGCGACCTCGCGCGGGGTGAATGCGAGGATAGCGCGAGCGTCCGCAACGCTCTTGCCGCGCAGGTGCACACACACCATGCGCGCCTTGCGCGCGGATGTGCGCACGTAACGCGCGCGCGCGCGCACGACGCGCCTGCGCGCGCTACCGCCGCTCGCGCGCCCGGAGCGCGCCGCCGGTTTCGCGCTCGCTCGCGGCGCTGCCGGGGCCGCCGGGGCGGCGGCTTTGGCGGCGGCTTTTTTCCCCGCTTTTTTCTCGCCCCGCTCGCCGCCGCGCGCAGCGCCGGCGGGCGCTTTCTCCGACGCGCTTGTCTCCGCGGCCGGCTCGGCGTCCCCGGTCGCCGCTTTGCGGCGGATGCGCGGGCGTTTGCGCGCTTTCTCCGACGTCTCGGGCGCGGCCGCGCCGCTCGCTTGCGCCGAGGGCGACTGCGCCTGCGCGTCGGCCTCAACCGCCGCCTGCTCATCGGCCTCGACCGCCGCACGCTCCTTCTCCTCGGCCGTCGTTGCGTCGGGCAGCGGCTCGTCGGGCGCCTCGTCCTGCTGCAGGTCTGACGGTTTGTCCGGCGTCATCGGACCCTCGCCGAGCCTGCGTGCCCGCGGAAGACGCGCGTGGGCGCAAACTCGCCGAGCTTGTGGCCGACCATCGCCTCGCTGACGAACACGGGTACGTGTTTGCGCCCGTCGTGGACAGCGATCGTGTGCCCCACCATCTCGGGGAAGATCGTCGACGCGCGCGACCAGGTGCGCAGCATTTTCTTGTTGTTGGCCGCGTTGAGCGCTTCGATGCGCGCCATCAGCCGCTCTTCGACCCACGGCCCCTTCTTGCTCGAGCGGCTCACCGGCCCTTGCCCTTCCCGCGCCGGCGCGCGCGCACGATCAGCGCGTCGGAGCGCTTGCGGCGCTTGCGCGTGCGATAGCCGAGAGTCGGCACGCCCCACGGTGTCACCGGGTGCCTGCCCGCGGTCGTCGAGCCCTCGCCACCGCCGTGCGGGTGATCGACGGGGTTCATCGCCGTCCCGCGCGTCTGCGGGCGCACGCCCAGGTGGCGCTTGCGTCCGGCCTTTCCGACCTTCACGTTCTGGTGCTCGGCGTTGCCGAGCGTGCCGACCGTCGCGCGGCACTCCGCGCGCACCATGCGCATCTCGCCCGACGGCAGGCGCAGCGTCGCCATGTCGCCGTCCTTCGCCATCAGCTGCACCGACGTGCCCGCCGAACGCGCCATCTGCCCGCCGCGCCCCGGCTGCAGCTCGACGTTGTGCACGACCGTGCCGACGGGCATGCGCGCGAGCTCCAGGCAGTTGCCGACCGCGACCTCGGCTCCCTGACCCGAGGCGACGGTCATGCCGACGCCGAGGCGCTGCGGCGCGAGGATATAGCGCTTCTCGCCGTCGACGTAGTACAACAGCGCGATGTAGGCCGAGCGGTTGGGGTCATACTCGATCGCCGCGACCTTCGCTGGCACGCCGTCCTTGCGGCGCTTGAAGTCGATCCGCCGGTAGGAGCGTTTCGCGCCCCCGCCGCGGTGGCGCGAGGTCTTGCGCCCGTGCGCGTTGCGCCCTCCGGACTTGCGCAGCCCTTCCACGAGCGTCTTCTCGGGCTCCGTCTTCGTAACCTCGGCGAAGTCGGGGTAGGACACGAAGCGCCGCCCGGGACTCGTGGGCTTGGGTTTGCGAATCGGCATGCTCGACCCCTTCCTAGCCCTCGACCGCCTGCAGGCCCTGGAAGACCGGGATCGACTCGCCCGCGCGGACCTGCACGATCGCCTTCTTCCACGTGCGCGTGCGCCCGCGCGTGACCCCACGGCGCTTCGGCTTGGCTTTCACGGCCATCGTGCGCACGTCGACGACGTGCACGTTGAACAGGGCCTCGACCGCCTGGCGGATCTGCGTCTTGTGCGCGTCGGGGTGCACCCGGAAGGTGTAGCGGTCGGCGGCGGCCAGCACGTAGCTCTTCTCGGAGACGACCGGCCTGATGAGCACGAGCGAGTGGTCCATCACGCGCTCCCGGGCGCCTGAGCGCGCGCGGTCAGCGTCTCGAGCGCGGTCTTTGACAGAAGCAGCGAGGCTGCGCCGACGACGTCGGCGACGCCAACGCCCTCGCACGCGAGAACGCGCACGTCGGCGAGGTTGCGAAAGGACAGCGCGGCCGCGTCCTCGTCGGAGGCGATCACGACGAGCGTCGGGGCCTGTGCGCCCCACTCGTCCAGCAGGTCGAACGCCGCGCTCGTGCGCGGCTCGCTGAACTCGCCGGCGTCGAACGCCGCGAGCGAGCCGCGCTCGGCGTGCAGCGAAAGCGCGCTGCGCAGCGCCGCGCGGTGCTCCTTGCGGTTGACCTTGAACGCATACGAGCGCGGATGCGGCCCGAAGACGACTCCGCCGCCCGTCCACAGCGGCGAGCGGTTCGAGCCGGCGCGCGCGCGGCCGGTGCCCTTCTGGCGCCACGGCTTGGCCCCGCCGCCCGAGACCGCACCGCGTGTTTTCGTGGCGGCAGTCCCGCGCCTGCGCGCGGCCTGCTCCGCGCGCACGCTCTGGTGCACGAGCGGAACGTGGAAGCGCGCGCCGAAGGCGCGCTCGTCGAGCTTCACCTTGCCCGCCGCCGTGCCGTCCGCGCCGAGCATTGGCGCGTCAGGCATCGCTGCGCACCTCCAGCAGGCCGCCGCGCGGACCGGGAACCGAGCCGCGCAGCAGCAGCAGGTTCTGCTTCTCGTCGACCGCGACCACCTCGAGCCCCTTTTGGGTCACGCGCTTATTGCCCATCTGGCCCGGGCCGCGGATGCCTTTGACGACGCGCGACGGCGTCGCCGAGGCCCCGATCGATCCCGGCGCGCGAATGTTGTGCGATCCGTGGGACTTCGGGCCGCTGGCGAAGTTGTGGCGCTTGACGGTGCCCTGAAAACCCTTGCCCTTGGAGATTCCCGAGACCTTCACACGCGCGCCGACCTCGAACTCGGCGACCGTCACCGACTCGCCGATCTGCTTGCCCGTCTCCCCGCGGAACTCGGCGAGCCGGCGCAGCGACGGCGCGTCGGCCTTCGCGAGGTGGCCGAGCTCCGCTTTCGTGAGATGCTTGGGCTTGCTCTCGCCGAAGGCGAGCTGCAGCGCCTCGTAGCCGTCGCGCTCGCTCGTGCGCACCGCCGTCACCGGGCACGGCCCGGCCTGTAGGACCGTCACGCGGGCGACTCTTCCGTCGTCCTGGAAGACCTGAGTCATGCCGAGCTTCTTGGCGAGGATCGCTGACATCTCACACGGGGAGCGGATCAGGTCGCGAGACGGATCTCGATGTCGACGCCCGCGGGCAGGTGGTCGAGCCGCTGCAGCGAGTCGACGGTCTTCGGCGTCGGTTGGTGGATGTCGATCAGCCGCTTGTGCGTGCGGATCTCGAAGTGCTCGCGCGAGTCCTTGTCCTTGAACGGCGAGCGAATCACGCAGTAGACGTTCTTTTCGGTCGGCAGCGGGACCGGACCCGAGACGCTCGCGCCGGTACGCGTCGCTGTCTCGACGATCTCCTTCGCGGCGGACTCGATGAGTTTCGTGTCATACGCCTTCAGGCGTATGCGGATCTTGTTCTGGCTGGCGGCGGCCATCTCGGTTGTGCTCTTTTCAGTTCTCTCGTCTTCTTGCTGTGAGTGATTCGTTCTGCGGCATTGTGCGCCTGAGATGGCGTGGCCACCAATTTGCGCTTCAGACCTTCATGGGGCCCCGACGGCTGCCCGGACGGCGAGCAGGCGCGGCGGCCTTCTGACTTCCGCTCCTGTCGCCACCCCCGACCGGAGCGGCGTCAAATGGTCGTATCGGACTGCGATATGTGTTGCCCGCCTCGCGGCGGGCAAATTTGCTACTGGACGATCTCGGAAACGACGCCCGAGCCGACCGTTCGCCCACCCTCCCTGATGGCGAAGCGAAGGCCCTGGTCCATCGCGATCGGCTGGATCAGCTCGATCTCCATCTGGACGTTGTCACCGGGCATCACCATCTCGACGCCGTCGGGCAGCTTTGCGACGCCCGTGACATCGGTGGTGCGGAAGTAGAACTGCGGCCTGTAGCCGGTGAAGAACGGGGTGTGGCGTCCACCCTCCTCCTTCTTCAGCACGTAGACCTCCGACTTGAACTTCGTGTGCGGCGTGATCGAGCCGGGCTTGCAGAGCACCTGGCCGCGCTCGATCTCCTCGCGCTTGGTCCCGCGCAGAAGGCAGCCCACGTTGTCGCCCGCCTGGCCCTGGTCGAGGATCTTGCGGAACATCTCCACGCCGGTGACGACCGTCGAGCTCGAATCGTGGATACCGACGATTTCGACGGTCTCGCCCGTTTTCACAATCCCCTGCTCGACGCGCCCGGTGGCGACGGTGCCGCGCCCGGTGATCGAGAAGACGTCCTCAACGGGCATCAAGAACGGCTTGTCGAGGTCGCGCACGGGCTCGGGGATGTAGGTGTCGAGCGCCGCGGCGAGGTCGAGGATCTTCTGCTTAGCGTCGGCGTCGCCTTCGAGCGCCTTCAGCGCCGACCCGGTGATGAAGGGGATGTCGTCGCCGGGGAAGTCGTACTGCGAAAGCAGCTCGCGGACCTCGACCTCGACCAGTTCGAGCAGCTCCTCGTCGTCGACCATGTCGGCCTTGTTGAGGAACACGACGATGTAGGGGACGCCGACCTGGCGCGCGAGCAGGATGTGCTCGCGCGTCTGCGGCATCGGGCCGTCGGCTGCGGAGACGACGAGGATCGCCCCGTCCATCTGCGCGGCGCCGGTGATCATGTTCTTCACGTAGTCGGCGTGACCCGGGCAGTCGACGTGCGCATAGTGGCGGTTGTCGGTGGAGTACTCGACGTGCGAGGTCGCGATCGTGATCCCGCGTTCCTTCTCCTCGGGAGCGTTGTCGATCGACTCGAACGTGCGTGCCTCGGCTCCGCCGTGCTCGGCGAGCACGGTGGTGATCGCGGCGGTCAGCGTGGTCTTCCCATGGTCGATGTGACCGATCGTCCCGACGTTGACGTGCGGCTTATCGCGCTCGAACTTCTCCTTCGCCACTTTTTGATCGCTCCTCTATCGACTTGTATGCCCGTTGCTGTCCGATCGTCGATCGCATCTGATCGAGGGCCGGGAACGAACCCGAGAAATCTATCTAACTGCTCCTGCTGGTGACTACCCGTCGGCGGTGGGGGTCTCGCTCTGAGCGCTCGCCGGCCTAGTCCGAGCCATCTAGGCCGGGACCGGTTCCCCCGTGCGCTGCTCGGTGATCTGCTCCGCGAGGTTGCCCGGAACCTCCTCGTAGGCGTCGAACTGCATCGTGTAGTTCGCGCGCCCCTGCGTGTTTGAGCGCAGGTCCGTCGCGTAGCCGAACATTTCGCTCAACGGCACGCGCGCGCTCACGACGATCGCGTTGCCGCGCCGTTCCTGGCCCTCGACGCGCCCGCGGCGACTGGACAAATCGCCGATCACGGTGCCGAGGAACTCCTCCGGGGCGACGACCTCGACCGCGAAGATCGGCTCGAGCAAGACCGGTTTGGCGCGCTTGGCGGCCTCCTTGAGCGCGAGCGACCCCGCGACCTTGAAGGCAATCTCGGAGGAGTCGACGTCGTGGTACTTGCCGTCGGTCAGCGTGACGCGCACGTCGACCATCGGGTAACCGGCCTTGACTCCTGTCTCAAGCGCCTCCTCGACCCCCTTCTTGACGGCGGGGATGTACTCCGAGGGGACGGCGCCGCCCTTGATCTTGTTGACGAATTCAAAGCCCTCGCCCGGCGCGGGCTCGAGGTCGATGTTGACGACGCCGTACTGGCCGGAGCCACCGGTCTGGCGGACGAACTTGCCTTCGACGTTCTGCGCGTGCCCGCGCACGGTCTCGCGGTAGGAGACCTGCGGGCGCCCGACGTTCGCCTCGACGCCGAACTCGCGGCGCATGCGATCGACGATCACCTCGAGGTGCAGCTCGCCCATCCCCGAGATCTCGGTCTGGCCGGTTTCTTCGTTGGTGCGAACCTGGAACGTCGGATCCTCCTCCGCGAGGCGCCCGAGCGCGATCGACATCTTCTCCTGGTCGGCCTTTGTCTTGGGCTCGACCGCGACCTTGATGACGGGCACGGGGAAGACGATTTTCTCGAGATGGATCGGCGCGTCGACGGCGGCGAGCGTATCGCCGGTCATCACCTGCTTGATGCCCACCGCCGCAGCGATGTCGCCGGCGTAGACCTCCGCGACCTCCTCGCGGTCGTTGGCGTGCATCATGAGGATGCGCCCGATGCGCTCGGTGCGGCCGGTGCTCACGTTGAGCACGCGTGAGCCTGCCCCGAGACGGCCGGAGTAGACCCGGAAGTAAGTCAGCTTGCCGACGTACGGGTCGGCGGCGATCTTGAAGGCGAGCGCGGAGAACGGTTCGGAGTCGTCGGCCTTGCGCACCACCTCGCGCTCGTCCTCCTCGCCTCTGATCAGTTCGGTGCCGACGACCGGCGGAACGTCGAGTGGCGAGGGCAGGTAGTCGATGACCGCGTCGAGCAGGGGCTGCACGCCCTTGTTCTTGAACGAGGACCCGCACAGGACGGGCGTGAGCTTGCTGGACAGCGTCGCGCGGCGGATCGCGGTCTTGAGGTGCTGCTCGTCGACGTCCTTCTCCTCGAGGATCAGCTCGAGCAGCTCGTCGTCGTAGTGCGAGACCTCCTCGAGCAGGTGCTCGCGCGCCGACCGAGCGCGTTCGGCGTGCTCGGCGGGAATGTCGAGGATTTCCTGTTCCTTGCCGAGGTCGTCGTTGTAGACGACGGCCTTCATCGCCACCAGGTCGATCACGCCGGCGAAGTCCGCCTCCGCGCCGATCGGTATCTGGACCGGCACGGGGTGAGCGCCCAGGCGGTCGATCATCGTCTGCACACCACGCTCGAAGTCGGCGCCGATGCGGTCCATCTTATTGATGTACGCGATGCGCGGGACCTGGTACTTGTCCGCCTGGCGCCACACGGTCTCAGACTGCGGCTCGACCCCCGCGACCGAGTCAAACAGCGCAATCGCGCCGTCGAGCACGCGCAGCGAGCGCTCGACCTCGACGGTGAAGTCGACGTGCCCGGGCGTGTCGATGATGTTGATGCGGTGGCCCTTCCACTCGGCGGTCGTCGCGGCGGAGGTGATCGTGATTCCGCGCTCCTGCTCCTGTTCCATCCAGTCCATCGTCGCCGCGCCCTCGTGGACCTCGCCCATCTTGTAGGTGCGGCCCGTGTAGTAGAGGATGCGCTCGGTCGTCGTCGTCTTGCCGGCGTCGATGTGCGCCATGATCCCGATGTTGCGGGTGTTTTCGAGCGTGTACTTGCGTGGCATGGTCAGGTGAAGGGTCGGCTGGGGGGTTTGGAGTTGTTGTGCTGGGGGGTTGATCGTGTCGCTCGCGCGCTCGCTTGAGTCCGGGGCAAAAAAATGGGCCCCTCGGGCCCACGGCGCTGCAGGTCTTGTGGACCAATCGCTTCGCTATCCGAGTGACGTCTCCATTTTCGTGCCAAACTTGCGCCTACGCGCACGCATTCCGTGCGCCCACGACGGTACTTGACTATAGCAGAGGGCTTGGCCCCCTTTGGGGGCGTGACGGAGGCCTGAGAGCCCCGTTGCACGGGCGTTTTCAGGTCCCGAGCGACTCCACCGGCTGGGCGATCTCGGGGTGCTCGGCAGGGGGGCGCGCAGCGAGTGCGACGGCCGCCCTCGCGCTCGGGCGCTCGGCGTGCAGGAGCATGAACGAGGGAATCAGCGCGAGGACGGCGATTCCGAGCGCCCACCAGTAGGCGGTGTCGAACGCGTGCGCGAGCTTGACGGGGTCGTGCACGTGGCTGCTCGCGCCCGCGCGCTGAAGGACGACGGCGAGCAGTGCCGTGCCGATCGTCCCCCCGAGGCGCATGACGACGTTCAGCTGCGGCGTGGCGTCGGACAGCTGGTCGGGGCGCATCGCGGCGAACGCGGCTGCCATCGCGGGCATGAACGAGAAGCCGATCGACAGCCCGCGTACGACGAGCACGAGCGAGATCAGGACCATCGAGGTGTGCGCGCCGATCAGCGCCAGCGGGATCGTGCTCAAGACGAGCACGGAGACACCGACGATCGCCACGCGCCCGCCGCCCAGGCGCTCGGTGACGCGCCCCGCGATCGGCATCGCGACGAGCGCGCCGATGCCCTGTGGGCCGTTGAGCAGGCCCGTGTCGATCACGTTCTGGCCGCGTACCTGCTGGTAGTAGAGGGGCACGAGGATCATCGCCCCGAACAGCGCCCCGCCGAGCCCGAAGGTGGTGAGCGACGCGCCCGCGAACACGCGGTTGGCGTACAGGCGCACGTCGAGCAGCGGGCGCGGGACGCGCAGCGCGTGCAGCGCGAAGGCGATGCTGAGCACGATGCCGGCGGCGCACGGCGCGAGCACCGTCACCGAGCCGAGCGCGGCTCCGGAGCCGAGTTCGGAGACCCCGTATACGAACGACGCGCCGCCGACCGGCAGGAGGAAAAGGCCGAGGGTGTCGAGCTTGCCCGCCTCGCCCGAGTCGGTGTGCGGCAGCATGCGTATGCCGAGCACGAGCGCGACCGCGCCGATCGGCACGTTGACGAAGAAGATCCACGACCAGTGCAGGCCCTGCAGGATCGCCCCGCCGATCACCGGGCCGAAGATCGGCGCGAGCATCGCGGGCATCGATACGACCGCCATCACCCGCCCCATGCGCCGCGGGCCCGCGACCTGGGCCATGATCAGCTGTGCGAGGGGCATGATCATGCCGCCGCCGATCCCCTGCAGCACGCGGAAGATGACGAGCGCGGTGAGCGAGCCCGCGAGCCCGCACGCGGCCGACCCGAGCGTGAACAAGACGAGCGAGACGAGATACACCTGCTTCGCGCCGTAGCGTCGCGCCGCCCAGCCGGTCATCGGGATCACCGCGGCAAGCGCGAGCAGGTAACCGGTGATGACCCACTGGACCTGCGAGATCGGGCTGTGCAGGTCGTGCCCGAGCGTGTGCAGCGCGACGTTGACGATCGTCGTGTCGAGGATCGACATGATCATCCCGACGATCACGACGCCCGAGATCATCCACACGTGCGCCTCGATCTTGTCCGGAGCCCGCGGGCCGGGGGCCGCGGCGGCGGAGGCGGGGCTCGCGGCGGAGGCCGCGGACGCTTGCGGACCTGGCTCGCGCAGGGCCATCACCAGAGCTTAGGCGCCCGCGCGCAACGAACCGCCACCACTCAGCGCTTCGGCTCGCGGGCTCGCAGGGTCGTCTCGACGGCGGCCGCGCGACGCGCGCACGTGCGGCAGACGATCGCGCCCGCCGCGCCCGGGCGCTACGAACGACCGCGGCCGCTCGCTACCAGCGGTAGTGCGCGAAGGCCTTGTTGGCCTGCGCCATGCGGTAGATGTCGTCCTTGCGCTTGTACGCGCCGCCCTGCTGAGAGAGCGCGTCGATGAGCTCGTTGGCGAGGCGCTGGGCCATCGTCTTCTCGCGGCGCTGGCGCGCGAACTCCACGAGCCAGCGCACGGCAAGCGTGCGCGCACGGCGCGCGGGGACCTCGACGGGCACCTGGTACGTCGCGCCGCCGACGCGGCGTGAGCGCACCTCGAGCGTCGGCGTGAGCGACTTGATCGACGCCTCGAGCGTCTCCACGGGGTCTTTGTCGCTGCGCTCGGCGATCACGGCGAGGGCGTCGTAGACGATCCGCTCGGCGATTGACTTCTTGCCCTTGAGCATGACCTTGTTGATCACCTGCTGCACAAGCTTCGAGCGGTAGATCGGGTCCGCCTCGGCGGGGCGGATCTGGGCGGCTGCGCGGCGGGGCATGCGGATTGGCTAGCGCTTCTTCACGCCGTACTGCGAGCGTGCCTTCTTGCGGTCGGTGACCCCGGCCGCGTCGAGTGTCCCGCGGACGACCTTGTAGCGGACGCCCGGCAGATCCTTGACGCGCCCGCCGCGCACGAGCACGACCGAGTGCTCCTGGAGGTTGTGTCCCTCGCCCGGGATGTACGCGGTCACCTCGATCGAGCCCGAGATGCGCACGCGCGCGACCTTGCGCAGAGCGGAGTTCGGCTTCTTCGGCGTCGTCGTGTAGACGCGCGTGCAAACCCCACGCCGCTGCGGCGCCGCTACCTTCCGCTTTCGGCCGGAGCCGGACTTCAGTCCAGGCGTCGCGAGCTTCTTCTTTGGCGCGACGCGGCCGCGGCGAACTAGCTGGGAAGTCGTTGGCATGGGGGCGCTGATGCTAGCAGCCGGGGGCGGTCCCGGCGGCCGCTGTGGGACGCGAATCCGAGGGTGCTATGCCGCCGCTGGAGCGCCTGCGATGCGCAGCGGCGCGGGCATGAGTGCGGAGGCGAGAATGATGAGCACGAACGCTGCGCCCTGCATCACGATCCCGAGCGGGCTGCCGGCCATCGGGTCGCCGAAGACGATGATCCCGCCGGCGATGCCGGCGATGTTCGCAGCGGTACCCGTGACGGCAATTACAGGGACGGCCTCGCCGTCCTGCAGGCCGCGTGCGGAGGCGTAGAAGGCGACGACCGACGCGCCGATGGCGACGGCGAGCCACGGGCTCAGGGCGATCGCGAGGATTCCGTGGGCGCCGGAGATGCCCGTGAGGGCCTTGATCGCGGTGTCGGACACACCGAAGAGGATCCCCGCGGCGCCGCCGAGCATGATGCCGTGGTGGTGGTCGGGGCTGCCCATGCGCCGGCCCATGATGAGCAGCCCGCCTAGGCCGAAGAGCCCGGCCTCGAAAGAGATCATCGCGGCGTCGGAGAAGCGCGCGTGCGCGCCGTGCATCGCGGGCAGCGTGATGCCCAGCGTGACAAGTCCGATCGCGGTCGAGGTGAGCCCGAGCCACTGGCGGCGGCCGACCTCGAAGCCGAACATCCGCTCGGCCATCACGGCGATGAAGACGACGCCGGCGGCGAGCGAGACCTGCACGACCGACATCGGCGCCATCGCGAGCGCGGCGACGTGAAAGCCCCAGCTGACGACCGCGATGAGCATGCCGAGCGCGAACCAGCCCGAGGAGTACAGCGCGCGCGCGGAGCGCAGCGGATGCTTGACTGTGACCTTGGCGACGGAGTTGGCGCCGCGATACTTGTAGAAGAACGCGAGGTTCGCGACGAACGCGGCAGCGAGCGCGAACAGGACTCCAATGTCGAGAGAGAGCGTCATCGTCAAGGCTTGGTTGGTCCGATCATCGGTAGGGGCCGCGGGGGGCTTTACTGCTCCATGGCGACCTCGGCGGATCGACCAGCCGTCGAGGAGAGGTTTGCGGGAGAAGATTATTGGGAGCTAAAGACCTCACACGTACACGAAGCGATGGCGCGGGCGTCCAGGAGCGGCCGCTTCTGCTCGTCGACATCGACGGCGTGATCTCGCTATTCGCGCGCTCGCCGACCGATTCGCCGGCCCCCGCGGGCCTCGCGCATGCGCCGCACGCCGCGCGCCTTGCGGACGGGGCGGCTGTGGGTTCGCTGCACTCGATCGACGGCATTCTGCACTACCTTTCGGCCACCGCCGCCCGCCACCTGCATGCGCTCGCGCGAGTCTTCGATCTCGTGTGGGCAAGCGGTTGGGAGGAGAAGGCTGACGAGTACCTACCCCATTTGCTCGGCGTGCCCGCGGGTCTACCGTTCCTGACCTTTGCTCGCCGCTCGTCGCGCGGCTCGGCGGAGGCTCTATCCGTGGACGCCCATTGGAAGCTCGAGGCCGTCGACGGATACGCGCAGGAACGCGCGCTGGCGTGGATCGACGACGCGTTCAACGACGCGTGCCACGAGTGGGCGGCAGCGCGAACGGCGCCGACGCTGCTCGTCGCCACGGCGCCGGAGCGCGGCCTGACCGAGGCCGAGGCGCGCCGGCTGGAAGCGTGGGCCGCGGACCTCTGACGCCTCACGCGCTGGCCCCCGGGACAGGCGCGTTGGGCGTCGCGGGCGGCGCCGGCGCAGGCGCCGGCGCGGCAGGCGCCACGGGCACGACGACGCGCACGTCCACCGGCTCGGACACGGCGGCGCGGGCCGGCGCGGCGCCGACGGCTCCGCCGCCCGGGTAGAGCGCGCGCAGAGCGATCGACCTCGCCGCCCCGGCGGGCGGGACGACGGTCGCACTGAAGGCGCCGTTCGCATCCGTCTGCACGTTCGCGAGCGTCTGCTCGCTGACCGTTTCGCCGCGCTTGCTCACGGCCCGGACCTGGATCGCGACCGGCGCGCCGGCGACGGGCGTACCGTCGAGCAGTGCGAGCGTGCCGGTGAGCGTGACCGCGCCCGAGGCGGGCGGTTCGGGCGAGGGCGACGGGGCCGGCGTCGCGGAACCGGGCGGCTGGCCGGAGGGCGGCTGGCCCGAGGGCGGCTGGCCGGAGGGAGAGGGCGCGCCGAGCGCGAGCGTCGCGCGTGTGGGGCTCGGCGCGAGCCGTCGCACGGCGCCGCGGATGTGGGGCAGCTGCGCGTACAGGGCATCGCCGGGGCAGTCTGTCGAGTCGGCATCGCGGTGGCCGGCGATGCTCGGAAGCGGAACGAGCGCATTTGCGGGGAACTTGCTCCAGACGGCGCCCGTCGGGTTGACCCTGACGACTGTGTGCCCGCGGGCGCCGACGCCGTGCAGCGAGAGCTTCCACGCGAGCAGGCGGACGAGCGCGGCGCGCGCGGCGGGCGAGATGGGAGTGCTCTGGAACGAGCCGAGCACGGCAATCCCGGTCGAGGCGTAGTTGTAGCCGCCCGCCTGCGCGCCGGTGACAGGCTCGTCGATCCCGCCCGCGCGCGCCTCGAAGACGCGCCCGAAGGCGTCGATCGCGAAGTTGTAGCCGATGTCGTTCCAGCCGTTTACGTAGGTGTGGAAGGCGAAGATCGCGCGCAGCATCGCGGGCACCTCGCCGCGCGAATAGCCGTTGGGATTCTCGGTGTGGTGGACGAACGCAAGCCGCACCGAGCCGTACGCGGGCGCGACGCGCGGGCGCGAGCTCCCCCGCGCCCACGCGTGGCGCGCGATGATCGGCGGCTGCCCCGCGCCGGCCGCGAGCGTCGGCTGCGCGAGAGGCAGCGCGGCCGTCGCCGCGAGCGGGGCGGCGACCGATCGAAGATCGGCCAGCGCAACGCGGCGCGCGCCGAGGCCGTCGCTGACGTCGATCAGGTGCACGCGGACCTGCGAGAGCGCACGGTCCGAGCGCACGGCGATCGCGCGCGTGCCGCCGCTCCACACGGGCTCGCCGCCTACTCCCCGATCCGCTCCGCTGCCCCCGTCGGGCTCGTGTGCGGCGGGCCCGGCAGGAGCCCACGCGCTCCAGCGCCCGCGCGCGGTGCGAAAGCTCAGCTCGACGTGAGCGTCAGGCGGCGCGCGCCACTGCAGCGCGATCAGGTCGGCGTTGCGGACAAGATCGACGCGGCTCACGCCCGCGCGCAGGCTTCCGAGGTCGCGTTGCTCGATGCGCGCGCGCGCCGGCGCGACGAGTGCCGCGAACGCGGCCGGTCGGCGCAGCAGCACGCCGGCGGCCGCCCCGGCCGAGCCGGCAAGCAGCGATCGCCGCGTGAGCGCGCGCGCGGGCATCACGCAGGACAACAACACGGCACGAGACCGAATTACAAGCCCGGCGCCGTGAGAATCGTCTCAGCGGGCGCCGGGCGTGTCAGGAGCGATTACTCGCTCGGCTCGTCGGGAATCTCGAGCTCGGCGAGCTCCTCGACAAAGCCGGGGTCGCCGCCGCCGGCGCCGATTTTCTCGAGCGACGCGAGGTCGGCATCGAACTCCTGCCCGTAGGCGCCGTTGAAGTCCTCGCCTTCGGCGAGACCGAGCTCCGCGGCGATCTCGTCCTGGTCGAGCAGGCCGACCTCGTCGATCGCGCGCGGCAGCGGCTCGGAGGGTTCGATCTCGATGCGGCGGTAGCGCTTGAGCCCCGTCGCTGCGGGGATGAGCTTGCCGATGATCACGTTCTCCTTCAGGCCGTTGAGCCGGTCGGTCTTGCCCTCGAGCGCGGCATCCGTGAGCACCTTCGTCGTCTCCTGGAACGAGGCCGCGGAGAGGAACGAGTCGGTGTTAAGCGACGCCTTGGTGATGCCGAGGATGATGTTTTCGAACTGCGCCTCCTCGCCGCCGTCCGCCTTCACCGCGTCGTTGACCTTGCTGAACTCGAAGCGGTCGACGAACTGGCCGGGCAGGTAGTCGGTGTCGCCCTTCTGGTCGACGCGGACCTTTTTGAGCATCTGCCGGACGATCAGCTCGATGTGCTTGTCGTTGATGTCGACGCCCTGGGACTTGTAGACGTCCTGCACCTCGCTGACGAGGTACTGCTCGGTGTTCGTGCGCCGTTCGGCCGAGGTCCGCCCACCGACTTCGAGCAGCTCGTGCGGGTAGATCGACCCCTCGTTCAGCGGGTCTCCCGCCTGTACCTTCTGCCCAGCGGCGACGTGCAGTCGCGTGCGCCGCGGGAAGCTGTGGCGGTGCTCCTCGCCGGCGTCGTCGGTGATCACGACGGTCAGCGCCTTCTCGGTCTCTTCGAGCGCGACGACGCCGTCCTGCTTGGCGAGCTGCGAGAGCCCCTTCGGCTTGCGCGCCTCGAACAGCTCGACGACGCGCGGCAGGCCGTGCGTGATGTCGGCCCCGGCGACGCCGCCGGTGTGAAACGTGCGCATCGTCAGCTGCGTGCCGGGCTCGCCGATCGACTGGGCGGCGATGATGCCGACGGCATCGCCGATCTGCGCGAGCGCGCCGGTCGCCATCGCGCGCCCGTAGCACGCCTGACAGACGCCGCTCTCGGCCTCGCACTTGAGCACCGAGCGCACGGGCACGCTGACCTCGAGGCCCTTCTCGTAGTCGTCGCGGAACGCCTGGGCGATGTCGTCGAGCTCGCCCCTGCCGATCTGCGCGCCCTGCTCGGCGAGCATGCGGCTGCGCTTCGTCGTGATCGGCCGCGCGGCGACGCGGCCGACGACGCCGTCGTTGAGTTCGCCGCTGGGCTTGTAGACGGCCATCTCGATGTATTCCTCGGTGCCGCAGTCGGCCTCGCGGATGATCACGTCCTGCGCGACGTCGACGAGCCGGCGCGTCAGGTAGCCGGAGTCGGCGGTGCGCAGGGCGGTGTCGGCGAGCCCCTTTCGGGCTCCGTGCGTGGAGATGAAGTACTCGAGCACCGACAGGCCCTCCATGAAGTTGGCCTTGATCGGGCGCTCGATGATTTCGCCCTTCGGGTTGGCCATCAGGCCGCGCATGCCGGCGAGCTGGCGGATCTGCTTGAAGGACCCGCGAGCACCCGAGTTGGCCATCATGTAGATCGGGTTGAGTTCGTCGAAGTTGCCCTCCATTGCGTCGGCGACCTCGTCGGTGGCGGCATTCCACCTCTCGACGACGGCCTCGTGGCGCTCCTCCTGCGTGATCAGCCCCATGTCGTACTGGTCGGAGATCTCGGCCACCTGCTTCTCGTAGCGCTCGAGGATCTCGGGCTTCTCCTTCGGCACGACGACGTCGTTCTTGGAGATAGTGATGCCGGCGAGCGTTGCGTACTTGAAACCGAGGTCCTTGAAGGCGTCGAGCACGAGCGAGATCGCGGTCGCACCGTACGTCTGCACGAGCGCGTCGATCAGGCGCGTGGTGTCGCGCTTCTTCATCGCCTGGTTGACGAACGCGAACTTCGAGGGGTCGAAATCGCCACCGAGCGCTTCGGCGAGCGCGCGCTCGATGCGGTCGTTGTAGATGATGCGCCCGATCGTCGTGAGCACGTGGCCGCCCTCGCGCCCATAGGGTCGGAACTCGGCGAGGTCGTGCAGCGTGACGACACCCGCCTCATAGGAGAGCTCGGCCTCCTGCGCGGTGCGGAAGACGTGCGGCCGCGGCTCCTTCGAGGGCCATTTAGCGCTCGTCAACAGCTCGCGTTTGGCGGCGAGCTCATCCGCCTCGGGCCCGTACGTGAGGTAGTAGGCGCCGAGGATCATGTCCTGCGTCGGCGTCGCCAGCGGCGCACCGTGCGCTGGCGAGAGGATGTTGTTCGAGGACAGCATCAGGATGCGCGCCTCCGCCTGCGCCTCAGCGGACAGCGGCAGGTGCACCGCCATCTGGTCGCCATCGAAGTCGGCGTTGAAGGCGTGGCACACGAGCGGGTGCACCTGGATCGCCTTGCCCTCTACGAGCAGCGGCTCGAATGCCTGGATGCCGAGGCGGTGGAGCGTCGGCGCGCGGTTGAGCAGCACGGGGTGCTCGTGGATGACCTCCTCGAGCACGTCCCAGACCTCGCCGATCATCGAGTCGACCATCTTCTTCGCGGCCTTGATGTTCTGCGCGGACTTGCGCTCGACGAGGCGCGCCATGATGAACGGCTTGAACAGCTCGAGCGCCATGATCTTCGGCAGGCCGCACTGGTGGAGTTTGAGGTACGGGCCGGCGACGATGACCGAGCGCCCGGAGTAGTCGACGCGCTTGCCGAGCAGGTTCTGGCGGAAGCGCCCCTGCTTGCCCTTGAGCATGTCCGACAGCGACTTCAGCGGCCGGTTGCCGGGGCCGGTGACGGGGCGCCCGCGGCGGCCGTTGTCGAACAGCGCGTCGACGGCCTCCTGCAGCATGCGCTTCTCGTTGTTGACGATGATCTCGGGCGCGCCGAGGTCGAGCAGCCGCTTGAGGCGGTTGTTGCGGTTGATGACGCGGCGGTAGAGATCGTTGAGGTCGGAGGTCGCGAAGCGGCCGCCGTCGAGCTGGACCATCGGGCGCAGCTCGGGCGGGATCACGGGGACCGCGTCGAGGACCATCATCTCGGGCTTGTTGCCCGACTGGATGAACGCTGAGACGACCTTCAGGCGCTTGACGGCGCGGGCCTGCTTCTGGCCTTTTCCGGTCTTCACCTGGTCCTCCAGCTCGACGCGTTCGGCCTGCAGGTCGACCTGCGAGAGCAGGTCGCGCACGGCCTCGGCGCCCATGCCGCCGCGGAAGTACTCACCGAACCCGTAGGTCGAGCCGAAGCGCTCCTTGAGCTCGCGGAATGTCGCCTCGTCGTGCTCGATGTCCTTCGCTTTCATCTCCTTGAAGAGCTCCCACACGCGGTTCATCCGGTCGACGGCGTCCTCGATGTACGCTTCCGTGTCCGTGATGTCGGCCTCGAAGGACTTGTTGAGCTCCTTCGTGATGCGCTCGCGCTCCTCGTCGGAGACTTTCTGAAGGTTGACGTCGAGCGAGTCCGCCCACAGGTGGTCCTCGTCGTTGAAGTGCGTCTGTTTGCCCGTCTGCAGGTATTTCTCGCGGCGCTTCAGCGACTCGCGCAGCTCGAGCACGCGCTCCTCGCGCTCGGCGGCGTAGGCGTCGAGCACCTTCACGACCTCTTTCTCGAGCCCCGCGAGGTCCTTAGCGCGCGCGTCCTCGTCGACCCAGGTGACAATCGAGGCGGCGAAGTAGAGAACCTTCTCGAGTTCCTTCGGCGCCATGTCGAGCAGGTAGCCGATGCGGCTCGGCACGCCCTTGAAGAACCAGATGTGGCTGACGGGTGCGGCCAGGTCGACGTGGCCCATGCGCTCGCGGCGCACCTTTGAGCGCGTGACCTCGACGCCGCAGCGCTCGCAGACGATGCCCTTGTAGCGGACGCGCTTGTACTTGCCGCAGTAGCACTCCCAGTCCTTGGTCGGACCGAAGATTCGCTCGCAGAAGAGCCCGTCCTTCTCCGGCTTGAGCGTGCGGTAGTTGATCGTCTCCGGCTTCGTGACCTCGCCGGAGCTCCAGCTGCGGATCTGCTTGGAGGACGCGAGTGAGATCTCGATGGCGTCGAAGTTGTTTATGTCAATCATGTGCGTTGGCTTTCGCTAGCGGTTGAATCGGGGATAGGTACTGCGTGCGCCCTGTGCTTTCGAGCGGATCGCGGCGCGCGAGCGGGCGAACGGCGCCGGACCGGGCGCCTACGTCTCCGCAAGGTTGCCCTCGTCGAGCCCCTCGAGCCCATCGAGCTCGAGGCCGTCCGCGGCGAGAAGGTCGTCATCGTCCGGCTCGCCGGAGGAGTCGTCGGTCTCGCCGTCGTCGTTGGCCTCGGCCTTCGGCGTCTCCTCGCCCTCAACCGCCTCGTCGGCGGCGTCGCCGGCGAGCGCGCGCACACCTGAGAGGTCGATGCCGAGCTCCTCGGCGGCGCGCAGGAGGTCGTCGTCTTCGTCGCGGATCTCGGTCCGCTGGCCCTCCTCGGAGACGACGTTCACGTCGAGCGCGAGCGACTGCATCTCCTTGAGCAGCACCTTGAAGGACTCGGGGATCGACGGCTCGGCGATGTTCTCGCCCTTGACGATCGCCTCGTACGCCTTCACGCGCCCGACGGTGTCGTCGGACTTGATAGTGAGCATCTCCTGGAGCGTGTAGGCGGCGCCGAAGGCCTCCAGCGCCCACACCTCCATCTCGCCGAAGCGCTGGCCGCCGAACTGCGCCTTGCCGCCGAGCGGCTGCTGGGTGACGAGTGAGTACGGCCCCGTCGAGCGCGCGTGGATCTTGTCGTCGACGAGGTGTAGGAGCTTGAGGATGTACATGTAGCCGACGGTGACCTGCTCCTCGAAGGGCTCGCCGCTGCGGCCGTTGAAGAGCGTCATCTTGCCCGAGGCGCGCTCGCCGGGACGGCGGCTCTTGTCGACGTCCATGCGGATGCGCCCGCGATGCTCGTCCTGCCAGCGCACGAGCGCCTCGTCGACGTCCTGCACGGTCGCGCCGTCGAAGACGGGTGTCGACACATACACGCACCCGCCGCCGTTGCCGCCGCCGTCCCTGCCGCGGTAGGCGTCGGAGCCGTCGTCGTACCAGCCTTGCGCAGCGGCCCACCCGAGGTGCGTCTCGAGAATCTGGCCGACGTTCATGCGGCTGGGGACGCCGAGCGGGTTGAGGATCACGTCGACCGGAGTGCCGTCCTCGAGGAACGGCATGTCCTGCACGTCGACGATCTTCGAGATCACGCCCTTGTTGCCGTGGCGGCCCGCGAGCTTGTCGCCCTCGGAGATCTTGCGCTTCTTGGCGACGAACACGCGCACGAGCTCGTTGACGCCGGGCGCGAGGTCATCGCCGTCGTCGCGGCGGAAGGTCTTGACGTCGATCACGACGCCGCCCTCGCCGTGCGGGACCTTGAGCGAGGTGTCGCGCACCTCGCGAGCCTTCTCCTTGAAGATCGCGCGGATCAGCTTCTCCTCGGCGGTGAGCTCGGTCTCACCCTTGGGCGTGACCTTGCCGACGAGCAGGTCGCCGGAAATGACCTCGGCGCCGACGCGCACGATCCCGCGGTCGTCGAGGTTACGCAGCGACTCCTCCGAGCGGTTGGGGATGTCGCGCGTGATCTCCTCCTCGCCGAGCTTCGTCGTGCGCGCGTCGACCTCGTATTCCTCGATGTGGATGGAGGTGAGCTCGTCATCCTGCACGAGGCGCTTGGAGAGGATGATCGCGTCCTCGAAGTTGTAGCCCTCCCAGGACATGAAGGCGACCATGAGGTTCTTGCCGAGCGCCATCTCCCCGCGATCGGTGGAGGAGCCGTCGGCGAGCAGCTCGCCCGGTTTGACTTTCTGCCCGGTGCGCACACGCGGCTTGTGGTGAATGATCGTGCCCTGGTTCGAGCGCATGAACTTCTGCAGCTCGTACTCGCGCTTGCCGCCGTTGTTCGCCACGACGAGGATCTGGTTGGCGTCGACGTAGTCGACGGTTCCCGCCTCCTCAGCGAGGAGCACGTCGCCGGTGTCGAGCGCCGCGCGGCGCTCCATGCCCGTGCCGACGAGCGGCGCGTCGGTCTTTAGCAGCGGGACGGCCTGGCGCTGCATGTTGGAGCCCATGAGCGCGCGGTTGGCGTCGTCGTGCTCGAGGAAGGGGATCATGGCGGTCGCGACCGACCAGATCTGCTCGGGCGAGACGTCGACGAGGTCGACGTCTTTGGGACCGACGGTGAGGTACTGCCCGGCCTGCGTGCGGCAGAGGATGTCCGGGCCTTTCAGGCGCCCGGTCTTGGCGTCGACGGGCGTGTTCGCCTGGGCGATCAGGAGCTCCTCTTCCTGGGTTGCGTCGAGGCGCACTACCTCGTCGGTGACGACGCCGTCCTTGACGACGCGGTAGGGCGTCGTGACGAAGCCGTACTCGGAGACCTCGGCGAATGAGGACAGCGAGCCGATGAGCCCGATGTTCGGACCCTCGGGCGTCTCGATCGGGCACATGCGCCCGTAGTGCGTCGGGTGCACGTCGCGCACCTCGATCGGCGCGCGCTCGCGCGTGAGGCCGCCCGCGCCGAGCGCGGAAAGGCGCCGGCGGTGGGTGAGGCCGGCGAGCGAGTTCGTCTGGTCCATGAACTGGCTCAGCTGGCTCGAGCCGAAGAACTCCTTGAGCGCGGCGACGACCGGGCGGATGTTGATGATCGTCTGCGGCGTGATCGTGTCGGCGTCCTCGGTGGTGAGGCGCTCGCGCACGACGCGCTCCATGCGGTAGAGCCCGATGCGGAAGGCCTCCTGAATGAGCTCGCCGACGGTGCGCAGGCGCCGGTTGCCGAAGTGCTCATACTCGTCGAGCCGGTCGGCGACGGGCTCGCGCGGCATGCTCATGGCCTCGGCTGCATAGTCCTTGATCTCGATCTCGCCCTCCTCGGGAATGCCGAGGCGCTTGGGCAGCAGGACGAGCTCGCGGACGAGGGCGATGATGTCGTCCTTGGTGAGCGTGCGGACGTCGAGGTCCGTTTCCTGCTTGAGGCGCGAGTTGAGCTTGTAGCGCCCGACGCGCGTGAGGTCGTAGCGCTTGGGGTCGAAGAACAGCTGGTTGAGCAGCGTGCGCGCGTTCTCGACTGTCGGCGGCTCGCCGGGGCGCTGCTTCTTGAACAGCTCGATCAGCGCGCCGTCTTCGCTGCGCGTGACTTCGGTGTCGGACTCGATCGTGTTGCGGATGTAGAGCGAGTTGTCGAACAGCCGCAGGATCTCCTCGTCGCTCGCGTAGCCCATCGCGCGCAGCAGCACGGTGACGGGGAGCTTGCGCTTGCGGTCAATGCGGACGAAGACCTTGCCCTTCTTGTCGATCTCGAGCTCGAGCCACGAGCCGCGCGCGGGCATGAGGTTTGCGATGAAGACCTGCTTCTCGCGGTCCTTGGGCTCCATCAGGTAGGCCCCGGGCGAGCGCACGAGCTGCGTAACGACCACGCGCTCTGTGCCGTTGATGACGAACGTCCCGCGGTCGGTCATCCACGGGAAGTCGCCCATGAAGACGGATTGCTCGCGGATCTCGCCCGTCTCGCGGTTGATGAACGCGACGGTGATCGTCAGCGGGCGCGCATACGTGAGGTCCTTCTCGCGGCACTGCTCGAGCGACGCGACGGGCTCGTCGAACGTGAATTCGCCGAACTGGACGGCGAGATTGCCGGTGTAGTCCTCGATCGGCGAGATGTCGTCGATCGTCTCGCGCAAGCCGCCTTTGGCCGGGTCGGTCAGCCACGCGAACGAGCGGCGTTGGATGTCTATGAGGTTGGGGACGTCGACGGTCTTCTTTAGACGCGCGAAGCTCCTGCGCGTCCGAACGGCGTCTGCAGCGGCCAAGGAACGACTCCTTCTGGAGGGCGAAGAACGGGCAGAGGACCGCGCCCAAGAGCGCGACCACCCAAGATAGCACAGACCAGCGACACCCTAGGGGCCGCTGGCGCTCACGGACCCCGCCCTCGAAACCCACGTATGTGGCGCGGGTTCGTGCACCTCGGGCGGCTGCGGCTATTGGCCAGCGCAGCGGACTTTACCGGAAAACCCGACATTTTGTTAGGGCCAGCTAAAGACGCAGCTTCGCCGTCGCGCGACGCCTCGCTCGGCGCGAGCGCTACTCGAGGGCGCAGCGAGCGCTACTCGAGTGCGCAACGAGCGCCTCGCGGCGGTCGCGGCCGCGGCAACCGCCACGCTTGCATCAGCGAGGCGGACGTCGCAACCGGGAGCTCGGGCGAGCGTCCTCACCGCGCTCAGCGGCGCAGCCGTGGGCGGGCATCTTTAGGGGCGGTTGCCGTCAGCGCGCCGGTACGGTGGCGGTCGTGCACCTAGTGGAGCTCGAGGCAGTGACGGACGAGCAGTGGGAGGAGATCATCGGCGACGAGGTCGAGCCGTGGGGCGGCGGCGGCGGCGAACGGATGAGCTGGCGCGAGAAGGAGTGGTATGTAGCCGCGAAGAGCGGGGACGACACGTTGGCGGCACTCGCGGGCGCGACGGTCGCCGGCGTCGACGTCGAGAGCGGCGGGAGCTTTGATGTGCTCGGCATCGGCGGCGTGTTCGTCCGCGCGAGCGAGCGCGGGCACGGGCTCGCGCTGTTGGTGGTGAAAGAGCTTCTCAGGCGAGCGGAGGAGGACACCTCGAGCCCCGACCGCGCGATGCTCTTCTGTCGCCCGCACCTGAGGAAGCTGTACGAAAAATTCGGCTTCCGAGAGATCGAGGCGCCGGTGTGGGCAGGGCAGCCTGATGGCAGAGTCGAGATGCCGATGCCGGCTATGTGGCGCCCGTTGGCAGAGGGCGCACAATGGCCGCCCGGAAGGGTCGACTTGCGCGGCCTCCCGTTCTAGCTCGGGCGACAGGGACCTGGGCCGCCGACGCGCGGTGGCTCCGGCCACACGGCGCGCCCGCACGGGAAAGAGCAAAACGCAGCGGTCCCGCCGAGGTCGTCACAGCACCGCATCCTCGGCGGGATCTGCGAAGCGCTACTTGAACTCGACGGTCGCGCCCGCCTCCTCGAGTTCCTGTTTGAGTTTGTCGCCCTCCTCTGTTTCGACGCCCTCCTTGACGGGCTTGGGAGCCTCGTCGACGAGCGCCTTCGCCTCTTTGAGGCCGAGGCCGGTCGCGGCACGGACGACCTTGATCACCTGGATCTTCTTGTCACCGGATGCCGTGAGTACGACGTCGACGGTGCCCGCTTCTTCTTCCGCGTCGCCGCCTCCGTCGCCGCCCGCTGCGGGTGCGGCGACCGGCGCTGCGACAGCGGCTGCGGACACGCCGAACTCCTCCTCGAGCGCCTTGATTCGCTCAGCGAGCTCGAGGACCGAGATGCCCTTCAGCTCGTCGATCCACTCCTGCGTGCTCGTTGCCATCGTCTATTCCTCCTTGGTCGAATTCGCATCGGCGGCGGCGTCGGGCTCTGCCTGCGCCGAAGCGTCCGCCTGTTTGTCGTCGTCTGGCGCCGGCTCCGCCGGCGTGCCTTCCTCGGCCGCAGGCGCCTCGCCGGCGTCCGCAGCAGCTGCCTCTGGGGCCTCGGCGGGCTCCTCCTGCGCCTGCTCCGGCGCTGCCTCCCCGGTCTCGGGCGCCTCGGCCGTAGCCTCCTCGGTCTCCCGCGCCTCCGCCGCAGCCTCATCGGAGGCCGCGGCAGTCTCATCGGCCGCTGGCGCCTCGGCCGCCGGATCTGCGGACGCCGCGGGAGGCTCCTCAGCCCCGGGCTCCTCAGCCGCAGCGTCCTCAGCGGCGACCTCCTCAGCCGCTGCCTCCTCAGGCGCAACCTCCTCAGCCGCAGCGTCCTGAGGCGCAGCGTCCTCAGCCGCAGGCTCCTCAGCCGCAGCGTCCTCAGCCGCGGGCTCCTCGGCGACGGCGGGGGGCTCGCCGGCGGGGATCTCGCCGGACTCCTTCTTGTCGCGGACCTGGCCGAGCGCGGAGGCGAGGCCGCCGATGAGGGCGGAGAGCGTGCGGACGACGCCGGAGATGGGCGAGGCGACGACGCCGACGAGCTGGCCGTAGAGAACTTCGCGCGAGGGCAGGCGCGAGAGCGCACGAATTTGCTCTACGTCTACTACGGCGCCGTCCATGAGGCCGCCCTTGAAAGGGAGAAGCTGGGTCGCGCGGGCGTAGTCGGCTATGGCCTTGGCGGCTGTGGCGGCGTCGCCGCGGACGAACGTGAGCGCGGTGGGACCTTCGAGATAGTCCTTGAGCGTCGCGGCGCCGGCGTGGTCGGCGGCACGTTCGGTGAGGGAGTTCTTGACGACTTTGAAGGTCGCGTCGGCGTCGCGCAGCTTGGCGCGCAGCTCGGCGATCTGAGGCACGCTGATGCCGCGATAGTCGACGGCGAAGATCGCGTGTGACTCGTCTATGTGGGCGGCGATCTCGGCGATCGCAGCTGTCTTCTGGTCTCGGTTCATTGGGCTCCTGTCCAGGTCTTACGCGCGCCGGGCGGCGTCGCGGCCGGGGGTCTCTGGTGGCCGTGGGTGTCGTCTACGCGGCGGGCGCTGCCGCCTCCTCGGTGATGTCGCGGGTGCGCGTGGCATCGACCTTGACGCCGGGGCCCATCGTAGAGGCCATGGTGATCGTGCGCAGGTAGCGCCCTTTGGCAGCCGAGGGCTTGGCGCGGACGAGCTCCTCGACGACGGCGGCGTAGTTCTCGAGCAGCTGGCGATCCTCGAAGCTCGCCTTGCCGATGACGAGGTGGACGATCGCGGTGCGGTCGGTGCGGTACTCGATCTTGCCCGACTTGGACTCCTGGACGGCTTTCGCGACGTCCATCGTGACGGTCCCGACCTTCGGGTTAGGCATCTTGCCGGCGGGCCCGAGGATGCGCCCGAGCTGGCCGACGACGGACATCATGTCGGGCGTCGCGATCGCGACGTCGAAGTCGTCGAAGCCGTCCTGGATGCGCTTGGCGAGGTCCTGCGCGCCGACGACGTCGGCACCCGCTTCTTCCGCCTCGCGTGCCTTGTCGCCCTGCGCGAAGACGGCGATCTTGACGTCTTTGCCGACGCCGTTGGGGAGCGCGACGGTGCCGCGCAGCTGCTCGTCGGCGTGACGCACGTTGAGCCCGGTGCGCACGTGGACCTCGATCGACTCGTCGAACTTGGAGCTCGCGAGGCTGCGCACCAGCGCGACGGCCTGCGCGGGCGTGTACTCGTGCTCGCGGTCGATCTTCGCGCGCGCGTCCGCGTGGCGCTTGCCGTGGTGCGTTGTCACGGGGCGACCTCCACGCCCATCGAGCGCGCGGTGCCGGCGATGATCTTCGCGGCGGCGTCGACGTCGTGCGCGTTGAGGTCGGGGAGCTTCTTCTCGGCGATCTCGCGCAGCTGCTGCTGGGTGATCTTGCCGACCTTGTCGCGGTTGGGCTCGCTCGAACCCTTGCTGAGGCGCAGCGCCTGGCGGATGAGGACGGCAGCCGGAGGAGTCTTGGTGACGAAGGTGAACGAGCGGTCCTCGTAGACGGTGATCACGACGGGGATCACCGTCCCGGTGTCGCTCTGGGTCTGGGCGTTGAAGGCCTTGCAGAACTCCATGATGTTGATCCCGTGCTGGCCGAGCGCAGGGCCGACGGGCGGAGCGGGCGATGCCTGTCCGCCGATTGCCTGCAGCTTGATCGTGGTTAGGACCTTCTTTGCCATTGCCGCGGCAGCTTAGATCTTTTTGACCTGGTCGAAACCGACCTCGACAGGCGTCTCGCGCCCGAAGATCGAGACGAGCACCTTGAGCCTGCCGGCGTCGTCGTTGATCTCGGAGATCTCGCCCGAGAAATCAGACAGCGGCCCCGAGACGACCTTGACGGACTCGCCGATCGTGAACTGCGCGCGCGCTCGCGTCGCGGTGGCGACCTCCTTGTGCAGCAGCCGGTCGACCTCGGCCTGCGAGAGCGGGACGGGCTCCTGCGAGGCGCCGACGAAACCGGTCACGCCGGGGGTGCCCTTGACGACGCCCCATGAGTCCTCGTTGAGCTCCATGTTCACGAGCACGTAGCCGGGCATCGTGCGCTTCTCGACGGTGACCTTCTGGTTGTCCTTCATCTCGGACACCGCTTCGGTGGGCACGACGACGCTGCGCACGGCGCGCTGCTGCCCGAGCGAGACTACGCGGTGCTCGAGGTTGTGTTTGACCTTGTTCTCGTGGCCGGAATAGGTGTTTACGACATACCAGCGAAACATTCAGTGCTCTCTAGAGGATGAATTCAACGATTTCCTTCGCGACGAAGTCGGCGAGCCCGAGATACGCGCCGGCGATGGCGACGAACCCAAGCACGACGGCTGTCGCCTGCGTGACCTGGCGGCGATCGGGCCACTGAACTCGCTGCAGCTCAGCCCAGCTCGCGCGGATGAACGCCGCGGCGCGGTTGCCGGAGGGCAGCGGAGCGCCCGACGGTCGCTCGCGTGCGCCTTCGCCGCCGGGCGTGCCGCCACCGCCGCCGGGCGTGCCGCCATCGCCGCCGATGCCGCCGCCTCCGATGCCGCCCTCGTCGAGGACATCCGCTGATGAAGCCTCGCCATTGCCGCCGGCAGGCTCATCGACGAGCACCTCGTCGTCGAAGCCGACCGCGGGCGCCTCGGCGTCGGGCAGCGGCGCAGTGACGCCGCCGGCGCCGCGCGCGAGCGCAGCGTCGAACTCGTCGACGTCGGACGACGCGTGCTCGAGCGCGCCGGGGACGTCCGGCGTCGGCACCGCTCCTGCGGTGCCGCGCGCGGGCGCTCTGGTCGCGCGACGATCACGGCGCTGCTTCGCACGTTTCCGATCACGAGCCACTGCTGCGCTCCGGCGCTAGCGCGTCTCCCTGTGGGGCGTGTGCTGCCGGCAGAAGCGGCAGTACTTGCGCAGCGTGATGCGGTCGGGGTTGTTCCGCTTGCTCTTGTTCGTTTGGTAGTTGCGGCGCTTGCACTCCTCGCATGCGAGGGTGATAGCGATTCGGACGTCTCCGCGGGCCATTCGAGTCCCCTGCGTCGGTTGTGATGGGCACGTGGGCGGTAGCAAACCCCGCCCGAGGCACGTGGGCGAAGAAAAACCCCGCCCAAGCGCGAGGTAAGAGCAGTCTAGCGCGCGCACGCGCGAGCATGCGAGCGGTCGGCCGCAGCGCGCTCACGTCCCGCTGCGCGGCGGTGGCGGCCGGCCGAAGGATCGCCGAAACGGCCTTGACGCGGCGGGCGCGCGGGTGCCAAGCTCAGCGCGCCGCCACGCGACGGGCGCCGCCGGCGGAGGGTCTCGAGCCAACCGACACCGTAAGGAGCCGCAATGAACCTACCCGAGCCGATCCCGACGAGCGTGCACGATGAGACGTTCGCGGGCGTGACCTACCACATCCGCGGGGAGCTCGTGCCGGAGCTCCAGATCGAGATCTCACAGGCGCCGGTGTTCTTCGAGCACCACGTGCTTCTGTGGAAGGAGACGGACCTCGACATCGAGCTGAAGAAACTCCCGGGCGCGATCAAGCGGAAGATCGCGGGGCTTGAGTTCTTCGTCACGCGCACCGCGGGCTCGGGCCGGATCGCGTTCTCGCGCGACTCGCCCGGCCAGTGCGTGCCGCTGCACCTGGCGCAGGGTGAGGGACTCGACGTGCGCGAGCACCAGTTCATCGCTGCGACAGACAACCTCGACTACAGCTTCGAACGCATCCAGGGCGTGCAGAACATGCTCCTCGGCGGGTCGGGCTTTTTCATGGACAAGTTCCGAGCGACGAACGGCGACGCCGTCGTATGGCTGCACGGACACGGCAACGTCTTCCTCGTCGAGCTCGGCGCGGGCGACCAGCTCGACGTCGAGGCGGGGTCGTGGCTCTACAAGGACCCGTCGGTGAAGCTCGAAGCGGTCACGATGGGCCTGAAGACGGGACTCTTCTCGGGCGGCGGCAAGCTCACGTGGAACCGCTTCACGGGCCCGGGCAGGCTCGCGATTCAGACGTTGTTCATCGCGCCGCTCGAGGGCGGGGCGACGACCGCCGAGGCAGCCGGCGCGGGTGGGATCGCGGGAGCACTCATCAGCGGGCTCGCGCGCGGCTGAGCGCTCGCCAAACGGCTAACGGCCCAGTCCGTCGCAGCTGGCGGCTCGCCCACGGCGCCGACGGCTCGCCCGGTCGCGGCCGGCGGCTGCCTCCGGTCGCGTCCGGCCGGCCCCGAGCGCGACGCGGCAGCCCCTTTCTCGGCGAAGCGGAGCTGTTCCGACACCGGTCGCGCGCTCGAAGAGCGCCCTCGACCGGTGGCGGAACAGCGAAGCGCTACTCGTACTGCGCGAGCGTCGCGAGGATGACGTACAGCGCGATGAGCGCCCAGCCCTCGAAGGCGGCGGCCTCCCCGTCGCCGGTGACCTGCGCGAGTGCGAGTGCGGTGAGGACGAGCGCGCCTATATACACGGGCGCGAGCGAAAAGGTGAGCGTTGTCGCGAGCGCGAACGAGACGAGCACGAGCAGCGGGAAGAGGAACGCGGCTATCTGGGCGACGGAGTTTTTGACGACGGAGATCGCGAGGTCGAAGCGGCGGTGGTAGGCGAGGACGATCCCTGCGACGTTCTCGACGGCGTTGCCGGCGATCGCGACGATGACGAGCCCGGCGAAGGCCTGCGAGATGGAGAGGATCTTGATCGCGGGCGCAAGGCCGTTGATGAACCAGTCGGACACGAACGCGGACGCGACGCCCGCGAAGCCGAGCAGCGCGAGGTTCAGCGGGAGCGGAAGCCTCGCGCGCGCGCCTGCGCGCGCGCGGGCGCGCGCAGCACCCCCGTCGATAGTGCTCGCCCCCGCGCCCTCTTCATCCTCGAAGGCGCCGCCGCCGGTCGCGCGGGTGCCCTCGGCACCCTCCAAAGCGCCGCCGCCGGCCGCCTGTGCAGGCGCGACGTCGGAGCGCAGGTAGGGAACGACCCACGCGAGATAAACGACGAGCAGGCACGCGGCGCCGACGGCGGAGATCGTCCTGTAGTGGTGGCTGGCGCGGTCGTGGGCGCCGAGCGAGAGGCCGAGGACGACGATGATGAAGACTGTGACGACGAGCAGCGTGGCTGTGTCGCGCGGCAGCCGCCGGGAGAACCGCATGACGCCGTCGGGCGAGCGCGAGGCGCCGACGACGAGGACGAGTCCGAGGACGAGCAGCGCGTTGGCGAAGATCGAGCCGATGATGGCGGTCTGCGCGACGACGAGCTCGTGCTTCTGCAGCGCGAAAACGACGACGAACAGCTCGGGGAGATTGCCGAGCGTCGACTGCATCATGCCGGTGACGCCCGGGCCGAAGCGCTCGCCGAGCGACTCGGTCGAGAACGAGACCACCCACGCGAGGCCGGCGAGCGCGAGCGTCGCGAGGAAGAAACGGGGAACCGCGGCCCAGCGGCCGTAGTTGGCGGCGCCGGCGAGCGCGGTGAGAACGAGGATCAGCGCGAGCGCTGCGCGCTCGGCTGTCCGCAGGCCGCTCATGCCCTCGCGCGCCCCGAGCGCGGCTCAGTGGCTGTCGAGCACGCGGTCGATGAGCCCGTACTCGCGCGCTTCCTCGGCGGTGAAGAAGCGGTCGCGCTCCATGTCCGCGCTCACCTCCTCGGTGGGTTTGTCCGTGGCTTCGGCGTAGATCTGATCGATGCGATCGCGCATGTTCAAGATCTCGCGCGCGTGGATCTCGATATCGGTCGACTGGCCGCGGAAGCCGGCGGACGGCTGGTGGATGAGGATGCGCGAGTTCGGCAGCGCGGCGCGCTTGCCTTTCGTGCCTCCGGCGAGCAGCAGCGAGCCCATTGACATGGCGATTCCGACGCACATCGTCGCGATATCGGGCCGGACGAAGCGCATCGTGTCGTAGATCGCGAGCCCCGAGTAGATGCTGCCGCCGGGCGAGTTGATGTAGATGGAGATGTCCTTGTCGGGGTCCTGGCTCTCGAGGTGGAGTAACTGCGCGACGACGAGGTTCGCGATCTGGTCGTCGATGGGAGTGCCGAGGAAGATGATGCGCTCGTTGAGCAGTCGCGAGTAGATGTCGAACTCGCGCTCGCCACGCGCGGTGCGCTCGATGACCATGGGGATGAGCGGCATGGGCTGCTGACCCTAGCAGCGGGTGTACGCGACGCTGCATGCCGCCTCGGCACTGTCCGGACGAGGCGGCTGCGCGCGCGAGCGCGCGCACGCGCACGCGCGCGGCGCATCCTCGCGAGCGTGTGCAAGTCGAGCACGACGCGCGCCTACAGGTTGACGGAGCGCATGACGGCCTCGGGGTAGCGGTCGCCTACGGCGGGCGGCAGCGCCTCGGCGATCACCTCGACCTCGGCGTCTGAGAGAGCAACGTCGGCGGCGGCGAGGTTCTCTTCGAGATAGGAAACGCGCTTGGTGCCGGGGATGGGAACGATGTGCGGCCCGCGGTGGAGCACCCACGCGAGCGCGAGCTGCCCAGGCGTTATGCCGCGCTCATTCGCGAGTTCGCGCACACGCGCGGCGAGCTCGAGATTGGCTTTGAGATTGTCGCCGGTGAAGCGCGGACCGTGGCGGCGGTAGTCGTCCTCGTCGAGCTCGTCGGGCGATGTGAAGCGCCCGGAGAGGAACCCGCGCCCGAGCGGCGAGTAGGCGACGAGCGCGATGCCGAGCTCTTCGAGCGTCGGCAGGATCTCGTCCTCGACGTCGCGGGTCCACAGCGAGTACTCGGTCTGGACGGCGGTGATCGGGTGCACGGCGTGCGCGCGACGGATCGTCTGCGCGCTTGCCTCGGAGAGGCCGATGTAGCGGACCTTGCCGGCTTGCACGAGCTCGGCCATCGCGCCGACCGTCTCCTCGATCGGCGTCTGGGGATCGACGCGGTGCTGGTAGTAGAGGTCGACGTGGTCGACGTCGAGGCGCCGAAGCGACGCGTCGCAGGCTTCGTGCACGTACTCGGGCCTGCCGTCGATGACGCGGTCGATGAGGTTGTCCTCTTTGACGAGCTTGATGCCGAACTTGGTGGCGAGAAACGTGTCGTCGCGGCGAGCGGCGATCGCGGAGCCGACGAGCCGCTCGTTGGTGTACGGCCCGTACATGTCGGAGGTGTCGAGGAAATTGCAGCCGAGGTCGAGCGCGCGCGCGATCGTGGCTCGCGCCTCGCCCTCGTCGGCGGCGCCGTAGAACGCCGACATGCCCATGCAGCCGAGGCCGATCTCCGAGACGGCCGGGCCACCGGGGCCGAGCATGCGCTGCTTCATGAGACTGGTCCTTTCCGCAGGCGTTTGTGGAGGGGGTCGCCTACCGGCGACAGGATATGGTGCGGGTGTGTTTCCGCTCAACCTGCCGAACGCTCTGACGGTGGTGCGGATCATGCTCGTGCCGGCGCTCGTGGTGGCGTTGCTGGGCAACACGCCGGCGGGCGACGTGCTCGCGGCGGTGGTGTTCGTGCTGGCATCGCTGACCGACTTCATAGACGGCCGCCTCGCGCGCGCGCGGGACTCTGTGACGACGTTCGGCAAGCTGATGGACCCACTCGCGGACAAGCTCTTGATCATCGCGGCGCTGATCTCGCTCGTGTCGCTCCACCGCCTCGCGGCGTGGATCGCGATGGTGATCATCACGCGCGAGCTCGCGGTGACGGTGCTGCGCCTCGGCGCGAGCGGCGCGGGCGTGGTGGTCGAATCGAGCATGCTCGGCAAGGTGAAGACGTGCCTGCAGATCGCGGCGATCCTCGCGCTGATCGCGGTTCACGGGCAGCCGCCACTTGTCTCGGCGCTGCTCTACGCGGCGGTCTTCGTGACGGTGCTTTCGGGCCTGGACTACTTCTTCGGCGTCCGCAGGCGCCTCGCGGCGGTGCACACGCGCCAGGCGCGCGGCTGACGCGGACGGGCGGCGCTCGCGGCGAGCTTCTCTAGGAAGGCCGCGGCGAGGTCGCGCTCGCGAGCCATTCGTCGAGGCCGGTGTGGTGCTGGAGGGGCGTACCGGTGTCGATCTCGGCGCGCAGCTCGGAGAGCAGCCCGTGGCGCGCGGCGACGACGTTGTGCTGGTGGATCGTCTCGAGGTTCTCCTGCCGCGCGGAGACGAAGCTCGCGCCGTCGAGTTCGGGAAACGTGGCGATGACTCCGGCGATCATCTCGCGCACGCAGTCCTCGACGAAGCGCGGACGCGCGTGCGCCTTTTCGACGACGGCGACCTCGTCTGTGCGCTTCATGAGCTCGTAGATCTCCGAGGACATGCTCGCCTCGGCGATTGCGAGCAGCGCGCCGCCGTCGATCTCGGCGTCGCAGTTCTCGAGGCAGCCGATGTGGAGCGTGGCGAGACCGCGCTGGTTGTGTGTCGCGACGGGGACGCGGGCGAGGATGCGCTCGATCTCGTCGACGCTGAAGCCGTCTTCGAGCAGGCGCTCGCGCGCGCGAGAAGCGACGAGCTCTTGCGCGCAGGGACACGCGGTCATGCCGGTGGCGGAGACGCCGATCACGCGTCGGGTGCCCGCGCTGGTGCAGGCGGCGCGTCCGTACAGCGTGTAGATCTCCTGCGTGCCCACGCCGGAGACGGGCGCGGGCTTGTACTCGGGGTAGCGCGCGGCGATCGTGACCTCGGCGCGCTCGGCGCGCTGACGTGAGCGGACGAGCTCGGCGATGTGCTGCGCGAGCGTCTCAGCGCGAAACGGCGACTCGCGCAGGACGACCTCGCCGATCGCCTCGTTGATGACCTCCTCGAAGCGCGACATGTGCGCGCCCTTCTGGTCTGAGGGCAGGTCGACGTAGCAATCGAGGCGTGCGTAGTAGAGCTCGTCGCGAATGCGCACGACCTTCTCGACGCCGGTGACGCCGACGCGCGAGAGCCCGATGGCGATGGCGGGAGCGCGGGCCTGCACGTCCTCGGCGAACGCGGCGGGGGGCGAGGCGGCTCGACCGGTGCCGACGATGCTCACGCTGCTAACCGTAGCGCGGGCGCGATGTGCGCCGGCGGGGACGCGCGCGGGCATCTCCTCGACCGGCGATTCTGGTATCAATCGGCACACGCGAGGGGACGCGCGCAATGTCAGAGTGTCGAGCCTTGAAGCTCGAGGGGCGGAGTTGTCCGGGCAGGAGCAAGCGCTGTCGATCTCGGTCGAAAAAGTGGTGGACCTAGAGGAGCTCTCGGCGGACCTGAGCGCAGAACCGCTCGCGGGCGAACACGAGCGCGGCCACGCTGAGCGCGCGCGCGAGGCGCACACGGCTCTGCGCGAACTGGCGAACGTCGGCTTCGACTCCGGCGACCCGAGCCTCGATTCGCTGCGCCTGTACCTGCGCTCGATCGGCCGCGTGCCGCTGCTGCGGGCGGAGGAGGAGATCGCGCTGGCGAAGCGCATCGAGCGCGGCGACATGGCGGCGAAGCAGCACATGGTCGAGGCAAACCTGCGCCTGGTGGTGTCGATCGCGAAGAGCTACGCGGGACGCGGGCTGACGTTCCTCGACCTGATCCAGGAGGGCTCGCTGGGACTGATCCGCGCGGTCGAGAAGTTCGACTACCGGCGCGGGTACAAGTTCTCGACGTACGCGACGTGGTGGATCCGCCAGGCGGTCTCGCGCGCACTCGCGGACAAGGCGCGCACGATCCGCATCCCCGTGCACATGGTCGAGCGGATGAATAAAGTGATCAACGCGGAGCGGCAGCTGATCCAGGAGCTCGGGCGCGAACCGTCGGCGGCGGAGATCGCGGCGGAGCTCGAGTGTTCGGTGCCGGAGGTGCGCGACGTCCTGCGGCTCTCGCAGCAGCCGATCTCGCTCGAGAAACCGGTCAGCGACGACGACAGCTCGGCGCTGGGCGACTTCGTCGAGGACGTGTCCGCGGAGTCGCCCTTCGAGACGGCGTCGGCGGCGATGCGCCGCGAGGGAATCGCGCGCGTGCTCTCCTCACTGCCGCATCGCGAGCGCGAGGTGATCGAGATGCGCTACGGAATCTCGGGCGGTCGCGCGCGCACGCTCGAGGAGGTCGGCCGCGCGTTCAACATCACGCGCGAGCGCGTGCGCCAGATCGAGAGCCGCACGCTGAAAAAGCTGCAGACGCTTCCCGACGCGCAGGTCCTGCGCGAGGCGTCGTAGGACACGCGCGCGAGCGGGCGCACTGAGCTGAGCGCGCGTGCGCCACGGCGCGCGCGAGAGTCCCGTCTCAAGGCGAACGTATGTTTGGGTAATGGCACGCTTGTCGCCACGAGAGCAGGGCGACCTCGGTGAGTTGTCGGCGATGGAGTGGCTCATCTGCCAGGGCTACCGGGTCTGGCTCCCCGTTGGGCACAGTCCGAACGTCGACGTCATCGCCGAAGACCACGACGCGGAGTTGCTACGCGTGCAGGTGAAGACGACGACCTGCAGGCGAAACGGCCGCTGGGTAGTCGCTATCTGCACTAGGGGCGGGAACCGCAGTTGGAACGGGGTCGTCAAGCGCTTCAATTCGAAGCGCTGTGACTGGCTCTTCGTGTTGACCGGCGACGGGCAACGCTGGTTCGTGCCTGCGGCTGCGGTCGGTGGCGGTGCAAGCGTGCTGCTGGGAGGCCCGAAGTATGCCCAGTTTGAGGTGGAACCAGGCCGCGGACTGCCGCCGGGCGAGTAGCGCCGACCGCTATGCTGCGTGCCGCTCGGCGGGGTACCGAAGCGGTCAAACGGGATCGGCTGTAAACCGATTGGCTCTGCCTTCGCAGGTTCGAATCCTGCCCCCGCCATCCGACTCTCGCCTCGCAGGGCTGGGCCGTGGGGCGCCAACGCGTTAACAGCGCCGCGCGTAGCCGAAACGGCGCGCCATATTGGCGACTTACGGCGAATCGGGGGAAGAACACACCAGTAGGCGCACGGCGTCGGTAGCCTCGCGTGCTGTGGGAATCTCGGCGTACCTGAGGCGGATGCGCGAGCACGTCGGCCACGACCTGATCCTGATGCCAGCCGTCTCGGTGCTCGTGTGGGACACGCAAGGGCGCGTGCTGCTCGTCCGAGAGGCCGAGACCGGGCGATGGCAAACGGTCGGCGGCTCGATAGAGCCAGACGAAGATCCCTATTCGGCCGCCCTTCGAGAGGCGCGCGAGGAGGCTGGCGTTGACGTGCGAATCGATCGCATCCGCACGGTGCTCGGTGGGGCCCAGTACCGCCTTGTCTACCCCAATGGCGACGTCGTCAGCTACGTCTCGATCGTCTTCGACGCGAGCATCGTCGCGGGAACCCCGGCACCGGACGGCGATGAGACGACGGAGACCGGTTGGTTCGCGCCGGACGAGCTGGGACGTGTCGTGCTTTCGGCGTTCACGGTTGAGTTGCTCAAAGACGCGTTGAACAACCGAACCCCCCACTTAGCCTGAATCCACCGCGTTGAGAGGTGGGGTTCCGTCCGGTGAGGTCTCTTAAGTGACCTCCTGAGCAGGGCTTTCTCAGGCTGTGATGGCAGCCGGGGCCCAGCGTCAGGAGGTCACCTCGATGGT
>Ga0185299_10000756_pt1 | contig 77659 bp, 67 predicted proteins | sample PaiPotPPA55metaG_FD_128002 | JGI IMG/M metagenome (GOLD analysis project Ga0185299, IMG submission 128002) | Iron sulfur acid spring bacterial and archeal communities from Banff, Canada, to study Microbial Dark Matter (Phase II) - Paint Pots PPA... ...
AGCCAAGCTCAGCGCGGAAGGAATCGATCCGCGCATCCCGTGGCTGTACGACTTTAAGCTCGACTTCCGCTTTCGGTAACAGAGGGCAAGTACCGAAGTCCAGGAAATACCTGCTAAAAAATCCCTGGGTGATTTGGCGGACGGATTAATGAGAATTTGTCCCGGTGAGTGCAATGACGAAGCGGGCGACAAGCTCGAAAGTGTGACGGAGTGACTCTTCGCGCGTGCGTATCCTCGCCCGGCCATGCTGGTCCCAACATGGCCAGCGTGTGGCCATCATGGTGCGGTCAATTACTGGGAAATTATGGCAGAAGCTCATTTTCTTGCAAAATGATTGATGCTATAAGTTTAGTTTTCAGGCACAGCGCGAATTTCGCTTCATTTGTTAAGATGAGCCTCATCTCTAAGCTGTCCAAAAACTGCGCAAAGGCAGAACGCCAGCTGCCATTCGCCGCGGCGAATCGGTGGCAAGCAAGGTGGCTTGCCTCAGCCAACCAGGCGAGTTTGGTTTCGTGCAACCAAAAGGTCTCCGCCGCGGTTTTGCCTGATCCGCCTTGAGACTCGGGTTCCCAGCGGATAGGTTCCAAATGAGCATCTTCGACGAAAGAATAGCGCTCTTCACGTTGCTAATCGTTATGGGCCAAGGATATGCATCGCGCGCCGAAGATGTTCATCGTGGCTTTTTCAAATGAGCATCTTCGGCGCACATGTGGGGTCGATTGGGCATCTTCACGAGCAAACTCATTTGTGGAACCGAGTTCAACCGCAGGTTACACTCAACGGTGAGAGGCAGTGAACATTGCCAAGATGGCCACTGGCCATCTTGACGGTCCGTCAATGTGGATTGGCGGGCAGACGGACGGACGCATTATCGCGCTTTCGTCGCTGGGGGCAGCACCCATGCGTGGCACACCGCTGACCATCGAGCAGATTCTTAGCTGGGCGGACGCCTATTACGCGCGCGAAAAAACCTGGCCGCAAGCCAAGTCCGCCGGCGCTCCCGCGGACGGTCCTTCCGGCCGGGAGACCTGGCGAAACCTGGATCAGGTGCTGCGCAATGGGCTGCGTGGTTTGCCGGCGGGTTCTTCGCTGGCCAGGCTGTTGGCCAAGCACCGGGGCGTGCGCAATCGCAAGGGCCTGCCGCGCCTTACCGTACGGCAGATTCTCTTCTGGGCCGATCTCCACGAGGAAAGAACCGGAGCGTGGCCGACGGACAACTCGGGCCCGATTGAGGACGCGCCCGGCGAGACGTGGTGCGCCGTGGAAATGGCCCTCAGTCACGGCCAACGCGGCATGCCCGGCGGCTCGTCGCTGGCGCTGCTGCTCGCGGAACGCCGGCAACGCCGCCATCGCGCACGGGTTCCGCCCTTGACATTGCCGCAGATTCTCGGCTGGGCCGACGCGCATCGCGCCCGCACCGGCGCCTGGCCGCTCTCCACCTCGGGAACCATTCCGGGCACGGGGGGCGAGACCTGGCGCTGCGTCGATAACGCGCTGCGCCGTAGCCGGCGCGGGCTGCCGGGCGGATTCTCGCTGGCACAACTGCTGGCGGATCAGCGCGGCGCACGCAACCATCTGGACTTGCCCCGGCTCACGGTCAAACAGGTCCTCCTGTGGGCCGACGCGCATCGACGGCGGACCGGTAAGTGGCCCAAGGCCTCGTCGGGACCGATTTTGTGCAGCGGCGGCGAAACCTGGCGCCACATCGACAATGCCCTCCGCCAGGGGAACCGTGGCTTGCCCGGCGATCTGTCGCTGTCCCGGCTGCTCGCGCGCGAGCGCAACGTGCGGCCGGGCTCGGACCGTCCCCTGCTGAGCATCGAACAGGTCTTAGGTTGGGCCGACGCCTGCCATGCCCGCACCGGCTGCTGGCCGCACCGGCGCCTGGGTGCGATTGCGGAAGCCCCGGGAGAAACGTGGAAGAACATCAACGTCGCGCTGCGCGAGGGCTGGCGCGGTTTCGCGGGCGGCAGCACGCTCCACCAGGTGTTGGTCGAGCATCGTGACCTCGGCAAGGGCGTGCCCTCCGTAGCCCGTGGCAAACTGGCAAACTTGCCTTTAATCAATTCATAAAGTTTTCAGCGGAAATGATTTCCGACGAGAAACATGTTTGCCAACCGTGGCCACCAACTTGGCAAACTGGCAAACAACTCGTGCCGCCGTTTTGGGCGCTAACGGGCCGCAGGGTCCTGTCCCCTTTTCATCTGGCTGCTAAGCTGATCAATGCGTAATTCCTCACCGCGCCCCTCGAAAACGGGCAATCAGAATGAAAGACGAAGAAAAACGGCTGCGCGACGCTCAGCTACGCAAGGCCAACTGGCAGCGCTGGGGGCCCTATCTCTCCGAACGGCAATGGGGAACGGTTCGCGAAGATTATTCGGCCGACGAAAATCCGTGGCAGTATTTTACGCATGACCAGGCCCGCAGCCGCGCGTATCGCTGGGGAGAGGATGGTCTCCTGGGCATTACCGACCGGGAATGCCGGCTGTGCTTTGCCCTGGCCCTGTGGAACGGGCGCGACCCATTCTTGAAAGAACGGCTGTTCGGCTTGACCGGGCCGCAGGGCAACCACGGCGAAGATGTCAAGGAGTGCTACTTCTACCTCGATTCGACACCGACGCACTCCTACATGAAGGCCCTTTACAAGTATCCGCAGAACGAATTTCCTTACGCTCGGTTGATCGACGAGAACCGCCGCCGCTCCCGGCTTGATCCGGAATTTGAGCTGCTCGACACCGGCATCTTCAAGGACAACCGCTACTTCGACGTGACGGCGGAGTACGCCAAGGCGTCGCCCGACGACATCCTGATCCGCATCAGGGTGGCCAACCGCGGCCCCAGCGCGGCGACACTGCATCTGCTGCCGACCCTGTGGTTTGGCAACACCTGGTCGTGGGGAAGCACCCACGAGGGCTCCTGGCCAAAGCCGAACATCCGCCAGCCGGAGGATGGTCTCCTTATCGCCGAGCACATCACGCTCGGCCGCTTTTTCCTGGCGGCGGCGCCGGCAGCCGATCAAAAAGCGCCGCCCTTCCTGTTCACCGAGAACGAGACCAACTCGGCCCTTCTCTTCAAGAGCCCAAACGGAGGTCCTTATGTCAAGGATGCTTTCCACGATTATGTGGTGCGCGGCCGTCGAGAGGCGGTCAATCCCGGGCGCGTCGGCACCAAGGCTGCGGCGCACTATACGCTGACCGTGCCGCCGGGCGAGGAAGTGTCAGTAAGTCTGCGGCTCTTCGAGGAACGCGAGGCGCCAAAGGAGGTCTTCGGGCGTGCCTTCGACCGCATGTTTGAGCGCCGGCAGGGCGAGGCCGACGAATTCTATGCCGCGCGCATTCCCCAACAATTACCCGAGGCTCAGCAACAGATGGCCCGGCAAGCTTACGCCGGCCTGCTCTGGTCCAAGCAGTTTTACAAGTACATTGTCGCAGCCTGGCTGAAGGGCGATCCCTCTCAGCCCGCGCCCCCAGAGAACCGCCAGCACGGCCGCAATAACGACTGGCCCCATCTCTTCAACCGCGACGTCCTGTCGATGCCCGACAAATGGGAATATCCCTGGTACGCGGCCTGGGATCTCGCGTTTCACATGGTGCCGTTCACGGCGCTGGATATGGGTTTCGCGAAGGAACAACTGGTGCTGCTCTTGCGCGAATGGTACATGCACCCCAACGGCCAGCTCCCCGCTTATGAGTGGAATTTCGACGATGTCAATCCGCCCGTCCACGCCTGGGCAAGCTGGCGGGTTTACAAGATGAGCGGGCCGCGCGGCAAGCGCGATCGCCTGTTCCTGTCGCGCGTTTTCCAGAAGCTGTTGCTGAATTTCACCTGGTGGGTGAATCGCAAGGACCCGGAGGGGAAGCACCTCTTTGCCGGCGGCTTCCTGGGCCTGGACAACATCGGCGTCTTCGATCGCAACCTGCGCTTGCCGCAGGGCGCGCAACTTACCCAGGCCGACGGCACGGCCTGGATGGCCTTCTACTGCGCCACCATGATGTCGATGGCCCTGGAGCTGTCACAGGCGAACCCGGCCTATGAAGACATTGCTTCCAAGTTCTTCGAGCACTTCGTCGCCATCGCCGACGCCATGAATCAGCTCGGCGGCACCGGCCTGTGGAGCGAGGAGGATGGTTTTTATTACGATCATCTGCAGATCAATGGCGCCGTCAGTCCCCTGCGGGTGCGCTCCCTGGTTGGTCTCATCCCGCTGATCGCCGCCGAAGTTCTGGAAGAAGAGGAGCTGGCCCATTTGCCCGGTTTTCGCAAGCGCATGCAATGGTTCCTGGATAATCGACCGGACCTGGGCCGGCAGATTTCCTACATGGAATCGCGCGGCACGGGCCATGCCCATCGCTTGCTGGCCATTCCGTCGCGGGAGCGACTGCTGCGCGTGTTGCGCTATATGCTCGATGAAAACGAGTTTCTGTCGCCGTACGGCATCCGCTCGCTGTCGCGCTATCACAAGTTTCATCCGTACACCTGCACGTTGGCCGGCAGCGAGCAGCGCGTCACCTATGTTCCAGGCGAGTCCGATTCGGGCATGTTCGGAGGCAACTCGAACTGGCGCGGGCCGATCTGGTTTCCGATCAACTACTTGCTCATTGAAGCCCTGGAACGGTACCACCACTTCTACGGGGACGAGCTCCTGGTCGAATGTCCGACCGGTTCGGGGCGGAAAATGACGCTGTGCCAGGTGGCACGGGAAATCGGCCGTCGGCTGCTGTCGATTTTTCTTCCCGATGAAAAGGGCTGGCGGCCCTGGCATGGCGAGCAAAGCTATTACCGCCAGGATCCGCACTGGCGCGATCTCAATCTCTTTTTTGAATACTTCCATGGGGACACGGGACAGGGCCTGGGCGCAAGCCATCAAACCGGCTGGACGGCGCTCGTGACCCGCCTGCTGGCAGAACCGCAAAGCCGCCCCCCGCGTACTGGGAAGTAGAAATGCAGGACAACCGCCCGTCGCGACGATATGATCAAAGACGTCGGACTCTGAGCAGGGAGAAGCCCGCCATGCTGCGCCGCGTTGGAAGGACGAAACCGCCAGCCGTTTCCCCGCTCCGCGTGGAGCAGCTTGAAGAGCGCGTCTTGCTGTCCAGCAGTGGCCCGCAAAATTCCCACGCACTGGTTTCGGCGCCTGCGACACAACCCGCCATGCAGGCGCACCAGGCAGGACCTGCTGATTTGGCTAGTACCCCTGCCGCAGTTGCTGCCGTCGCGGGCAATAGCATGCAGAGCCCGGGTTCAACCAGTGAATACCCAAACGGCATCGACACAGATAGCCAAACCAGTGCGCCGGCCGCCCAAACTGGGCAAGCTGCCTATCGGGACAACGGCAGTTCTGCGGCAAATTCAAAGACCGCGTATAATACCTACGAGAATCCTACAACTTCCGGGTCGCCTGCCTACGCCGACATCGTGAAGCCCCAGCCGGCTCCGACGGTTGATGTCGCGCTCGTCGTGGCGGCGGAACGTGCCGCCACGGGAAACGCCCTGCGCGCGGAACCATCGAACCCGCCGCCGCCTAATGGGCAAACTGCGCCGGCCGGCGCTGATGCCCAGGCCAGGGCCATTGCCGTCCAGGCCCTCGTGGGCCTGATTCATGCCGAGACTTCCGCCACCTCTCCCGAGGCGCATGCTCAACCGGCCGTCGATCAAGAATTCCTAGCTGAGGGCACCGAGCGGACCGACCTGGATGACACGCTGCCGGCGGAGTCTGTGGCGAGGCCTGAGAGCCAGGTATTCTTGCCTCAGGGGGTCGATGTTCTGGCGGGCATGGCGCCGCTGGATCTGCGCCCGGTTGAGCAAGGCGCGCGCAGTTTTCTGAAGCGGATTGACGCCATGAGCCAGGAATCGGTCAGTCTCTTCTTTGGTCGAGGCCTGGCGCCCTGGCTTGCCGCCGGCCTGGTGGCGGCGGCGGCATTTGAATTGGCCCTCTGGCGCCTGTCGGGAAGACGGAGGCGCGGGCTGTTCGCCGCCGGTCCGGGGAAAGCATCGACCTGGACGTGGCTGCCAGGCGGTGGCGAGACTCCCTGGCTGGAAAACCAATGAGTTCCAAGTCACTGGATCTGCTGCTCGAGAAATTGTGCAGCGGCGACGCTGCGGCCGCGGAACAGGTGTTTCTGGCGTACGAGCCGTATCTACGCAAGGTCGTGCGCCGGCAACTGCCGCCGCGCCTGCGCGCCAAGCTCGACTCGGTCGATGTGGTGCAATCCATCTGGGCCGACGTGCTGCAGGGGTTTCGCAGCGCCGGCTGGCGCTTCGCGGATGCCGCCCACTTGCGTGCCTTTCTCGTCAAGGCGACGCAGCATCGCTTTATCGATCGCATCCGGCAGCATGAAAAGGCCGCTAAGCTGGAGAAGCCCCTCGCCTGCACGGATCCCGAGCAGCTTCCTCCAGCTAAGCAACCGCGGCCAAGTGAAACAGTCCAGGCCGACGAACTTTGGCAGCGGATGCTTACGCTCTGCCCGCCGGCGCATCACAAGGTCCTCGAGCTGAAGCGGCAGGGCCTTACGCTCGTAGAAATTGCTCGGCGGACTGGCCTGCACGAAGGCAGCGTGCGGCGGATATTGCGGCAACTGGCCCGCGAGATGGCCTTGAAACAAACGCCGTTGCCTGGGCCCAACGGTGATGGTTGATGGCGTGTAGGCTGTTGTTTAACCCGGAGCCATCGGCGACGGCGGGGCGCTGCCAGGCCGCCGTCGCCGCTGGCTCCGGGTTAAACGACTCGAGCGGCACACCAACGGGAATGCATCCTGGTGATCGATCCATGGGGGCACGTTCCAGGCGTGCCATGCAGACTGGACTTCGCAATAAGTAGGCAGAAATGGGTTCTTCCACGATTCAGATTCGGGAAACGACCGGCGTGCCGCTGCCGCCTTCGGCGGGCGCGGGTGCACCGCCGGGCCCGTTTGCGCTCGTGCAGAGGCTGGCCGAGCAAATGGTCGAGCGCTGGCGCTGGGGAGAGAGGCCGCTTGCTGAAGAGTACCTGGCACGCCACCCCGAGCTCCGCGCCCACCCCGAAGCCGCGCTCGAGCTGATTTACGAGGAAATCTGTCTGCGCCGCGAATACGGGCAAACCTTCGCCACGGCAGACGTTTTGGATCGTTTTCCCGAGTGGCGCGCCCAGCTCCAGGTGCTCCTGGATTGTCATGAGCTGCTCGAACAACCGCCGGCCGTGCACCGCTTCCCGGAGCCGGGCGAAGCGCTGGGCGATTTCCAATTGCTCAAGGAGCTGGGACGGGGAGGCCGCGGCCGCGTTTTCCTGGCGACGCAGCCGTCCCTGGCCGGGCGCTCGGTGGTTGTTAAGGTCACGCCGCAGGATGGGCGTGAGCATCTTTCGCTCGGCCGCATGCAGCACACGCACATCGTGCCGCTGTACTCCGTGCAGGATCATCCCGAAAGTAATCTGCGCGCCCTGTGCATGCCCTACTTCGGCGGCGCCACGCTGGCCTGGGTTCTGGGCACGTTGCGCGAGGTGCCGCTGGGCAAGCGCTCGGGAAGCGATTTATTGATGGCGCTCGATCGGGCGCCGTCACGCGAATGGCTGGCGATGCCGACCGAAGGGCCGGCCCGGCGCGTGTTAGGCGGCGCGAGCTACGTCCAGGCGATCTGCTGGCTGGGCGCCTGCCTGGCCGATGCCCTGCACTATGCGCAAGAGCGGAGCCTGGTCCATCTCGACCTGAAGCCGTCGAACGTTTTGCTGGCGGCGGACGGCCAGCCGATGCTTCTGGACTTTCATCTGGCCAGCGAGCCGATTCGGCCGGGAGGGCCGTTGCCTGATTGGCTGGGCGGGACTCCCGCCTACATGTCCCCGGAGCAGCAGCTTGCCCTGGCCGCCGCGCGCGACGGCCGGCCGATCAGCATGCTGGTTGACGGCCGGTCCGACATCTATTCCCTGGGCCTCGTCCTCTACGAAGCGTTGAGCGGCCGGCTCCCGCCACCAGGGGAGGATGCAGGGACGCATCTGCGCGGCTGCAATCCCCAGGTGAGCACGGGCCTGGCGGACCTGCTGAGCAAATGCCTGGCCCAGGATGCCGGCGCCAGGTACCAGACGGCGGCCGAGCTGGCTCAGGACCTGCGCCGCCATCTTGCTAATCTGCCGCTCAGGGGTGTCGCGAACCGAAGCTTCCGGGAGCGCTGGCGAAAATGGCGGCGGCGCAGGCCGTATGCGCTGCTGGTCGGCAGCCTTCTCTGCGGGGCACTCCTCGTCGCCCTCTTCGCCCTGGCCTTCGTTCGGCAACAAGGGGAAGCAGCGCACAATGCCCTGGAGGAAGGGTGCAGGCAACTAGAACGAAACCAGTACAACGACGCGGTCACCTTGCTTAGCAACGGCCTCACCCTGGCCGAGAATTTGCCGGGCTACGGCGACCTCAAGAAAGAGTTGCGGATCTGCTTGAACCAGGCCCGTCGCGCGCAGCAGGCGCAACATCTGCACGCCTTTGTTGATCAACTGCGCCGTCTTTATGGCGAGGAGATCGATTCCATATCGACTTGGCAAGCGAAGGAATCCGAATGCAAGGAATTCTGGTCGCGGCGGCAAGAGATTCTGGACATAACCGGACCCGACGTTCGCCTGGAGAAGCAAATCGGCTCGGACTATCTGGACCTGGCGATCATTTGGGGTGACCTGCGCGTACGGCTGGCCGCTCCGGATGAAGTGGACAAGACACGCCGCCAGGTGTGGCAGTTGTTCGACTGGGCGGAGGGTTTGTTCGGTCGAAGCCCCGTACTGTATCGCGAGCGCCAGGCTTATGCGGAAGCGCTGGGGCAAACGCAAATGGCCGAGGCGCTGGCGCGCCGCGCCGCCCAGCAGCCGCCGCGCAACGCCTGGGAGCATTACGCCATCGGCCGCAGCCTGTTGCGCTCGGGCAAGTTGCAGCAGGCGGCTGCAGAATTTGACGGCGCCCTGGACACGGAGCCGAATAACCTTTGGGCGAACTTCTACAAAGGCCAGTGCGCCTTCCAGCTCAAACGCTTTGACGAAGCGGTCAATGCCTTTACTGCCTGCATCGTTCTGGAGCCTGCTTTGGCAAATTGGTACTACAATCGTGCCAGGGCCCATTCGGAGTTAGGCCAGCTCGACAAGGCCGTGGCCGACTATGGCCATGCGTTAGACTTGCATCCAGGGTTGGCAAAGGCCCTGGTAAATCGCGGCATTCTTCATTACCAGGCCAAACGCTATCCCGAGGCGGTCCATGATCTAAAAGATGCGCTCGACCACGGGGCCAGCGCCGCCCTGGTCCACTACAATCTGAGCCTCGTTTACCATTCCCAGCACGATGACGCTGCGGCCCGCGCCAGCCTGCAGCAAGCTCTCCTGGCCGATCCCCATTGCAAGGAAGCGCTCGAGTTCCAGAAACACCTCGACCGCTAAATCAATGTTCTCGAATCTGCGTACCTTAGCCCGCCGCGCAAGCAAGGTCCTTGCTCACGGCAAAATTTCGCGCCCGCTTTTGCCAAGCAAATCCGTTGCCTTCTTGGGCAGATCAGCGCGGTGTCAGGCCTGTGCCAGTCGTGCGATTTATTTGGCGCGGTAGGTACAGCCGTGCCTTTCATTAGCACGGCTGGCACAGCCCTGGCGCCGTGAACCTCGTGGGACAGGTTGCCGCTCCCCTTCTTTTTGCGGCCAACCCGGCAACCTGCTCCCATGACTCCTAAAATCTTCAATAAAAATGATTGCCCTCCCGCGCGGCACGGCTTATCATAACGCCGTTGGAGCTGCCGACGTCGTTGATCGGTCTGATCGAAGCAGGGATGCGTCGACGAGCAGTGCGCCCGTCCGCAACCAAGTGCTCATCCTTGCCGAATTGTGACGCGCTTCTCGACGCCGGCGGCCGGCGCGTCGAGTTTGTTTTGAATGTCGTCCCTCTTTGCATGCGCCGACGCCGCGGGCTGGAGCGCCCGCGGCCGGCCCTGCGACGGCGGTTTCCAAAGGAAGGAGCACGCATGCTGACCACGTCGTCTTCTCTAGCGCAGGCTACGGCTGATGAAGCCTTGCGCGCCAGTCCCATCCCAGCCCTCCGCAAGCTGTGCGTGGAGGAGACCGAGGAGGCCATCATCCTTTCGGGCTCGGTATCGACCTACTACCACAAGCAACTGGCGCAGGAGACGCTGATGCCCCTGCGGGGCTCACGTGCGCTGCACAACAAGGTCACCGTGTTCGATCTTGATTGATAGGCTAATTCACGCACCGTAGGACGGATTGGCAATCCGTCCTACTATTATTTCATTCCTGCTCTGCGTCATCCGCGGCATCTGCTTGCGACAGTTCGTAGAGGCCAAGCTTTTTCCGGACCGTGGCGCGATTGAGACCCAGCCACTGGGCGGCCGCCCAGCGGTTTCCCTGCACGCGGCGCATCACATCTTCGAGGAGCGCCGGCTCTACCTGGCCAAGCAATTCCGCATATAGATCGGCCGGCGGATTGGGCCGGCAGTGCTTGATGCGCTCGGCCAGCCAGAGACGCACCGAGTCGGCCAACTGCGCCGCCGGATCGGCCGGGGCGCCGCTGCCCATCAGGGGAAAATGCTCCGGCAGCAAGGGCCCGCCGCGGGCCAGAATGGCGGCATGTTCCAGGGCGTTGCGCAACTCGCGGACGTTCCCCAGCCAGGGCAAGTTCGTCAGGAAGCGAAGGGTATCCGGAAGCAGCGGCAGGGCGCGGGTCTCGAAACGCCGTAAAAAATGTTCAGCCAGAAGAGCGATGTCGTCGCGGCGCTCCCGCAGGGGCGGCAAGTGAATTTGAAATACATTCAGCCGAAAAAATAAGTCGTGACGGAAGTGCTTGGCGGCGACCAGGCGCGGCAAATCCTGGTGTGTGGCGGAAAGAATGCGGATGTTGAGACGGTCCGGTTGGTTGCCGCCTACCGGCAATACCTCGTTATGTTCCAGCACGCGCAGCAGCTTGACCTGAACCGGCAGGGGAATGTCGCCTAGCTCATCGAGAAATACAGTGCCGCCGTCCGCCAGGGCCAACAGGCCGGGCCGCGATTGCGTCGCTCCGGTGAAGGCGCCCTTCACATGTCCAAACAGCTCGCTCTCCACCAGGCTCGGATTGAGCGCGGCGACATGCACCGGCAAAAAGGGTTTGTCCTTGCGCGGACTGTGCCGGTGGATGGCCCGCGCCACCAACTCCTTGCCCGTGCCGCTCTCGCCGGTAATCAGCACGCAGGCGTCGCGCGGCGCCACCAGGGCAATCCGTTTGAAGACTACCTGCAGGGCCAGACTGTGGCCGACAATCTCCTCCGGACCAACGGCGGGCTCGTTCAGGGTCGCGCTGGCCGCGCTTGCCCCGTTGGCACGCTGCAAAGCTCGGGCCACGGCGTCCAGGGCCTGGTCCAGGTCGAATGGTTTCGCCAGATAATCAAAGGCGCCCCCCTCCACGGCCCGGACCGCCGTGTCGAGGTTGCCGAATGCGGTGACGACAATGATCGGCGCGTCCTGCGACACCTGCCGCAGTCTGGCCAATGCCGTCAAACCGTCCATGCCGGGGAGACGAACGTCCAGGATGACGGCGTCGGGACGCTGCCGGCCGGCCAGGGCCAGGCCCTCTTCCGCCGAGGAGGCGACGGCGACCGCATGGCCTTCGCTGGTTAAAGCGCGTTGCAACGCCCAGCAGACGGCTTCTTCATCGTCAATCAAGAGAATGTGGCTCACGCCGTCAGCTCCCTGGAATCTACCGGCAACTCAATCCGAAAGCAGGTGCGCTCTGCTTCGCGCCGCCAGACAAGGCGGCCACCGTGGGCTTCCGCCACGCGCCGGGCCACGGCCAGACCTAAGCCAACTCCGCCCTCTTTGCTGGTCACGAACGGCTCAAAAAGGCGCGGCGCTATCTGAGCCGGCGGCCCCGGCCCGGAATCGCTTATCTCGATGGCGCACCACTTGCCTTCGCCATTGCGCGTCTCGGATTCGGCCGGCATGGTCACTGCCACCGAGCCGCCTGGGCCGGCCGCCTCCACGGCGTTACCGATCAGGTTCAGGAACAGATGGCCCAGTTGCCCGCTGTCGCCGGCGACCATGGGGCTGTGCCCTGGCGGCTGCCACTGCACGGTAACATGCGCATGACGGCACTGCGGTCGCAGCAGGGCGACAGCCTCATCCACAAGTTTCGCGACCGAGCATTGTTCCCGGCGCGGGTTCGCTTCTCGTCCGAGATCGAGAAAGCGCTTCAAATTCGACTCGAGCAAGGCGAGTTGACGCAAGGCTACATCAAGGGCCTCGGGGTCAGCGCCGCCCTTGCATGCCCGGGCGTGCAATTGGACCGCCAGGATAGCGCCGGTGACGCCGTTGCGTAGTTGATGAGCCAGACCAGCGCTCAGTTGGCCCAGGAGCCGAAGCCGTTCATCTTTTTGCACCGCTTCCTGCAGTTGCGCCAACCTTTGGGCCATGTCATTCACAGCCTGGCCCAGGTCGCGGAGCTCGTCGTTGCGCCCGGAAAGAGGCATGGGGCTGAAGTCGCCGGAGGCAATCTGCCGCGTGCGCCGGCCCAGCTCGCGTAGACGGCCGCTCAACCGTTGCGCCACGCCAAACGCCGAAGCGACCGCCGCCAAGCCCACGAAACCACCCAACATAAGTGAGGGGCGAATCGCGTCCCAAAGCGCGTCGCGCCACAATGCCTGTGGGTAGAGGATGTACAGGGTCCCCCGGGCTTCGGTCCGCGGCGGCGTCAGATGCACACCGCAACAGAAATAGTCTTGACCCGAGACCGGCAACCGCTGGCCCAGGTGCAAATCTTCCCAGCTCTCCGCGACCAGATCGGCGGCCGGCAACACGGACGGCATCACTGCCAGCGTGGTCGTGTGCCGGCCATCGCGGCCGACCAGCAGATAGTCGGCGCCGGAGAGTCCTTTCGCGTCTTCCAGCACCCTTTCCTTCAGCGGATAGCTGCCTTCGCACAGCGTGCGGGCGACATTGCGCACTTGCGTTTCAATCTGCTGCCAGGCTCGATGGGCCGAGACCCTGGCGGTCCAGCCGCTGATGCCGGCGATGCCCAACCACAGCAACAATAAGGGAACAAGAAGCTGGTTACGGATGCTCCAGCGCATGAGTGTACATCGCTTCCGGTGCCGTCGGCCGCGCTGGACGCGACCGATAGAAAGTGGCGGTGAAGCCCGATCTCGGGTCTGAATTCAAGGTAACGCGAAAGCATAAAAATTCAACGCGGCAGGACTTTACGGGGAAAAATATGCTAGATTTTTCTGACTGTCGCCGTGGGATTCGCCTGCTTTTGGCCGAAAGGACTCCCATGTGTCAACCTGCTTACAACGCCGAGAATTGGTTTCACGAAGCCGTGCGCTGGTATGCGGAGCAGCATCAAGGATGCCCCTGGTGCCTCGGCGCCAACCGCGTGTACAAGTCGGACCGCAACGGCGTCACCGAATATCGCTGCGGTAGCTGCGATTTCCTGGTCTGCCACGATCGGCAAACGGGCCGCTATTTCATGGGGCCTGGAAAAGACCGTCAGACACGCAGCACCATGCACGCCATGGCCGCCGTGGGCTCTGATTTACTACGCCAGCGCTGAATAGCAATCGCCCGCCGCCAAGTGCCCATTATACCCGCCTGGCTCATCTTGTTCCGGCCCTTGCACTGAACATTTCCTTGCACCGCGAGCGTAGAAACGTTGAAATAAGGGCGGCGGCTTGGCTCGCTTCCATCCTACGCGCTTGTGCCGATTCCCAGGCAGAAGCTTTTGAGGAGGAGACGCTATCATGCGCAGCCTGTGCATGCTGTTCGTCAGTTCTGTCATGGTGGTCGGCTCCGGCCTCATTCTCCTCGTCGCCACACAGTCAGGCGTGCGCCTCGGCCTCACGGTGGACGGCACATGGCTAGACATCCGCAGCCTGGTGATAACGCTCGCAGTCATAAAAGTCGGGTTCTGGACGGTTGTTCTGGCGTTAAGTATCGCCTGCCTTGTCCATGGTGATGGCTTTCTGCTCGCGCTCCGCGACAGGACGGAGTTGTCCATGAGTCGTGTCGCGCAGTCAATCAAGGATATGATTCTGGATGTCGGGATGTTCGGCGAGAATACGCCGGATGAGAACAAACCGGAAATGGGCAACGAACCGTTGCCGCAGTTGGTCATCCGCGAATTCGTCGCGAACATGCGTGGCAGGACCGAAGAAACGCTGGCCGGGGTTGCGGAAGTGATCAATCTGGCGCACACGGGCCAGGACATCGCCGCCGGCGAGGAGCAAGTCAAGACCTTGCTGGGCGAGTTGCGTTTCGATGCCATCGCGCTGGGCCTGCAAATGAGAAATGAAGCCGCCGTGCGCGAGCCTATCCCGGAAACGCTGCCTGCCGCCGGCAGGTTGAGCACAAAATCCGGCCGAGCGAAGTCCTACGCGGCATCGGAGCACTGGCGGCCGGTGTGGGTGGAGCGTTATCGCAGCATGCGGGCAGATGAAACAGCCTTTCGCCTCGCCCAACATGCCCGCCGCCGGGCGGCTGAGGAGAACTGAATCAGCGTACACGGACGAGCACACCAGCCCCAAGCGCCAGCGAGGGCCTCGCTGGCGCTTCGGGCTGGTGCAGGACATTCGCGCACGGACTTATTCAGGACGGGCTCTCCGCGTGCTGCAATTCGGCTTGCGGTTCCTGCAGGCGCACTTTTCGGCCGTGCCGGCGGCGGATTGTCTCCACCGCCGAGATGCACGTGACCAACCAGCATCCTCCAACCGCAAAGCCGCCGATCACATCGGTGACATAATGGGCTCCCAGGTAGGCCCGGCTGAAGCCGATGGCCAGGACCAGGACGCTCAGCAGTACGATGGCGATTGTCCGCGTCCACCAGCGCCGCAAAAACAATACCAGCACGTAAGCCAGCAGGCCATAGCCGACCACGGAGGCCACGGAATGGCCGCTGGGAAAGCTCAGTGTCGTTTCGTGAATCCAGGGATCGGGGAAGTCAGGGCGGTCGCGGACGTAGAAGTGTTTGAGAGCCGCGTCCAGCAAGCCGCCCCCCGCCGGCGCCAGCAGCCAGATCAGGGCCAGCAGCCTGCGGTGCGCCATGGTCAGCACCAGGGCGCCGCCGACCGCCAGGCCGGTCATCATGGGAAAGGAGCCGAATTCGGTGATGAACAGAAAGCAGTGGCGCGCGGCCGGCGATTCCTTGCGGTGCTCTTCCAGGCGCCGTCCGACGGCGTGATCGAATTCGGTTTTCTGGGACTCTACTCGGTGGGCAATCGCTACAAAAACCCCCAGCAGGCACAGGCTCAGGACCAGGCCAACCGTGAGATGGAGTCCCAGGTCTTCTTCCGGCGACAACCGGCGGCCGAGAAAATCTTTTACGCGACGCATGACAATCCCTATTCAATCCTTGATTGGCGCCAACTTGATGGAACGCAGATCGATGAGCGCGCCTCTTATCTTGCCGGCTGAGCGAAAGACAACTTGCTGTGGACCGGCGGCCAGCTTGATGGCGCCGACCTTGGCCTGACGATAATTGTTCCAGGTGCCCGTCCCTTGCACTGTGCCTGGCAGGCGCTCTGTGCCTGCCTGGAACAGAAACGTATTCCCCGCGCTACTGTTTTCGCATGCCCAGTCGAGCCAGACCGCATACTTGCCGGGCCAGGTCACCTCCACGGACCAGACAGCATGGTCGTCTTCACTCATCCAGTAGCCCAGGTTGCCGTAGAGCCGCTCGAAGACAATCTTATCGCCGTAGATCTCGCAATTGCTGGGCGTGAGTCGTAAAGTTCCGTCACCCAACTGCTTGACCAGTTCCGGATTGTTGCCTCTGAATATCTTTCGCTTGGGCGCCGGCAAGCTGGACCGGATATGAGCGATCAAGTCAGCCAAATCTTGAGGCTTCAGGTCCCTTTCGAGGCCCTCCGGCATGAGCGATTTGTTGGAGCTGACGAGCTCCTCCAGATCGGTCCGCAGGATTACCTGTGGTTTGGCATCGGGGCCAAGCAAGGTAATGCTGTTGCCGGTTTCCGTGGACAAGATGCCGGTGAATGTCTGGCCGGCTTTTGTCTGGGCAACGTAGTTGATGTACCGGGCCTCCACCGCCCGGTTGGGATCGAGTATCGCGACCAGCAAGCCTTCGGGGGATTTATCTCCGACAGACACCAGCTCCGGCCCGACCTGGTGGCCCACGCCGGCGAACTGATGACAGGTGGCGCAAGTCTTGGCAAAAACCTGCGCGCCGCGCTGGGCATCTCCCTTGACGGAAAGCACTGATCGATTAGCTTCGACAACTTTCTGGCGATCGGGATCAATGGAGCCGGCAAGGAGCTTGGCCGCGCGAGTGCGGACCGAATCCGATCGGTTTTGCAGCAATCGTTGCCGCCGGGCGGCGTCAATCTCGAAGGCCAGGACTTGCTTGTGCTCGACCGCTTCAAGCAAATCTCGGAGCCAGTCATCCCGCCGGAGCAGGACATCCAGTATCTGAGCGCGCACGGCTGGACTGTGCGATTTCCAGCTGCGTAGGAGGATTTCGGGGACACCCTTGTCGTTGAGCCGGCCAAGCGTTTCGACCGCGGCTGCTAGCAGACGCTCACTTGTTTGCGGAGCGAGTAGGGTCGCCAGGATCTCCAGGTCTTGCTTCGCGTGATCGGCGTCCCGGCCAAGCAAGCGGATGGCTTCGCGGCGTTCCTCAAGGTCTGCACTCGGATCACCGGCTACGCGACGGGCTGCCGTCACCACCTCGGCCAACTGGCGAAGGCTCTTCTTCAATTGCTCCGATTCGGTATTGCTAAGATTTCTGAACGCCGGGTTACGGAAGCTGAACGCGGCCAGCAGGCGATTCGCAAAGGTAAACTGCCACGCCGCAAAACGGCCTTGTTCGGACTGCGAAATCCTGGCGGCTAATGTGTTGACCGCTGAGACGTCGCCAAGTTTGACCGCCAGATCGACCAGCTTCTCGCCGAACTCTGTCGCCGCCGTCTTCTGGCCGCTCGCAAGGGCGCTCGTAACCAGCGCGTTCACATTGCGGCGATTTACCGAGCTCATGACCGCAGCGAGCAAGAAATGGTCATCAGGCGCTTGAAGCGTCAGACGGGCGAGAGCTTTTCCTGCCTCCGCTGCGTCGCTTGCGCCCAAGGTACAGGCCAACTGCATGCGCACCTGTGGATCGGAATCGTCAACCAGCTTCACGAGGGCATTGCCGAGCTGCGGCGCCTTCGCCAGATGCGGCTCGCATAACCTCACGGCATGCCTCCGAACACCCGGATGGGGATCGGCAAACGCCTGTTGAATGGTTTCCGGCTTGAGTGCTTTAAGCCCGTCCAGGGTGCAAAGCGCGTGCAAACGGCACAAAGGATTTCGACTTTCTTTTGCCCCTTGCTCGAGGAGCGGAATGGCGGTTTCGTCATGGCGGCGAATCAACATCTGTTGCGTCATGTCCCGCTGCCAACCGTTCGCACTATCGAGCGCGGCCACCAAGCCGGCGATGTCCAGTTGGTCGAGCCGGGGGATTGGCCGTGGCTTTTTGCCGACGGGATAGACCCGGTAGATGCGGCCCTTGTCGCTGCCGGCGCGCAGGTCGAGCCGCTTCTGCCAATCCTTGGGAATCCACTCTGGGTGCTCGATCACCTGCCGATACATGTCCGCCACCCAGATGGCGCCATCCGGACCGGTTTGAATCGTGGTCGGCCGGGTCCAGTTGTCGCTGGAAGCGAAGAACTCCGACTGCTGCTCGTCAATGGCCCGTTGGCTGGTGAAGGTTGCGCCATTGGGCAGCATGATTTCGCGGTGGACCAGATTATGAACTGGTTCGCTGACAAGGCTATTGCCGGTAAAGTGGGGGCCGAAGAGATCGTCGCGATAAATCATCACGCTGCACGCCGAGGTGAAATGGTTGGCGGCGTCCAGATCATTGAAACGCGGCAAGGTGCGACTGACCGGGTACACGCGCGCAGCTCCGGGCGTGACGGACACATTGACACGCGGATCGGGAGGGGCGACGTAGGGATTGCGGCGAATGTATTGGTCTGCAAGGACGAAGTGATACATGGGGTTGCTGTTGTTGCAGCCGAACCAGTTGCCCCAGTCATCACGGCAGCGGCCGTACTGTGTCTGGCCCGTTTGGGCGTCGATTAATCCCTCATCCGGTCGAATACGAAAATCGCGGCCGCGAATATCGAGGGTCTGACCGGTCTTGACCGAGCGCGCCTTGCCGCCGCTGTCGCCATTGGCGCAGTAGACCCAGTTGTCCAGCCCCCAGACGAGGCCATTGACCCGATGCTGCGGGTTTCCCGGATTAAAGCCGACAAAGAGCGGCCTGCGAATGTCCGCCGGCCCGGTGCCCGTGGAACTCTCGGCGTAGAAAATCTCCGGAGCAGCCGTGACAATCACGCCTTTGCCCCACGGCATCACGCTGGTGGGATAGCTGAGGTTGTCGAGAAACACCGTCGCTTTCACATACTTGCCGTCGCCGTTCGTGTCCTCGAGGTATTTGATGCGCCCGCCGGATTTGCCTTTGCCGTCGACGCCAAGCGGATAGTCGCTCATCTCCACGACCCAAAGCTTGCCGTCCGCTCCCCAAGCCATGTAAATCGGCGATTGCACAAGCGGCTCGCTGGCGACGAGCTCCACTTCAAATCCAGGGCGTAGCTTGATCGAATGAAGCGATGCTTCAGGCAATTTGGCCTGTGGCTCCACCGATTCCAGCATTTCGTTGAACGAGCGGCGGTCAACAAGGTCTTTCAGGTGTGAAGTGTTTTCATTCTGTACCCATAGTGATCGTGAATGGAACCAGGCGCCCTTATCCTCTCCCTCATGAGCCAGCATCGCCCCCCCACGGAACAGCATCGGCAATTCTCCCGGCGTGCCGCGCTTGCCGGCCAGGACTTTTCGTGCCCAGCCTTCTTTCATGTTCTTGAAGAGATAGATGCCATAACCTTCCTCGTTGGAAAAGATCACGTCTTCGTAGCCGTCTTCGTCGATATCGACGAATCGAATACCGCCGTCATGTTGCAGCCCAAAGGCGCCGGGCATTGCTGGCGCATCGGTGGGAACGTGGAATGGTAGCCCGATCCACGATTTCGTCTCGACGGACCATGATAAGACTACATTGTCCCGACCATTGTTGACCATCATTTCACAGCGGCCATCTCGATCTAGATCGCGCAGACGAAGACCCGAGTCAAAAATGGAAGTCCAGCCCAGGCTCCCCACTCCATGAAGCAAGGCTTCATCCTTGGTCCAGCCCTTGCCTTCGTATTGCCACGCTCCTTCTCCCCCGCTGAGATTGCGGATGATGAGGAAGGGGTAACCATCTGGCCGCAGGATGCCAAAATGAACCCAGGTTGAGGTGTGACTCGCGTCATTTGTTCCAACCGCGAAGGGGACCGGAAAGCCGCTCGTTCTCCAGGTTCTATCCTTTGGCGACCAAATCCGCGTTTGTTGTACTTTTTCGTTCCCAATCAGCACGTCAATGAAGCCGTCGTTGTTTACATCAAGTAGTCGAATGCCGTTGTCAGCGCCTTTCCTATCGCGCAGCGATTGCCCTGCGAGCAGGTTCTTATTGAGCCGTTCTTGCGCTTCGCGAAAGGTCAGGAATTTTACCTTCTTCCCGTACCTGGTTTGCGCGTAGTCGATAAGATCGATGATCTGCGCATTGTTGATCCACCCATGCGGGTGAAAAACCATCGTGAACACGCCTTGCTTAAGGACGATCGCGTCGAGTGCCGCTTCCCAGTCACGAACCGTGATGGGGTTGTTGGGCTTGTGATAGTGATTTGCTTCCCAATCGCTGGGCACAACGCAAGGGAACTCCCAGCAGGTGTGGCCGATGACATAAGGATAGGGATAATCCTCGATCGTGTTGACGAAGGTTCGGTCACGGGGGAGATACTTGCGGAATTTGTCCTGGCCGTCCGGATCAATCACCAGCTCGCGAGGCAAAACAGGATCGTTCGAGGTGATGATGTTGAATACAGAACTGTCAATGCTGAGAAAATTGCCTTTGGCAGTGCTCTTGTCGAATATCTCGGTGAAGAAACGCGGGCTAAGCGTGTTCAGCGAATCGCAGCAGGGCATGCGAAAGGCGACGGGTTTGTTTCCGGGAACTTCATTCAGCAGGTCCACACAGCGGTCATAAGTCGACTTCGCCTTGGCAAAATCGCCGCGCTGCAGGAGAGGGCAGGGGTGGTCAATGGTGTGGGTTTCGAGGCTCAGGCCTTCCCTCAGCCATGTCTGCAAATGCGGATCTTTCGGATCGATCTGGCAGGTCATGATGCTCACCGGGGCGCGGCCGTCGATGCGTTTCAGGCGATTGAGGATGGGGCGCAGGAACGTCTCCCATTTCTCATGTCCGCGCATGTCGTCGATGGCGAGGATCACGACCGCCTCGACGCCTTCTTCGCCGACCCACTGCGGCGTGATGAGCTTGGGGAAGTTGCGATGGACGTAGTAGGGATTCAGCTCATCGAGGTAGGTCAAACGATTCGCATCCCCGGCCGAGACGGTGGCAGTGGTGATCAGGAGCACCAAGAAAGACAAGAATAGCCGGATACGCATGAAAGACCTCAGAAAGCCTCTCGCAGAGCCCGCAGAGAGCGCAGAGGAATTTCTCCGCGTTCTCTGCGGGCTCTGCGAGAAATGTTTTAGGGCTCGATTCGGGTGCCGAGAACCTGCAAGAACTTCGCGAGCCATTGCGGATGAGCCGGCCATGCGGGGGCGGTGACAAGGTTGCCGTCCACATGGGCCTGGTCCATTGCCAGCTCAACATACTTGCCGCCGGCGCTACGGACATCCGGTCCGACGGCGGGATATGCCGAACACGATTTGCCTTTCAGCACGCCGGCGGCGGCCAACAATTGCGCAGCGTGGCAGATGGCCGCGATCGGCTTATTAGCTTCGGCAAAATGCCGCACGATTTGCACCACCTCCTCGTTCAAACGAATGTACTCCGGCGCTCTGCCGCCGGGGATGACGAGCGCGTGGTAATCAGCCGGCTTCACCTCGCTGAAGGTCGCGTTCAGAGCGAAATTGTGGCCGGGCTTCTCGCAGTAGGTTTGATCGCCCTCGAAATCATGAACGGCAGTGCGGACCTTGTCACCCGCCTTCTTGTTTGGACAAACCGCGTGGACGATGTGGCCGACCATGAGCAAGGCCTGGAACGGCACCATGACCTCGTAGTCTTCCACAAAATCGCCGACGAGCATGAGAATCTTCTTTGCAGCCATGGACACTCCTCAAATATTCAGCCTCGGAGAGGCGGCAGTGGATAGCCAGGCGGCGTGAGCCCCTGGATGAAGCCGAACGCCATCTCCGCATTAGCCCCGGCGGGGCGACAGTGGCAGAGTTTCCCGTGCGCCACTGTCGCCCCGTTGGGGCTCAATCCATAATCGCGGCCGCCCTGTCCAGGGGCTTACGCCGCCTGGCTATCGACTGCCGCCCCGTCGGGGCTCTTCCGGGATTAATTGCCAATGCTCATCAAAGAAGCCTGCGCTCACGATCCCGCCAGGTGCTTTGGACGAGACCGGCACGTTGGTGTCGATGACGGCGTAATCCGGCAGCCTCGGTATTTGCCGGGCGTTATTTAGGTAATCATATTCACGGAACGTGAAGCCGCTATTCAGAACCACATAGCGCCTGGGATTCAGCGGATTCGGATAGATCAACACCGGAACATGATGGTCGCCTGAATAGGTTTGCGCTCCCACCCGCACACTTTGCCCATCCCAATGAATCGGCAGCTTGTCAGCAATTTTGGCGAGGAGTTTGTTGCTGCTCGGATCGCCCCAGAGCACCAGGTTGTGAGCGGCGATGTCGGCGTCCGTGACGGCACTATCATCCTTCACCCGCGCGTCGCCTCGAAACTGCCGGCGCCAGTGGTCAATCGCGCGTTTCATTTCAGCCGAAGCCCAGGCGCCAACCTTGTCGTTGAACGGCGTGCCGGTCGGGCGGACCATGAGGAAACTATCCATGAAAGCGTCGTCAACGGGACCCTGAAGGCCGTGCCGCTTCCGTAAGGTCGTTTCGTCAACCTGGCCGACCGCTGCCCAGTGCTCGCCGTTCTTTCTGAAATGAGCGACCCACGAACGGTCCGAAAGTACGGGCGCTGCGTCAACCGGTTGGCCATTGAGCATCACCTTGGGCTTGGTTGTGTTGTCCAGCGGGCAGTGGCCGGCGGCCATGCCGAAGCTCAGGGCCGAAACGTTCTGTGTCTTGGCCTCCACGGTGCTGGCTCCGGTGATCTCGGCATCAACACGGGCCCGCTCCCAGTGCCTGTCCAGTCCATCGACGCGAACCCAGAGCATCTGGTTATAGCGCAGCGTCCAGGTCGTGAAACGCACGCGCTTCGGCGCCGGATCGCGGCCGACGGCAACAAGGCTGTCGATCTTCTGGTTGATTTGCTGCATGGCCTGCGGGTGATAGTCATGAGCCGTCTTTGGCCCGATGATGTGCACCAACGAAAGCCCCTCGGCGGCCAGCGCCTTGGCCATCATGTCCGCGGCTTGCTTTTGCTTATCGATCTCGCCGCTGTAGGCGACGGTCGGACAGTTGTAAAGATTGACCGCCCAATCGGTGCAATCGTAAAGATGCAGGAGCTTCTCTTCGTAGGGCGCCGGTTTGGTTGGTTCATTTTGGAAAACGCGCAGAAAGTCGGGCGTCTCGGAGAAACCCGCGCCCGGCGCTGCCGCGGCCCACAAGCCCGCGTGGTGCACGGCATATTGCCAGCATGCCGCGCCGCCCATGGAGAACCCGCGGACAGCGATGCGGTTGACGTCGATCGGGTAGTGCCGGGTGACGCTGGTCAGAGCCTCGAAGAGATCCACCTCCCCGGCGAACTTGTTGGCGTTGCAGTACCGGCCATAGGGATGAAGCACAAAGGTATCCTTCGGCGTGAACTTGCCGGGCGTATGCTCCCGGTCCGCGATGAAGTTCAGCTCGCTCAGGGTTTCCCCGCGGCCGTGGAACCACGTATCGAGCCGGTGCTTCACCGCAGTATTCGCATGATACGAGGCCGGCACAATCAGGCCATAAGGTTGCACGGAGCCGTCGATCTTCGACGTGTAACCGCGCACGATCAAACCGGTGGCGGTTGTCCACGGCGCCTTGCCTTCGTGCAGCAGGCGGGCGCGTTCAAGTCCCTGCTTGAGCAACGTCCGGGCCACGGGAATTTCTCGGACATTGAAGAACTCGTTGTACGTGAGGGCCCAGCGGACGGCTTTGTCATAAATCAAGACGTCGGGCAGTAGTTCAAGCAGTGCCGGTTTGCCGGTCAATTCCTTGCGAAGGATTTCAATATCCTTGTGCAGCTTTTCCAAGCCCGACTCAAGATCCTTTCGATCTGCGGCGGGCACGGCAATGCCGCGCGGCGGAATCGGGCGTACATTGTCCGGAAGATTATCGGCAGGCCCATCGCCTCGACTCAGGCCGGTTAAGACGGCAACGATTATGGCGAGCGTCCAGCGTACACGCACAGGCATCTCCTCATTTACAGGTAACGAGCGGGCAATAATTTCCTTTCCAAATGCTTGGCTTCCCTGATAACTTCAGGGAAGGAAGGGACGAATGCAAGAGACTTTCTGAAAGGAAGACCGATGACGCTGGAATCGCGACGCTCCTTCAATCAGAAAATGCTGGGCGCCCTGGCCGCCTACGGGCTGATCGAAACGCTCTTTTCCGGCGACCTGTTTGCCGAGGGCGTCAAGCCCATCGTTAGCAAATGGCTGCTCGATTTGAACGCGCTCAGCAAGGACCTGAAGGCGCAGAAACTAAAGGACGTGGACTTCCAAACCAAGCTCGAAGAACTTTACAAGCAGGTCGATCTGCAGGACCTCATCAAGCTGATCGATCTGGACGGGCTGACCAGGGGATTGAGATACCCGGCGAAAGGCGCGGCCAACCTCGGTATTGATCTGACAAAGGTCGAGGGCTTGCCCAGGAAGCTCGTCTTCGGCAAGCAGATTTTCGCCATGAAGAAGGGCCGGTCGGTGGTGCCGCACGGGCACGACAACATGTCCACCGGCTTCATCATCTTGAAGGGCAATTTCGCCGGCAAACATTACGACCGCGTCGAGGACCATACCGATCATTACCTGATCAAGCCGACCATCGCCCGGACCTTCAAGCCCGCGGAATTCTCGACCGTTTCGGACCACAAGGACAATGTGCACTGGTTCAAGGCTGAGTCAGAGCCGGCGTTCATCTTCAATCTTCACGTCATGGGCTACAACCTTGAGAATCCGAAAACGCCGAACCGCGTCTATGTCGATCCGGAAGGAGAAAAGACGGCAGGCGGCTTGATTGTGGCGAAGAAGATGACGTCTGCGGAATGTCATAAGAAGTATGGCTGAGAGATGTCTTACTTGCATAGGATCCTGTCATGGCCACCGTGAAAGAGCTTCTGGTGATAAAGGGTTCTCACGTCCTGTCGGTTGCGCAAGAAGCGACGGTCCTTGACGCCGCGCTGCTCATGAACGATCACCGCGTCGGCGCGTTGGTCGTAACCGGCGGCGGGCGCATTCTGGGCATATTTAGCGAGCGTGACGTGCTGCGCCGCATTGTTGCTGAGCGGCGTGATCCGGCCACGACGCGGGTTGAAGACGTCATGACCAGGGAAGTGGTTTGTTGCACGCCGGAGACTTCTGTGGACGAAGCGCGCGGTTCCATGAAGAATCGCCGTATCCGGCATCTACCCGTTGTTGACGGGGGCCAGCAGCTGGTCGGCATGATTTCCATCGGCGATCTGAATGCGCACCAGGCGACCGCCCAGGAGCAGACGATTCACTTGCTGCATGAGTATCTATATGGCAGAGTCTAGCTTCCCAGCACGGGCAGCCCCATTGCGCGAAACAACTCCGCATCCTCACGAGCATCGGGATTTGGCGTCGTCAGCAGCTTCTCGCCAAAAAAGATGGAATTCGCTCCCGCCAGGAAACAGAGGATCTGCAATTCCCGGCTCATGCCCGTTCGGCCGGCACTGAGACGAACCCGCGCCTTTGGAAAGGCAAGCCGCGTGGTGGCAATGAGACGGACCAGTTGAATCGAATCGACCGGCGGCGATTCCGCGAGCGGTGTTCCTGGAATGGGCACGAGGCAATTGATCGGGATGCTTTCCGGCGGCCGCTCGAGTGCGGCGAGCTCGGCGAGCAACAGCAGGCGATCTTCTTCACTTTCGCCCATGCCCAGGATGCCGCCGCAACAGACCGAGATCCCGGCCTGCTGCACCGCGCGAATCGTTTGCAGGCGCTCCTCGTACGTGTGCGTGGACACGATCCTGGGGTAGTGCCGGCGGCTGGTGTCGAGATTGTGGTTGTAGGCCGTGAGCCCGGCTTCCTTGAGCCGCCGTGCTTGCTCCCCGTTCAGCATGCCGAGCGTGACACAGGCTTCCATGCCGAGGCCGCGCACGATACGAACCATCTCCAGCACGCTATCAAACTGCGGGCCGTCTTTCACGCCGCGCCAGGCAGCCCCCATGCAGAAGCGGCTCGCGCCCAGCCGCTTGGCCTGGGTCGCCCTTTCGCGGACTTCCTCGACACTCAGCAGCGGCTCCTTCTGCACACTGGTTTGGAAGCGCGCGCTTTGCGAGCAATAGCCGCAATCTTCCGGACAGCCGCCCGTCTTGATGCTCAAGAGCGCGCAGCGCTGAATGTCCTGCCAGTCGTGATGGCCGCGGTGCACTTCGGCGGCGCGCAGCATCAACTCCTGCAGCGGCAGCTCATACACGGCCCTCAGTTCATCGAGTGTTTTCATAGCCGTTGATATAGCGGAGGCGCCTCGCACCGGCGATGCGATTTGTGGTGGTAAGTTTTTAACTTGCCGGCGTCGGACGGCAAGTCAAAAACTTGCCGTCGCACTCAAGAGAGAAGGGAGCGATGAAAATGCACGTGCCGCCATTTGCCGTCGCGGCGCTGCCAGACGCGCGTCTCCTGGACGGCCTGGCTTGCCGGAGTGCCGTCGGCGGTCAAGCGTTGGTCGAGGCGTGTATACGTGACGACGGCCACATCTCCCAGGAGACGCACCTGGGGCGCGCACATCGTCGTATTGTGTGCCCGGTGAACGCCGCCCAGGTTGAAGTAGAAACGATGGAAGGCCAGCCCTTCGACAAGCTGTCCCCTTGACTCGGGCTCAAACGCCGTCAATGACGGATCGCAGAGTTCCTCGTAGGTGGCCCAGTCGGCGTTGGCGATGCTGTCGAGCAGGCGCTGGCTCAGGCGCAGGAGTTCATCAATCTCGCTCATCGCGTGCGTTACGGACAAAACGGCCCGTAGAAGAAAATGTAAGTCGTCGGGAAATAATGCGGCCGAAACGTGCCCGTATCGCTGGCATAGGCGGCCCGGCGAATGCCGGCGCCTTCGACTTCTGAGTAGTCGTCGGTGTAGGCGGCGGGACGCGTGAAGCTGGGCTCGGTATAGGGCGTCGGCGAGACGTAATTCCGCCGCGCGGCATAGGTTGCTCGAGGTATGTAGGTTCCCCTGGATGATGCGTAGGCGACGGGAATCGCATAGGTGCTATACGGTGTGAAGGTGGCGCCGTAACCATACGGATCGTATCCACCGTAATAGTTACCGAAGCCGCCGCCATAGCCGCCGTAGGGATAGCCATAGCCGTAGCCCGGTCCGTAGAACCCGGGATAGCCGTAAGAAAACGGGAATCCAAAGGCAGGCCCAAAGATGCCTCGGCCAAATGGGCCGAACGCTCGAAACTGCGCCGCCGCGGGGGAGGCGACCAGGGGAAGCGTCAGCAGTGCCAGACTCAGGAAGACGGTCGTTCGTACGGCTCGCATGGGGGATCTCCGGTTGAAAAGCGCTCGTCACCGCATAGGGTCATCTCCATAGTTATCTTGATTGGAAACGCGCGCGGTGACAAGAGTCGAGCCGAGAAAATTCTTGATTTCAAACCGGGGACGATTCCTGGCAATGGCCATCGTCCATGACCAGAAGCGGGGCCTCCTCCTCAGGCACTTGAGGCGGGACAATAATTACTTCTTTGCAATTCGGACAACGACTGTTTCGGCCCACAAGTCGAATGGACCCTTTCAAGCGCGCGTCGCAGGCGGGGCAACTAAAGGAAATTCGATTGGACATGGACATCTTCCCTATCGCAAAATGGTTGCTGGGCTGTTTGACCGGGCTTGGCGGTGTGGTTAATTCAAGCTTGCGTGTCGAGAAAGGACCTGGGAATCCCCACGCAACTATAGATCACGCCGTGCGCGCGAAGAGCGAGAAACAGGCCCTCTCGCCGCAAATTCGCGCCTGAGTAAAAAATTCTGCGGGACTTTGATTCTCGCCTGACGGACTGCCATCAACCCGGTTTTTGAGGAGTCAGACCATGAGACAAGCCATTCTTCGCATGTGTTTGTTGTCGTTGTTCACCATTTGCACGAGCACTTTTCAGGCGACGGCGGCAGGACTCGTCCCGGACAAAAACCTGGAAGCGGCGATCCGGGCCACGATTCACGACGCGAAGAATGCGCCGCTGACCGATATGGACTTGAAAAATGTTTATGTGCTCGAAGCGCCAGGCAAAACCATCAAGGATTTGACCGGTCTGGAAAAATGCACGAACCTGATGCAGCTCAAGCTAACCAAGAATCAGATCAGTGATTTGAAGCCGCTCAAGGAACTGGCCAGTATTCAATCGCTCGATCTGGCAGACAACAAGATCAGCGACGTCACGCCGCTTGCCGGCTTGACTAAGCTGCAATACCTGGAGCTGTCCAATAACCAGATTACCAAGGTGGACGCTCTCAAAGGCTTGACGGCAATGTCGGCCCTTTATCTTTCCGGCAACAAGATCACCGACATTTCCCCGCTCGGCAACCTGACCAAGCTGTCGTCGCTGTATCTCGATCGCAACCACATCAGCGACCTGACTCCACTGGCCAAGGTGACGAAGCTCTCCTCGCTGGACTTGCGCGAGAACCAGGTTAGCGATCTGAAACCGCTCGAAAAGCAAACGGAGCTGCGCTACCTGCTTCTGGACAAGAACAAGGTTACAGACCTGGGTCCGCTGGTGAAATCCGTGAAGGCCGACGCCGACGGTGAAAAGCGTTTCGCCCCCTACCTGTTTCTCTATGTGACCGGCAATCCGCTCTCCGATAAGGCCAAGTCCAAGCAACTGGAAGCTCTGAAGAGCTACGGCGTCCGCATTAACCAGCAGCCATGAAGAACGTGCGCTAGACCTAGAGTAAATCCAGGAACGGACTGGCGTCGGACAAGTCGGCGAGGAGTAAGTCGGGCTTGGCGGCCGCAAGGTCTTCGAGGCAATGCCAGCCGCTCGCGACGGCGGCGACGCGGGCGCCGATGGCGCGGGCGCATTGTACATCGAGCGGCGTATCGCCAATTACCCAGACATAGTCGAGATTGACGTTGCCGTCGAGGTGGCGCTGCACGTCCGCCAGGGCTTCGCGGGCGACGTCGTCGCGCTGGAAGTGCTCGTCGCCGAAGCCGCCGAACGCGAAATGCTGATACAGGCCGTAGTGTCCGAGCTTCAGGCGGGCGCCGTCGCGGATATTGCCGGTGAGAAGACCTATGGCCACATTGCCGCGGGCCTGCAGCGAAGCCAGTAGTGACGAGATGCCGGGGAGGACCTTGCCGTTATGCCGGTTCAGGCAATCGGGCAGGTGGCTCAGGTAGGCGGTGACAAAACGGCGCCAGTTATCCGCCGACTCCGCCACGCCGTGGTGATGAAAAAGGTCGCGTGCGATGGCCCGGTCGGTGCGGCCGCTGAAGGGAATGCCGTCCGCATAGGCCGGCACGCCGAAGGCCGTGGCCATTCCCTCGGCCATGGCGGCTTTACCGGCGCCGCCGCTGGAGAGCAGGGTTCCGTCGATGTCGAAAAGACAGACAAACATCCGCTCATTATAGCAATGAGGCATGCTTCCGATGCCCTGACTCGGAAGGCAGGTTGCAAACCTGCCCTACGAATGACCGGCCGAACTTGACGGCGTGGAGGATCTTGACGGCATGACATGCGTGTGCGCGCCGCTGGTCGGATCTTCAGGCAAAGTTCACCGGAGCGTGCTGCCGAAACTGACTCCGGTGGACCCTGCGCGAAGAAGGGAGTCGTGATTGTGCGTAAGACAGCGAAGTGGCTGGGGGCGCTAGTACTGCTGGCAGGCATGGCCACCTCGGCTGGCGCCGGCGACCCGGTCTACGGCATTCCCGAGCCGCCGCCGAATAATCTGCGGCCGTATTCGCAACGGTCGTTTCGTTTTTATTACCTGCACCGTCTGATCGAGAGCCACCGGCAGCCTTCTGTAGAGAGCTATCCTGTCTTCGAAGTCGATGTGAAGCCGAGCTACAGCATCAAGTGGTTTCCCTGCCCTTACGTCTATCCGTCCGAACTGGTTGCCATTCGGCACGACCGCTAATTCATCGCCGCAAGCATGCTCAGGAACCGTAGCCCGCAGCGCCAGCAAGGGCCCTTGCTGGGCGCTGCGGGCTACGAATTCACCTCAATCGCCTGGAAATTTTTCTTGCTGTGGAAAGAGACTCCGGATAAACCATAGCTTAAGTAACTGCCCGCCGAGCAAAGCTGCCTGCAAGCAGCCGGTCTCCCGCCAGATGCTCTCCACACTTTTTTCCGCAAAAGGAGTCCTCTCTTGAAACACGACAAGAATCGCCGGCAATTTCTGAAACAAGCGTCGCTTGCCGGCCTTGGCTTCTGGGTCGCGGGCGGTCTCACAGCCGCCGCTAGCAAGTCGCCCAATGAAAAACTCAATGTCGCCGTCATCGGCGCTGGCGGCCAGGGCGCGGGCGACACCAATGCCGTCGCCGGCTGCGGCGAAAACATCGTTGCCCTGTGCGACGTGGACGACGAGCGCGCCAAGGGCCAGTACGAGAAGTACCCCAAGGCGCAACGCTACAAAGACTTTCGCGTCATGCTCGACAAACAAAAGGACATCGACGCGGTCATCGTCGCCACGCCCGATCACACGCATGCCATCGCCAGCATCACGGCGATGCGGCTGGGCAAACACGTTTACTGCGAAAAGCCGTTGACGCACGATGTGTACGAAGCCCGGATGATGCGCAAGGTGGCCTCGGAGATGCGCGTCGCCACGCAGATGGGCAACCAGGGAACGTCGGAACCCGGCATGCGCCGGGCGGTGGAACTGCTTCGTGCGGGCGTCGTTGGACCCGTTCACGAGGTTCATGTCTGGACAAACCGGCCGATCTGGCCGCAGGGCCAATGGGCGCCGAACGAAGCAAAACCGGTGCCCAAGACGCTCGATTGGGATTTGTGGCTCGGCACGGCTCAGGAACGGCCCTATAACCCGTCCTATTGCCCCTTCTCCTGGCGCGGCTGGTGGGATTTCGGCACCGGCGCTCTGGGCGACATGGCTTGCCACACCGCCAACATGGCGTTCATGGCCCTGAAGCTTGGTTATCCAACATCGGTGCAGGCGGAGTCGGCGGGCCTCAACCCGTACAGTTTCCCGAAATGGTCCACGATCACCTACCAGTTCCCCGCCCGTGAAGGAATGCCGCCCGTGAAGTGGGTCTGGTACGACGGCAAGAAGACGGTGACCCATAAAGACGGCAAGCGCACGGAGGAGCGGAACCTGCCGAGCATCGAGCTGCCCGGCCCGAAATCCGACAGCGGCTCCCTGCTCGTGGGCGAAACCGGCATGCTCTACTCGCCCAACGATTATGGCGCCAAGTTCTATCTCATCCTGAACGACAAGTGGACCGGCTTCACGGCGCCCAAGCCGTACTTGCCGCGCTCTCCCGGCCACCACAAGGAATGGGTGATGGCCTGCAAGGGCGGCTCGCCGGCCATGTCCAACTTCGATTACGCGGCGTTCCTCACCGAGGTAGTCGTGCTCGGCAACGTGGCGTTGCGGCTCGCGAAAAAAATCGAATGGGACGGCCCGAACATGAAGGCCGTCAATTGTCCGGAGGCGGAGCCGTTGATCCGGCGCCAGTATCGGAAAGGTTGGTCAATAAGCTGAGTTTGCCAAAGGCACGCAGAGATTGCGGTTGAGGAATTGTTCGGATAGGAGGAATCATGCGTCGGTTGATTGATGCTGTCACAAAAGACCAGAAGCGCTCGTGGAAGGACGTTACCCGAAAGACGCATGCCACCGATGCGAACGATGTACTAGAAGCGTTAATCGCTGAATGCGGCTCTGAGAAAGCCCTCGAGGCAGTCAGAAATCAGTGTCTTCAGGGAAACTACCGGCAGATCATCGAGATTCTTTACGAAGAGGCAGTTGCTCGACGGGCTCGTCGGTGTGCTGCTCTCAAGAAAAAGAAAACGGGGTCAATACCTTAAAATCCAGCGCCGGACAGGACAAGCCTGCCAACAGTTTGCCACGGTCTTGGGGCCAGGGCAGAATGGAGCAGTTGTTCATCCACTGATCTGCGTAACATCATCCTGTGGTTCGTAGCCCACCAGTCTCCTGGTCGCTTCGATATCCCAGCGCATGCCCCTATTCGCCGACATGCCGTTGAGTATCACGAACGGCGGCAGGTTCTGCGTTTCGATGCAGCGCTCCATGAGCTGGCAGAAATCGCGGTTGGACAGCCACATGAGCCGGAACCAGGGGCCGCGATCGGCCGGCACGTCGTGCGCCAGATTGTCGCCGGGCCGTACCCAGCCGATGCGAACCGCGATAACGGATAAGCCGCGCATCTCCGCGTAGCATTTCCCCAGCCGCTCGCCAAAGAGTTTAGCCGAAGCGTACGGCGTGCTGTCACGCTGCTCGCCCGCCACCTCGTAACGAGCGCCCGGTCGCGGTGGTGTATCGGGCGCGAGGCGGGTTACACTCGGATCATCCTTGTAGCCGCCCATGACGTGGTTACTGCTGGCGAAGATGACGCGCTGCACGCCAGCCACGGCTGCCGCCTCTAATACGTGAATCGTCGCATCGATGTTGGGACCGATGACTTTGGGCCAGGTTTGATGCGCGAGCGGATTGCCGGCCAGATGAATGACTATGTCGACGCCGTTGAACTGTTTGACCCAGTGCGCGCTCCACTTGCTAAGGTCGGCCTGCACAATCTGATTATCGCCCTGCGTATCGATGTCCAGCAGTCGGAGTGCATAGCCTTGCTGAAGATGTTTCCTCAGCTTTGAGCCAAGGTTTCCCGCGGCGCCGGTGATGAGGACAGTTTTCTTTGACCGGGTCATTGGTCGAGTTCTCTTGGAAATCCAATAGACGCGCGTTAAACGAGCTTGGGATGATTCGTCTTCAGCCAAGCTTGCACCTCGCCGCGCAGACGTTTTGCCAGGGCGATCATTTCGCGAGCCTCCTGGTCAGAAATCGTGCCGGCTCGTTCGTAGCCACCGATATTACGCTTCTTGCGGAACTGTTCGAACTGGATGACAAGAGCGTTTTCAGATCCAAGCGTGAAGGCCAGGGATTGAATCACGCGATAGTGATGGGCTTCGCGGCCAGCTCGATATCCTGCGGCAGCCAGGGCCGCGGTTGCGACTTGAAGAGCGGCGTTGTAGGCAATGTTCAATTGCCAGTCGGGGCTGAGGCCGGTGACCTGGCAATCCGTTACATCACGATCGGCGACCGCCAGCAGATCGGCGATTTCTTGCTTGCTGGTTGGGTGCTTTGTGAGCCAACCTGCCTTGTGCCAATCGTTCAAGCTCATGCTCGTCCCCGACAACGAAAACCTTCGGCTCATGCAGGAGCGCGGTCAGAAAATGATGTCCCTGGCGTAGCTTACGCTGAAACTCCCCGCTCGGATAGACGGAGGGATTCACTTCACGTCCTAAGCGCTCCTGAACGGGCGCCAGCGCCGCGACCACCGCCGCAAAGGAGATGTCGCCGATTACCAGGAGATCCACGTCGCTTGCCGCGGTCTCCGTCCCCCGGGCCATGGAGCCGTAGAGGAATGCAACGTGGATCTTGTTGCAAAAGCCTGCCAGCGCGTCTGTCAGCACATCCGCTATGCCAACCGTTTTGACGATCAATGTTCGCATCTCGCTGAAGATGGGGCAGGCCTGGTTTGCCCGATAGAAGACTTGATGTCCACGAACGGTACGCTGGAGGATGCCTGCCTGAGAAAGACGTGCGAGTTCCCGCTGCACAGCGCCAAGTCCCGCGCCGGTGGCGCGGACAACCTCGCGCATATAGTAGGTCTCGTCGGCATGGCTCAAAAAAAGGCCAAGCACGCGTATGCGCGTTCTGCCAAACAGAGCGGCCGCCAGACCGCTTCTGGGCGCTGTTCCCATAATGAGTACAATTGTAACTGAATTGGGTTCAAAAGGCTAGGTTGCCGCCAACAAAACAGGGGGGCGCTCTCGTGCTGCGAGAACGCCCCTGTCTTGAATACCAACAGCCCATCGGAAGGAGTTAGTGTGGCGAAACGCGCAACTACGGTATCCCGTCAATCTTCTCTCCGCCATTTCGTGTAATCAGCGCCCGCAGCAAATTCTCATTGGCCTGGTTGCTGATGAAGCGCACCGAGCCGTCGCAGAAGGCGGCCAGGAAGCCTTCGTCGAACTGGCCGCCGAGCTTGGGCAGCTTCTGCTCGGGATCGAACGGCAAATCCTCCGGCTTGCTCCACGGCACAGGTCCGTCACCCTCGACGACCAGGAGAGTGTTTGAGGTGCCGTCGGTAATATCGGTGATGCGGATGCCGTTGGGATCTTCAAAGGCTGTGCTCTTGCCCGTAAAGACCTTGTAAATCGTGGTGTGCGGATCCTTGGGCTCGACATTGACCAGGGCATAAAGCTTGGGCATTTTCGGGAGCAATTTCTTGTTGTGCTCGCTGTCCCAGGGTTCGTCGAGGTGAAACTCCTTGTACAGCGCATCTTGTTCGACAAACGGTAAGATGGCCACACGCCAGCTGAGGAGCGGCTTGCCGTCCTTGTCCAGGATGGCCGCGGGCGGGAAGTGGCCGTACGTGTCGTGGTAGTTATGCATGGCCAGGGCGATTTGCTTGAGATTGTTGCTGCTCTTCATGCGGTTGGCGGATGCCCGAACCTTGGCAATGCCCGGAATAACGGAGTTGAGCACTGGCGTCGCCTTGGTTTGCGCGGTCAAGACCACCGAGGATTGCTCGCGCACGACGCGGCAGCTGGCAAGCGCCTGCTTGCCCATATCGACGAAAAGAGCTGCGAGAGCGTCGGAGCCTATCGCTGCCTCGGGGAGATTGTCCAGGAGGTCTTTTAGCCTGGCGATGCCCGTCTGCGTCGCTTCGATGGCCTGCTTGGCGGCGTCTTCGTCGGCCATGCGCAAGCTGATTCGCATGCGCGCTTGTCCAGCAAAATCTACGACCACGGAGCCCGACTGCATGTCCATAAGAGGCCGGAGAAAGCCCACCGGTTCCGGCAACGGCTGTTGCCGAAGTGTGGCCGCCAGGTCCTGGGGCAGATGAATCCAGCCGACGACGTGGTGCTTCCCCGAGGCGAGCTTGACCGCGTTGCCGAAGGAAGGCGGCGCCTTGGCGTCTGCTTTCGATTCGAAGTAAGCCTGCATGGCGCGCGGATCGCCCAGGACAAACATGCTGTCGCTGACGAAATAAACGGCCATGCCTCCGTCGTCCTTAGCGGTGACCACCGGCCTGTCATTGTGTTTGGTTTCCGCACCGTCGGGGACCAGGGCCTTCTGAACTTTGTCACGCGCGTAAGGCCTGGTTGTTGTGAAGACCCCCAGGATATTGGGTTCCTGGTGCTCGTTCAGTCCGAGGGCAATTAACGTGATCTTGTCGATGCCCTCAACAGGCACGCCGAGAGCTTTCTCGGCGCGGCGCAGCAGGTCGGTCGTGGTGTTGCCGGCTTGCTGGCGCATTTCCTTCAGGGCAGGAAGATTCCAGATGTCGCTCACCGCCAGCCGCATAAAGCCCAGCGACTCGCCGGGTACAAGCGCTAGATCGGCCGGCGTATCTACCGATGCCTCGACGCGCTGCGGTTGTTCTGCCTTAGCCGGTTGCTTATCTGGCTTATCCTGGGAAGCTGCCAGAATAACGCCGGCCGTGAGCATGCTGACACCGAGCAGCGCGAGCACGCACAGCTTAACCTTGGTCATGAACATGGTCTTGAGTACTCCCTCGGCCATCGCGGCCACATGAACGGAGACAGTGCCCGCCAGCGCCTGTCCTGTCGCCGCCAGCACGCCAGCTTTGACACTGGAGCTGAGCAGGGCGGGGGGCAGGGCCGCATGCGCACTGTCGGCCAATGATGTGCAAATCGCCACGCCGGACAGAACCACGCCCCGACGACCCAGGCGCAGACGAAGCATCTCCCGCCCCTGCTCCAGACGCTTGCTCATGGAGCCGGACGGCCAGCCAAGCGTTTGCGCCGCTTCCAGGTGGGTCTTGCCTTCGAGGTAGCAGAGCACGAGCGGCGCCCGGTACTTTTCCGGCAGGCCGTGCAGTTCCTGGTCCAGAAGGGCACGTAAATCGCCCAGCGATTCCTCGGGTTGTACTTCGGTCTGCGCCATAGCCGCGAACCGCCTTTCGTGGGCATGACGTCGAGCCGCGCTGGCCCGCGCTTTGAGCGCCAGGCGATACGCCACGCCGAACAACCAGCTGCCCAGCGACGCCTGCTTGCGGATCGACTCGGCCTTGCGGGCCAGCACGAGAAACGTGGCTTGAAAGATATCCTCGGCGTCCTGCTCCTGGTTGAGCACGCGCCGGCAGACGCTGAGCACCAGCGGCCCATGCCGCCGCACCAGCGCCTCGAACACGGCTTCCTCGTGCCGCGCCGTGAAGCGTTCGAGCAATTCGCGATCGCTCAGTTCGCTTGTTTCGGTCGCCGAGCCCGCCATCCGGCGGATGTGTTGCAGGACGGGATTCACCTGAGTATTCGCCATCGCCTGGACCTCGGTGTCATGGTTGGGTCCCTTTATAGTGCCCGATAACCGGGGTGCAAATCCAGTATTTCCCGGCCGGGAACCTGAAAATCAGGGCCGGCGGCGCTCGGTAGGCTTCGCTTGCCGAGCGGAGCCTACCGGAAGCAAATCAGGACATCAGAATTGAAAATTGTAAATTGCCGCGACTATGCTGTACAAAGTCCTGAGCTCTGCCTGCGAACACAAGGTACCCGAATCATGTGCTTACTCAATAGACGCCTTGGCACCGCCGTCATCCCGCTTGCTTCCGTCATCCTGGTGATTTCTGGGCCTGTCCGCGCCGATGATCTCGACCGGCTCCGCGTCGGGCTGCAAGCGGACGGCCGGATCGTTGTGCCGACGAACCAGATTCTGAAGCCGGCTGGGAAGCAGGTTACGTTTCCAGGGCGGCCGGTGGACATGGCCCTGTGCGAGAACGGACAGACGTTGGTCGTCAAGAATATGCAGAGCCTGGTGTTTATCGATACAGCCACCGGCACGATCAAGCAGACCTTGCCTCTTTCCTTGAACCCGAGGTCGAAGCTTGGCTTCAGCGCGGTAGGACTTCTCGCCGAAGGCGACACGATTTATGCGAGCGATAGTGAAAATCATGTCCGCGTGGCCGAGCGACGAGAGCACGGCGCGTACTTTTGGAAGGAGCCTTTTGCCCTTCAGCCTCCAGCGGTCGGCGGCGTGGCTTATCCGGCTGGAATTGCCCGCGTGGGAAAGAATGAACTGTGGGTTGCCTGCTCCCGAGGCAACAACGTGCAACGCGTCGATCTCCTGAGCGCGAAGGTCAAACAAGTGATTCCCGTCGGCGTGGCGCCGTATATGATTTGTGCCACGGCGAAGCGCATCTACGTCAGCAACTGGGGCGGCGATGCGCCCAAGGAGGGCCAGCTCCAGGCTAGGTCATCCAAGACTGCCATTCGTATCGATCCAAAGACCGGCGTCGCCAATCACGGCAGCGTGTCTGTGCTTTCCCGGGAGGGAGACGAATGGAAACAGACCAAAACGATCGAAGTGGGCGTCCATCCCTGTGCCATGCTGCTAAGCCCGAAGGAGACCTTTCTCTACGTCGCCAACGCGAATACGGATTCGATTTCGGTCATCCGAACGGGCATGGACAAGGTCATGGAGACGATTTCTTGCCGGCCTGAGGGGCGGCTCCCGTTCGGCAGCGGCTGCAATGCCCTGGCGCTCAGTCAGGATGGTTGGGTGCTCTATGTGGCGAATGGCACCAACAATTGCCTTGCGGTCGTGCGTCTCGGCGTCGGCTCTCATGAACGGATTGGACAGCAACAGGATCATCCCGGAAGCAAGGTTGCCGGCCTCATTCCCACGGGTTGGTATCCGGGCGCGATTCAAGCCACGAACGATGCCAGGCTCTTCGTCGCCAACATCAAGGGGCATGGCTCGCTGAGTCAGCCACGACCTGCTGCAAAGGGAAGGAAGTCGAAGGATCACCTCGGGTCGGTGTCATTCATCGATGTGCCCGCAAACGATGAGCAGCTCGCCAAGTACACCGAGGAAGTCAATGCGAACAATCGCTTGACGTACAGCCTGGCGGGACTGGCACAAGCACGGGCGGATGCGGCTCCCATCCCCGTTCCGCAACGTCATGGCGAGCCGTCCGTTTTCAAACACGTGATCTACATCATCAAGGAGAATCGCACCTACGATCAGGTGTTTGGCGACATGAAAGAAGGTAACGGCGACCCAAACCTGGTGATGTTCGGCGAGGAAGTTACGCCGAATCACCACGCCCTGGCCCGTGACTTCACGCTCTTCGACAACTTCTACTGCAGCGGTGTCCTCAGCGCCGACGGGCACTCCTGGGTCAACGAAGCTTACGTGACCGACTACCTCGAACGCGCCTTCGGCGGCTTCAACCGCAGCTATCCCGATGACGGCAGCGACCCGCTCGCGTATCCGAGCAGCGGTTTTCTCTGGGACAATGCCCTGGCGCACAAGAAGAGCCTGCGCGTTTATGGCGAGTTCGTCACGCTCGATTATCATCCGAAAAAAGCCACCTGGACGGATTACTACAACGATTTCACCAGCGGTGCCCGCAAGATTCCCATCAACGTCAAGTCGAACCTGCACACGCTGCAACCGTATACCCATCCGCACTATCCGTGGTTCCCGCTTTTGGTGCCGGACACCTACCGGGCCAGCATTTTCCTTGAGGAGTTTCAGGAGTTTGAGAAAAAAGGCGACATGCCCAATCTTGTTTGTCTGACCTTGCCCTGCAATCACACGGACGGCACGAAGCCCGGCTACCCGACGCCGCGGGCCATGGTGGCTGATAATGATCTGGCCCTGGGCCAGATCATCGCGGCGGTTACCAGGAGCAAGTTCTGGCCGGATACGTGCATCTTCGTGGTCGAAGACGATCCGCAAGACGGCTTCGATCACGTGGACGGCCACCGCACGGTCGCCCTGGTGATCAGCCCGTACACGCGGCGGCATTTCGTGGACCACACCGCTTACAACCAGACCGGCATGGTAAAGACTATCGAGCTGATTCTTGGCTTGCCGCCCATGAACCAGCTCGATCTGTCGGCCACGGCAATGCGAACCTGCTTCCAAACCAGGCCCGACCTGACGCCATACCGCTGCCTCGACAACAAGATTGCTCTCAACGAGATGAATCCGCCGCTCGCCAGGCTCAAGGGCGAGGCGCTGCACTGGGCCAGGAAATCGCTGGCGCTGAACCTGGACAAAGGTGATGAAGCGGATGAGGATACGCTGAACCGCATCTTGTGGCATTCAACGCGGAGCGGTGCTCCTTACCCGGAGCATTTGGCGGGGGGTAAAGAAGAGTGAGGAAGCGGTTGGCTGAGACAGCGCGCCCGTACCGAGTACCCAGTACGCAGTACTCAGTACTCAGTACGCAGTACGCAGTACTCGGTACGCAGTACTCGGTACTCAGTACTCAGTACTCAGTCCTCGGTATTCAGTTCTCTCCGCCGCCGAAGTCCAGCTCTCCCGCGCTTGCCCCATCTTGCCTCAACGCAACAGCCGTCAAACTCCATGCATGCCGGAAAATTGAAGGGTTGAAACGCTTCAAGTCTGCTCAGGCGTTGGGCGAATGGTAAGGGAAGGGGGATTGCACACCTTCGAGAGCAGGGATGGCCATGGGTGCGCTCGGCCTTTCACTCCTATTGATTGGCGGTTCGGCGAGCGAGTTGCCCGGCGGCTCGTACTTTTGCCAGCCCGCCTTCGCCCTTGACAGCGAGGTGCGGACCCCGACCGAGCCGTACACCCCGCAGCCCGGCGATATTTTCCTGGCCACCGACCAAGAACTATGGGCGCGCGTCGGTCATTGGCTGGCTGGCGGGGCCGGGGTGCATCATTCCGGCATCATCTTCAGGCGCTCCGATGGGAAGCCGGGCCTGATTGAGGCGGGGCCGTTTAATAAGGTGAAGGTGGAGATTCTGGATCCGTGCACCCATATGCACGAGCATGTGGCGGCCGGCGACATCGTGTGGGTCCGCCGGCGCTGCGTGCCGCTCACAGCCGAGCAGTCTGCGTGTCTGACGGCGTTTGCCGAGGCCCAGGAAGGGAAGCCGTTCGCAAGCTGGCGAATGCTGGCGCAGGTTACGCCGCTCCGGGGTCGCACGCCGCTGAGAATTTACTTCTGCGGGGCGGCGCATGGGGACCGGGATAAATACTTCTGCTCGGAGTTGGTCATGGAATGCTGCGTCGCCGCCGGTCTGCATGACCCCGAAACGGCGCGACCGAAGTGCACCTATCCGCGCGATCTGTTTTTCGGCAAATCCTCGAACTGGTATCTGAATAGGCATCTCGACATGGACGACGGCTGGTATCCGCCCACGCGGTGGCTGGAGTGGCCCTGCAAGTGAGGTGCTTAGTGCTTGGACCTTGGTGCTTAGCAAAAATGCTAAGCACCAAGGTCCAAGCACTAAGAGCTAACATGGCGAAGCCTTGCCCGCCGGAATACGATAGTGAACAAGCAACAGCGATGTTCACAACGCGGGTGCCGCCATGATTCAGTCGTTCCTCGACCATACCGGAAGCACGTGGCAAGAGCGCCTCGACATCATCGTCGACATGATGCGCGAGATGAGTTCGCAGACCGATCCCCAGGAAATGGTGCGCACCTACGGGGCCAAGGCCCGGACCATTCTGCCGAGCGACCACCGTATCTCCCTGAGCCGGCGCGGCTTGACCGCGCCGCGCTATCGCATCACGCGCAGCACCACCTGGAGCCAGTCTGTCGATCCGTGGAAGGACAATGACCGTTTGCCGGTCCTGGAGGGCGGGCTATTGGCCCGGCTGATTTACGGCGACTTGCCACAAATCATCAATAACCTCGAGCTGGAGCCGGGCGACCCCGCGGCTGAGTACCTGGCGGGGCTACACTCGCTGCTGGCCATTCCGCTCTACGATCAAGGTGTTGCCCTGAATATGGTGATATTGCTCAAGAAGCAACCGGGCAGCTTTTCGGGGGAAAAGTTTCCGGAGCTGGTGTGGCTCAGCAACCTATTCGGCCGAGCCACCAGTAACCTGGTGCTCTCCAATGAATTGAAGCAGGCGTACCAGGCGCTGGACAAGGAGCTGAAGGTGGTCGGCGAGATCCAGCGCTCGCTGCTGCCTGCAGAGCTGCCGAGGATTCCGACAATGGATCTGGCCGCTTACTATCAGCCGTCCGCCAGGGCAGGGGGCGATTATTACGATTTCTTCCCGCTACCTGAAGGAAAGTGGGGCATCTTCATCGCCGACGTCAGCGGCCACGGCACGCCGGCCGCCGTGCTCATGGCGGTGACGCATTGCATTGCCCATACGCATCCGGGGCCGCCATTGCAGCCGGCGCACGTCCTGGAATACTTAAATTATCACCTGGCCGCCCGCTACACGAACAACGGCAACTTCGTGACCGCGTTCTACGGCATCTACGATCCGGAGTCGCGCCGGCTCACTTACGCTTCCGCCGGGCACAATCCGCCTCGAATCAAGCGCTGCCAGGACGGAAGCCTGCTAGCGCTGGACCGCGTCAGAGGGCTGCCGCTTGGCATTCGCGTGAATGGGGCCTATGAGGAATCCGTCCAACAGCTGCAGGCCGGTGACCAGATCATCTTCTACACGGACGGCATCACGGAGGCCCTCAATCCCGACGGTGAACTGTTCGGCACCGAGCGACTCGATCAGGTCCTGGAAAACTGCTCCCTTCAAGCCTCTGCACTTCTTGATTCCACGCTACGCGCCGTCGAAGACTTTGCCGGCGGGCGCCCCCTGCATGACGATCGGACGCTGATTGTGGCACGGATTATGTAGGGCGCCATGTGGCATGCTGGTTGCACATCTTTCCCGCCGCTGGGCTGGTGCGGGCCGACCGAGTAAAACGAGGGAGACTCAACCATGATATTGACCGGTTTTGCCGCCATCGAATATGCCGAGCAAGAAGGGCTCACGCTCAGCAAGCACCCCGACACGATCGAAGGGCCGCGCATCGGCCTCAGCATTGCCGAGGCCGAGGCCATCGCCGACGAGGAGCCCGAGTTGATCTGGCTCGAGGTGCCCGAGGACCAGTATTACGGCCAGCCGCAGAACATGGAGCCAGAGCGTTAAGAGCATTTCGCGCAGAGCACGCAGAGATCGCAGAGAGCAACAGGAGGGTTCTCTGCTCCTCTGCGTGCTCTGCGAGAGTTTTACCACCCGCCAGGCAGGCCCCAGACTCCCGGCGTAATCAGCTCTACCAAATTAGTGGCAGGATCACGGAAGTAAAGAGACCGGCCGCCCCTGGGCCATTGCACTTCCTTTTCAATGGCCACCCCGCTGGCGAGCAAGTGTTGTCGCCAGCTGTCCAGCAGCTCCGCCCTGATTCCCATGGCAAAGTGGCCGGGCCCTATGGCGCCGTGTGCTGGCAGCGCATCTCCCTTCAGCGTGCTGTCCGGCTTGAAGGCCAACAGGACGCTGTTAGTGCCGACGCGAAAGAACACGTGGCGATGTTTTTCCCCGCCAATGACCGGAAGACCCAGGACGCTGCTGTAGAAACTCTCCAGGCGATCCAGGTCGTCGGCATAGATGGCGGTTTCAACGATGGTTTCAATCGCCTGTGGCGCTGGGGCATTGCGGCTGTTCATCAGGACCTCGTTGCTTTGGCGAGGACATTGACTTTCCTTGTCGCAAGGGAACCGTAGTCATTGTCGAAAGAATTGCTCACTATGACCATGATGGGCTACATTGAGGAACCATGTCTACATGCCGCTCGCTAGTAGAGCAATGCAACAAAGGCCGCGACGCTGAAGCCGAGCATACAAAACGAACCGGCGTTGACCGTCAGCGAACGTAAGTAGTAACATGCTGCGGCGCCCGATCCATCTCGAAAGGGATCTCCCATGTCATCAATCCTGGTAGGCCACGGGCTGCCGCGAGCCCTGGCGCTCTGTTCGGCGCTACTGTTGGTGATCGGGGCGTGCGGTAAGTGTTGGGGTGAGGATCCCGCTGTTTCCGTCGGGAGCGGGTCCATTCGAATGGAAACGCGACAGTCTCTATACACGCTAGGCGGCCGTAGCCGTAATGGCATCGGTCAATGGAACAGCGTCTTCTTCACTCCGGACGGCAATCGTGTTCTCGCCATCGGCGACAACAGCACCGTCAAATTCTGGGATGTCAGCACAGGCAAGCAAGCCCTTACGGTCCCGACAGGCCATATCGATGCCATTGCCTTGTCGGGCGATGGCAAGCAACTTGCCACGGGGCGGGATGGAGTCATCCAGATCTGGGACGTGCAAACGAGCCGCAACACGCTTCGACTCCCCATGGTCCGCGGCACGGGAACCTGCCTGGCATTCAGCCCAAATGGACATTACCTGGCATCCGCTACGCAGGACGGGTCGATAACATTATTGGATTCAAAGACCGGACGAGAAGCTCTGAATCTGCGGCGCCGGCACAAACCGAACAACAGTCGTGACGGCTTCTGTGAGCTGGTATTCAGTCCCGACAACAAACGCCTTGCCGCGGCCGACAGCACCACCGGGTTTGCGACCGTCTGGGATACGGCCAGCGGCGCGGTTATCCACGCGCTAACCGTGAAAAATGACGATGAGGTGTGGGACATAGGCATGGCCGACTGCAAAGTAGCCTTTAGTCAAGACGGCCGGCGCATCGCCACCTCCGGTGAACACCGTCAGGTTCGGCTCTGGGATGCAAACACCGGAAAACTTCTTCATTGTGTGGAGGGCGGCAAGGCGATCGCCTTCAGTCCCAACGGTCGGTGTTTTGCAACCGCTGCCGAAGCTTGGGTTTCCATACCGCACCCAGGCGACGTGATTACAGAAGTGATTATGCCGGACGGATGCGACGTGATTATCTGGGACATCATGACCGGCCGGCCAACTCATCGCTGGAAGGCGCAGGCTGGCCCAAATATCTGCGGCATGGCATTCAGTCCCGATGGCCGCCGACTGGCACTTGTCAACCAGGAGTACACCGTCAAGGTCTGGGATGTCTCCGACCTCTTGCAGCGCGGCCAAGGGGAGTAAATAGGGACAGCGGGTTTTTTGTTGTCCCCATCCGTAGCGGAAGATAACCTTAATTGAAGTCCAGTGCAAATTACCGACCATTTCCCTCTGCGAGGCCAGCCATGGCGATCCGAAAGAAGAGCGTGCCGCTGGCCGACAGGCCCGGCACCGTCACTTGCCCCAAGTGCCAGCACGTCAGCAATACCGGGGCGGCGCGGACGCTGCAGATTGAGATGCGGCCCGTCCTGACGAAGCAAGTCTTCGCATTCCCGGAGGCGCTGGCGGAAGTGAACTGCGTCAAGTGCCTGGGGTGCGGCTATTGGATCTGTCTGGACTACCGCATCGAACTGGACGACAACCCAGAGATCGACCTGAACCCGGAATGAAATCGCGGATCAATTGGCAACCAGTTTTTCGCCTTTTCGCCGCGTCTTCCTGACCGGAATGGCATCCTTTTCATTCTTTTCGTGGAACAAATGCTGAATCGCGAAGGCAACCACGTCTGCCTCTGACATGCGCATGATCTGGACCAGGCCAAGGAGTTGTTGGCGGCACTCGGGGGACAGATTCACGAACATGGAAGTTCTTCCTTAACAAGAGCCAGGGGTGTGAAACCAGATTGTGCACTGCCTGCCGTGAAAGTCTGCCACGGAGATGGTTCGGAAACGGCAGTCAAGCGAATGACCTCAGATGGGCTGTGTGCTGAACACCTTGCATTATGAAGCAAACACTCGGCACTGGCAAGAGAATTCGGATTCAAGAAGTGCGCATTATGCGATCTCGTGCGCGCGTGGCAGTTATTTCGCACACGGTAAGGTCCTCGGGCTGTGGAAGCGCCTGCGTGGCGAGAACTTGCTCGCCTCAGATAGGCAAGCGACGGAACCGAGTGTAGAATACTCTTCACCTGCTACTCACGCTTTCCTACCGGTCGGCGATGGCGCTCCGACAGCCCGAACCGCGACTAGTTGCAAACCTGCCCTACGTTGTACCAGACACATGCGGCATTCAACCAGATTACATCTGACGAACGGCTGGCAGTTCAGCACCGCTTTCCTGCTTGCGTGTGGCCTGGAATTGATTGCTACCGACCCGCCAACCCATGCGCAGCAGCCCGCGGTCGGCAAAGCGGCAGCCACGGTGAGCTTTGATCGCGACATCCGGGCAATCCTGGACCGCTGCGTGAAGTGCCACGGGCCGGGGCGTGCCCGTGCCGGCCTGCGGCTAGACAGCCGTGACGGCGCCCTCGCCCGCCTCGAATCGGGCAGGCGGGCCATCGTCCCTGGCCACCCGGAACAGAGCGAACTGCTGCGCCGCGTCAGTATCCCGGACCCCGAGAAGCGGATGCCACTTCAGAGCAAGCCGCTCGGCAGCGAGCAAGTAGAAGCGCTGCGCCGCTGGATCTCAGACGGCGCTGCTTGGTCCGTGCACTGGGCGTATCGCCCGCTAGCAAAGCCACCGTTGCCTCCTGGTGCGTTGAAAAAGGGGACGCCGCGGGCGCGCAATCCAATCGACTTGTTTATCGCCGAAAAGCTCGGCGAACGCGGGCTTGCGCCGGCGCCGGCGGCTGACCGGCGCAGCCTGTTACGTCGTGTATATTTTGACCTGATCGGCATGCCGCCTACGCCCGAGGCCACCGACGATTTCCTGGCCGACGACACGCCGGACGCTTATGAGAAGGTCGTGGAGCGCTTGCTGGCAAGCCCCCGCTACGGCGAGCGCTGGGCCCGGCACTGGATGGACGTTGTCCACTTCGCCGAGACGCACGGACATGACCAGGACCGGCCGCGTGAGCACGCCTGGCCTTATCGCGATTACCTGATCCGCGCTTTCAACCAGGACATGCCCTACGCCCGTTTCGTCGAGGAGCAGGTGGCCGGCGACGTGCTCTTCCCGAACGATCCGTGGGCCACCGTGGCCACCGGGTTCCTCGCTTCCGGGCCATGGGACGAAAGCTCGCTGCGCGACATTCGGGAAGACTCGATCGACCGCGAAATCGGTCGCTACCTCGACCGCGATGACATCGTCACGACCGTCATGTCCACGTTCGTCAGCACGACGGTTCACTGCGCCCGTTGCCACGATCACAAGTTCGATCCGATCTCCCAAAAGGAATATTACGCATTGCAGGCGGTTTTCGCGGGCACCGACAAGGGCAATCGACTTTACGATCTCGATTCCCAGGTCGCGGACCGGCGCCGCCGGCTAACCGAGCGCAAGGCGCAGCTAGCCAGGCGCGGCGAAAAGGTTGATGCGGCACTTCAGGATCCTGCTTTGCAGTCCGAGGTTGCGGTGTGGGAGAAAACGATCGCACAAGCGGACCGGCAGTGGCAGGTTCTCGAATCGGTCGAGCACAAATCGGCCGAAGGGGCCACGCTTGTCCGGCAGGCCGACGGCTCGATCCTCTCCAGCGGCAAGCGTCCCGACAAGGACACCTATACGGTCGTGGCCCTTACGGACCTGCAGGAGATCACCGGCATCCGGCTGGAGGTATTGACCGACGACAAGCTGCCGCATAAAGGGCCCGGCCGGCAAGATAATGGCAACCTGCACCTTAACGAGTTCACGCTCACGGCGGCAAACAGCCCGTTGAAAAAGGAGACAGTCTCCGCGCACGAAAGGGATGGTCCCCTTTTCACGCAGGCGGAGAGAGCGGTTGTGCTGCGATCGGCGTCGGCCGACTTCGATCAGCAAGGCTGGGCGATCCGCAATGCCATCGACGGCAACCCTGCAACGGCGTGGGGCATCTACCCCGAGGTCGGCAAACCGCACCGGGCGGTGTTTGTGCTCAAAGAGCCTCTTCGCCACACGGGCGTTGTCCGGCTGATCTTTAGACTGCAGCAAACGCATGGCGGCGGCCATCTCATTGGCCGCTTCCGCCTTTCGGTCACGGACAGCCCGCAACCGGCGGATGTTGCGGGTCTGCCGCCTACGGTAGCTGTCATCCTGAACGTCGCACCCGCGAAACGGACTCCCGGTCAGCGCGCCGAGTTGGCAGCCTATTACCTTGGGCGGAAGCTGGACCGGGATTTGGCTGCGCTGCCGTCCCAGAGCCAGGTGTACTGCGGCACGCAAACATTCGTGCCCGACGAGTCGCACAAGCCGAGCCGGACGCCGCGGGCCATTTACATTCTGAAACGCGGCGACGTGCGCAACCCCGGGCCGCTGGCACAGCCCGGCACGCTGGCATGCCTGGGGGATCTGAATCCCCGCTTCGACCTGGCCGACTCCAACGACGCGGGCGCTCGCCGCGCGGCGCTGGCCCACTGGCTGACTGACTCGCGTAACGGCTTGACGTGGCGGTCGATCGCGAACCGCGTTTGGCAATATCACTTTGGCCGCGGCCTGGTCGATACGCCCAATGATTTCGGCCGCATGGGAGCGCTGCCGACACACGCCGAACTCCTCGATTGGTTAGCAGTCACCCTGCAGGAAAACGGCGGTTCGCTCAAACATTTGCACCGGTTGATCGTGACCAGCGCCGCATACCGGCAGTCGTCGCAGCACGAGCCCTCCTTCGCGGCCCGCGACGGCGACAATCACTATCTATGGCGCATGAACCGGCAGCGGCTCGACGCCGAAGCGATCCACGACGCCGTGCTGCAGATTTCGGGCAAGCTTGACGCGGCCATGGGCGGCCCCTCGGTCAAGCAGTTCATCCAGACTCCGGGCGTACACGTTACCCCGAACGTGGACTACCAGAACTTCAACCCGGACGAGCCGGCCAACTGCCGGCGCAGCGTGTATCGCTTCGTTTTCCGCACCCTGCCCGACCCGTTCATGGACGCCCTCGACTGTCCCGATGGATCGCAGCTCACACCGGTCCGCTCCGCGTCCGTTACGGCGGCACAAGCGTTGTCGATGCTGAATGACAAGTTCATGGTTCGGCAATCGGAGCACATTTCCGAACGAATAGAACGTACTGCTGCCGGCCTGGAGAAGCAGGTGACCGCCGCTTACCGCCTGATCCTCGGCCGTGCCCCGACGGCAAAGGAGCTTCGCGCGGTCGCGGCTTACGCGGCGCGCAACGGTCTGGCGAATGCTTGCCGGATGCTTTTGAACAGCAATGAGTTCGTCTTTGTCGATTAGAGGGGAGTGCGAAGCATGCAACCATCCACGCATTCAACGCCGCCTGGCCGCGTTTTGCCCGGGCGCCGCGAGTTCGTCTCGCAGCTCGGCGGCGGACTCGGCGGCATCGCCCTCGCCTGGATGCTCGGCAAGGACAGCGCCCTGGCGGATACGCCGCCGCTACAGCCCGCGCTCAACGGCGGCTTGCACCACCGGGCCAAGGCGCGGCGCATCATCCAGCTCTTCATGAACGGCGGCGTCAGCCAGATGGACACCTTCGATTACAAGCCCGCGCTGATCAAGCGGCACGGCGAGAAGGTCGACTTCGGCATCAAGGCCGCAGTCACGAGCCTACCCGGCACCGTCATGAAGTCGCCGTTTACCTGGAAGCAATACGGCCAGTCCGGCCGCTGGGTATCGAGCGTCTTTCCGCACATGGCGCAGTGCGTGGATGAGCTGGCGTTCCTGATGGCAATGGCCTCGAAGACCAACGTCCACGGGCCGGCCAGCTACATGCAAAACACCGGCTTCGTGTTACCCGGCTTTCCGTGCATGGGCGCGTGGATTTCTTACGCCCTGGGCAACCTGAGCGACAACCTCCCCGCCTTCGTGGTGCTCCCGGATTCGCGCGGCCTGCCTTACAATCAAACGGGCAATTTCTCCTCCGGTTTCTTGCCCATGACCTATCAGGGCGTGGTTATCAAGCCCGGCGCTGCGGTGCCGATTGCCAACCTCCGGCCACCCGCATGTGCCAAGCACATCAACCGGCAAAGCGAAGCGGAAGGGCTCGCGCTTCTCAAGGAATTGAACCAGGACCATTGCGCGCAGCGCCCCGGCGACTCGCGCCTGGAAGCGCGCATTGCCTCCTATGAGCTGGCCGCCAAGATGCAACTGAGCGCGCCTGGCGTGCTCGAGCTCTCCGGCGAGGCCGAGGCGACGCGTAGACGCTACGGCCTGGACGACCCCGTGACGGCCGACTTCGGCCGTAACTGCCTGATCGGCCGCCGCCTCCTGGAGCGCGGCGTGCGCTTCGTACAAATCTGGAGCGGCATGGGCGGGCCGAGCAAGAATTGGGACAATCACAAGGACATCGCCAGCGAGTTGCCGTTCATCGCCCGGAGCGTGGACAAGCCGATCACCGCGCTACTCGGCGACCTGAAGCAGCGCGGCTTGCTCGACGACACCCTAGTCATATGGACGACCGAGTTCGGCCGGATGCCGTTCACGCAGGGCGCCACGGGCCGCGACCATAACGGCGGCACGTTTGTCACCTGGCTGGCCGGCGCCGGCGTCCAGCGCGGCGTCAGCCACGGAGAGAGCGACGAGTTCAGCTACCAGGGGGCCGGCGGCAGGACCTACTGCTACGACCTGCACGCCACGATCCTGCATCTCCTCGGCATCGACCATGAGCGGCTGACTTTCCGCCACAACGGCATCGACCGTCGCCTGACCGATGTGCACGGGCATGTTGTGCGCGAGATTCTTGCTTGATAGCCGGCAAACACCTGCAGGAAGGTATCGCCGCGGCGTCCTCTGGAGCTTGTTTGTAAGCCAGTGCCTTAAGTCTTCTACGCGCTTTCGAGCGTCGATAATTTGTGTATACTGCACGGGGTACACACCCGCCAATGTTCGCAAGGAGATGAAAGCCATGCCGTTGACTGACGCCCTCGCTGCTGAGCCGGCACCGATAGCCAGAGATGATGATGGTGTTTTTCGCGTAGGCGGGACGCGTGTCCGTTTGGAAAGCGTTCTGGGCGCGTTCAAAAACGGTTATGTGGCGGAAGAAATCCTTTTCAAGTACCCGTCCCTTAACCTCACCGACATTTACGCGGTCATTACTTACTATCTCTGGCATCAGAAAGAGATAGACGCTTACCTGGCGCAACGCAGCAGACATGCCGAGGAGATCCGCGGGGAAAACGAGCAGCGCTTCCCGGCCGCGGGCATCCGTGAACGTCTCCTGGCGCGCCGCGGAAAATAAGCGCCTGCCCCTTCTCCGGATGGACGGCCATGCCGGTTCGCTTTGTGATCGACGAAGATCACGATGTGAGCACCATGACCAAGCATGCCGCGGACAGAGTGGCCTGCGGGAGCTCCATGCCTGGGCTCTTCTCGGTTGGCCAAGCCCTGCCGACCGGCAAAGCGATTGAAGAGATCGTGATTCTTGCTGAATGTAGCCTGGAAGGCGAATGGGAAGGTCAGGTGCACTATCTGCCGTTGTGATGGCTAAGCCAACATTCGACAGGGAAGGTGCGTCTGATTGGACAGAGCCGGGATCGAACCGGCGACCTAAGGATTTTCAGTCCTTCGCTCTACCAGCTGAGCTATCTGTCCGCATGGCTGCCCGGGAAGCCAGTCACAGTCCTGCCCTCGGGGGCGGATAAGGTTCAATGCGCCAGCAGCCACCGCCTTATTTTAAACGGCCGAAAAGGCGTGGCAATGGCAAAGAAAGCTTTGGACGCTCGGCTCCTCAGGCGGGTTGTGCCTTCCGGAAGGTGGCGGACACGGAGCTGTTGCTGTTGGTGTACTCCACGTCGCTTAGATACAGTTGTAAATCGGTAAACGGCTCTGCCGTTACCGTGGTCCAGTCGCCTTTTTTCAGATTGACCAGCTTCTTGCGGTCGGAAAGGCTGAGGGCCACGGTGAGCTTGAAGTCGTCGGCCGGAGTCTCTCCCGAGTAGCTGAACCACCAGCGACCCTGGACGGTGACGGCGCCGATGCGAATGGCGCCATGGCCATGACCGGAAGTGCGATCCTTATTCACCACGTGCGCACCCCTTCCGGATCCTTGCCACACGGATGGCAGAAGGATCGGGTGGATTGAAGGCGGGAACAAACTGTCCCTGCCAGCCAGAAGGCAAGCAGGGACCTGGGTCGACAATTATATCACCGTGCAGCATGTCGCAGCAATGCAACAAAACGCAGGCGAGAGCCCTCGCCAGCGCGTCGGGTCACAATAGCTGAATCGCGCACGCTGAACTAGTAGCGCCGGCCGCCGCCGCCACCGTAGCCGCCTCGGCCGCCGCCCCCGCCGCCACCACCATGGCCGCGACCGCCGCCGCCACCGCCGCCACGTTCCTCGCGCGGCCGGGCTTCGTTGACGGTCAGGCTGCGGCCTTCCATGTCCTTGCCGTTGAGCGCGGCAATGGCTGCCTGCGCTTCCGCGTCGCTGCCCATTTCCACGAAACCGAACCCCTTGGATCGGCCCGTATCACGGTCCATGATCACCTGGGCCGATTGCACGGTCCCGTGTGCCTCAAACATCTGCGCCAGGGTGCTATCGGTCACCCCATAGGCCAGATTCCCAACGTACAGCTTTTTGCCCATTGTGGGCCTCCAGAAGAAAGAAAGGGCGCGCCGCGACTCCTCGTGGAGAAACTAACGGCCCTGAAAACGCTCAAAACTTGAAACTTCATCGATACGACGATCCGTTGCGTTCGACCTTGCCGCGGCGAATCGTGCTGGCCTTGCGCAGCACCGCGCGGCGGCGGACTTCACACGGCTTTTCATAATACTTACGCTTGCGGAGCTCCTTGGTGACACCGCTGCGTTCGAGCAGTTTTTTGAAGCGGCGCAAGGCCGCGCCAATCGGTTCGCGATCATGGACCCGCATTCGTAAAGGCATTCTGACTCCCTTGTGTGAGTAACGTCGGCCGCACTACAACCATAACTATCATTCGCTCAAAACGTCACGCGTCTTTTCTTTAGTTCCCTGGCAATGCGCTGGACTGTCTTATCGGCCTTGGCCTGCTCGCGCTGCAGCGGCGATTGGTGCAGAACCTGCTGCGCTTGATCATACATGCGCAACAGGGAGTTGCTGTCCGTGCCGCGCAGATTATGTTGCGCCAGCGAAAGACGGTTGTCGTTCATGGGCCGCCCTTTCGGAATGGAGTGAATATGAGCCGTGGTGAAGAGGACGGCGGAGCCGAGGCGCAGCAGGGAACGGCCGAGCCGGGCCGGCTTGTCTGCCAGCTTGCCGCGGAAGGCAAGTCCGCGGATGCTGGTAATCCGCACGCGGAGGGTTTCCCCGGCAGTCGGATTGGTGCGCGTCAAAAAGGTCAGCTTGACGAAATCGCCGCTGGCGAGCCGGCGAATGTCTTCGCGGAGCACGACGTCGTCGATGCCCAGCCGGCGCCGCATTTCCTCGATATTTTCGATTTCGACCGGCTTGCCCATGCTGGATCCTTTGACCGCGCAGTTGCTGCTTGAATAAAGAGTCACGCCGATAAAGAAGCTACGCGGCAGCGGTGCACCCAAGCATAAATAGACAAAGTCCTACTCCGCACGCTTGATGTCCGCCAGATCCGAAGACAGGTCCAGGGGAAAAGGATGGCACCAGGATGAAGAGCAACTCCGCTATTGTACACAGTCTCGCTATATAAGCCAGATGGTTCCTGTCCGCGGGGCAAGCGAATTGTCACACAACCGCCCGGCGAGTGCTATGATAGCGTGGCCGATGGCGTTCGCTTGCATCACATTTTCCGGCGCTGAGGTTGGCACATGGGAAACCGGAGAGGCTTCTTGTGGGGCGTGCTGCTGCTAGGCGTCCTGGTGGCGATTTGCGTGTATTTTTCGCGACAGCTATGGCACCTGTCCCAATGAGGGCGCGCAGGCACGGGTCGGGCCCGATTCATAATTGTGCGCTTAGCTCTTCGCGCAACTGCTACAATAACCCCCTGGGAACTGTAGCGTCGTCGCTCGTGGAGACCAATCAATGCCAAGGCGCAAGGGGAATTCAGGCCAGGGACAGCGGGGGCATAAATCCGCAGCAGTGAGGGAACTGCTGGCGCAACAACCGCAGGCGTCGGTGAAGGACATCGTCGCTGTCCTGGGGAGCCGGGGCCTCACCGTGAACCCGAACCTCGTCTACCTCATCAAGGGCAAGATGAAGGCGCAACGAAGGCGGCAGATGAGCCGCCAGGCGGTCGAGGCTGGTCGCAACGCTGGCCTTGCCGACCCCGTGGAGCTGGTTCGGAGAGTCAAGGAATTGTCGAAGGCAGCGGGTGGAATTCATTACCTGAAGCAGTTGCTGGACGTTCTGGCCGAATAGAACTAGAAACCGGGCCGCCTGTTCTCTCACCACTGTTTTGCAGCCGTCGTCACATGAAGACAGCAGTACCAGCGATCAGCCAATTGAGAATAATGGTGCGGACCCACAATGAAGTGGGTCTGGCCGCTTGCGCGCTGTGCGGACAGCCCAACGAGACCGCCAGGACCGGCACGGGTCTCTACGACGGCGGCGTTCATCTGGGCGATATTTGCAAGCAGTGCTTGCACGGCGGACGCCGCGGCGCTTCGGCGCGAACACGCTCGCATTCCACGGAATTGCGTCGCCTGGCGGAAGAGGCCGGCGCTTGCTCCAAGACAAACAATGGCGAACAGTGCCAGAGTTGGCTGCATCGCTATGCGGAGTTCCTGGAAGACCTTGCCGCACGCGTGGAAACCATGACGGAGTGGATTCCAAGGCCAAGTTAAACCGCACTTTGTCTCAGCTGGGCATCTGCCAGCCAATTCACTCTCCAAAATGGACCCGGCAAATCTTTACTTCGCTTCAGGCGGCCGCATCTTTTCCGCGAATTTTCACCAGATAAAAACAATTTCCACGCGGACTCTGGTAATTGGCTTGAATGACCCCTATAGCTTGTGTTAACATCCCGCGCGTTCACTAGATGTGTGGTTTTTTTGAAGAAAATCCCGTTTTCGACTGTTCTTTTGTCTACCAAAATGCGAGAATAAACCATGGAAGGTGTAGTCGACCGGAAGGGGGATGTTTCCGTGGGAGTGCTGCCGGATTGGCAAATCCAGCGGGAGATCAAGATCGAGCCATTCGCCGACGGAACGCCGCGGCCCGGGGTCGTATCTTACGGCGTCAGCAGCTATGGATACGACGTCCGCGTGGGGCGGCGCTTCAAGATCTTTACCAACGCCCGCTGTGCCGTGGTTGATCCCAAGAACTTCGATCCCGCGAGTTTTGTGGATGTCGAGGGGGACTACTGTCTCATACCGCCCAACAGCTTCGTGCTGGCCGAGACGGTCGAATATCTGGAAATTCCGCGCGACATCATCGCCATCTGCGTGGGGAAATCGACCTATGCCCGCTGTGGGATCATCGTGAATGTGACGCCGCTCGAGCCGGAGTGGCGCGGCCGCATCACCATCGAAATCAGCAACACGACACCTTTACCCGCGAAGATCTACGCGGGCGAGGGGATTGCCCAGATCCTCTTCTTCCGGGCTGATAGCCCCTGCCAGACAAGTTATGCGGACAAGCAGGGGAAATATCAGGACCAGCGCGGTTTGACGCTTCCCTTCGTGCTCGCGGAAAAAGGGGATAGCCCCTTTTTTCCCGGCGGGTCAGACCGCAAGAAATGACGTAACGGAATTGTTCGGGACCGAGCCGACGACACGGATGTTCGGTAAGGAGGCCTGCCGCCCCGGGGCGGTTGGATGCTTTCCGGTTTGGAAGCGTGGGAGTCGCGGGGAATCGGATTTCCCGCCGATATCGGGCCGTGATTGTCATGGGCACAGTTTCAGCCAAACTGTTCACACCATTCAGCGGCCGGCTTCGTGGCATGGAGCCTCTCCCCACCTAATGGACTTGCGGCCCCTCCTTGGGGCGAGGACCTCATCATGCAAATCACGCGTCGCTATACCACCGCGGGGCAGGATCCATTCGCCGCTTTCGAGTTCGTGCCGCGCACCTCGCGCATCGCCAACCCGGACGGCAGCGTCGTCTTCGAGATGAAGGACGTGATGGTGCCGAGCGGCTGGTCGCAGGTGGCCGTGGACATCCTGGCGCAGAAATATTTCCGCCGCGCGGGTGTGCCGGCACAAACGGAGCACGTTGCGGAGAAGGGCGTGCCCGACTGGCTGCAGCACAGCCGGCCTGCTGCCGGCGCGGCGACGGGCGGCGAGACCGACGCGCGCCAGGTGTTTCGCCGCCTGGCGGGGTGCTGGGCGTACTGGGGTTGGAAGGGCGGCTATTTTCTTACCGGGGCCGATGCCAGGGCCTTCTTCGATGAGACCTGCCACATGCTGGCGGCCCAGATGGCCGCGCCCAACAGCCCGCAGTGGTTCAACACCGGCTTGCACTGGGCATACGGCATAACCGGACCGGCGCAGGGTCACTACCGCGTCGATCCGAAGAGCATGAAGATGGAGCGGGCCGGCTCGGCCTACGAACATCCCGCCCCGCACGCCTGTTTCATCCAGTCCATCGACGACGACCTCGTTAATGAAGGCGGCATCATGGACCTGTGGGTGCGCGAGGCCCGCATCTTCAAGTACGGCAGCGGCACCGGCACCAACTTCTCCGCCCTGCGCGGCGAGGGCGAACCGCTTTCCGGCGGCGGCAAGTCGAGCGGCCTCATGAGCTTTCTCAAGATCGGCGACCGCGCCGCCGGCGCCATCAAGTCCGGCGGCACCACGCGCCGCGCCGCCAAGATGGTCGTCCTCGATCTCGATCATCCCGACATCGAGGAATTCATCAACTGGAAGGTTACCGAAGAACAGAAGGTCGCCGAGCTGGTCATGGGCTCGCGCCTGCTTGGCCGGCATCTGAACGCCGTCATGCAAGCCTGCCATCGCTGGGCGCAAGCGGACGGCCGCTTCGATCGCCAGCGCAACACCGAGCTGCGTAAGGCCGTCAACGACGCCACTGCCGCCCAGGTGCCCCTGAACTATATCGAACGGGCCATCGCCCTGGCCCGGCAAGGCTTCACCTCCCTCAAGGTCGAGGAGTACGACACCGACTGGAACTCCAGGGCATACTTCACCGTCTCCGGACAGAACAGCAACAATTCCGTCCGCGTCAGCAACGAATTCATGGAAGCGGTAGAGAAGGACGGGCCCTGGCACCTGTACTGGAGAACCGAGAAGGAGCGGGCCAAACGGGAAGGGCGTGCCGCAAAGCCGCGGAAGACCTTGCGCGCGGCGGAACTCTGGGAGGAGATTTCCTTCGCCGCCTGGTCGTGTGCCGATCCCGGTCTGCAGTTCGATACGACCATTAACGAATGGCACACCTGTCCCGCGGACGGCCGCATCAACGCGTCCAACCCGTGCTCGGAGTACATGTTCCTGGATGACACGGCGTGCAACCTGGCGTCCCTGAACTTGCTCAAGTTCTTTGACGCCGAGACCGGCCGCTTCGATGTGGATTCTTACCGCCACGCCTGCCGGCTGTGGACGCTGATTCTGGAAATCTCCGTGTACATGGCGCAGTTCCCGAGCCGGGCCGTGGCGCAAAAGTCATACGACTTCCGCACGCTGGGACTGGGCTACGCCAATCTCGGCTCGCTGTTGATGGTGCAGGGAATTCCTTACGATTCCGCGGAGGGCCGGGCGCAATGCGCCGCGCTCACGGCCATCATGCACGCGGCCGCATACGCGACTTCCGCGGAAATCGCCGCCGAGGTCGGCCCCTTCCCGCGCTATCAGCCCAACCGCGAGGCCATGCTGCGCGTGATCCGCAACCATCGCCGCGCCGCCTACCACGCGCCGCGCGAGGAGTATGAGGACCTGACGATCGCCCCTCCCGGCATCGATGAGCGCGCCTGTCCCAAGTATCTGCTGGACGCCGCTCGTCGCGAATGCGACCGCATGCTGGAACTCGGCGAAAAGCACGGCTATCGCAACGCCCAGGTCACGGTGATCGCGCCGACCGGCACTATCGGTCTGGTCATGGACTGCGACACGACCGGCGTCGAGCCGGATTTCTCCCTGGTCAAGTTCAAGAAATTGGCCGGCGGCGGCTACTTCAAGATCATCAACGCCTCGATGCCGCCGGCGCTCGAGCGGCTGGGCTACTCCAAGTCGCAGATCAACGAGATTATTTGCTATAGCCGGGGCACCGGCACGCTCGTCGGCTGCCCACACATCCATGCGGCTTCGCTCAAAGCCAAGGGCTTCACGGATGAAGTCCTCCAGCGTATGGAGGCGCAGCTGCCTGCCGCCTTCGAGCTGTCATTCGTGTTCAATCGCTGGACCTGTGGCGACGACTTTTGCCGCAATCAACTGGGCTTGAGCACGGAGCAGCTTGAATCACCACGGTTCGATTTGCTAAGCGCGCTGGGCTTCACACGCGAGCAGATTGCCGAGGCGAATACGTATGTGTGTGGGGCCATGACGATCGAAGGCGCCCCGCACTTGAAAGAGGAACACTACCCGGTCTTCGATTGCGCCAACAAGTGCGGCAAGCACGGCAAGCGCTTCCTGTCTACCGAGGCGCACATTCGCATGATGGCCGCCGCTCAGCCGTTCATCAGCGGCGCGATCTCGAAGACGATCAATATGCCTTACGAGGCGACCATCGAGGATGTGAAGGAAGCGTATCGGCTCAGCTGGCAGCTGATGCTCAAAGCCAACGCCCTTTATCGGGATGGTTCCAAACTCAGTCAGCCGCTGAATTCGGTCGCCGATACGGATGACAGCGCCGCGGCCGCAGCTGGGCCGGAAAAGGTGGCCGAACCGGTGCGCATCGCCGAGCGCATCGTGCACCGCTATATCGCGCGCCGGCGGCGCTTGCCCGATCGCCGCGCCGGCTACACCCAGAAGAGCCGCATCGGCAATCATAAGATCTATCTGCGCACGGGAGAATATGAGGATGGCACGCTCGGTGAGATCTTCCTCGACATGCACAAGGAAGGCGCCGCCTTCCGCAGCATGACTAATTGCTTTGCCATTGCCGTCTCGCTGGGTTTGCAGCACGGCGTGCCTCTCGAGGAATTCGTCGACGCCTTCCTCTTCACGCGCTTTGAGCCCAACGGCCCCGTGCAGGGCAACCCGCACATCAAGATGACGACCTCGATCATCGACTACATTTTCCGCGAGCTGGCCATCACCTACCTGGGCCGCTACGATCTGGCCCACGTGGCGGCCGAGGACCTACGCGGCGACGCCATGCACCAGCCGGACCACGAGCTGGAATTTGACGGCGAGGAGGTGGTCACCGAACGGGTCGTCGATCCGAAGGCCGAGAGCGTGGTCGCGCCGCGCAGCGGGCATCTGCATCCGTTGCCCGGCAATGGCAACGGACATGGGAACGGCCACGGCAACGGCGGCAACGTCGCGCTGGCACGCGCGGCCACCGCAGTCGCCAAGGACGAAAAAGTCCGCCTGGCCCGGCTCAAGGGCTACGAGGGCGATCCCTGCGCCGAGTGCGGCCAATTGACGCTCGTGCGCAGCGGCGCCTGCTGCAAGTGCGATACCTGCGGCGCCACTTCTGGTTGCAGTTGACGAACTAGGGCGTAGATCCTCAGTACGCAGTGCCGAGTACCGAGTACCCAGTACCGAGTACTCAGTACTGGGTACTTATTGCTCGGTAGCCCAGCACCCAATACATGGTCCTCAGTATTCAGCACTCGGTACTGCGTACTCGGTACTGCGTACTCGGTATCCCGGTGCACTGAGGCCAAAATCTGCCGCCTCCAAATCCTCTGTACTCAGTACTCACTACTCAGTACTCTTACCTGTATACTGTTGCTCCCATCGGCCCCTGAATTTCCAACCGACGCCGCATGCAGAACATCATCGTCTTGAAGCCGTATCGTTTCGTGCCGCCGTATACGAGCAGCTTCTGGATGTACGTCTTTCGTTCTTATCTGCCCGTCAGTTTGCGGCGGAACTGGGGTTTGCAGCAGATTGACTATCGCGGTGAGGAGCACCTGCGCGAGTCGATTGCAGCGGGGCATGGCATCATCCTGGCGCCAAACCATTGCCGGCCGTTTGATCCTGCCACGCTCGCCATGCTCGGCGCTCATGTCGATAAGCCCTTCTTGACCATGGCGAGCTGGCATCTCTTCATGGAGGGCCGCTTCAAACGCTGGCTGTATCGCCGCGTCGGGGCTTTTAGCGTCTATCGGGAGGGGGTCGATCGCGAGGCGCTCAAGACAGCCACGGCGATCATCGTGGACGGGCGTCGGCCGCTGGTGATGTTCGCCGAGGGGGTTGTCTCGAGAACCAACGATCGCGTCAATCCTCTGCAGGAGGGGCTCGCCTTTATCGCCCGCTCTGCGGCCAAGGTCCGCGCCAGGGCCACGCCGCCGAGCAAGGTCGTCATTCATCCGGTTTTCCTGCGCTACTTCTTCACAGGCGACCTGGCCGGGACACTCAGCCCGGTGCTCGAGGAGATCGAACAGCGCCTGAGCTGGCGGCCGCAACGGCCATTGCCCCTGTTTCAGCGCATCGTCAAGATCGGCCAAGGCTTGCTGGCGCTCAAGGAAATCGAATATCTCGGCGAGGCGCGGAGCGGGCCGCTTGCGGAACGTCAGGCCGATCTGATCGAGAAACTGCTCGTGCCGCTCGAGAAGGAGTGGCTCAACGGCTACCGCGATCCTTCGGTGATCGAGCGCGCCAAGCGCCTGCGCAGCGCCATCGTGCCGGACATGGTTCGCGGCAATGTGAGCGATGAGGAAATGACGCGCCGCTGGCGGCAACTGGGCGACTCCTACCTCGCGCAGCAGCTTTACTGCTACCCGCCCGATTATCTGAGCGAAGGCTGTCCCCCCGAACGGCTACTGGAGACCGTCGAAAGGTTCGAGGAAGACCTCACGGACGTGGCCCGCGTTCATCGGCCGTTGCAGGTGGTCATTCATGTGGCGCCCGCCATTGAGGTGAGCCCGACGCGCGAACGGGGCGGCGCGGAGGACCCGGTCATGCGCAAAGTGCGGGAAAGTCTGGACGAGTTGCTGCGGAAATCGGCAGGCGAACGTTAGCCGGCTGGAAGATGGCTTTTCCTCGCTTGCGCTTCGGGTTAGTGTAAGAAAGCTTGGCAGGACAAATCTTCCTATCTTGATCCTACATGCATCGGCAAAGCGTAGTTGGTCTCCTGAGCGTTGCCCTGACTCTCCTCTGCGCGACATCACTTTCAGCAGAGGAAAAGGCTCAGGAGCCGGTCAGCGTAGGGGCGCAGCCACAGCACGGGCCCTTCTGGGGCATCCGCGTCCTGGTGGCGCTGGCCGGTCTTGCTGCCTGGTATGGGACTCAGTATTTGATCCGCGAAAGACGGCCGATGGCGGCGGCCGAGGCCGACCCGGCAGGACGGCTGCTTGCCGAGCATGACGCCATTCTGAAACTGACGGCGCCCATTAATCGCTTTTTGAATTTGCACCTGCGCTGGGCGCATGGCTTGTTGATCGTCAGCTCGGCCGTGATGGATATCCTGGTAGGATTTGTGATTATCTGGAGTATTGTCGGTCCCAGTTTCCGGCCTTTCCTTGGGCTGATCATGCTGTTTGGTCTACGGCAAATCTGCCAGGCGCTCACCGCGCTGCCGCCGCCGCCCGGCATGATCTGGTGGTACCCCGGTTTCCCGTCCCTGTTCGTGACCTATGGAGTTAACAACGATCTGTTTTTTTCCGGGCATACCGCGATGGCGGTCTATGGAGTCGTGGAACTTGCCATGCTGGGTCCCGCCTGGCTGCTGGTTGTCGGGGTCGCGGTGGCGATCTTTGAAGTCGTCACGGTGTTGCTCGTGCGCGCCCACTACACCATGGATGTATTTGCCGGCCTTGTCACGGCGCTGCTGGTCGCCGCCATCGCCTGGCAAATAGGGCCAGGCTGCGACGCGGCGCTCATGCATCTATTCGGCAGCAAATAGATGTCCGCGGCTTTGTAGGGCAGGTTTGTAACCTGCCTGGAGGGCAGAGGGCAGGTTGGAAACCTGCCCTACGAAACAACGGCCTTCCCAATTAGAAAATGATCTGAAAGCGAGCTTCCAGCGAGTCCTGATGGCGCAGGAGGCCGTTTGCTCCTGGACCGAGGCGGACCGGGCTGTCGAAATGAGCATGCTCATAATTGAACTGCGTGCGCACCCACTTGTTGAGGTACCAGTTAAAGCCGACGGTCATCTCCGTGGCGCCGTTCGTGAAGAGAGTAGGGTCGGCCAGCTGCGCCAGACCCGGAGTAAAAACATTATCGCCCAGGTGTAGCCTCGAGACGCGGCCAACCGCTTCCCACGCCCCCGTGCAAGCCAAGGGTTGAAACGGATTGAATGGGTGCAAAGGCGTGATCGCTTCGCTGTACGTGGTGCGCTCTTCACCGGTCAACAAGTAAGTGGCCAGGACATACCAGCCACGGAACGGCACATCGGTTTCAAATCGGAAGGCGGCCCCGGTGAAGCTGGGGCGAAGGTCCTGGACCTGCTCATAGTACTGGGCGGCGAAGCCGAAGGGACCGTAGAAATACGAGACTTCCGGTGTCCAGCGATTGCGCAGTCCGTCGGCGCGAACGTTGGTGTTGAACTGGAAGAAGCGCACGCCCGCAGGCGTAAACAGCGTGCTGGGGCTGACCGGCTCCTGCTCTTTGCCCGTGCTGCCGGAGACGCCGATTTGCAGCAGGCGAAAGATCGGCCAGAACATAGCGCTGTTCAAGGGCCGCACGGCAATGCGGCCGTTGAGATCCTTTTGGTCGTTCGTGTCGGTGTTGCCGTTGATCTCGCCATTCGACACCGACACAGCCCAATCCAGCCGGTCGGAGAAGAGTCTTTGTCCATGCAGCATGACGCCTTCATCGCGCGCCGGCACGAGCTGGTCAATGAGCGAGCGCTCGATCGTGGGAACATAACGATCCTGGATCAGTTGCTCGTAGCTCACCGGCTGCTTGAACTTGCCGGCCTCGACCTGAAATTCGTCCAGGTAGTGCACGTTCAGATAGGCGTCCTGAATGACTGCCTGGCCCTGGCCGAAATCGGGCAGGAAACGGAACTCATAGTACTTGAACATGTCGGCTTCGATGCCGAGGCGGGCCCGGCGGAGAAAGAAGCGATCGATGTCGGTGAAATCCAGCGGATCGACATAAGCACGGTAATCGGCCTGAATCTGGCCGGTGATGCGCAAATGAAAGTTATTGTCTGACGAGCGCAGAAAGAAGCCTTCATCCCAGCCGGCGACCAACCCTTTGCCGCCCTGGGATTGGAATTCCATCGATTGGCCGGTTTCCAGCCGCTCCGTGCCGGATGATTCCGTGGGGCCTTGATCCAACTGCGTTGGCGGCGGGGTTTGGTTTTCCGCTTGTGCTTGCTGTGCCGTAACCACGACGATTTTGCCGGGCTGGGTTTGCGGCGGTGCGGCCGCCGTTGCTGAAGATGCGCCTGGAGCACGCTCCAGTTGCTGACGCCTGACGATTGCTTCCAGTTCGCGAACCCGTTTTTCGAGATCGGCATAGGTTTGTTGCGGCGTTGGCAAGTCGGGTTGGGCATACGAGCTAGATGAGATAAGGGTGCAGAATAAGATGGGAAGCCAGATCGCAGGCCGGAGACGTGCAAAAGCGGCGCGGCACATGTGTCGGCCCATTTATTAGCATGTCATCGGGCGCGCGAATAGATGAGGGCCGCTGCCAAGAGGGCGCGGCCCGTGAACAAGCCTGTACGGCGGCACATCCAGTATCGTCGCTACAATCGCCAAAGTTTAATGCAAATGCCGTAAATCAGGGTCGAAAACACGGTAATTCTTTAAAGACGTTTGCACGTCCAGGAGACGGTCTGTTTAGTAATCGCTCGTCGCCAGCGACTCATTGGCCGCACGGGTCACCAGCCGCGCATAAGCCCGAATGTCGATCCTTTCCTGAAGGAAATGCACGGAGCCGTCGCCGAATAGATGATTGACGCCGCCTGCATGGAAGGCATAAGGGGCGCCGTTGCCGTTGACGCCGTAATAGGGATCGGGATACGTCAGGACCTGTTCGCCGTTGGCGCAGTTGAGGGCGCACGGACCGGGAGCATTCGTGCCGTCCAGGCTGAGGCCGTTGAGCGAGAGATCGGTGGCGGCGCGCGACCAGCCGCCGCCGTCGGTGCGCACGGCGGGCAGGTCGGGGATCAGCACGCCGCGCCGGTACAGGTAAGGCCGGCCTGCCGACTCGGTGACGGCGATGGTGTTCGACAGGCCGTCGAGCACATCGGCGATGCGCGTGTTCTCGTTCTTGGGCAGCATGCCCTTGCCGATGGTATCCACCAGGCCGGCGCTGAGCAGACGCGGATCGACAAAGTTGAAGACGGCATAATCCGTGACGGCGACGATGCCGACCCAGGGAGAAATCTCCGGCTGGCCGTCCAGGCGCTCCACGGCAGGCACGGACGGGCACTGGAAAATGGGCACGCGCAGAGAAGTGACCGGCAGATTGGGGCTATCGAACCAGTTCAGGGCAAAATTGTAACCGTTGGACAGGTTGTCCTGTTCGATGTACGGCAGCAGGAAGAGCATCCAGCCCTGCCGGGGCAGCAGGCCGATGTTCGAGGTCGGCGGCCGCACCGTCGCCGGGAAGTGGCCCTTGGTGTCATGAAAATTATGCAGGGCCAGGCCAAGCTGTTTCAGGTTGTTCTCGCACTTCGCCCGGTTGGCTGCTTCGCGCACCTTTTGCACGGCGGGCAGCAACAAACCGACCAGCACGGCAATGATGGCAATCACCACCAGAAGTTCGATGAGAGTGAACCCCGCCCGGGGACGGATCAATGATCGTGGCATGTGCTTCATCCTTTCGTCAATTAACAGATCAATCAGGTGGTCATTTAGACTTCACGGTCAGCGTTTGATCTGAAATGGCTCCAGCCGGTTCGTGCCCTCCACAATGCGGACCTTGAAGGGCGTGCTGGCGGGTTTGCTGTACAGCGCCGGCAACTGGTTTGGCCCGGGCGCGACCTCATCGTTCGTCGGTGGCCGGTGCCATTCCACGGTGACGGCATATTCGCCGGCCGGAGCCCCGTCGGCGGCCTCATAGGTGGTTGGTGCGAACGTGCCGTCGTTCTCCGCCGTAGCCGTCGGCCGCGTCACTTGTGGTCCCGCGTCGTTGACGGGATGAAAAACCAGGAACGCATGTGCCAGCGGTCTGCCCTCGTAAAGGACCTTGCCGTCAACCCGGAACACCGGCTTGCGGCCGTTGGCCTTGCCGCATGCGCTGCAAAGCAGGACAGGAATTAACAGAGCGCTGAAGGCAATCTTCCGGTGCCTGGTGGATTGAATCATCATGGTCGTCGCTACCTTTCAACGAGTTCCGTTTCGATTGGTAAATGCGGTCGAACTATGAACACGCGCGTTGCCAGCGGTCGCCTGAAGGCGCGCACGGGCAGCGTCGCTGGTACTAACGTTGGGAACAGATCTTTCGGTGAAACTAACAACAGCGCGGGCGACACAGGCAGATATCGTTGCGTGGACGAGAACGACTTGTCGCTCGGTTTGCTTGCATAGGCGTTAAGTCCGCAAAGGCAAAAATGGGCTCATCCCTTATGGCAATGTCCGTGCCAAGATTTCGATGACTAAATGACCGGCCGAATTCGCGTGTGTGTGTCGCAGGGCAATGCAACCCATTAATCATTATCCCAACCAGGTTTACGCGGACCTCGCTGCGCGTGGCCATATCTCCTTGGCGGCGACCGAAAGCTGACCTAAATCTTCAAATCCTGGTGTCGGCCGTTATATGTGATAGAATTTCCGTCATAAATATGAGTCTTGCCGTGATATACCACAGGTAGCAGCCTAATGGAACGATTTATCCCCCTTTTGCTCGACATCTGGCGTGAGGTCTGCCGGCATATTGAGATCGGTGAATCGGTCGCACGACTGGCGCCGATCCTGGTTCACCGGCTTCCCGTGGAGCTGATTCTCGTTCGCCGGCTGGAATGGCAGCGCGGCTCGATTGAGACCGTGGCCACGGGAGTCTGCCGAGGCACGCAGCCCGCGCTGCGCCCGAAGAATGAATGCTCGTCGGCTGTGCTTGAAGCGATCCGCGCCTGGGCGGAGCAAAATCAAGTCATTGCTCTCCCTGCGGAGCTGGCGCGGGACAGGCTTCCCGGAATTCTACCGGAAGGGGTAGAGGGAGAGGTGCTGGCGGGGCCGCTCAATACCGAGAATGAGCCAGTCGGCGTCCTCATTCTCGTGACCCAGGCGCCGCGGAGTTTTCGCCCTGAACACCAGAAGTTGTTGCAGGCCCTGCTTGAGCCCTTCGCGGTCGCGCTCGAGAACGATCATCGCGTCCGCGAGCTCACTTCGCTGCGTGAGGCGGTAGAGGCGGACAACCGGTCCCTACTGTCCCGGTTGGGGCGGCACGATATCGTGGATTCCATTGTCGGCGCCGAAACCGGGCTCAAGCCGGTCATGGCTCAGATTGAGCTCGTGGCCCGCTCGGACGCGCCGGTGCTGGTGCTAGGCGAAACCGGGTCGGGCAAAGAGGTTGTCGCGCGCGCCATCCATTCGCGCTCGCGGCGCGTTTCGGGTCCGTTCCTGCGCGTCAACTGCGGCGCCATCCCCCCCGAACTCGTCGATTCCGAGCTGTTCGGCCACGAAAAGGGAAGCTTCACCGGCGCGGTCAACATCCGCAAGGGCTGGTTCGAGCGGGCGGACGGCGGCACCCTTTTCCTGGACGAGTGCGGTGAGTTGCCGCTGGCGGCGCAAGTCCGCCTGTTACGCATCCTTCAAGACGGGACCTTCGAGCGCGTTGGCGGCGAAAGACAACTAACCGCGGATGTTCGCATCGTGGCGGCGACGCACCGGGACCTGCAGGCTCTGGTCGCAACCGGCCGATTCCGCGAGGATTTGTGGTATCGGATCGCAGTTTTTCCCATTCGCCTGCCGCCGCTGCGAGAACGCAAGGACGACATTCCCGCACTTGCCGCTCATTTCACCCTGCGCGCTGCCCGGCGCCTGGGCACCGTGCCGCTGGTGCCGTCGGCCGAGGATCTGAACCTGCTGATCGCCTATCCATGGCCCGGCAATGTGCGCGAGCTCGCCGCCGTCATCGAGCGCGCCGCTATCCTGGGGGACGGCAAACGCCTGGAGATGGCCCAGGCACTGGGCGGCGCCCCGCAACGCCTGACGAGCCGAGAGAAAGAGGAACATGGCGGCGATGTATCGCGCGAGAAATCTGCCGAACCGGCAACGCTCGACGCCGCGATGATAAAGCATATTGAGGCGGCGCTGGCACGAACGCATGGCCGGGTCGAGGGGCCCTTTGGAGCGGCCGCCCACTTGAAGATCAATCCGCACACCTTGCGGGCCCGCATGCGCAAGCTCAGGATCGACTGGCGGAGTTTTCGCACGCGCGGCTTCGATGCATAGCCGCGAGGGTGTTGTTTGAACGGTGTGCTTTGACTGCGGTTGCAAGTACTGAGTACGCAGTACTGAGTACCGGGTACGCAGTATTGACCATTGCGTTCCCGACGGGTACTGAGTACCGGGCACCGAGTACGGGGTACGTACTCAGTACTGGGTACTCAGTACTGGGTACTCAGTACTGGGTACTCAGTACTCCATGCTGCGTGTGGCACGTCACTCCGAAATGATTCATCGACCGCCAGCCGCTCGAGGCTTGCTTCCTTTTGCTACGCCCTCCACCTCGCGAAACGCACGCAGCAAATTACCGCCGAGCACCTTGATAATGTCCTCCTTGGAGTGGCCGCGATTCAATAATTCCTGGGTGATGTAGGGATAGCAGGAAACGTCCTCCAGCTGCCGCGGCACCGTGGAGATGCCGTCGAAGTCCGAGCCGAGGCCGACATGGTCCACGCCTGCCACCTGAATGATGTGCTCGATATGATCGACCACGTCGTGCACGTTGCCGCGCGGGATGGGATGCTCCTTTGTCCATTGACGCAGGGCGGTGCGGAAGTCTTGCTCCCTGGGAAATTTGGCCTGCAGATCGCGGGCCACCTGAAACATCTCGCGCGTCGCCCGGGCTGCCTCCGGAACGATGAAGCCCGAGTAGAAGTTGACCATGATGACCCCGCCGTTCTTCTTGACCAGTTCCAGCACGTCGTCCGGCACATTGCGCGGATGCTGCGCGAGGGCATAGGCCGAGGAATGCGAAGCGATCACCGGAGCCCGCGTCACCCGCAACGCGTGTTTCATGGTCTCCGCCGACACGTGCGAAATATCGACCAGCATCCCCAGGCGGTTCATTTCCAAGACAACCTGCTCGCCGAACGGACTCAGGCCATGGTTCTTCGGCTTATCGGTCGCGGAGTCCGCCCAGGCGACGTTTTCCGAATGCGTGAGCGTCATGTAGCGAACCCCGAGCGCGTACAGCATGCGCAGGACGCCCAGGGAATTATCGATGGAATGGCCGCCCTCGACGCCGATCAGGGAGGCGATCTTCCCTTCCTTGTGGATGCGGACAATGTCAGCGGCGCTGTAGGCCATTTCAAACGCGTCGGGATAGGTCCGCACCAGGCGATGAATCACGTCGATCTGCTCCAGCGTTTTGCGTACGGCGCTGCCGTCCTTCATGGTGCTGCTGGGCACGAACGCCGACCAGAACTGGGCGCCCAATCCCCCTTTGCGGAGCCGTGGGATATCCGTATGCAGATCCTTCTGCGGCCTGTTGATGTCGATGTGCGTAAAGGAGAGGTCCTCCTTCTCCCGGAATTGCCAGGGCAGGTCATTATGGCCGTCGATCACAATGGCCTCCCGGTGGATGCGCAAGGCTTCGTCCGTCAGTTGCACCGGCTCCCGGCCCCTGGTCGGAGCCTTGTCATCGGCAATCACTCCGAAGGCCGTGAACAACGAAATGATTACCAGACTCAAAAACGCCAAGAAGATGCGCATAACTTCTCCAATCGAACCAATTGCTTCAGGAGCACACCAGCCCGAAGCGCCAGCGAGGGCCTCGCTCGCGCTTCGGGCTGGTGTAGAGCCCACACGGCCATAGAGGCTTAAGACTTTCTATAAATTACCATGCTCTTCATGCAAACCGCGCCAGATATCCATCGTGGAGCTTCCATGCGAATGCGACTCGTTCCGGCAGCTTGTGTTCTCCTGACGATATTTCTGTTCCTCAGCGTGAGCGCTTCTAAACGCGGGTCACTTGCTCTCAGAGCCGAGGATCATAGCCCGCCCGGCGTTGATTACGTGCCGCCGAAAGGTTACGTTTGTTATCGCGCAGGCAGTCCCATCCAGGTCGACGGCCGGCTCGACAAGGCCGTATGGCGGGATGTGCCGTGGACCGATGCCTTCGTCGATATCGAAGGCGAGCGAAGGCCGAAGCCCCGTTTCCGCACGCGCGTGAAGATGCTCTGGGACGATCACTACTTTTACGTTGCCGCTGAACTAGAGGAGCCGCATGTCTGGGCTACGCTCACGCAGCATGACGCGGTCATTTTCAACGACAATGATTTTGAAGTTTTCATCGATCCCAACGGCGACAATCATGAGTACTACGAGTTCGAGATGAACGCCCTGAACACCGGCTGGGATTTGCTCCTCATGCGCCCCTATCGAGACGGCGGGCCCGCGGTGAATAGTTGGGAAATCCCTGGTCTCAAGTCAGCAGTCCATGTAGACGGCACCCTCAACAATCCACGCGACACGGATAAGGGCTGGTCAGTGGAAATCGCTTTCCCCTGGAAGGTGCTGGGGGAGCTTGCTTACCAGCCCGTTCCGCCGCACGACGGCGATCAATGGCGCGTCAATTTCTCACGCGTCGAGTGGCGGCATGAAATCGTGGACGGGAAGTATCGCAAAGTCCCTGGCACGAAGGAGGACAACTGGGTCTGGTCGCCTCAGGGCGTGGTCGACATGCACCGGCCCGAGACCTGGGGCTATGTGCAGTTCTCCACGGCGAAGATCGGCAAGGCGACATTCAAACCGGACGCTGCGGGTCCCGTGCGTCATTTCTTGCACCGCATCTATTATGCGCAGCGGAAGTATCGCGCAGACCATGGCGCTTTTGCCAAGAGTCTGGAAGAACTGGGTCTGTCAGCGAGCGGCAAAGAAGGCCTGAGCGGCGACGTGAAGCTGCAAACGACGGAAAGCGCCTTTGAAGCAATTGCCGAGATCAGGCCGGCCGCTCAGCCGCCGCAGCGCTGGCATATCCGCCAGGACTCAAAGATCTGGCTGCAATGAGTGTCGCCTTTCGCTCCGCGAAAGACGACTATCTGGACTGCTGCGCTGCCAAAGCAAGGCAGTAGCCGAGCCGCGACCGTCAGGGAGCGGTGGGCAGCGGCGCTCCCTGACGGTCGCGGCTCGGCTGTCGTATTGGCAGCGCAGTCCTCAAAATAAGCTGCCAATCGGACTGCTTCGACCCGGTTGTATTGACTCTCGCACCGTGCGTGCGACAATCGGATCAAGCGTCCCTTTCCGATCACGAGGGAGTCATGGCTCTATCTGTTTGCTCGTCAATGCGAAGACGGCTCAGCGGCGGGTGCATCCTGGAACTGCTGGCGGCGCTCCATGTCCTTGGGGTAAGCCTGGCTGGCTCCGCGCAGATTTATCAGATCCCAGGGTCCATGCCCGAACAACAGCGCCGCCAGCCGACTCAGGACCGGGCCTGCCTGAAGGCTCACGCCGGCGCGGTTACATCGCTGGCGGTTTCGCCGGATGAGAAGACGCTTGCTACGGCCGCACAGGGGGCCATCAAGCTCTGGGATCTTGACAGCCTCCGGGAGAAACAGACTCTGCCTGCCGTCAAAGCCTCCGTTCTCGCAGTGGCCTACGCTCCCGACGGGACTTTGGCATCCGCCGCTGCCGATGGCACGGTCACGCTTTGGAACTTGGCGAGCGGTGAAGCCCAAACAATACTGAAAGGCCACACCGGACGGGTATTCTCTCTGTCCTTCGCGCCGCACGGCAAATATCTGGCCTCAGCCGGCGAGGACCGGACCATCAAGATCTGGGACCTGACGACGCGCCACGAAGCCCATACTTTACGCGGCCATAAAGAGCCGGTGACCTGCGTGGCCTATGCGCCCGATGGCAAACAACTGGCCTCGGGCGGGTTCGATGGCGCCGTCAAACTCTGGGACCCGATTACCGGCCGGGAAAAGACGACTCTCCCGGATGCCAAACCCAGGGCGCCCGGCGCGGCTTTCGACGACTCCGGCTTCAAGCCGCATCGCAGCCGCATTTACTCGCTGGCTTTTTCTCCTGATGGCCGGACCCTGGCCGTCGGCACTGAGACCATGCTCGAGCCGCGCTCCTTTAGCGAGGTGCGCCTTTACGATCTGGCCAAGGCTCAGGTGCGGACCACTCTCGCCAGGCATACCAACACGGTCAGCGGCCTCGCTTTTACCAGAGACAGCAAGCGCCTTGCCACGGTCGGCGGCGACGGCTTGCTCTGCCTTTGGGATTCGTCCTCGGGAGAGGAGCTAGCCTCCCTCCAGGCCCATGCGGGCTGGGTCACTTCCGTCGTGTTTGTGCAAAATGGAAAAACGATCGTCACCGGCGGTTGGGATCGCACGGTCAAGCTCTGGGATAGGCCGCCATGGCGGCCGGCCGTTGCCCTCCAGGGACAGATCGGGCCGGTGGCCGCCGTCGTTTTCTCGCCGAACGGCAAGATCCTGGCTGCGGCCGGCGATGACAAAGCCATCGTGCTCTGGGACACCACCAGCGGCAAGACGCTGCAGACCTTGAAAGGCCATTCCGACAAGGTCTGGTCGGTGGCCTTTTCGCCGGACGGCAAGACTTTGGCATCGGCGGCAGGAGAATGGGCCACCACCAAGCCGGGCGAGATCAAGCTCTGGGATGTGGCCACGGGCAAGGAGCAAGCGAATCTGCCCGGACATGCCGCCGCCGTTTTCTGTGTCGTCTTTTCTCCGGATGGCAAGACCCTGGCTTCGGCGAGCTGGGACAAGACTATCCGGCTTTGGGAGGTGGCCACAGGAAAAGAGACGCTCAGCCTGCCAGGACACACTGAGGCCGTTCGCTCCGTCACCTACAGCCACGACGGCAAGCTGCTGGCATCCGCGAGCTTCGACGGCACGGCACGCATCTGGGACGTGGTTGCAGGCAGAGAGCAAACGGCAATCCAGGCTCACGCCGATGGGGTGCAGGACGCTGTCTTTTCGCCGGATGGCAAATTGCTGGCGACCTGCGACCATCCAGCAGCTCAGGATTTTCAGAACCTTGGCGAGATCAAGATCTGGGACGTGGCCAGCGGCGAGCTGCGCTTTTTGCTGAAGCCGGAGCGCGGCCGGGTGCTGGGCCTGGCATTTTCCCCCGACAGCAAAACGCTGGCCTCCGGCAGCGGCATGCAAGCACAGTACGGCGACATCACGCTCTGGGACCCCGCCACGGGCAAGGAGAAAGCGACCCTCTACGGCGTGAAGCAGTGGATCGAGTCCGTCGCCTTCAGTCGCGACGGCAACTTCATAGCCAGCGGCGGCGGCTTCCAGGGAAGCCCCGGCGAAGTCAAACTGTGGCTCAGTGATCCGGCCGCCAGCGCAGTACACTAATGCCATGGTCTATCTATCCCGCATCTACACCAAGACCGGCGACCAGGGAGACACCGCACTGGGTGACGGCAGTCGCGTGCCGAAGAATCACCCGCGCGTGGCCGCCTATGGAAGCGTCGATGAATTGAATGCGGTCCTCGGGCTCCTGCTGGCGCACCATCCGGAGCCCCTGGAGGCGGACTTGCTGCGCAGCATTCAAAATGATCTCTTCGACGTCGGCGGCGATCTGTGTCTGCCGCAAGCGGCCGGCGAGACTCCGGGGCAGCATCTGCGCGTCCGGCCCGAGCAAGCCGAGCGCCTGGAAAAGGCGATCGATCGGCTGAACGCCCGCCTGGCGCCGTTGACAAGCTTTATAGTGCCGGGAGGCCGCCTGCCTGCTGCCTGGTGCCACCTGGCCAGGACAGTGTGCCGGCGCGCCGAGCGCGATGTGGTCACGCTGGCCCAAACCGAGGCGATCAATCCCCAGGTGGTCATTTATCTCAATCGCCTATCGGATTTGTTGTTTGTGCTGGCCAGGGTGCATAACCAGGATGGCAGGGAAGATGTGCTCTGGGTCCCGGGAAAAACCGCCGGGGAAGGGCCATGACCCTCGTTCCCAGGCTCTGCCGGCTCTGCCTGGGAACGCGCTGCCGATGAGGCTCCGCCTCACGGCGTGGCTGGCGAGGCAGAGCCTCGCGAGCAGTGCGCTCCCAGGCAGAGCCTGGGAGCGAGGACACTTCAGTCTTTGGTCATTTCCAGATAGCGCACCATCGCACAGACTGCATGCTGGCTATAATCGAGCCGCAGATTGCCGTCCTGGTGCGAAGCATAAAAGCCGCCGAGCAAGGCAGGGCGGTACCAGTCGGCGTAATGCTGCGTATTGCCCTCCGTGTACTGCAACGTGGCCAGGAACTGCAGCGCGCGTTCGAGAGTATCCCGATAGGACTGGTAGCGGGCCACGTCTCCGCTCTTTCGCATCAGGCGGCAAGCTTCCGCGAGCCCTTCGGCAAAATACGCCGTGTTGACCTGCGGCGCCACCGACAGGGCCCTGCCATCCGACCATTGCATGAAGCCGCCGATCCAGAGCGGATGGCGGGGATCGAGTTGCTGGTACTGTTTGTCACAGATCCAGTCGTTCATTTCCGTGACGAAATCGGCAAACGGCTTTTCGCTGGTGAGCAGGTAGGCTTCCGCATAAGCAGCAGTTTGCCAGGGGATCAGCGCCAACGTCTGATGGGCGCGCCACCATTTTTGGTAGAAAGGCAGCGCGCGGCGCACGACGTCCGTCTTCCAGGCCGCAGGCCGGCAACGCTGACTGCGCATCAAGCCGTACAGCGCCTCGCCCGGGTAATAGTTAATCGCTTCCGGGTCAACCTCCGTCTGCCCGGCTGCATCCGTGCAGCAAAGTGAGCCGTCTTCCGCTTGCTGCTTGCGGATGAACGCGCACAGTTGCTCCGACTGCTCCAGGACGTCGTCCCCGGGCGCAGGCAGTTCATTGATGGCCAGCACGAGCAGACCGGCGGACGCCAACCGATTGACGACGATGGAAGGTAAGGAGGTATGCCGCACCTGTGGCTCCGTCGCGTCCGGCGCCGTATCGATAAGCAGCGTGAGAACGGCCTGGCGGGCGATGGCGGTCAGGCGTTGGTCGCCCAGGAAAGCGGCGGCGCGGGCCAGGGCAAAGGCGGCGGCCGCCTGGCGGAGATAGTGATCGCCTTCCAGAGGAGTCTTCAAGGCAGGGACATAGCCTGCCAGGAAACGGCCGTCCGCGCGATTGGCGCGGCGCAACCAATCCGCGCCGCTCTGCGCGCATAGATACATCTGTCGCTGCAAGGGGCTCAGCCTGGCAAGATCACGAGGGGCGCGTTCGACGGGAGCGGGTAGGGGGAGCGGTACGCTCAAGATGGCCGGCTTGCTTGCCGACGCGGCCGGGGCCTCCTGACCCCAGGTCAGCGACAGGGCCGCAAAAGCGCCGCTGATAAAGAGCACGCCGCAAAGCAAGAGGATCTTCCGTGTCCGCATGGGCTGGGCCTCCTTGCCCTCGATATTTGAGCACTAGCCTTCACGACGACGACGCGGCCGGCGCAGCCGACTCGGTGGCCGCTGTCGTTGCGGGCGCCTCCATGCCCGGCAACAAAATCGATCGGACCTGCACCTGCGTGTAGGGCTGGCGGTGGCCGCGCAGCCGGCGATAGTTCTTGCGGCGGCGGAAATGCTGCACGTACAGCTTGGTGGACGGATGGCGCACGACTTCCGCCAGCACGCGCATGCCGGCTACCGTGGGCTGGCCGATTTGCAAACCATCCGCGCCCTGGTAGAGCAAGACGCGCGCGAATTCTATCCGGCTGCCCGGCTCCTGGTCGCGGAAGTCCACGAGGACCGTATCCCCTTCGCTCACCCGATATTGCCGCGAACCATCTTCAAAGACTGCGTACATCGCTGACTCCACGCTATTCCTGGCATCGTTGTGAAATAGGGAATTTAGCAGGTTGGGCCGGGATTGACCAGGGGATTTATGGACGCCGCGATTGCTGTACGTCGGAACAGAGCGGCGCCGCTCCTCGGGAAATCTCCCAGACAATCTCTACACTCCGTCCGCGCCCTGAAGTATAATTTTCTGCCGGGCTTGAGGGTTGTCGGCGGGTGGGTCTTTTCATAGCAGGCCATGTTCCGCTCCGATTCCCCGATAGTCCAACGCGCTTTTGGCGGTTTTTCCCTTGTTCCTACGAAAGGAGGACGAATGCCCTTGCGAATGCGTGTCCATGACAAAGAACCGATAGGCATGGCGCTCCGCCGCTTCAAGAAGTTGATTGAACGCAGCGGAATGCAAAAGGAGCTTCGCGCTCGCCAACATTATGAAAAGCCATGTGAAGAACGCCGTCGCTCCGAGTTACGCAAGCAAAAGCAAGCCCGCCGAGCCCAGGGCCAGATTTAGAGTGGGCTTGGGCAAATCCGCATGAGGAAAAAAGGGGCAGAAACGCGGCTCCTTTTTTCCTTTTTTCTTCACCCTTTTCCTGTCAAAATCCGCTTGACTCTCCCCTTGCGGGAGGCCGTAAGCTGTTCCTGATCGTGAGCAGCTGCCATCCTGCCCAAAAAAAAGGTGTCGGGAACTTTCCCAACCAATAAAGGCTGGAAATTTTGAGCGCCAGAAAGTTCCAGACACCTTTTTTTTGGGCGCCCGGCCCGGAGAGCAATCGTGTTCAGCATCGGCGAATTTTCCAAGATCACCGGGTTAACGGTCAAGACACTGCGCTTCTATCACGAGCAGGGCTTGTTGACTCCGTCCTGCATCGACGACCAGTCCGGCTACCGTTACTACGACCGGACAAAGATTGAAAAGGCGCGCATCATCACCTATCTGCGCAGTCTCGATTTTTCCCTCAGCGAGATCGCCACGATCCTGAAAAACGACGCCGATGACGCCAAGCTCCTGGAGGTGATGGAACGGCAGCGGGCCCAGGTTGAGGAGAAGATTCGCCGGTTTCACAAGGTCGCTAAGTCCTTGGATCAATTCATTGCTGAAGAAAGGGAGGTTCGAAAAATCATGGCACAGCTAGCGCTGGACGTTCAAGAAAAAGTTGTGGAGCCGATGCTGATCGCCGGCGTGCGCATGAGGGGGCGCTACGCGGACTGCGGCAAGGGCTTCGCGCAAATCGGCAGACGCTTCGGTCGCCACATTTGCGGCAAATGCTTCCTGCTTCATTACGACACGGAGTATAAGGAGGACGACGCCGATTTCGAGGCCTGCATGCCCATCCGCAAGGGGGGTGCGGCCGACGGCATTGCAGTGCGGGAGTTGCCCGGCGGGCCCTGCGTTTCCTTGCTGCACAAGGGCCCCTACGATCAACTCGGGCGCTCATACGCCAGGATCCTGACCTACATCCAGGACAAAGAGTACCGCGTGATTGTGCCGAGCCGTGAAGTGTATGTGAAGGGCCCGGGGATGATTTTCAAAGGCAACCCCCGCAACTACCTGACCGAAATCCAGTTTTTGGTTGAGAAAACTAACCCAAGCATTAACGAGCGTCGCTGACGCTTTCGAAGTTGCGCTTCTCTCCACGAGAACACCGGACCCCTGCCGGCTCGTCCGGCAGGTGAAGAAGTTGAGAGGCTGACCAGCGGCCGAACTCCTTCACCTGCCGGACGAGCCGGCAGAGGTCGGCGAAATAGGACATCGCCTACTTAGCCTGCGAACTGCTTCACCCGCCGGGCAAGCCGGCGGGGGTCCGGAGCCACTGAAGTTTATTGGGATCTATCATGAAACGGCGCGACTTCAAAACTGGCGCGTCTGCAACATCCTGCGCGATCATTAGCTGCGGGCTTCCTGGGTAGCGCGGGTCGCCAGCGCCCGTTCGATGACTGCCTTGCAGACGTGATAGTTGGGGATCTCGGAGACCTTGGACTGGAACCAGCTGCCCCACTTGCCTTTTTTCGAGATCACAACCTGATTCTCGTCGAACTTGACCTCCTGAACGTCTCCCCAGGCCAGCTTGCCGGTGTCGGTGCTGATGCCGCGCTGGCTGAGGCGGATTTTGCCGAAATCCAGGGTGGCGCCTTTCTCGTAGGCGTCGAAGTACCTCTGCCAAAGATGGGCAAACGTTTCCCGCTGAATGATTCTGCCCAGTTCGGCGAGCCGGGGAATCGCGTCGTCAAATGTGAGCGCTTTGCGATCGGCGCCCTGAACGATGTAGCTGAGCGAGCCCTTCCAGATTACCTCCCAGTGTCCCTCCGTCTTTTTTCGCCATAACGCCTCCACCTCATCCCAGAACATGGCCTGGCCTTCCTCGCCGCGCACGCGCACCAGGCCCTCGGCAAAGAGCAGCACGCGAAGGCCTCGGTTGCGGTAGGCGCGGACGACGAGCATCACGCCCGTCAGCACCAGTCCCATGCCGAGCATGATCAGTTCGAAGCTGTGGCCGATAAAGCGGAAGACGATGAACTCAATGCCGAGCCCCGCCAGCACGAGCATGGGCGCCAGGATCAGGTTGCGCGCCAGCACCCGGCTGCCGACGGTAAACTCTGCCTTGGGTTCGCCGAGAGCAGCGAGCTTCTCAAGAATGTCTTCCGGCTCGTCGGAATACATGACCGGTCTCACTTGAGCCAGCGATCCAGCCACTCATAGGCGACCTTGCGGACCGCCGGCGGAAAATCATGCTTGCAGTCAGGATAGTTGGCGGCGAGCCGGTCGCCAGCACCGAGCAGCTTGTACACCGGCCTGGCCGCGGCGATGCAGTCCTTGACGCCGCTGACTTCGAAGTTGTCGTCATGAATCGGTGCGCTGGCGAGAAAGGCCCGCGGAGCGATCGCCGCCACCACTTCGCTGAAATCGAACGGCATCTTTTCCGACTTTAGGTCATAGACGGTTGCGATGCGCGGCATGTAGCGGGCGCTGGTCCACCCTTTCAGGTTGCCGCCATAGTATTTTGCGAAGCTCGTAAAGCCGCAGTTTGATACCGCCGCCTTGATTCGCGTGTCGAAAGCGGCGGTGAACATGGCGTTGTGGCCGCCGAGGGAATGACCAATGCAGCCGATCCGTTCCGGATCCACCTCCGGCAGGGATTGGAGCAGATCAATGGCGCGCATGTTGTTCCAGATAGCTTTCATGCTGCCGCTTTGAAACTTGCTCTTGGCAAAGTCGTACTCGTAGTCGCCGAAGCTCGGGTAATCGGGAGCCAGCGTGACGTAGCCCCGTTCGGCAAGGTGGGCGGCGTAGCGCATGTTCTCCCGGTCGCCCAGGCCGGCCGGCTCGCCCTTGCCGATGCGCGTGGTCTGGTGCAAGCATAGCACGGCCGGCATCCGTCCGGTGTGCCCCAGAGGAACAAGAAGATAGGCGGGCACGCGATCCTTCTGTTCCGCAACAAAGGTCAATTTCTTGCGGACATAGCGAGGCTTTCTTACTTCTTCCCCGATCTGCACGTCCAGCGCTACCCTGGCAGACGGATCGGGTTTTGGTCCCATGACGAGTTGCATCTTGGCCAAGATATGCTCGCGCCGTTTCGGCCAATCCTTGGCACTGGGGTCTCTCGCCGAGCACACCGAGAACGCGGAGGAAAGCAAGGTTACGAGCAGCAGCGGCAAGCACAGGCATTTCATTGGTCGGTTTTCTCTGCGATCTCTGCGCACTCGGCGAGACACGATTTTACGAAAAATATCCCTTACGCCAGAGCGACGCGAAGTCCATCGACAGAGCCACGCTTACGTGCAGCACCGCACCCATCCAGATCGAGCGGGTTTTCAGGCTCATGAAGCCAAGCACGATACCCGCGAGAATGGAAGCGAACGCCTCCTGCACCGGTTTCTGGAAATGAATCATGCAGTAAGGCACCATCATGACAAAGACCGCGTACAGCCCAAAGCGATGCCTGGTGCCATGCACAATGAAGCCGCGAAAGAAGAATTCCAGCGTGAAGAACTGAAACGCGTACATCACCTCCCAGCGCCAGAAATTAGGCCAGAGAGGTTCGCTGTGGCCTAGCGGATAAAAGGGATAGGTCATCTGAAAATGATCGTCGGCGGACACGAGGTAAACCAAAGGCAGCATGACGGCCAACATCAGCGCATACATCCAAAAGCCGGCAAAGGCGCCTTGCAGCTTGAGGCCGTAATCGCGCAGCCGCTCCCGTAGCAGAAAGTGAATCACGAGCGCGGGAATCGCGTAGTAAGTCAAAATGCAAGCCAGGCTCCAGTAGAAGAGCCGGCCAAGTGGCGTGTAGGCGAAGTGCACCATCCGCTCGCTCAAGGGGAGCAGCGTTTCCGCCGCTCCCAGGCTTCCGGCCAGGCGGACGGCGCCGGAAACCCAGACGCCCAGGGGCGCGTAGCGCTGGATGGTAAGACAAACTGCCACCGTAACCAGTACGATGATGACCTTGCGATCCGGGCGCCGCGAAGCGTGCGAGGCCAGAAATTCTCTGCACTCCTGCTCGACCCGCTGAAGCGGCCCGGCAAACTGCCATTGCCAGAATCGTTGCAGCGGGCCCCCGGCTCTCACAGGCCCAGCTGAAACAGGCAAGGCGGCCGGCTCCTTTTCCACTTCGGCAGTGCTGCTGTTCTGTCCCATGACTTTGCCTCGTACGTCGCCTAGTTCGAGTATGATAACAGTCCATCTCGCTCATTGCCAGAAAGCCAAGCGACCTGTCGGCTTTCCAGTTTAGCCGTAGTTAGTGGGTAAGGGAGAGGGCCATTCCTCTCCCTCCCCGTTGTCGCGAGAGGGTCATTTCCCTCTATTTACCGGCGTGCCCCGTTAGGGCACCGGGCGACCCCATAGCAAGAGCCCCCGAGGGGGC
>Ga0185299_10000757_pt1 | contig 77645 bp, 101 predicted proteins | sample PaiPotPPA55metaG_FD_128002 | JGI IMG/M metagenome (GOLD analysis project Ga0185299, IMG submission 128002) | Iron sulfur acid spring bacterial and archeal communities from Banff, Canada, to study Microbial Dark Matter (Phase II) - Paint Pots PPA... ...
GCCGCCTTGACGGATCCCGAGTAGAATCGCGCTACCTGCCCTCCACGCCGTGATTGTCGAGGAGGCCGCTTCACATGAGTTCAGAAGGTCGCCGGTCACCCCGCTTCGCCTTTTACGCCTCCGCCGAGATTACGGAGCTTCGAACACAAACACGATTGACCGCTCGGACGAGCGAGCTGAGTCGGCATGGCTGTTATATGGACATGGTGAACCCGTTGCCCCTTGGCACGACCGTGAATATTCAGCTTATTCACCATGAACAGACATTCGAAGCCAACGGACGCGTTATTTACTCCCAGCAGAATATGGGCATGGGAGTGGCCTTTGATGAAATTGCGGCGGACAAGGTCGCGATACTTGAGAAATGGCTCAGCGATTTGAGCGGGAGTTCGTAGCAGGAGAGAACCATGAATCGAGAACTCGCGTTGAAGGTTGTTCTGGTGTTGGTGGGATTGCTCTTTTCGGCTTTGGTTTATCCCTTGATGATGTTTGTCAGGCAAGAGCCTGCGTTGGCGATGATGCTTAGTGTTTATGTCACACTTGGCGTTTTCTTGCTGCTGGCAGCCCGTAACCCATCTGCGAATCGCAGCCTGATCGCCTTCACGGCATGGTCGAGCTTTGCCCATGCCGCACTTATGGCGGTGCAGGCATTCCGTAATTTCATCGCACGCGGAGAACTGCTGGGCGTGGCTGTCCTCGTCATCATCGGTGTAGCCCTGATGGCGCTGGCTCCGGGGAAGCAATCCGTCGAGCGAGCATCAGCAGTGCCGATCCTGACATCCTGATTCTGAAACACGCCAAACCGGAGTACGCGAAGTTGCAATAGTCGGACTGCAAAAAACCAAATTCCCCAAAATTTCTTGCACCGATACTGGCCGGGGCGAACCCCCCGGCCTTCCCTTTGGTACCCCCGGTGCCCCCACCCCTCGCACCCATGCCAGCAGTGACGCGGCGACAACCAAGGTCCGCCCGGCCCGAGGGGAGACTCGAGTCGTTTTCGATTTCCGTTTTTCGCCTTCGAGGGATGCGTCGAGAGAATTATTTTCAACGGGGATGCAGATTTTGCTTGACAAGAATGTATGCCTAACATATATATGTACGCATGAAACGCATTTCGATGTTCCTATCCGAGGTCCAGCTTGCGGCTTTGCGACGACTGGCGAAGCGGAGCGGGATTAAGGTATCGGAACTCGTACGGCGCTTTATTGATGAGGGGTTGAAGAGAGCTTGAAAATAAAACGGGCCCGCCGACTGTTTCAGCAGCCGACAAGCCCTAAGCAACGTCGCCTACAAGGAGGCAACGATGTCTGTCCTAAGTGTATGCCATGGTGCCGTCTCAGGTGCCATACCTGTTTCATCCCACTACCAGCATCCCACACGGTCAGTCTACGACATCATCACAGCTCGCATCATTGAGGAGCTGGAGCGTGGCGTGGTGCCGTGGCGTCGCCCGTGGTCCGCGAAACTCCCAGTTAATCTCATCTCACAGAAGGAGTACCGCGGGCTCAACGTGCTCACGCTGGGGTCGCAGGGATATCCCTCGCGCTTCTGGCTCACCTTCAATCAGGCGACGAAGCTGGGTGGAAGGATTCGTCGGGGAGAGCACGCATCTCCCGTCATCTACTGGAACATCGGCGAGGAGCGGGAGTACACGACACGGGAGGGGGAGACGCGCATCTCCAAGCCATTCCTCCTTCGTTACTCGAACGTATTCAACCTATCGCAGACGGAGGGGATTGATCTTCCCGAGTCTGCCCTCCAGGAGACCCGCACCAACGACCCGATCGAGGAATGTGAGCGGATTGTTGCGGGGATGCCGAATCGGCCCGTGGTCGAGCAGTCGGACAAGGCGTGGTACGCCCCTGGCCGCGATGTCGTCGGGATGCCTTCCATCGGTCTCTTTCGCTCAAGCGAGGAGTATTACTCCACGTACTTCCACGAGCTGACGCATTCCACGGGGCACAAGAGCCGCGTCGGGCGTGAGGGATTCGAGTCCATCCAGTCCTTCGGCTCCGAGTCGTACTCCCGCGAGGAGCTTGTCGCCGAGGTGGGCGCCGCTATGCTGTGCGGGGTCACGGGGATTGAGAACAGGACGATTGAGAATTCCGCCTCGTACGTCAAGACGTGGATTGATCGGCTGAAGAGTGACGCGCGGCTTATCGTCGGGGCTGCGTCTGCGGCACAACGAGCGGCTGACTACATACTCGGGCACGACGGGGGTGCCTCATGACCTTCCGTCCCTCGCAGCACCACGCCTCAGGCATTCGCACCTTCTACGTCGCGAGTGACTCGCACGCGGGTACCGAATACACCGTCCAACACATCCGCCGTCCGGGGATTAATCGATGGCACTGTTCCTGCCCGCAGTACTTCTTCCGGTGCGTCGCTCGGCGCCGTCACTGCAAGCATATCCATTTCGTGCGCGCCTCCAGCGTGCCTGCGGTGGCGCAAGCGGCCTAGCGGTAAATGCCCCGCTCGCATCCCTTCCGAGCGAGGGGATGCTGTGGGGGGCATCCGTATGGCCCACCCGGAAAAGGAATCTCCAATGACGAACAGCAAGCAGCCTCATTTTAAGCCGAACAATCGACACGTAGCAGTACTCGATGCACTTTCGGACTACAAAAGCAGCGAGGAGTTGGTCGAACGCCTCCAAGCCGAGGCAGTCTCCCTTTCTGTCAGTGAGGAGGAGCTGGTGAGCGCGTATATCGAAACGATCGAAGCGGTTTCGGACAACGACGTCGAAGGGGCTGCGATAGGTATTGCTGCAATCGGACTCACCTATCCCGACCATGATTCCGATGAATACTTCGACGCCTGCATCCGGATTATGAATCTTCGATGTCCGTTGCTGAGGTTGGAAACCGAATCCGGTTCCAGTCTAGCAGCCGGTTGGCAGGCGATGGCAGAGGAGATGATGGGCATGATCTACGACGGCGCGGAGAGAATTGCGGCAGGGACGGTCGCGGTCTAGTGCGAGCGGGCCGGGTTTGCGTCTGCACTCCTGGCCCGTCACCTCTTGGAGGGACTCGAATGAAAGCAGCCATCTACGCCCGCGTCTCGACAGCTAACAACGGTCAGGACCCAACGATGCAGACCCGCGAGCTGCGTGAGTATTGCGAGCGTCGAGGGTGGACCGTCACGGGCGAGTACGTAGACATCGGCATCTCCGGGACGAAGGAGAAGCGGCCGGAGTTGGACAGGCTGCTCGGGGAGGCGCACCGTCGGCGCTTCGACGCGGTGGTTGTGTGGAGATTCGATCGCTTCGCGCGATCCGTCTCACATCTCCTGCGCGCGCTGGAAACGTTCAAGTCCCTGGGGATTGAATTCGTCAGCCTGTCCGAGCAAGTGGACACCTCTACCCCGACCGGGAAGATGGTTTTCACTGTCCTGGGTGCAGTCGCGGAGCTTGAGCGATCCCTTATTGTCGAGCGGGTGCGAGCTGGTCTCAGGAATGCGAAAGCGAAAGGGAAGTCCCTCGGGCGCCCGCGTATCGCCGTGGACTCCGCGAGGATTGCAGCCCTGCGCTCTCGCGGACTCTCCTGGGCGAAGATCGGTGAGCAACTCGGATTGGGAGAGGGAACGGTTCGACGCACGGCCGCCGTATCCGCCAAAAACCCCCTCAAAATCGTCCCCGCAACCCCCATTGAATCAGCGGCTGATTGAGGTACTTTCCCACACGCCAGAATCAGTTGTTTGTGGCGGTGGAGTCAGAGTCGAAATGTTCTATCGTCGTCCAAAACTGGGAAAGAAATTTTCAAATCTGAGTGGCAATCAGCCAACCTACCTTAACTAGTGATGGGGGGGAGGCAACGCAGCTGAAACGCTTCCCCATCAGTGGTAGGATCGCCGCAATTTAGTTGCAGATCGCCAATGCCAACCCAAGGTAGCCAACGTCGCGTTTGTCCTCGCCTTCCTGCTCCGAAGGGGACGATTGTCGCTTGGCATAGCTTCAACAAAAGAGTGGTTTCCGTCGTGGACAACCTCGGGCTGGGCGGACTCTACATCCGCACCCCCGATCCCCCGGCAACTGGAACTTTCATTCAATTGCTGCTGGATGCGCCGACAGGGGAGGTGCGCGCGCGTGCGGCTGTCCAAAGAAGTAGTCCCAAACAAGGCATGGGCGTGAAGTTCGTAGCTATGGAACAAGAAGACCGGGCGCGATTCGCCGGATGGCTCAAAACTCTGTCCTCGTGAACACTCGGGGACGTGGAGGGCGTCAAGCTGGGCCTCCCGTCGCCCAATACGTTCCCGTGAGGTCGAACGGGTCGCGACGGGTCGTTACCTTTTCAGTGAATTTGCATTCGCGAACCATACGTGAGCGCATAGACGTGCGTCATCTCAGCGCCAAAGAGCAAAATCTGAGCTGAGTAGTAAACCCAGACCAGGAAAACCACCAACGACGCCGCTGCACCGTAGGCCGATGTAAGGGCTGAATGGCCGAGATAGAATCCAATGACTGCCTTTCCGGCCGTAAACAGGAGTGACGTAACCGCTGCTCCCATCCGGACATCGCGCCACGGTACCGGAGTGCTAGGAATGAATTTGAAAATGAGCGCGAATAGGATTGTAATCATGCAAAACGAGAAGACGAAATTTACCGATCCCAAAACGATGGCCGAGATTGGCAGCAATCCACCGACAAATCTCTCCGTGGCCGATAATAAGGCGGTTACAACCAAGGAAGTGAGTAACAAGAATCCTGTCGCTACGACGAGACCGAGCGAGAAAACCCGCTGCCTGATTGTCGCGATCCAGAAACCTTTCGCCCCGCCATCCACTTTCCAAATTGTGTTGAAAGCGTCTTGAAGTTCGTTGAAGGCCCCCGATGAACCAATTAATATCGCGACTAGGCCTACGGTTGTAGCAAAGACACCAAGTCCGGGGCGGTCGGTGCTTTGAATTATTGTTTCGATCGCAGCGGCGCCCTGCGTCCCATTAGCCCTTGAAACTGTCGAACAATCTCTCCTTGCGCGGCCTTTGCTCCGAATAGAAATCCCGCGATCGAAATTGCGACAATTAGAACTGGAGCAAGAGAAAATACCGTGTAAAACGCCAAGGCGGCACCGAACCTGGGAGCATTGTCAGCAAGCCACGCGACACCGGCTTGTTTGAGCAGAGCTGTGAAGGCCCCAAGAAATCTGACCCGTTCCTTACTGCCTGAGCCTGCGTTGCTCACCGACGGCCTCGGCTGCAATCATTCCCTTTTCAGAATTTCAGGTTCGCGCTCGCTTTCGGGAGGTTTTCCACCACGCCCGTTGGATGTTAAGGCAGGAAAAAGGACGGCGCAGTAACAGGCCGTGCTATCCTGCCTTCCCGTTTCCTCTCCTGCAAAGGAGAGTCATGCCTGCATCGCTTCAGAAATTCTCAGACGATCACAAGATTGATCCTAACCATGAACGCCCGATCCAGTGCCCCTACTGCCCCCAGCAATACTTGTTGGTTTGGGATGACGCAGAATGGAACTCCGTGAAGGACTGGATTCGAGTCGCGGAGGCTGCGGTGCGTAGAAGTCACCGGCTGCCCGGCGAGATTGAACTTCCACCGAGGCTCAAGGCTTTGGCCAAGTCATAGTCGGCCTCACCAAACTAGCTCCCAGATTTCTTCGAATCGAACGTGTTCAGAATTTCGATGCCCCGCACCTCGGCTTGAGCCAGATACTTTTCGGGAAGCTCGTCGTCGAACCGGTATCGAGCAATAGCAGCCTCAAGCTCGCGTGCGGCTACCGCAAATCCCCTCGCCTTCAATCCCGCGTTCAGGGTGGTCAGAAGGAAAGCTAGCCCGGCGGCCGACATCGCGCAAGCGATGATGGTTTCAGGTGAGACAAAATTCGATCTCGCATTCGCCGCGATCAAGGTGGTCAACAATACCACAGCCATCCCCATCGTGGTGTTAACTAAACTCCATCTCGACGCCCGTCGCTTCCATGCTTTCTGCTTGTCGAGAATTTCATCAGGAATAACGCGCCCCATAATGCCTCCGAGCGCTCACTATACGACAAACGTCCTTTTGACTCGCCCTTTGATGTATGCGCCCTCACTTTTCGCCCGAGTGTTCCTTGACGATGCTGCGAGGATCCTTGTCCTCGCGCAGTCCGATGAACTTGGAATGCCGCAGCCGATCCCCCTCGGTCCATTCGAGGAATTCGATCTGAGCGACGGCCTCAGGCCTCAGCCACACCGCCTTGTTCATCTTCTCGGCGCTGAGTTCTTCGCCGAAGCGTGGTCGGTGCGTCTCTGGGAGATTCACGAATGGGTACGCCGGCGTCACGAGGTGCTTCAACTTCGAGAACACTTGTCGCCGGGAGGCCGGCACGAATCCATTCCTCGTCCTCGCCGCGTACATCAGCTGATTCCCGTCGTAATACCCGACGATCAGAGAGTCGATGCCGTGTGGGCCGGGGAAATACCCTCCGATCACGAACTCCTGCCCACGATTCACGCGATGCTTGATCCACGCGCCGGTGCGTTTCCCGGGTTCGTAGGCGCTGTCCCGCCGCTTCCCGACGATGCCCTCAAGCCCCTGCTCGCGTACGGCGGCCAGCACCTCTCCCGCCCCAGCCTCGATGTAGTCAGCGATCCTGATCCTCCCGTCGCGGATTGTTACGAGGGACTTCAGGAGCGCCCGCCGCTCGACGAGCGGGAGACGCGTAAGATCGCGGCCCTCGCAGCACAGGAGGTCGAAGATGTAGTAGTAGATGCGATCCGAGGAAGCGAGAGACATGGGCTGGATCCCAACGACACTGAGCGGGTGTGCTGGGTCGATTTGGAGGGCCTGAGGCTGACGCTGCTTGCCTGAGTGCCGGGTACACTATCCTGATGGCCCGAGCGAGCAGTGCGAGACTCCGTTCCCTCCCCACGCGAGATCCGGGCTTCATCGAACCGATGGAGTGTCTTGCGGTTTCGAAGCTCCCGGATGCGGCAGGGTGGGTCTGGGAGATCAAGTTGGAGTCAAGGACAGCGCTGTCGTCCTCTTCTCCCGCAACAAGAAGTCTCTCAGCAAGAAGTTTCCGTATATCGTCGAGGCGCTCGCCGCAGTGCTCCCGGAACTCGCGACGGCATCGGGTCAACTCCCAGTCGCCGAAGCTTCGATGTGCGGAATTTTTGAAAGTGTTCGTAATTGCGGACAGCCCGTACATTCCTGGAGGTTCATTTCGTCACACGAACTCGCTCCCGACCATATGCTGGGCTTCACAATTTGAAATCTGGCCGAGCTCCAGGCGAGGACATCATTAACCACTGTCCGTAGCCTATGCTCAGCGAATCCTTCCTCCGCTTGTTATTCATTTCAAACGCCTTCTGGATTTTGGCGAGGGACAGGCCTGGGCAACGCGACCTTAACCGTTGGTCCTGGCAATTTCGGGTCTGTCGGGGGCGCTGTCAATCCGCGTAACGTGCAATTCGGACTGAAGTTCAATTTCTAGGCAAGCCGCCCAGAGTCGATCGTAGGAGCCCGCGACTTGATGTTGAGCAACACGTCGCGCCTCATTCACGAGGCGTTTCACGGTACTTGGAACCTAAAGTCCGACGAATGGATCTTGAAAGTTGAACACCACCATTTTGTCGAGCGTCATGTCGCGCATAGTGTAGAGAATCCCGCCCGTTCCAAGACCTGATTGGCGGCGTCCTGCAAACGGCATCCAGTCCGTGCGGAATGCACTGTGATCATTAATCAGGACCGCCGATGCATCGAGTAATTTCGCCGCGGTGAGCGCAACATTAATGTCACGAGTGAACAGCGATGCTTGAAATGCTACCGGCAAACTGTTTGCGCGAGCGATGGCATCCGACAAATCCGTATACCCATAGACACAGGTAACCGGGCCGAAAACTTCCTGCTGCGAGACGCGCACGTCAGGAGCCGGTTCCAGAATGACAGTTGGCCGATACGCCGTATTGCCGATGCGTGCGCCGCCAGTAGTGACCAGTCCGGAATGGTCCACTGCTTCTTGTACCCACGCCTCGACACGATCGACTTCTCGCGGAAGTATTAGCGGGCCCACTTCCGTACCGAGTTGCGTCGGATCACCGACCTTAAGCCTGCTCACACGATCTGTAAAGCTCTCAACGAACTGTTGTTTTACGTCATCATGCACGAAAATGCGCTGGACCGAGACACATACCTGACCGGCGTGATAGTAACCGCCTTTGATCAGCGGACCGATTACGCCGTCGATGTATGCCGAACGATCGACGATGACGGGCGCTGCTCCACCATGTTCAAGCGCGCACCGCGTGCCCGGAGCAAGTTTCGATCGCAGCGACCATCCCACTTTGGCGGAGCCGATAAAGCTCAGGAACGCGACTCGCGGATCCGTCGCCAAGCTTTCTGCCAACGTGACATCGTCGACCACCACGGTCTGACACCAAGGTTCGGATAAGCCGGCTTCACGGATTAATTCGACGAAGCGAATACAACTGAGCGGTGTGGTAGGCGCCGGCTTAACGATGACGGGGCACCCCGTTGCGATTGCCGGGATAACCTGATGAACGATTAAGTTGAGGGGATGATTGAATGCCGAAATCGCGACTACGACGCCGATCGGCTCCTTGGTCGTGAACGCCCAGCGATCTTTCGACGCGGGTGTCAATCCCATCGGAATTTCCTCGCCGACTATGCGTTCGGCCGTGGAAGCGGCGATCTGGATTCCATTGACGGCACGTGTCACTTCGGCTCGTGAGTCGGCCAGGGGTTTGCCTCCTTCCCGGGCGATGAGCAGAGCGAACTGCTCGTGCTCCTGCTCGACGAGGTACGCGGTGCGCCTCAGCATCTCAATTCGCTTGTATGTGGGTATCCAATTCGATCGATCCGCGAACGCGAGCTGTGCTCGTTCCAATTTGGTCTGGACGCTAGCGGCGTCATCGAGTGCCACGTCACATATGGGAACACGATCGTACGGCTGGTAGACGAGCATGTCGATCTTCCTTTTCAGGGCCGGAGGACGGGCCCGAGATCAGCGACCTCAACGAAATGCCCTCGGCTAGCATGCCCGATGCGAACCCATGAGAAACGTGCGAATCTCCGACACTTTCGACAACATGCTCGAAAACGAGTGGCCTTATTGCTTCTCAAAAATCAGGAAGTAGTGATAAGGGAGAAACTGGAATTCCTTGACTAACTTGAATCCTGCTTCCTCGGCCTCGCTAATCACTTGTGATCGCGGCACCAGTTGCTCAGGTCGGTGCGGTGCATGCGGACTGTCCGGAGGATAGTCGATCATTGCCATACGGCCATGTTGTTTGATTGCCGGAAAAAGCTTGCGATAGAAATCAACGCGATGCTCGATATGGTGTGTGGTATCGCAGAAGAAGGCCAAGTCGAGCGAATTGACGGGCAACATGGGATCTGATGGGCGGGAAACAACAGTCCTGATATTGTGCAGGTTCTCCTGGTCCGCCCGTTCTTTGAGATACGCGAGGACGTCGGCGGCGACATCCACGGCATAAACGCTTCCGTCGGGTGCCACGGCCCGAGCCAAGGGGCGGCTGAAATAGCCGGTACCCGCACCGATGTCGGCTACGACATCGCCATCTTTCAAGTCCAGAGCTTTGATAACTTGATCGGGTTTCTGCCATGCGTCGCGCTCGGCCCGTTCCATGGAAGCGATGCGGTCTTTGAGCGGGCGGTCCTCGCTCTTGGGCGGCATCACCGTCTGCTGCGCGTACGCCGCCGGCGAGAACACCAGAAACCCTAACAATAGCAATCGGGTAACCGATCTAGCGAAGAACTGGTTGCGGCTCATGGATTTCCCTCCCTGCTCAGCTGGAGTTGGTCGCCGCGTCACTTGGCTAGGATTCTCTCGACATCCGTGCAGGCCATGTGAAGAGATTTCAGCTTCGTGCCGTATTGGGTCAGCCCCAGTTTTCCAGGCGTGATTTGATGGCACGTGGTGCACCCAAACTCTTGAAAGCGAGCGGCTTTTTTGTTTTCTTCCGCGGTGCGATTTGCCGGTTTGAGCTGGTCAATAACGTTCATCGAAGTAAGCAAAGAGATACAACCCTCGAAGTTTTTGCCGACCTCTTTACCTCGATCGGTGAATCCAAGCTTTCCGCCCTGGCCCAGCGTGTGACACGTATTACAGTGATGGTGTTCGAAGACATATGCGGCCAACTCGTCGGGACTTTTAGTCGACAGGTCAACTTCGTCGTGGGACTTGGGGGACGGAGAGGGCGGATCCTGTGCGTGCGATTGACTCGCCTGAGCTGAGGACGCAGAATGCGCGCTTTGCGCTAGCGAGAACGTTACTAAAAGTAAAGTGCAACCCAGGCAGGCGAGGATGGTCAAGACTCGACGACAGAGGTTTCTCTTAAGCACTCCTTTGAGAGCAACCCGGGTAGGAAACATCCAATCGCGTTTTGCTTTCATTCTGTCCCCCATTATTGAAAATCGAATTTCTTCAAGATGCAGCACACAATTTTCACCTGTTAAAACGGACGTGCGCCCTACAACCAAAACACAGCCATGCGCTCGCTTGGCGGGATCAAATGTTGAATCGCCGAGATCATTGATGGCCGCTCCAGTCCGGATGCGGGACGGTGTAAGGGCCGGCATTCGTTTCCTTGGAAAAGAAGCCCGGAGCGAGAAAAGTGAACAAACCATTTCGTACGCCGTCAGTCACGAATACCTCGGCGGTTCTGGGATTAATCGCCACGCCTGCCGGATGAACAAGATAACTGTCGGCCCCCTCGATAATCCCTCGCGGCGGAATGTCTCCAGTGTCGTTGATGTTCCACATGCCCACGAAGCCGGGAGCACCTGTCTTCCAAGGCGAAGGTAAATCGGTATCTGGAGGCAAATCTTTCCTTGGCATTTCCAGCGCATAAGGCGGATGGTTTTCATTGTTGATTGCTGCGACGAAGATTCTTCCGAGCGCCGGGTCAATCGCTAGTTGCCATGGCCGAACGATTCCAGTGTGCGGTCCAGCAATTACGCCGACCGGAGTGACGTCGCCGTCATCCGAGCGGCCAAAGATGAACAAGCCGGTCTTGCCGCCACGGACGCTGGAGGCGCTGGCCGCAACGATGCGATCGTGAACTGGGTCGACCGCTACCCCGACAATAAAAAGCAAGCCGGTTTTCGAGCCGGCGATAGTGCGTTTTGGCGGAACGTCTCCGTCGGCGTCTCGTGAAAACACCAGCAGGCTCCGACTGCTGGTGTCGGCGACAATAATCTCGTCGTTTTTCTCATCCACAGTGAGTGTATGAGGACGCACCAGATGCGTTTTGGGGCCCTGGATAGTGCGGATGGGAGCCTCCGAGCCGGTTGCTCCGCCGCGGAAAGTCAACACGGCTGCGCCGAGGGCGACAGGCACGACGACCTCGTCGTGTGTAGCATCGTATGCAAGGCCGTGCATCGTCCTGCTCAAGTGCGTGGATTGTCCCTCAAGTATGCGAACCGGGTTCGAATTTCCGTTTGCCGACCTGGCAAACGCCGCTATACGCGGCTGGCTCACTCAATTCGGCACCAAGAGTTGATCGCGTTTTGAATCGTAGGCGACGGCATACGGATTGCCGAACCCGCCCGTCGGCGTACCGGCTGGCGCATTGCGGACAATTCGTTTTGGAGCAGCGTTGCCGGTGGTCGTCCGCGAGAAGACCTCGGCGGTGTGGTCGCCATAATTGGCGACCCATATCTCATCGTTCTTGGCGTCGATGGCCACACCCATGGGACTGACGATTCCTGTGCGTGGGCCGCGAATCACTCTGACGGGCTCCGCGTCCCCCTGCGCCGAGCGATGAAACACGAGCACAGAGTTGTCTCCATTGTTAGCGACAGCAATCTCTTCGTGTGAAGAGTCAATATCGATCCCCATTGGCCAGTTCAACTGTGTGTGCGCACCTTGAATGGTGCGGAGCGGTTTTGCATCAGCGCTTGACGAGTCCTGAAACACGTTGAGGGAAGGCTGCAGAAAATGTCCTCCTGCTGACATCGCCCGGCTCGAGACACCAGCGTCATACGCAGAGTAAGAAGCAATGACCGAGTAATTTCCATGATTTGCTACGACGATCTCGTGATGAACCGCGTCCCAGTACACACCATGAGGGTCTGCGAGGCCGGTGTTAGGACCCTCGATAATGCGCAATGGCGCCTCAAGGCCCTTTGCTTCACGGCGGTAAATCGCCACCATGCTCAGCTGCTGGACGGAAATGGCGAATTGATCTGCGGCAGGATTCACAGAAATGCCCCAAGCTTGATGAGGCACGAAAAGGCGGCGCTTTGGCTTGACGTCACCATTGGCGTCATCGTCGAACACTACGATGCGGTCGTCCAGGTCGTTGTTGACGGCGTAGATCTCCCGGTGTGCGGGGTCGAATGTGACACCGGCAATGTAGCCGATCTGAGAAGCGGGGCCGATGATTTGCCGAAGAGGCGGCGTGGCGGCCGAAGATTTATTTCCGCCCGCGCGCTCGTAAACCAGAACGCCTTTCCGGTTCTCGTCGCTCATTGCCACGCGGTTATTTTCGACATCGAGGGCGATGCCATTCAATGTCGGGTAAGGATCACTCACGAGCCGAATCGGGGGAAGCTCTCCCCCGATGGAAGCTGACATTCCTTCGTTATACTCCGGCCCATCAAGCTTCGGAGGCAGGCACATTTCCTCCGGGAAAAGGGAAGCCAGCATGACCGCGGGTGTTTCAGGATGGTTGTGGCGTGATTCTCTTTTCCTTGGGAATGTGAAAAGTAAGCATGGTGTAGAAAACGAGACTAGGACAAGTGCAAGCGACCAACGACATCCGATCTTGTTCACGGTGGACGGCTCCTCGGCTCAACTCGGCGTTCCAACCAATCTCCTCGGACACGAGCAAGATACGCGAACCGGAGCGCGCCAACGCTCCACGATCGAAAAAGACCCTAGTTCGTCCGCGAAGTGACGGCTTGCAACAGACCCGCGCGAAGCAATATCGAGTCAAGAGTTTTGGCATGTTCCTCCTCAATCGATACCAGGGGGAGGCGCACTTCCTGAGAATCGAGAAGACCAAGCCGGCTCATCATGTATTTGAGGGGAACGGGATTCGTATCGAGAAAGATAGACTGATTCAACTCGAAGAGTTCGGAGTGCAGCTTGCGAGCTGCGGCCAGGTTACCTTGGCGCAGCGCTTCATAGAGTGCGACAACGCGAGCCGGAGCTAAATTACTCACGGCGTTCATCAAGCCGCTTGCGCCCACTACCAACATAGGCAGGCTGAGCGCCTCCAGACCGCAGAAGACGCGAAACGCTGGTCCCAGTTCAGTTAATACTTCGGTCACAAATTCAAGATCATTGGCCGCATGTTTCATTCCAACCAGGTTTGGAATTCGGTCGGCGATCCGTGCCACGGTTGCGGACTGTATGGACACGGCGGCCCGCCCGGGAATGTGGTAAATCAAGAGGGGTAGATCGGTGCGTTGGCCAACGGAAACAAAGTATTCCACTAACCCCCTTTGCGAGGGTTTTATGTAGTACGGCGTAACCACAAGTACGGCATCCGCCCCGGCCTTCTCTGCTCGAGTAGTGATCTCGACAGTCTCGGCGAAAGACTGGGAACCCGTCGCTGCTACGACCGGAATGCGCTTGGCGATTACATCGACGGCGACTTTTACAAGTTCGGTTCGCTCATCCGGCGTGAGGCTGCTGGGTTCCCCCGTGGTCCCGCAGACAACGACTCCGTGGGAACCTTGATGCACCTGGCGCTCGGCCAATTCGGCAAATTTCGCCAAATCGACTTTCCCGTTCCGGAAGGGTGTAAGTAATGGAGGATAGGAACCACACAGAAATGTGTCATTCATAGGCAGCATAAAACATCGCTTTCTCAGAGCAGTGTGCCACCAGGCGCACTGCTCCCGAAGATATAAGTGTTATGCCGCGCGATTAGTGGAAAACCCTTCGTTCGCCCCAAGAGATTCGATGGGCTGGTCCAGGCTTTCCTGCCACAGCAGCGAGCCCATCCAGATATTCAGGGGGCTATCTTGAATCGTGAGTTCGTAGACGTCTTCCTCGAGGGAAGCGTGATTGTGAACCGCCCAACCCGGTGCGGACAACATCAGATCGCCGGCTTTCCAGGGATAGCGCTTGCCTTCCACGATGCTGAATCCTTTACCTGCAAAATAGTAGTTCACTGCGGCGCCCACGTGGCGATGTGGCCGGTCCACGATATTCTTGGGCCGGATGGTAATGGCCGCGAAAAAGTTGCTGGTCGTGCCATTGGTATGTTTAGTGTTGGGGTTGTAGAGCAGATACAGACGACGGCCCAGGTAGGTTTTTCCCAGAGCTGCGAGCTTGTCCAATTCGCGCTGCACGCGGCTCCACGGAAAATGCAGCGGATTGTGCTTGACCACGTCGGGACTGATTAGTTTTTCATAAGGCATCAACTGTGCGCCGTCATCTGAAATCGCGAAGGTTCCGAAGGGACTCTGTGCGGCGGCGTGCTCATCCTTGAATTTCTTGGTCTTCTTGACTTCGGCCAGCGGATTTTCGTCGACGATGAAAACTTTCATTTTTCGCAGCAGCGGCGCATTACTATATGTCAAGCGAACCTGCAGATCCTTGGTATTGTTTTCGTGTTCGTAGGGGACCCACGATGGTGTGGTCCAAACGTCATATTTCGAATAGTCGATATTTTTGCCATCTACCTTGGTCTGCCCCCCGCCGTGTATACAGAAATTCACCAGCGAGGCATTTTGACGGACCGGGGTTGTCCGCTCGCCAGGTTTCAACACCGAAATGGAGACTTCGATGCCCGGCGCCAGGCCATCTCCCACGCCGGTCAATGGATTAACTACGCAGGATTCGCGGCGTCCGTTGGCGGGGGCGGGCAAATTAGCCAAGCGCTCGATCTCGGCGTCTATGGCCTCCTTGGGAATAACTACTGGAGGAATCAGTTCGATCTTGGGCTCGCTCGTTCCGGTGCGATCTGCAAAATGAAAGTCTTTCGATTCCATGTTCGTGCTCCTCGTCAAGTCTGTATTGCTCTATCGACTGCAACCGCGTGAAAGTTTTCTGCCACGCCGAAACTCCGCTCTCCTCCTCCGAAGGCGGCGCGCTGTGCCTCAACCATTGGTCTCCATCGCCAATGGTGATGGTACCGGCGGAGCTAAATCAAGCGCATTGGCAATGATCGCGTGCGAAAGGTACCGTCCCACCAGCATAAGAACGGCTATGGACATTGCCGGGCCGATGGAGCGGACGACCGGTTCCAGTTCCGCAGTGACGTCGTGCCCTCTGCGATTGATCGTCGCCATCGCCAACCGCTGCACGAGAACCTCCTGCTCGGACATGTGCCCGTGGTCATCGCCCTTCAGCGTCAAAACTTCACGCAGCCAGTTCTCACCGAAGCCCATTTTCAGGGACAGCCGCTCATGCTGTACGCGCTCGTAACTATTGTTCATGATCTGCGCGACGGTCAACGACACGATCTCTGTCAGGTTATTTGGTAATGCGTGTTTCAAATGGTCGGTGTATTCTAGGAACGAAAGCAGCGCTTCGGGTTGATGGCCGGCACACTGGAAAAATTCTCCCAGGTAGCCTAACCGCTCGATGCGAGGCCTCAAATACGCTTGCAAATCTGGATGAAGTTTTTCCCGTGTCAGTCTGGGTATCAAATCATTCATGATCGCTTGTCTCGAGATGACACTGAACGTCCACAACGTGCTCAGTCATTACCTCTCTCGCGCGGGAAGCGTCGCCAGTCTTTATCGCCTCCAGAATATTGCGATGATATTGGACGACGCGGCCGCGCATATCGATGGTTCTTTTTGACCGGAAGATCGCGTCGCGAATGGATTCATTCACCGCGTTCACCACAATATTCAATACCGGATTATTGGCCGCTTGGGCTACCCGTCGGTGAAACTCCATATCCAATTTTCGGCTCAGCTCTCCTGATTGCAATTCCTTCTCCTGAGCCACAACCACCGCTTCGATGGCTTGAATATTTTCCGGAGTGGCCCGCAGCGTGGCCAGCCGCGTGATTTCCGGTTCGATAATCGCGCGCGTTTCCGTAAGATGAGCGCTCTTGGCCTGGCCCAATTTCACAACCGTGCTTAGAGAATCCAGCAGCGCACGCAAGGCATTATTAAAATCGGCCACGAACGCGCCGCCGCCAGATCCGCGCTTGATGGTGATCATTCCTTCCTTTTCGAGGGCGCGAAGAGCTTCGCGGAGGGCGACACGGCTGGTCTGGAACTTCTCGGCCATCTCGCGTTCCGGGAGCAATTTGTGCCCTGGCAGCAGGAGGCCATTGAAAATGGCTTGGCGAATCTGGTCGGCTACCGCTTCATGGATGCGGGGTCGTGCAACTCCAGTGATATTGAACTGAGCTTCCAAAGTAGGACGTGCCATGCGCCCCCAGGCCTCACAATAGAAATTCGAAAGTGAACTATATCATAGGGTATTATGTTAGACCAAGCTCTTTCTGTTACATATCCACACAAACGTTTTTTGCTCGTTGTTTGTAACCGTTGAACAGGCATTGAAGAGCATCCCGACGCAGGGTAATTCCCGCTGCTGTGTGGGGGTTACCCTCAGTCTGCGCCGGCGGAGAAATTGTTTTTGAACGCTTCGGTCCCCGGCACTTCTTTATCTCATCTCACACCGCCAAAGTCCCAGTTTTTAAGCTCGTTCTTGTCTGTGCAGGAGTTGTGAACAGGAGCCCCACCGACGAGGTCTTCCAATCGCCCGAGAGTAATCGGGAAGAAAAATCGATATTAAGAAGTCTCTCATATTAGTGGGTTGACGCTCGCAGGGAAAGGGGGTGTCGCCACCCAGCAACGAGGTGATCTTCTATCAAAAACTATGATGCTTAAAATACATTTTACTTGACACTCGGATAATGGTCTGATATTACACCAATACGTCAAAAGCACTTGAGCAGGATGATTTTCGAGCGCGACGGGGGCCATGGGGTTTATTAGGTCGTTTAATAAGGTCTGACATTATGCCACCAGCTTTGCGTACCCTCTTGGTCCCTTCGGCTCGAACTACAACATTCTGCGGAGGTTACATGAGCCAAGCAACTTGTCATCGTTGGGGTAATTCGACTGGGTTTTGGGCCCTCCTCATGATCTCCATCGGCTTAATTTGCGTCCCCATCCGGTCCAGCTCGCAGACAGTTGGCGGAGTCATGCTAGGAACGGTTACAGATCAATCTGGCGCGGTTATTGCCGGAGTGAACGTGTTTATCAAGAACCTTGGCACCGGCGCCGTGACTAACGCCAGGACAAACAGCGCTGGATTTTATACCGCGCCAACACTGCCGCCAGGTATTTATGAGGTCACGGCGACCAGTTCGGGTTTCAGGACCGAGGTGCACTCCGGCATCACCTTGACGGTTGGAGCTTCCGAGGTAGTCAACCTGCAAATGAGAGTCGGGAATGCTACCGACAAAATAGTTGTCTCGAGCACAGCGGCTAGCGTAGAGCTGGCCAGCTCCACGCTGAGCAACGTTGTCGACGGCAAGAACATCGTTGACCTGCCGCTGAACGGTCGCGATTGGACACAGCTGGCGCTTTTGCAACCGGGTGTCGTTCAGAACCAAGGCCAGGTGGGATCGCTGGGAGGGCCAGCCGCGCCAGGAGGAAGAACCGTGCGCGGCAACGGTGTACAGATGGATATTTCGGGGGGACGCCCGCAAGAGAATAACTACCGGCTCGACGGAATTAATATTGACGACTACGCGAATTCAGCACCAGGCAGCGTTCTAGGTTTGAATCTCGGAGCGGATGCCGTCGAGGAGTTTTCGGTTCTAACTAGCAATTTTTCAGCTCAGTACGGCCGCGGATCCGGAGGGGTTATCAATGCTGTGACCCGCGCCGGCACAAATGCATTCCACGGCGACGTTTATGAATTTCTGCGGAACAGCGCGCTGGATGCGCGAAATTTCTTTGATCCAGCGCAGAAGCCTCCGCTGCGCCGCAACCAATTCGGTGGGGCCGCCGGCGGGCCAATCCAGAAGGACAAAACGTTCTTTTTCGGCGATTACGAAGGATTTCGCCAAACGCAAGGATTCACCACGCTGGACGTTGTGCCGTCGGAGAATGCGCGGCAGGGCATACTCTCAACCGGCAATGTAACGGTGGACCCAGCGGTCCAACCCTATTTGGCTCTGTGGCCGCTACCAAATGTGCCCGGCAATCCGCTGGGACCGGACGTTGGAGAATTCAGCATAGCGGCGCCACAGAGGGAAACGGAAAATTACGCAATAGGCAGAATCGACCACGTATTCTCGGCAAAGGACAATCTCGGCGGCACCTACCTGTTCGATGACGGAAATATTAACTCGCCCGATGAATTCAACAACAAGCCGAATTTGCTGAGCTCGCGACGGCACGTTTTTGCCTTGAGCGAGAATCACATCTTTACCCCAGCCGTGGTCAATTCCGCGCGCATCGGATTGAGCCGAACACATGCCCAGCACGGGATCATCTCGGCAGTCAATAATCCGTTGCTGAAGGACGCTACATTGGGTTTCATTCCCGGCCACGATATCGGCCTGATCGGAGTCCAAGGCATCACCGGCTTTTCCGGAGGGCTCGGAAACGACGACGGAGATACGTACTGGTATACGTCGATTCAGGCGTATGACGATGTCTATATGACGAAGGGAATTCACAGCCTCAAGATTGGCGCAAACGTGGAGCGCATTCGGCAAAACGAAAACTCACCGTCGGCCGAAGAGGGCGACTGGGAGTTCAATTCTCTCTCTGACTTTCTGACGAACAAACCGTTCACGTTCAACGGCGCGATTCCTCCGAGTAATACCTATTATGGGCTGCGCCAAACAATTTTTGGGGCTTACGTCCTCGACGACGTGAGATTGCGTCCGAACTTCACTCTAAATTTGGGGTTGCGCTACGAAATGGCGACAATCGTTTCCGAGGTTCACGGGCGTAGCGGTCCGTTGTTCCATGTGACCGACCCGACGCCCACGATTGGACCCTTCTTTCAAACGAATCCGACACTTCGGAACTTTGAGCCGCGTCTGGGTTTTGCGTGGGATCCCTTCGGAAGCGGGAAAACGTCGATTCGGGCGGGGTTCGGCATGTTCGACATTCTGCCGCTTCCCTACCTTTTCCACGAGATTACAAATTCGGCACCTTTTTTCCAAGGAGGCATCGTGGGCGATGCCGTGCCTCTTGCGCAGGGCTCTTTTCCGAAACAGGGCTTCCCGCTGCTGGGGCCCACGACAAGCGTTGGTTGGTACACCGATCCTCATCCGCACCGAGCCTACAAGATGCAGTGGAACCTGAATATTCAGCGGGAACTCACGCCGAGCACCACGATCACCGTCGCGTTTACCGGATCACGTGGAGTGCACCTGGTATGGCACAACGCGTGGATAAATACGGTCATTTCGCAAGATACGCCGCAGGGTTTCATCTTCCCCGTAAATGGCACGCCTCTTAACCCGAACTTCGGCCGGATCAGGGCTTTACTGTTCCAAGCCAACTCGTTCTACAACGGCTTGCAAATTGGTTTGGACAAGAAAATGAGCCACGGCCTGCAAGCGCATCTTTCATATACCTATTCAAAAAGCATTGACGACAGCTCCTCAAGCTTCGACGCCGAAGAGTTCAACAATTCGGTCAATGATCCCCTGCCGTTCAACGTTGCCGCCAACAGGGCCGTGTCAGACTTCAACGTTCCACAAAATTTGGTGGCAAGTTTCCTGTGGGATGTTCCTGGGCCGAAAGCCTCGTCATTCGTGGCGAACTGGTTCGCGCGGGGATGGCAACTCGGCGGTATCTTCATAGCTCAAAATGGTACGCCATTCACCGCACTGGTGGCGGGGGACCCCGCCGGGAGTTTGATGGCGTCGCACGCTTTCCAAAGGCCGGTGTTCAACGATATTCCCGGCTGTAGCACAAACGCGATCAACCCCGGAAATTTCGCGAACTATATCAATACCAATTGCTTCCTGCCGCCAGCCCCGAATGTCATACGCAATTCGGTGGGGCGCAATACTCTGGTAGGGCCTGGAGAAGTCAACCTGGACTTTTCGGTGTTCAAAAACATTCCGATAGAGAAAATTTCCGAAACTTTCAAAGTACAGTTTCGCACGGAGGCCTTCAATGCGCTCAACCGCGCGAATCTCCAACCGCCTTATAACAATAACGTAGTGTTCAGCGGCAGTAATTTGGTTTCTGGCGTTGGTCTGATTCAAGGTACGCAGACCACGTCGAGACAGATTCAATTTGGCTTAAAGCTAATCTGGTGAATGCCGGCCAGCACACGAGGCTACCGGCAAGTGTGATCGCGGAAAAGGCGACACTTTTAGGCGGCACCAAAAAACGGTCTGACCAGGGAAGGAAACGAATGCGTTCAGCGACTCTTTTCGTAATCGCGGTGGGTGCCCTTCTGGGAGCGGGAATTGCAGAATCGCAAAATCGGACGGACGCCGCGCTGACTGGAGTGGTGAAATCTGCTGAAGAGGGGCAAATGGAAGGGGTTCTGGTTAGCGCCAAGCCCGCGGGAGGCACAATTACCGTTACCGTAGTAAGCGATAAAGAGGGTCGGTACGCCTTCCCTGCGAACAGCTTGAAGCCGGGCAAATATAACATCGCCATTCGGGCTATCGGATACGATGCCCCGTCGAGCGGCTTGACAGCTGCAGTTGGCGACAAGACAACTGCCCTGGACATTCAGCTCAGCAAGACTGTGGATTTGGCATCGCAACTCAGTTCCGCCGAATGGTTGATGAGCGTCCCTGGAACGGAGGAGCAAAAGGACGCGCTCTATACATGCATCGAGTGCCACACGGCGGCGCCCATTGTTAAAAGCACCTACGACGCCTCCGGCTGGATGGCCACCTTGGTCCGGATGAGGAACTATTCACCGCAAAGCACATTAACTAGTCCAATTTTACTTCCTTATCGAAACGGCGCACGAGCAAAAGACGCGGAATTCGCCCAGTATCTGAGTTCAATCAACTTAAGCTCGCGGTCGAAATGGGACTTTGCTTTCAAAACATTGCCGCGGCCGAGTGGAGCGGACACGAAGGTCATTATTACGGAGTACGATCTGCCGCGCGCGGACAGACAACCCCACGATGTTGTGGTGGACGCCAAAGGCATGGTCTGGTACGAAGATTTCGCTCTTCCTTTAGTCGGCCGCATGGACCCGAGTAACGGCCAAGTTAAAGAGTGGGACCTTCCCGAACTGAAACCCGGGTATCCAGAGGGCTCTCTGGACCTGGAACTCGACCGCGACGGGAACCCCTGGATTGCCAGAGTGTTCCAGGCCGGCATCACAAAATTCGATAAGACGACCGAGAAAGCCACCTCCTGGACCATACCTGCGGAGTACAACACCGCTCACACGCGTACCGCATTTCTGGCCGTTGCCCCGCAGGGTTTTGTGTGGATCAACGACAGCACGGGCCGGCGCATGAATAAACTCGACCCCGCGACGGGCAAGATTGAAAGCTACCCGACCTTCACAGGATGGACGAGACCAGAAATCGATTACGGAGTCGGCCAAAAAGGGCCGAAACCATTGGGCCACTTGGTTTACGGGATTGGTGTGGACACGAAAGGAACAGGCATCTTTGCAGACAGAGCCGGCAGCAATATAGGAACGATCGACGCAGAGACGGGCAAGGTGGAGTTGTATCCCACTCCATCCGTCAACTCCGGACCTCGAAGAATGCATGTCGATTCTCAGGGACACGTTTGGTTCGCGGAAAATTATGCCTTTAAGCTGGCTCTATTTGACACGAAGACGAAGCAGTTTCAGGAATGGGCCGATCCCACACCATGGGACGCGCCGTACGATCTGGTATGTGACAAAGACGGCTACCTCTGGACCGGCGGCATGACCACGGACCTTATTACACGCTTTAACCCAAAGACTGGACAGTTCTTCAAGTATTTGTTGCCAAATCTAGGAGTTAACGTCCGAAGAGTTGACGTAGACGATTCTCAGACACACCCCGTTTTCTGGGTAGGTGAGAATCACTTGGCAAAGATTGCCAAGATACAGCCTCTGGAGTAACCCGGCGAGGCGCAGGAACCGCATATCTCCAGGAATACAAATGTCGATGCGAGTAAGTAGGTTTGAGTCTAGGCGCTGCGATGGATTTGGGGATGTGCAGCATAAGGCGAATTGGTTTTGGCAATTTCTCGCCTGGGTTGGCGGCATTTCGATCTTGATCGTCGGCTCATGGACGCTGTGCTTTCCCTCCAGTGACTCGACTTCTCCAAACACCTCAATAGAAAGCGATGATGGAAGCGGGTGTTCACAAAATGTGCTCGCCCCGTCATGGACAGTGGAAGCTTCCGAGCTTGCGAATGTTGCCGGTGGCGACATTGTTCCTGTGCGTTCCGTGGCGGACCCGTACCCGAGCCTTCACAGCGTAGTGGTGGACTCCGATAACAATCGAGTGTTGATGAGCGACTCCAACCGCGGCGGTCTTTTGATCTACGACCGGGCAGCAGGAACCCCGCTTGACTCGAGCTCCGTTACTGAACCCCTCACCCAAGTGCGGGGTCCCGCGACGGGGATGATGTTTGTGGCAGGTGTCGCGTCCGACCCGCGCAACCGCGAAGTGTTCGCCGTAAACAACGACATCGGGGACCGAATGGAAGTGTTCGCGTCTGACGCCGAGGGAAATACAAAACCAAAGCGCATTCTATTTGTCCCCCACGGCTCATGGGGTGTCGCACTGAACCGGAAGCGCGAAGAGGTCGCGATCACCGTCGAACACGCCAACACCGTCGTGCTGTACCGGCGCGAAGCCACCCTGGGTGACGCGCCTTTGCGCGTCCTGCACGGCTCGAACACCGGATTACAAGATCCTCACGGAGTTGTTTTTGACGAAGCTCACGACGAAATCTTCGTCGCCAACCACGGTAATTGGGCGCCGCTGACACGAGCAGAATCGCTACAAGGCGAACTTAAGGGCGGAAAATTTGATCTGCCATCTATTGCGACTTACGCGGGCGACGCGAATCAGGACCAGGCACCTACGCGTAAGATTCAGGGCAAGCACACAGAGCTGAACTGGCCTATGGGGATCGCTCTGGATCCTGTCCACGACGAGATTGCTGTAGCCAGCTATGGCAATGATTCCATCCTAATTTTTCAGCGCGATGCTCAAGGCGATGTCACGCCAATAAGAACGATTGGCGGAAGCCGCACGGGAATTGCCGGACCCATGGGCGTAAGCATCGACGTCCAAAACGACGAAATCTGGGTCACCAATTATCGCGAACACAGCGCCGTCGTTTTTGCGCGCACCGCCAAAGGCAACGTGGCGCCCAAACGTCTTTTACGTAATGCGCCTCCAGGCAGTCCAGCAGTGGGATTCGGGAATCCCGGCGCTGTGACCTACGACTCGAAGCGCGATGAAATCCTGGTTCCGAATTGAGTGAGCGTACCCAGGATTCTGGTGTTTGCCAGGTTGGCAAACGGAAACATGAGCCCAGTGAGAGTGATTGAGGGACAAGGAACGCACTTGAGTCGCACGATGCACGGCATTGCTTACGATGCGGTACACGACGAAATGATCGTGCCCGTGCATCTGGCCGGCGCGGTGCTTGTGTTTCGCGGTGATGCCAAAGGCGAAGAGCGGCCTGTGCGCATGATTCAAGGCCCGCACACACAAATATTACGGCCGGAAACAGTGACGGTGGACGTTCCTCACGGCGAAATTATCGTGGGTGAAGATGGCGGCAAAGACATTTTGGTATTCAGCAGGCAAGCGCAAGGGGACGCTACCCCGATGCGCATTATCCGCGGTCTCAAGACCGGATTGGATGAAGTCCGCGGCGTAGCCGTGGATCCAGCGCACAACGTCATCGTCGTCTCCAACTACAGCAAAAAGGGCACCACCGGTTTATTCGTCTTTAACCGGACGGACGAAGGCGACGTGGCGCCAAAAGCCATTATCGCCGGACCCAGAACTGGAATCATCAGAATCCGCCAAGTCGAAGTGGACTCTACGCATGGCAAGATTTTCGCGGCCGTGAAAAACAATACCGAATCGTACCGCTTTGACGCGTTGTCACCATCGCCATGGAATTCGGCAGAGCTGGGCTTTATCGGAGTTTGGGATATTGCCGACAATGGCGATGTCGCCCCTCGCGCCATTCTTAAAGGGCCGGCCACCGGTATGGTTTGGCCTGCCGGAGTCGCATTCAACGGGCGTAATCGCGAAATTTACACCATCGATAGTGTCCGAAACGGCATGCTCGCATATTCCGTTCCCGAATTTTTCCGCGGCGATTCCGCGGAGGGGCAGCAGCGGCTGGCTGTGCATTAAATGCGAGAAGTTTTTGGGGTATCGGCAAGTCCAGTAATTCAGATGGGGTGTGGAGGTAACAAGAATGAAGCCTGCGGTTGCTCATCTTCGAAACGTTCTAAAGCTGACCGTGTTCCTGTTCTTTCTGTACGGAATGGCCGGAAACGCCAGCGCACAAACAACCAACGGAACGATCTCCGGAACGGTTCACGATACTAGCGGCGCAGCGATGAGCGGGGTAAACGTTACGCTGAAAAGCGTGGAGACCGGCGCGTCGCGAGAGGCAACCACCAATGGTGACGGCGAATACGAATTCGTGAGTTTGCCGGCTGGTGGTTATGAAGCTACGGCGCACTTCACCGGTTTCAAGACCCAACTGCGCCAAGGCATCGTATTGACGGTGGGCGCCAATGTCGCCGTGAACTTCTCGCTCTCACTCGGAGACGTGGTGGAGAAAGTGGTGGTCTCGGAAGACACGCCGCAAGTGGATACCTCGAGCGCCACTGTGGCCGGCATAGTCGGCGAGGCTACCATTCGCGAGCTTCCCCTGAACGGTCGCGATTGGCTCCAACTGGCCACTCTCCAGCCTGGAGTTATCGGCGGTCTGGAACAACAGTCTAGTGCGGTCAGCACTAACTCTCGCGCGGCGCGGGGCAATGGAGAAAATCTTTACATCTCCGGAAACCGCCCCACCGAGAATCTTTACCTGGTTGACGGTTTGATTGTAAATGACTACGCGAATGGAAGCCCAGGAAGTGGACTGAACGTAAACCTAGGGGTCGATGCGGTGCGCGAATTCGCTGTTTTGACTAGCGATTACGGCGCGCAATATGGAATGACGTCGGGCGGAGTGGTCAACGCAATCTTCAAGTCGGGCACCAATCAGATCCACGGCGATGCTTTTGGGTTTTTCCGCAATAGCGCTCTGGATGCGCGAAATTTCTTCGATCCTGCCGGCAGCGTCCCGCCTTTTCACCGCAATCAATACGGCGGGTCGATCGGCGGACCAATAGTAAGAGACAAAGCTTTCTTCTTTGGGAGTTTTGAAGGGCTGAACCAGGATCTCAGTATCTCGGAAAAATCGCTGACGCTCTCAAGCAGCGCTCGCAACGGAATCATCCCCAATCCCAACGGATCCGGGAATATCCCCGTTCCTATCGCTCCGGCCATTGTGCCATTCCTGGCGCTCTTCCCGGTAGCTAATGGCGCCGACAACGGCGACGGCACCGCTTTCTATCAGTTTGCCGGCGCGGAAACGGGCCATGAGTATTACGCTGTCGGTAAGTTCGATTACAACCTCTCGGACTTGACGCGTTTGTCGGCGAGTTATCAGTGGGATACAGGCGCGCTGCTGCAACCCGATCTGTATAACCAAAAACTACTGGGGTCGCCGTCGGGCCATAACAATTTCACGATGTCCCTGCAGCACAGCTTTTCTGCCAATGTCGTGAACACGGCTCGCATCGGAGTGAGCGAAACTTTCGCCGCGGATTCTCAAGACGTTTCGGGAATTTCGCCGCTTGCTAAAGATCCCGCCCTGGGCTTCTTGTCCGGCCTGCCTGTAGGGGTTCTCACTGCCGGCAATCTATCTACAGCTGGCGGTGTAGGTGCTTCCGGTTCCGACAATTTTCATTTCACCTCTTATCAGGCCGCTGATGATGTCAGCTATATTCGCGGACGGCACACCTGGCAATTCGGTTTTCTCTTCGATCGCATCGATGACAATTTTAACTCCGCCAACATCCCGCTCGGCGAGTGGGACTACAATTCCGTTCAGGATCTTTTGACCAACAGCCCGGCGGATTTCACTTCGGATTTCCCGGGCACTAACGGCGCCCGCGGCCTACGAAGTGATGTGTTCGGAGCTTACGCGCAGGATTCCCTGCGCCTGCGAAGAAATCTCACGCTGACTCTCGGGGTCCGCTATGAGACCTCTACTCCGGTCTCCGAGCAGAATGGCAAAGTGGCTACCCTCGTGAACCTCACGGATGCCCTTCCCCGAACCGGCGACGCCTTTTTCAACAACCCCACCAAGAGAAATTTTGCGCCGCGCGTGGGCCTGGTTTGGGATCCCACCGGCAGCGGAAAAACCGCGGTTCGCGCCTCTTTCGGCATGTATGACATTCTTCCCCTGCCGTATTTGTTCATCAACCGCACGCACGGCGCCCCATTTTTCTTGCAAGGCACGGCGCAGGCGCCGCCGGCAAGTGCATTTCCAAATCAGGGACTCGCGCTGCTCGCTCCAGCGACGGCACGTGTGGCTTACATAGAGGCCAATCCTCACCGCGCTTACAACGATCAGTGGAACCTCTCCATCCAGAGACAACTGAACGCTAGTACAGCCGTGATGATTGGATATGTAGGCTCGCATGCCGTACACGTTCCCATGGGCATCGAGGACATGGACCAAGTGCCCTTGCCCGATGTCACCTTCGGCCCCAACGGCCAGCTCATGTTTCCCATACCCCCCGGAAGCACCTTCAAGAAGCAGGTTAAAAATATTCAGAGAATTAATCCCAACTACGGGCGCATCGTGGGGACGTTGTGGAGAGATTATTCTAAATACAACGCCCTGCTGGTGATGGTGAGCAGGCGTCTGAACCACGGCTTCGCTTTGCAGGGGTCCTACACCTGGTCCAAGAACACCGACCAGGGCTCTGCGACCTTCAGCGATAACGAATATTTGAACACGGCCGGGCCATCTTACGCCTTCGTCCCTAACTTGCAGAACGGCGTTTCCGATTTCGATATCACCCACAACTTTGTTTTGAACGGTACCTGGACGGTTCCCGTTCCCGAGTCTTTCCATGGGCATGGGGTGTCTCGCGCGATTCTGGGAGGCTGGGAGCTCGGCGGCATCTTTACCGCTCACACTGGCGTTCCGTTCACCGTCAAGCTGACTTCCGACGAAGCCTTCACAGGAAATAGCCGCGTGAATAGCAGCGCCGGAGGCCAGCGGCCTAACTACAACCCGGGTCCAGGTTGTTCGACCAATCCAACTAACTCGGGACAGCCCGACAATTACATCAACGTAAATTGCTTCTCGTTCCCCGCACCCGGAACCCTGGGCAATCTCGGACGCAATACCTTGCGTGGCCCGAGCTTCGCAGACTTGGATTTCTCGCTGTTCAAGAACATTGTCTTCTACCAGGAGAAGTATAAGCTGCAGTTCCGCGCCGAGGCCTTCAATGCTCTAAACCATACCAACTTCGGTGTGCAAACCACGGCTATTTTCAACGGCAGCGGGGTACCATTAGCATCCGCTGGCGTGTTGCAGCAACCAACTCTGACCACCTCACGCCAAATTCAACTGGGTGTGAAATTTATATTCTGAGGAACCTACGGTACATGAGGAGACGATCCAGCGGTGTGTTTCTTGTTCTCGCGGGAACCGTCTCGTGTGCTGTAGGTCTGGCTAACTCTGGTTCCGAGGAAGAGCGCCGTTCAAAGCCGTATCCAGAGGACATACCGGCGGCGCGAACGGTTATCGATCCCTATTCAGCGCTGAACGGCATCGCTGTTGATCCACAAAACGACGTTGTGATTGCCAGCGATCCCAATCGCAAGAGCCTGCTGTTTTACGGCCGCTCGCGCAGTACTATCGAGAACGCACAGACTCGTCCAGTGCGCCAGATTATCGGCCCTGCGACATATATTGGTATGGTTGCTTCAGTGGTCGTCGATTCCCAGCGGCAAGAAATCTTCACCGCCAACAATGACATCGAAGACACTGTCGTAGTGATGCCCTACGCCGCGAAAGGCAATGTCGCGCCTAGACGAGTCCTGTCGGTGCCACACCAGGCTTGGGGCCTGGCCCTTAGCAAGTCCACGAATGAACTGGCCGTCACCGCAGAAATCTTCAACGCGGTCGTTTTTTATCGTCGAGAGGCAAAAGGCGTTGAGGCACCTGTGCGAGTGATCCGCGGTTCTAAGACACGGCTAGCTGATCCACATGGAATTTATTGGGATGACGCCAATGCCGAAATCGGCGTCGCCAATCATGGAAATTTTCGCGGCGTCATTCACAACGCCGGCGCGGGATGTGCTCCTGGCCCCGTAGCGGCCAAGTCAGAGCCGGTGAAATCAGGGACTACCAAATCAGAATCGAGCAAATCAGAATCGCCCAATTCAGAGGCGGCTGAAGAGGGCGGCGAATTTCGTCCGCCGTCCATCGTCATATTTTCCGCGAGGGCCAAAGACGATCAAGCTCCACTACGCATTATCGAGGGCGACGCCACCAAACTTGATTGGCCCATGGGCATCGCCGAAGATTCCGTGCACAACACAATCGTAGTGGCCAACAATGGCGATAATTCCATCCTGATCTTCGACCGCCAGCCTGGCGGAAACGTGGCTCCGATTCGAATCATTCGCGGAGAACGCACGGGCATCGACCGCCCAATGGGCTTGGCTGTCGACGCAAAAAATGGCGAGATCTGGATTTCCAATTATGGCAATCACACCGCTTTAGCCTTCGATAGCGCCGCCGACGGTAATATCGCGCCAAAGCGCGCCCTGCGCAGCGCACCAGCGGGGACTCCCACACCAGGCTTTGGCAATCCCATGGCTCTCGCTTACGATACCAAACGCAGCCAGATCTTGGTGCCCAATTGAGTGAGCCAACCGCGAGTCGCGGCATTTGCCAGGCTGGCAAATGGAAATGTCGGGCCGCAGAGGGTCATCACCGGCCAAGGCTCCAGGCTCGGTCGGACCATTCACGGCCTCGCGTACGACGCCGTGCACGACGAAATGATCGTTCCCAACGCCTTGGCCGACGCCATCTTGGTTTTTCGTGGCAGCGCCAATGGAGACGAACCACCGATTCGCGTGATTCAAGGCCCATGCACCAAGCTGGTCACACCGCACTCCGTCAGTATCGATCCCGAGCACGGAGAAATTCTGGTCGCCAGCCTAACCGGCAAAAGAATCAATGTGTACCGGTGGGACGCCAACGGCAACGAAGCTCCGGTCCGGGTGATTACCGGGCCGCGAACCGAACTTGGTCATCTGGTCGGAATTGCCGTGGACCCGGTACGGAATTTAATGGCCGTTGCCAATTCCAAGGACATTCTGATTTTTAACCGCACCGACAACGGGAACGTCGCGCCACGAGCACGCATTGCTGGACCGAAAACCGGCATTACCGATGAGCCTTGGCAGATGCAATTTTACAAAGGGAAAATTTATTTGGCGGCATCCAATCATCTGCACGTCAATCTGTACTCGGGCGTGACACTGAAGGAATCGTCGAAGACTGTCCCCGATGACCCCTGGCTCAACCCCACCCTGGGCTTCGTCGGCATCTGGAATATCACCGACAACGGTGACGTGCCTCCGCGCTCCATGATTCACGGACCGTTTAGCGGACTGCTGCACCCGGTAGGGCTGGCCCTGAATCCCGTGGACGGTGAAATTTATGTTTCAGACAGCGTCAGAAACGGCATTTTGAGTTTTCTGGTGCCAGAGTTATTTGAGTCAAAGAATCAAAATTCAAGCAGCGATCATAAGGAGTAGCACATGGAAAGCAGAGATTTGCGAGGCTGGATTAACGAAGCCGAGGCGTTGGGCGAACTGAAGAGGATCGATGGAGCCGACTGGGACGTCGAAATTGGGGCGGTAACCGAACTAGGTCATCATCGTGGCGAGCAAAGTCACGCCCTGCTTTTTGATCACATTAAAGGCTATCCCGATGGCTACCGGGTACTCGCGAATACGCTAAACACCACCAAGCGCTTGGCCATGACGTTACACATGGACACCAACTACACACGCCTACAATTCGTTAAAGACATCAAGAAGCACATCACCGATCTCGAATACCTCAAGCCCGACGTGGTTAAAGACGGCCCGGTGATGGAGAACGTCATCGAAGAAAAAGACATCGACATGTTCAAGTTTCCCAGCCCCAAATGGCATGAGCTCGATGGCGGGCGCTACATCGGCACCGGCTCCGTGGACATCACCGTCGATCCCGACGAAGGCTGGGTGAATCTCGGTACCTATCGCGTGATGGTGCATGACCGCAACACCCTGGGATTTTTTATTTCGCCTGGAAAACAGGGCCGCATCATGCGCGAGAAATATTTCACGCGCGGACAGTCCTGCAAATTAGCGGTTTCTTTTGGCCATGACCCGTTGCTGTATCTCGCCGGCGGGATGGAAGTTCCTTACGGAGTGTCAGAATACGAATGGGTCGGCGGACTGCAAGGTCATCCGGTGCAAGTCATCAAGGGTGAATACACCGGACTTCCAATCCCGGCGCGTTCGGAAATTGTGGTGGAGTGCGAAGCGGTGCCCGGAGAAAACCATGATGAAGGTCCGTTCGGCGAATGGACTGGGTACTACGCCAGCAACATGCGACCAGAACCGACCATGAAGGTGAAGCGCCTCTATCACCGTAACAATCCCATCATTCTCGGCGCGCCGCCCACACGTCCGCCGTGCGAGTTCAACTACATGCGCTGCTTCATGCGCTCTGCGCTGATCTGGCAGGAACTAGAGAAGGCCGGAGTGCCCGACGTGACCGGCGTATGGTGCCACGAAGCGGGCGGAAGTCGGCTGCTCAACATTGTCTCCATCAAGCAGCGCTATCCCGGCCACGCGCGTCAAGCTGGCATGGTTGCGGCCTATTGCCACGCGGGCGCCTACCTCGGCCGCTACACCATCGTCGTCGACGAAGACATCGACGTCACCAACACCAACGACGTGCTTTGGGCCATTAGCACTCGTTCGAATCCCGAAATTGACATCGAAATCATTCGCCGAAGCTGGAGCGGTTCGCTTGATCCGATTATTCCCATGGCCCAGCGCGGGCTCAGTTCTCGCGCCATCATTGACGCCTGCAGGCCGTACGAGTGGCTGAAGGACTTTCCTCCGGTCGCGGAGTCCAGTCCCGAGCTGCGCCGCGCCGCCGAAGAAAAGTGGGGCAAGATTCTCGCTGAACCTACAACCCCAGGGTTCAATAGCCGCCGCGAACCCGCGCCGGAACCCGTGGAAGCACCGGGGAACGGTCGCAGCGCAGCAAGAAAGAAGGAAGCTGTGACAAAAGGGAAGCATTAATGGCGGAGGCGGAGGTCGCGCAGCCTGTCGCGCGCATCTACAGAGCGGAAGAATCCAAGATTTCCACGCGAAAAGTTGTCGGCGCCATTTTAAGTATCCTCGTGCCGGCGGCGGTGTGGTTTGTTCCGCTGAATTTTGATGTGATAGCCAGACATGCGCTCGCGGTTTCCGCCTTCATGATTTGTGCGTGGATTACCGAGCCCATACCTCACGCGCTCACCGGACTTATTGGCTGCTACCTGTTCTGGGTGCTGAAGGTCGTCAAGTTCGACATGGCCTTCAGCGGCTTTGCGGACCAAACGCCGTGGTTTCTTTTTGGCGCTGGCCTTTTCGGCATGATGGCCACCAAGACCGGCTTGGCTCGCAGGTTGGCCTACATTGTCATTCATCGCGTTGGCGCAAGTTATTCCCGGCTGTTGCTGGGAATCATTCTATCGTCGTTCCTTCTAACCTTCCTGGTGCCCTCCGGAATCGCTTGTGTGGTGATCATGGCTTCCGTAGCCCTGGGTCTGATGGAAGTCTTTGGACTAGGACGCGGAAGCAACATCGGCACCGGCATTTTTATCACCCTCACCTACACTGCTGGTTGTTTCGACAAAATGGTCATCGCCGGCCCTTCCAGCATTCTGGGTCGTGGCCTGATCGAAAATGGCGCGAATATCCACGTGTATTACAGCTTGTGGCTGGGGGCTTTCCTTCCTTGCGCCATCGTCACCATCTTCGGGATCTGGCGGCTGGTCGTCTGGATGTACCCACCGGAAAAGGCCGCTTTGGAGCGCGGCGCCGACTTTCTTGACAGCGAACTTCAGAACATGGGCCCGTGGAGCGCCATGGAAAAACGAGCACTCTTCCTGATGCTCCTGGCCATCGCTTTGTGGATGACCGATCTGCTTCATCACATCTCCCCCGCCATCATCGGCATTGGCATTGGCTTGTTCGCATGTATCCCTGGAGTTGGCATCCTCAATCAAGAGGACATGAAGCGCCTGAATTATCTTCCAGTATTTTTCGTGGCTACTGCCATTAGCATGGGCAACGTATTGGTACAAACCGGCGCCCTCAAAACCATGACTGTGATCATGTTCGATTGGATGCAACCGCTGATGGCCACCAGCGTCTTCGCTCTAGCGGTGGTTCCGTACTGGACCGCCTTCATCTACCATATTTTTCTCGGTAACGAGATTGGCATGCTCGCCACTTCCATGCCCGGCCTGATGAGTTTCGCGAAGGCCAACGCCATATCTCCGCTGCCACTGGGTTTGATCTGGGCTTTCGCCGCCGGCGGAAAAATCTTCGTATATCAGTCGGGAGTTTTGGTGGCCGGATATTCATATGGCTACTTCAAGGCGCGCGATGTTTTTCGCGTAGGTCTTTGTGTCACAGTAATCGAGTCCCTGGTTCTGCTGGTCATCGTGCCTTTTTATTGGCCGCTTCTGGGAATCCGCTGATAGTAGCGAAGCCTTTTTTCGTGAGAAGACTCCGAGTGTAGCAATACGTTATGGCGAAGCGCCCTTTTCGTTTAATCGTCGGCATCACCGGAGCTACCGGAACCATTCTAGGAGTGCGCCTTCTGCAGGTTTTAAAAGAGCACAACGTGGAAACACACCTGATTCTCAGCAACTGGGGCGCTCGCACGTTGGTGCACGAAACGCCCTACCCCCTGGCTCGCGTGCAGGAAATGGCCACCAAATGTTACGGCTCTCAAGATCAGGCTGCCGCGGTTTCCAGCGGCTCTTTTTTGACCGACGGAATGGTGGTTTGCCCGTGTAGCGTAAGGTCGCTTGCGGCCATTGCTCAGGGCCACGGCGACTCGCTGGTTCATCGCGCCGCTGACGTGATCCTTAAAGAGCGTCGCAAGCTTGTTCTAGTGGTTCGCGAAACTCCGCTCAGCGATATTCACATCGAAAATATGCTTAGGCTTTCGCGCATGGGCGCGGTAATTTTTCCCCCGGTTCCGGCGTTCTACAATCATCCCAAAACGATAGACGATCTGGTCGATCAAACTGTCTTGCGGATCCTGGACCAGTTTAATTTGCATCTTTCTTCCGAGGATCGATGGTCCGGCAAGATGACAGTCCGTACGAAGCGGTCATCGACGCGCCGACCTCACGCAAATGAAAACTAGTTCTTCATGCAGTATTCCTGATTCGCAAATAAGCAGTACCCAATTCTCCTACTGAGGTTTGCATGAGCCACGACAAAATGTTGACGTTCGATCCTCAGAACATGGTGCCCAAGGACGTCTACAAACTGTTAATTGGCGCGGTCGTGCCGCGGCCGATCGCTTTTGTGTCCACACTGGATTTAAACAACGTGCGCAATCTCGCGCCGTTCAGTTTTTTTACGGTGGCCAGTTCTAACCCGCCAGTCGTCGTTTTCTGCACCTCGGTCCCCAGCGCGGGACGCGCCATGAAGGACACGTTGAGAAATGTTTTGGACACTCGTGAGTTCGTGCTGAATATCGTTTCCGAGGACTTCGCTGAGAGGATGAATGAGTGCTCAGCAACTGTCGCACCCGAGATAGATGAGTTCGAACTCTCTGGACTGACCCCTATTCCCAGTGAACTGGTCAAGCCCGACCGGGTAGCCGAAAGCCGCGTGCAGATGGAATGCCGGCTCGTGCAAGTCGTGACCGTAAGCGATAAACCGAACGGCGGCAATTTGGTCCTCGGAGAAGTGTTGCGATTCCACCTCGCCGAGGACGTCGTAAATAATTTTTACATCGACCCCGATAAATTGCGCGCCATCGGGCGCATGGCCGGAATAACGTACTGCCGCACCACGGATCGGTTTGAGTTGAAGCGTCCGGGATAAACGCCAGCTCTCCTGCTCGTACCTTGAATGAGTGGGAGGGGGAAGGAAGAAGTCTGAATGTTTTGGGTGCAACGCAACCTGAACCTGGCGCAAAGATTCCTCGGGCTCTACACTCAAGATGACCTACACAAGCAGTAAACTAGGCACTTAAGTCGTCGTTGACATTCCGGTTGTGGTTGGCGGTTGTGGTTCGCCAAAACTCTGGCCGACTTTGAAATCAATGACATCGCCGCTCTCCCGCCACTGTTCTGTTATAACTCCTAGCCATGTTTCGATTTATCGGCCTGTGCCTCGGAACGCTGGTTCGCATCTTGCGCGCGCGTCGGAGCCTCCTACTCGAGAATCTGGCGCTACGTCAACAACTCGCCGTCCTGAAACGTCGGCATCCGCGGCCAAGATTAGACCTGCTCGACAGGCTCTTCTGGGTTGCCGTTCGTCGATTTTGGTCCGGATGGCAACAATCCCTCATTATGGTCACGCCCGAAACCGTGGTGCGTTGGCACAGGGCCGGATTCCGTTTGTACTGGAAGCTGATCTCCAAGGTCAGGAGGCCCGTCGGGAGACAACCGACGTCGAAGGAGGTTCAGGAATTGATCTTCCGAATGGTCGTTGAGAACCCAACGTGGGGAGCGCCACGCATCCATGGCGAGCTTCTCATGCTCAGTTTTGATGTCTCTGAGCGGACGATCTCTCGTTGGATGAAACGGGCACCTCGAGATCCACCAGAGTGTGCTCGGCCACTCGATCATCGCTGCTTTCATGATGCTCCTGACCGAGGAAAAGCACGTTGTCGCTTAGCGTGAGCAGGAAATGATAGTCGCGAAAGTGATGGGACTGATAGAGAGCGCTCGCCTCAGCAACCAAGCGGTTGTAGTTTTCGATCAGAGCGGGTGGAATATCGAGCGCCCACGGATCGTCCGCCGCGATGTCCACTTCGTGAGTAGGCGTATTCCCCGCAGAAAGTGGAATCACTCTTAGGAATGCCCCCGATTGGACTGGAGAATCCACCAAGAGATCGAGCGGCACAGGGGCAAACGTAACGGTCCCCCTCGACCTGCTTGCCACGGGCAGGGACGTATTAAAGTTCCAGCCGTCGGGCAGATGCAGCCTCGGGTCGAACGCTATCTCGTTTGCTGCGCGTCCCTTTGGATACAGCACCACTTCGTGCCACATCAAGATGAATAGTTTTGACGATGACGCCGCGGCGAAATCGATCGTGGGTCCGGGAGAAGAGAGGAGAAAGTCGAGGTGCACCGATAGAGAAGTGCCGCCCGCCGGAATTTCAAGGTGAATTGCATACATGTCATCGGGGTCCCGGTGCCATGAGATGCGTTTTCCAGCGACAGAGAATTTCAGGTCGGCTAGGTGGGCTTGCGCGCTTTCGAATTCCCGCTGGACTGGACGGCATCGCAAAAACATCACAGCGAGTTGGGCTGCAACGATCGATCTTCATCGCTTCACGCATACCGATCGACAAGCCGCTGCTGCGCCCAGAGTTGCTGACTGTGCAGAGCCGACATACTTAGTCCGATGGTCCTTTGTGGATGAGCATCAGTCTGCTTCTGGCATCGGTGGTGTTACTGAGTTCCGCTAGACTCCTTTTTTCCCTTTTTGCATAAAACCGTGAGACTCCCAGTCGTGTTTTCCGCCATCATCCCTACGCAGTCGCTTTCAGCGCTTGGTCAATATCGGTGAAGATACATCGAAGCCAGACGTCGGGGCGTGGGGAGCACTACATCAGCATTCATCCGGCTCGATTCATCAAGCTGAGCATAATGAGATTTATCGCTTTCTGGATGCCCACGGAAACCTTTGATATCCACTACGCCAGTGGGCGTCATCTGGAGCGCGTCGATATCTACCTCATGACGCTATCAAGCGTGCTCGGACTGGTCATTCTTTGCCAGCGAGATGGCAAGAGTGCGGCGCTGCTCACTTCCTGCCTTACGGTCTTCCCTCTCATCTATTACATTGTTCAGTTCGAAGACCGGTATCGCTACCCAATAATGTGGGTAACGTTCCTCTTGGGAGCCATGCCAGTGAGTGCTTTCGCGCGCCAACTCTGGGAGTCTTTGACTTTCTCTGCAGGTACATGGAACGGAATCGCAAACCAAGTTTAACGGGCCTGCACTCTTTCCCCGTTGAGGCCCCGCCGCCACGTCGGCACCCCCTCCCCACGGGGGCTTCCAGCCCTACCCTAGCCCTGCCGGAGTCCATCGAATCAGGAGTGGAGGCTGCGAGAAGTCCCAGCTAGAACGTGAGCACGTCAGTCCAGCAGCATCAGCGTGAGCGCCTCCAGATCGAACCAGCAGATTCGTTCGGTGTCGTTGGGAACAAGATCATGCCGCTCGATGCAGTGCTCTCGGAATCGGTGACGGCATCCGTCAACTTGGCTGGTGCTCAAACTGGACAACGGCGCGGCGAGACCCTTCTTACCGTCTATAGACAATCACTTTACTATCGGTTGGACGCTGTTCTAGTAGAGTTCCGGCCAGTGCAGAGCTGTTGGTCATTGAAACAGACAACTCCGATTGAGAGGTGTGCGATGCGAACCCTAAGCCTGGCGGCAGTAAGCTTGGTATGCGTGCTGGACGTGAGCGCTCAACAACATAGCATCGACACGCAGAAGTCCACCTTAACGCTACACGTCGGCAAGACGGGCGCATTCTCTGGGCTGGGACACGAGCACGAGGTGCGCGCCCCGATTCACAGCGGTACCGCGGACACAGGCTCTCGCCCTGCAGTTGAAATCCACGTGAATGCACGGGAGCTGCGCGTGATCGACAAGAACGCTTCCGACAAAGAACGCGCCGAAGTGCAGAAGACGATGCTAGGGCCGGAAGTTCTCGATAGTGAACATCATGAAGAGATCGTATTCAAGTCCACAGGCGCTGAGTCTGCCGGCCAGGGAAAGTGGACGTTGCGCGGGAATCTGACGCTGCGCGGGCAGACGCGGCCGGTCACGGTGCAAGTAACGCTGAAGGACGGCCGTTACACCGGCGAGAGCACCGTGAAGCAGACCGATTTCGGAATCAAGCCGCCCGGAAAAGCGGGCGTTAGAGCCAAAGACGAAGTTAAAATTGAGTTCGACGTGCGGCTGGCGTCGTAAAACGCGAAACACGGGGCCGGAGATACTCCATAGATTGCGTTACGTTCCTACTGTTGGCGTTGTAGCGCGCCGCGTGTCAGAGTTTCCCAATCTTGAATGAAAGCGTTTGAGTTGAAGTCAAACTAGGCGGCGAGCATCTGCGCTTGTTTTCTGAGCATACCGCGCAGGGTGCGCAAGCGTTGGTGTTCAACGTGAATGGCAAGAACTGGATTGCCCCTTCCGAGCCAGTAGATGACATCGAGCAGAACAAAGAAAAAGCAGCAGCGTATGCGGCGGCGCACCTCAAGCGAACGGCCAACCTAGGACTACCCTAGTTGGTCTGGAAGAGATCCCGTGCAGCGTAGTAGACTTCTGTGGGCCCTAAGGTCGCCGGCATTTCAACTACATAGTCCAAACTGATCGCGGTTTATTCCGGTCTCGTTTCGGCGCAACATGCGCCACAGGGCACAAACCGGCGACACGGATCCAACGCCGCAGTACTCGCAGAACAAACTGGGGTCGATCGGAGGCGCGATTGATGTTTTGGGTGTTACTGATTGCGAGACAATCCTTGCGGGCACATCAAAACACGCATCATCGAGCGAATTAAAAAAAGCAGCCAGTTTTGGATCAAGCGGTGGTGCGGTCTCGCGCCATTTGGCGAGAGCCGCTTGGAATTCTGCTTCCTTGCCTGACGCGACAAACTCGGGCCAGGTGAGGCCGTTCAGAAATCCGAAATCCTCTCTGGTGGGAAAACTAGAATCTCTTTTCTCGTCGGGTACATCTTCCGGCGGTGATGATGGGCCGTCGAGCGCTTCTAATCGCGCCCGCGCATTGTGCCTTTGGAGCGGAGTTGAATCCTTGTCGTTCAATATGTTTTCCGCCTGTTTGCGGACCGCACGTGCGTCAAGCAGGTCCCAATAAGCGGACATTTCCAAGCGATAAAGTCGTTCACCTTCTTCGTCGTTCGTAAAGGCTTTGCGTGTCGGTTTCTTGCCGCAAGACTCCGCGAGTTCCACCTTGTTTTGTTTATGGGCGTCAATACGGCCAATCGCTTTGCGAGCTGCGCTCTTTTCAGTATTTGTGGCCGATGGATCGGTCACCGTTGATCGGGCGAGTTTTTTAACATCGCTGGCTTGAAACACTGGTTACTCTCTTTTTAATTAGGGCGAGGAGCTGAGTGTTGATTTTTGAGGACCCGCCTTGGGCTCAAAACTCAGCTCCCCCTTAACTACCAGGCAAGGGCAGCTAAGATCGGATTACGAATTATTGTCAATCCTTCATATCCAAAACATTTGCCGCGATCCCCCATGGAATCACGCTCCAGCAATCCATCATGTGGTGGCGTGCGTAAGCTCTTTCCGTTTCAGATTTTGATGGATCGAGGGACAGCTTGCGGTAGTAACGGAAGAGCTGGGCGGGGCCGTTGGGATCGGCTTTTGGCTCTGACTTGCGGGGCTTTGGCGATTTCATCGGAAGCGCCCGTACTCCCCGTTTTGCAGGGCAGATGCGCGTTCGAGTTGTTCCCCATCGGCGGGGCTGATAATGGAAAAACCACCAGCGTCGCTGGATTTCAATTCGACGATGGTGTCGCCTGTGTCCCCGACGCCCAAGGGCACGACGCGGTTCTCGGATGTCAATGCGAAGCAGACGATGTCTTTGAAACTAACCGAGGGAGAGTCGATGCGGACACGCCAACCCACAGCGGGAATCAACTGAATAATTCTTTCCGGATTCATAACGCGAGGTCTCGGACGGCCTGGAGGAGGTGGATGGCGTGGAGGGCGGATCGGCCGGCGGGCGTTATGCGGTAGGTAAGGGCATCCGGATCAGGTATGTCGATTAGGCGTTTCGAGAGTAAATAGGGTATTCCCTCGTCAGCGTAAATGTCGCCGTCGATTCTACAGATCAAAATCTCGAAGTAAGAACGGGGAACGGTGCTGTCCAAACATGACTGCGGCAATGTTCACACACGCCGCTTTTAACCGTGTTGAGACCTGTTTGAACTGTCAAAAATTGTTTTGTCTGGATGTTCCGCGAGTTGATGACTCGCGCTCGGAAAAATACTGCACCGTGGCTTGCGGCCAGAGGTTTAGACAGAGAATCTATCGGAAAAGACAGTTGGAGGAAAGGAAAGGGAAGTCACGATGACAAAGCAACAACGCGGAATATTCGAGAAGGTTCTCGGTTCAGATGTGTGGTGGATCCGATACACAGATTGCGATGGTGTTTATCATCGCGAAAAAGTCGGGAGCAAGAGTTCCGCGACAAAGGCGTACCATAAACGAAAAACAGAGGCTATGGAAGGCACGAAGCTACCTTCGCTTCGTCGTCGCAAAACGCAGTTCAGCGACCTCGCCGACATTGCTATCGATTACATCATGGCGGAATATTCTCGACCAGCGGACGACGTTGCTCGTGTGAAGGTCGTCAAAGAGTGGTTTAAGGACAGGTCGGCGGATAGCATCACGCCAGCAGAGATCAGAGAAAAACTCAAGGAGGCCGCCGCCCAGAAAAAGTGGTCAGCGTCGACCGCAAACCACCACCACAACGTGATCTCACTGTGCTTTAGGCTGGGCATGGAAAGGGAGAAGGTTAAGGAATCCCCGATTCACATGAAGGTTCGAAAGCAAAAAGAGAACAATAATCGTGTGAGGTTCCTCTCAGCGGATGAAGAAAAGAGGCTGCACGAAGCAATTCGCTCGAAACCCGAATGGGCGGAGCATGAACCCGAACTTGATTTGGCGCTACATACTGGACTGCGACGCCAGTCAATGTATATTCACTTGGTTTGGGAAAATGTTGACCTAGAATCCCGCGTGGCAATCATTCCGATAACCAAGAATGACGATCAGGTCGTGGTCCCCCTGAACGATGTCGCCATGCGTGCCCTCTCCATCTTTCGCGCACGCGGCGACGGACGAGGCCGCGTAGTGCGCAACGCAGCCGGCAAGACTCTAACGGTGAATGCTCATTGGTTTATCCCCGCTGTGCCCAGCGTGGGAATCACCAACTTCTGTTGGCATGACTGCCGGCACACTTACGCCAGTCGTCTGCGACAAACAGGAACTCCGCTCGGAAACATCGCGGAATTACTGGGGCACAAGGGCCTCGCAATGACGAAACGTTACGCACACCTGAGCATTAGCAATCTACACGAAGCCGTTTCTAGGATTTCGAATAGCACCACAGTAGCACCAGAGCCAAATTCCGAAACGGCGGCGAATTCGTTCATCAACTAAGTTTTGTCGTATGATGGGTTTACAACGACGGAGGCGAAAAGGGTCCGGTGATCTTCCCGGCCTTCAAAGCCGGCGATTCGACCCTTCGCGGGTCGAATGGTGGATTCGACTTCCACACGCCTCCGCCACTCTTTCTTTGGGTTTTGTGCGATTCCCAGATAATTGTACCGGTTTTGTACAAGTGAATCACTGGGGCGTCGCACTCAAAACGGCGCGATCTAGGGCTTCCTGTCGCGTCTTAACCCACGGGTTGTAGTGTTTTTCAGTCACCCGGATGCTTTGATGGCCGAGCAAAACGCTTACTGTCTCGATCGATGCTCCGCCCTCCAGCAGGGCCACCGCAAACGTGTCCCTGAATCGGTGCGAGTGTCCTGAGACCTTCGCCAGCGTCAATACCTCGGCGATTCTTTCCCGCCAGAAGCCTGTCACCGTCTCCAACTTCGAGTCCCCTGTCCAGAAAAAGTATTTCGGGTTTGAATGCTTGACCGACCGAAGCGCGTCAGCGACGTTCCCTGGAAGCAGCACGCTGACGGGCTCCCCGGTTTTCGCCTGATACAGTTTCAACCGATTGCCCTTCAGGCTGTCCACCGTCAGCGTAGCAACGTCTGAAATTCGCAGGCCGGAATAGCGCATCGTCAGTATGAATGTCTCAACCCGATGATCTACTTCATCCGACTGGGCCGCCTTCAGAATCTTCGCCATATCATCCTTTGGGAAGGGAAGTGTGGGGTTTTGTTTCAATTTCGGCCCGACCAGACTCACGGCATAATTCTCTTCCACCATCTTCCTCTGCAACGCGAATTTGAAGATGCCGCGCAACCGCTCCAGCTTCTTGGAGGCCGACAGCGCGCCGATATTCCAGCCGGCTCGGAATTCCGTAAGCGCGTCCAACTCCAGTTCATTCACAACCTTGATCCCACGATCTTGAGTGAACTCCAGCACCTGTCGGAAGAGCAGTTTGTACAGCCGCAGCGTTCCTGCGCTTAAATTCCTCGCTTCGGCGTCTTTCAAGAACTGGTCCCGCCACTCCTCAATCGTCGCTCGGGTCTTCGTCTTTGGGCGCGTTCCGTCAACATCCCACACCCTCACCAAATTCTGCGCCCGGTTCCAGTCGCGCAACTTCAAGGCTTCGCGGATACGGTGACCGTCTTTGGTACCGGTAACCCAGATCGGACATTTGCAGCGATACTCCGACCGCGACGTGAATCTGCACTTTTGCGGATTGTGACGACGATAAACGATCAGCATCTATTCTGATAACCTCTTGTGCACACGAACGGCGACGGACTGGGGAATGCGCAGAGTCAGATATGAACGCCTATGGCTGGGAGCCCTCTCTCCGATTTTCACAACTCCAGGTTCTTCGCGAAACACGTTTCGGATGGTTTCCACGTTGACGCCCCAAGCCTTAGCGAGATCGGCAGGCGCATAATGTTTCTCATCGACAATTAAATTCGTGTACGTTTTCCCCTCATAGGTGAATGAACGACCACGTCCCAGACTTATGGTCGGCTGCTTTGGGGGTTTAGGGCCGGGTGTCCACGAGAGGAAGGACGGAGAGTGCTGCAGCTCCTCACGCACCTCGTCGTTTCCAGTGATCATGACTTTTTCCTGATCTTCTCTTGAATGGCTTCGATCACGAAGATGCGCAAGGTTTTGCCAGAGAGCGCAGCAGCGGCTTTAGCACGACGGATCACAGAGACCGGTACGCCCCGTAGATTCAGAACGGCTTTGTCTTCGGACATGAGTACACATGTACCACAGTTAAGCTAGATTTTCAAGGTTCAAGCTTACATTGTTGCGCTGAAGAATGAATCCTGTACGGTAGAACAGGTTCTGAAATTTTTCGGACACAAAAATAGGCCGCCACCGGTTTCCCCGATGACGGCCAGGTCTGACAAAGTCGAGTTCCGATGAAGGGGCCGGTGGCACCACGTGCGTTGTGCTTACAAGACACTGGGGCGTTTATCGTAGCTTATGTTGTCGGCAATGATTGGGCGGTTCTCCCTCTCATTGTCGCTCAAGTAGGCTCTTGTAACGTCTTTAGCGGCGCAATGACGAACCCTCGCGGGCGAGTCTGTTATTCTCTAGAAGTTCTCAAGCATCCAAACGTTGTTGCTTTTGGTGGTGCTAACGATTGCCAGATGGCGCCCGTCGGGGGACGGCAGACCATACGAGACGGAATCTCCCTCCTGTTCCCACAGAGGGTTCGCCTTGCCTTGGAGATCCACGTGAAGCAGGACGGAGCCCGTTGGCTGCAAGGCACATGTAAACCACCCCTTGCCATCAGCCGCCCAATAAACACCCACCAGGTGGTCCCAACCCTTCACCTCAATCTCTCGCAGCGGATTGCCGGTCAGTGACAGGGTGTGAATTCGTCGGTCACCTGCTTTTAAGACGGCGATGCTGGAACCATCTAGAGATAGACCCCATCCGTAACTTGCCGCTGGTTCGGTCTCGAATCTGGTAAGTTCTTGACCGCGGCCTTTCAGGGCGTCAAAAGCTGTGAAGATTAGGGACTTGCCATCGTCGCTCGACTCAGCAATAGCGCACAAGATTGCGGGCGAAATAGCGCATCGCGGCCTCCCGTAGGTATTCGACCGCAGAACCAGTTGGGGTGTCCCTCCTGCGATGGGAATGCCCATCACGGCGGTCGTCGGCAGATCGCACTCAAACTCTTTCCCGCAATCCAAATAGAAAAGCCATGAGCCATCAGGGCTTATGCTGGTGCCCCCTACATTCTCGGCTCCCATCACAAGCGGTTCCTCTGTGTCTGAGTCTAGAGCCTGCCTGAATATCCTAAGGTGCCCGCCACGGTGCGATCGAAATAGCAGAGCTTTACCATCGGGAGTCCACGTCTCAGCGGCATTGATATATTCGCTTCGAGTAAGCCGCTTCATCGAACTAGCGACCGTCCCGTTGCCCGGGGCGTTAGCAATATAAACGGTGGTCAGGCGTGCCCATCTGTGGAATGCGAGCCGTTTCCCGTCTGCTGTCATGCTCGTCTGGCCGATGCAGGATCCGGACCAGTTCGAGACTCGCCGTGGCTTCGCGATGGGTTGGCCCGTATTCAGGTTGACTGCCAACTCCCAAAAATTGCACGAAAAATGCGAAGGGTTGTCTGCCAGCGCATAAATCAAATTTCCATCTGGTGACCAAATAGAATCGATCAGATCCTCAGGATGAGAGAAAGAAACTAACGTAGTCGGAGAGCCCCCGAGTAGGTCGCGGCTGATGAGAGCGCCCTGTGAATCATTAAACCTGAAATAGATCGCTCGGTGTCCATTCGGGGACCATGTGAGACCGCCAATCGCAGACTTCTGATCAGCTTCGTAGAGTTTTCGCTCCTGTCTTCCGTTAGCATCCATCAACCAGATTTCGCGGTAGCCCAATTCGCCGGGATTTGTTCCAAAGGCAACCAGTGAGCCGTCGGGGGAAACCGAATACGCCTCGGCGTCGTCGCGAAGCTTTCCAGGGACTCCGCTCAGGAGGGGGACACTCCAAATACTAGATTCTTGGGCAACCGGAGCCACAGGAGGAATGAACCGCGTAGAGCCGGGAGGCCCCCAGCTGACAGCTTTCGACCTACTGGCGTTTACAAGAAACCTCGTCCCGTCGGGAAACCAGGAGGCAATGCGCCAGTCGACCGAGTTGCCCTTGAGTGACTCAGGCTCGGAAACAGTTTGTGTCTCACCAGTTTTGAGGAGTCTGATTTTGATCTTCTTCATATGGTCTGTGAAGGCCAAGTATTTTCCGTCGGGTGAGATCGCGCTGCTGGTCACGGGGTTGTCGATGGAGTTTGCTGTGAGCTGAGTCGCCTCTAGATTTCGCAACGATGGCGGAAAGCGCCTTACGAACCACAAGACAGCAAGAGAAATCGCAAGCATAGTAAGAACGCCGGCAAGAGCTCGTTTTTGCCATTGGGCGGCATCTTGCTGCCGAGCGACTGCCTGCAACCTCTGGGCACGCGCAACACTCGTCTCTGCTTCGGCACGCTTTTGAGGAGGCAGAGAAAGACTCTGATCCGCAAAGGATTTGGCGGCTGGCTGCCTATGATCTTGGTTGCTGACGGCAGCGATAAAACGATAGCCACGGCGGGGAAGCGTTTCGATGTATCGAGGTTTTTCGGCGTCATCGCCGAGAGTTGCGCGAACTTGATTTACGCAGAAATTGATGCCGCGCTCGAAGTCCACGAAGGTGTTTTCGCTCCAAAGGCAATTCCGAATTTCTTCCCGAGGCACGATCTGGCCGGGGCGCTCAGCAAGAAGGAGGAGGAGGCGGAAGGGCTGTGGATGGATCTTTAGAGAGACGCCAGCTTTGCGCAACTCACCGTTTTCTGGGTCCAGTTCAAAGGAACCGAAACGAAGGACGGAGAAAGGTTGTGCCATAAGAACTCCAGCGGCACATCAGGGTGGGGATTGTATCACCTGCGTAATCGCTGAGTACCGTAATTCACCTGCGTAATCGCTGAGTACCGTAATTCTCGAGAGGGCCGGCGCCCGCCAAACCGCAAAGATTCAGGAACTTGGGCTCTAACATAACTCTAATAAAAATCTGAGAGCCCTGTCATTGCTCCCCTCAACGAATACCGCTAACTATCTACCGTTTCAGGCGAAGTTGAATCTACCGCCGAAAAAATAGTGCTGCTGCGGTCCACTTAGTAGGGATTTTCGAAAGAGAGGGGTTAAACAGATCGGGCCGCTTCTGGTTTGGCCGCCGGAGCGACGCAGATCTTGAGTAGACACGCGCACCCTTGCGGGTAGTGCGTTTCTTTATTTAACCCCGCCTCATTTTAGAAGCCTCCTGTTTCCAATTGCAACCGTGAACGCGGGCCAGGCAGACGTTCACCGAAGGAGATCTCGCCATGAGGCCCACGACCCGCCTGACCAGGCAGTTTATTATCGGATTTGCGCTATCGAGTGCGCTTTTATCCCTGTCCGCCTCGAGTGGATACGCGCAAGGTATGCCTGCATCTCGCGCTGGCGGCGCTCGCTCCGCGAATAGGCTTTCAGGTCTGGACTCACCTGAGGCGATCCAAACGCAGGCCGCTCCCGTTCCCCGCGTCAGACCGCAAGCGGAAACCATCGCTGTCCACGATCTGCTGGTTCCCGCTGCCGCCATCAAGGAATTCCAGCGCTCGGAAAAGGCCGTGCACTCCGGCAATTTCCACGCTGCCACCGAGCACCTGCAGAAGGCCCTCCAGATCGATCCCACGTTTGTACAGGCTCACAACAATTTGGGAGCGAGCTACCTCCAGCTGAATCAATATGAAAGCGCCGTGATGGAGTTCCGGAAAGCGATTGAGCTGAACACGAAGATGCAGGAACCTTACCGCAACCTGGGCCTCGCGCTCTTCCTTCTGCGCCGGTACCCCGAGGCGGAACTTGCGGCCCGCCAGGCCCTACAGCTCGATCCGCGACGCGGCCACGCGCAATATACCCTTGGTCGGATTCTCGCGGCTGAGGGAAGCAGCTCGGTGGAAGCCGAGCAGCTTTTACGCGAGTCGCTCGGCGAATTTCCCGAGGCGCGATTGCCTCTCGCGCAAGTTCTGCTGAACAAGGGCGCGGCGGAGCTAGCTGCCACGGAGTTGCGTACTTACCTAAAGGCATCCAAGACCGACGAAGTCAAAAGGCAAGCAGTGCAGCAGTGGCTGTCACTGATTACCCAGACGAAAGCGAGCGATCCAGGTGCGGGAGCCATCAACCAGCGGCCAGAATAACGAAAGCCCAGCACCAAAAATAGACTCGGCGCCTGGGCCGATGTCTCTAAATCGGCTCGCGGTCTCTTTGCAGAGGGCGCACTTATTCTTCAGGTGCCGAGTCCATAATCGGGGTCGAGGTCTGTAGCTCATGCTTTTTCCTTCGCTCCAAAATCAACTCAAAGAGCGATCTGTTTTTATTCTCGGGACGGAGGCATTCCGATTGAGGCCGGTGTGTGACGACGGCTGGTTCCGGCGCGAGCACGAACGCGGATTCGGGCTCAGGCTCCGACTCCGGCTCTTGTGCCGGAAGGCCTCGCTGAAGACGGGCCTGTTCTGTCTCAGAGAACAGTTCGATCGCAATAGCACACCACCGGCCATCGTCACGTTTTCCAACTCCGTGATAAACGAAATCTCCGATGCTGAGATTGACCAGGCGGCCTTCGAATCGATCCACGACCGAGTTCTTGTGGAAGAATAAAACATCACCGTCTTCGCGGAGAAGCTCACCAAACCGACCGTTCCAAGTTTGAACGGAAGATATTTCCCCGTAGGTTTCCAAACTCTCGCTCGGCTCCTCAGCAAAGACCGGACGGACATCGTCGGCTACAACCCAGTTTCCGTTATATTTATTGCTTGGTCGCTTTACTAGCTGAAATGAAACCGGCGTTCCTGGCGTCCACGCGTAAGCCGTACTCCCGCGCCAGTCGGGTTGAACATCCCTGGCTCCGAAATAAATTCCGGAGCTGCTGGTCGTTCCGGGCAGATCCTGCGTGATAAAACCATAAAATTTGTTAGGGTAAAAAACGGCGACAAAACCTTCAAATCGTTTTTGCTTTGGGTCCGGCATGGATCTCCTGAAGAACTTGAAAATAGAAAAGGAAAAGGCCGCCTGGGAAGCGGCCTTCGCGTCAATCCTTTCTTTGGGTAACTCGTTAATTGTTAGTGGGCAGCTGCACTTCCTTGAGGGCTTCATCGAAGGCCCGAGAACGTTCGAGGATGGCCCCGAACAGGCCTGCCGTCTTGACGCGAGCGATTGGTTTGTCCACGGGCTTCGGACGCTGCGAGTGGCGTTGCTTCTGGCGCTCGCGTCTGCGAGATAACTTCGTCCGGCGACTCATATCTTTCCAGCTGCGATCGCTGCCTCGTAGTGCACGCGGTTGTTGCGGTTGTCGATGTATTTCCTTTTGAAGGCGTCGCTTCCCAATTCGTGCCACTCTCGCACGCACACATCGATGGGATCTACCGGAGCCACGGGAACAACGACTTCCCGGAGAGGCGCTGGCTTCGCTGCTTCCACCGCCGCCTGGATCCGATCCATGTCCCGCTGAGCGTGCTCGGGGATTTCATCCCCAATCAGCAAACGGTTCAGGGCACCGCGATCGAACAGCGTGATGAAAGCGCGATCGTAGGACAGCTCGACGGCTTCCATCATTGTGCGATCGGGATTCTCACTGTTGAAATTCATCGCGGCCAGGATGTCTGGATCGGTCGGCTCAGTCGTCATATAGGCTGCGATAACGTCCCAAATTCCACCCTCGCCGTCACGAAAACATGAAAGCAATTCCTTATTCCTTTTCTTCCACTGGTCGGCACTAAAGCGCGACAAGTCGCCAAAAGCTTCTCTCGAAATCATTTCATTCTCCTTAGATCAAACCCAACGCACAGGCGTCGTTGAAAAGTGTGTTTGCGCGAGCCGCAGCTGCAGGCCCAGAGGGGTTGAGTCCAGGCGACAGCAGCGTCTTCAGTTGCTGTACGGACATCGTGCGATATTCCTCTGCGAACTTCTGAACGTCGGCCGGCACGGCTTTTTTCGCCGGTACCTGCCTAACGTTGAGGTTCTCGACGGCATCGCCAACCGGAGTTGACGTGCGCTCCTCCGCGGCATAGTGCGAATAGAATTCTCCGAAGGCCGGATTCGTTCGACGCAGTTCGGTGATTTGGCGCATCGAGGTTTCCGGATTCGTGACCCACGTGGTCCAGTCGCGCCACTGAAGGGCTTTCGGAGACATGACCCGGCCCAGCGAATCTCTCGGACGCTCGTCCGCCGGTTCTTCCGGTTCGGCGTGCGGGTCGATAAAATCCGGACTGGCAGCGAGCATCATTTTCCAAAGTAGATCGTTGAGTGCAGACCGAATTATTGGTTCACTCGAGTACGCTTGCGCGTATTTGCGGATCAGCGTCGCCCGGTTCTCGGGGCTGTCGAGGCGCTTGCTGAAGCCCTTACCGCCCTTGCCTTGGGCCAGGTCGTCCCAAAACTCGTCGTCGTTCACGCCGGAAACGAGGATGCGGTCATTCAACGCGGCCCAGAGTGGACTGCCGAATCTGTAATTTTCAATTTCATCTCGATCAAAGTTGCTCATCACGGATGCTCCCCGGTCGAATACGACCGTTAAAAGATTTCTTTGGTGCAGACGGAACCGATTCGGGTTCAGGCTGCTGCTGCTCAAACTTCTCCGCGAACTTCAGTTGACCGCGATCAATCACTTTTTCAACGACTTCCTCGATCGTGTCGCCTTTTGCAGACTCAAGTTGTCGCGGTCCATCGTGGAGGTGCACGCACCATCCACGAGGAATGTATGGTCGAACCGTGACGCCTTTGTAGTGCATCACCACTCGGTTGTCCTTGTCAGGAGCCGAAGTTGTGTTTCCCGACGCTACCTCTTCGCCGGTTGCTGTCAAAGAACAGTGGAATGAATACTGAAACGGATCGATGCAGCCTTCGGACTCGAACCTCCGTTTCGCTATGATTGCGATGTCGTAACGAAAGGACTGGGCTGCGTGCGGATCATTGTCCAGCACGGGCTTGAGAATCTTTTCGCCCAGTCTGTTCTGAACTGTGTCTGTGCCTGCCAACCACACTCGCTGTCCGCTGTTGGGTGGATGGTAGGTCCAGAGATACACATTCGTTTGACCATTTATTGAACTCATCAGCTAAGACCTCCACGAAGAAGTTCCAACATCAGGGCGATAGAACCGGCCTTGACCAAACGTTCCACAGCCCTGCGGTAGGCGGGATTCCGAAGAAGCCTGCAGACCGTTTGCGCTGGCGTTGAGCGATACTCGGCAACTGTGAGCTTGATCTCTTTCGACTCGTCGATCTCTTCTTCGACTTGAGGTCGTGGGGGGATCTTGTATCCAAACGTTTTCGCGGCTTTGTTGTATCGCACGCGGAAGAAGTCGGCATCTTCGGCCCAGTAATTGCGTTGGAGATCCACGAAAGAGAGAGCCGCGTACTCGGCCAGCTCCTGGGGTGTGAGCGGAAGCGATTCCGCGTTCGCACACGCTGCGTCGAACTGGGCTTGTGCCTTGCGCCGAACTTCTGTGGCATCTTTTCGCGCGCTGCCGCCATCGGTGCGCGTGAACTGCAACTGCGTAAGGGCTCGGTTGATGGTTATCTGTGATGGCAACCACTGCTTGCCGATCAGGAGGTCGAGCAGCGTGTTGAGGTTTGCTGGACTGAAACATTTTGGCCAGGTCTCATTTTTGGTGATCTCAGTTAGATAATCTTTTGATCTGTACATTTTCATGCTTCCTCGAGCATCGAGAAAATCTCTTGCACGATGCTCTTGAATTTTCTGGTTGGCGTCTTCGCCTCGAAGCTTCCGAACTCCTCGGCAGACATCACCGTTTGGAGATAGGTCAAACATGCGGCGCAAAGTATTTCCTGGGTCAGGTCGTAGCCTTGGGGCGACTTCAGTTCTTCGTCGTCCGATTGTGCCAGGATTTGGAACAAGAGCTTCACCGCGTCGACGTAGGACGGAGGGATTCCTTCAAACTCGACCAAGTGAGCTCTTGTGGGTTCTACGTTTGTCAGGCAGCAGTAAAGAAGTTTCTGAGGGTCGTTGACCCAGTATTGCCCCACAGCTAGTTCATGAAATCGCTGGAATTCGGTCATTGTGTTTTCTCCTGCTGATCTTTCAGCATTTGTTTCCACTGGTCTATTAGGTTGACTGGCGGCGCCGCTGGAGCCACCGGTGTGTCCTGCTTTGGTCGACCGCGGCCTCGGGCCTGTCCCACTGCTTTCGCGGCTGCGCGTTCGTCCTCGCGCTTCCGCCACTTCGCGGTTGCACGTTCGATTCGTGTCTCCAGTTTTTCGAAAAGAGACTGTGCGGCTTCGCCTGGGAACAGATCCCTAAGTTCGACCAGGCGCTTCCTCGCGAACGAAATCTGTATCCTGCTTAGGCGGCGCAGTCCGCAGAATTCGTCGAAGTTGCAGTAGATGATTTGGAACGAGGTGTCTTTGTTGAATCGCTCGATGCGGTTGCGAATCTCTTGGGTTCTGCGGGCGTAAACGGTGCTGGCCATTGGTCCTACTCCTTCACATGTCGGCGTCGACTGTGTCGTCTGACTTGAGCTTCCAAAACCACTGCTTCTTGTCTTTCACCATCTCAGACCATTTCTGAACTCCGAGATTGTATCCAACGCGTTTCACGGTCCCTTCGGATGCGTTGAAGAGATGCTCGGCGGTGGCTAAGATGCCGTCTCTGCCGCCGTACCGCTTGGGCTGGCGGTCACTTAGAAATTCGAGAAGCCACGCTTCGACCTGACCGCTCTTGCTTTCATATTCTTTTGGTTCCTTCTTTTTCTTGGTGGCCAGTTCGTCCATCGTTTTTTCAGTCGTTCCGGTCCACCGCACGTAGGGAACGAAGTCCTCGCCCTCCTCGATCGGCATCTTCACGGCGTCAGTCTCGAACGTTAAGCCGTGCGCGTCGGCTTTGATGATGTTGCCCTTGAGCTTCATCATGTAAATCACGTTGTCGGGCGCGGATTCGTTCTCGTCGTCTTTCGGCTTCTTGGCGAACACCCAAGCCAACCGCGGGATTCCTACGAACGCCATTGCTCCACCAACACGGTTCACTGCGTCCAGGTCGATCTTCTTATTCAAGTGCATGATCGTCAGAACGCAAATGCCCAGCCTCTCAGCTACGGCTACGAGTGGATTCAACACGCCGCGAACGGCTTGCTCGTCCATCATTTTCGCCGCACCGAGATAACTGCTGACGGGATCGATTACCACGAGCCTGATCGCCGGATGCTGACGAAGCGTCTCTTCCAGTGCCTTGATGTCTTCGTCGAGCCGAAGCTGACGGATGGTCTGCTTCGTCTTCTTCGTGAATGTGCTGGCCACGGACTGGAGATAGTGGACCTTGTGCATGTCCGCTTTCGCGGCCAAAAGGCGAGGCGCGATCGTATCCTCAAGACCGTCTTCCGCCGCCACGATCAGAACTTCCATCGGCTCCGCTGTGTTCTTCACTCCGGACGGCCAGTCGCGGCCTGTGGTTGCGCGAGCAATGACGTCGATGCTCACCAGACTCTTTCCGTGATCCGGATTTCCGCAGAACAGATTCAACTTTCCGAATGCTAACTTCTCGTGCCACAGCCATCGCACGCGTTTCATTTCCACGTCACCGGCTTTGACGAGGCGCAGGCCTGGTGTCTCGTGGGTCTCGGTCGCTTCTTCCTCAGCCTTCGGCGCTTCAGTCTCTGGGGCCTTCGGCGCGAGAAGTGCTTCTAAAGTTTCGGGACCCGCCTGCTCTACAATGCGCATCGCATCATGAAGCGCTTGCGGGATCACGAGTTGAAGTCCGAGACTCTTTGCAGCTTCCATTTGCGCTGGAGAGCCGGCCTTCAAATCTTCGTGAGCCTGGTCCAGGATTTGCTGCACTTCCGCAGCTTCGAACGGCTGCACAAGTTCATGCTCGTTGCGTGCTTGCACGAAGATGGACTGGAGTTCCCTGTCGCCTGGATACAGAGAGATCGCCTCGAATGCTTCCTTGCGGAGATACTCCGCGGCGCTATCCGGTGTGACTTTCTTGTATTTGACTTGCCGCATGATGATGGCTCCTTACAACTCGGGACTAATTTCAATTCGAAACGTGGCGCTCGGAAAGTGTCCCGATACGCCGACAACCTTGAAGCGCCATCCTAATTGGTCGCACAGGGCTTTCAGGTTTTGGAAGTCATCCATGCTGCCGTGGTATGGTTCGCTGACGAGAATGTCGACGCCTTCTTTTATTTCTACCCACCCCATGTGATCGAACAGTCGATTTCTGGAGACGAAATTGATGAAGGTTCTGACGGCCTCTTCTTCGAGCTGCGTACAGAATGGCGCACGAGCCATTTCGTTCAGGTCTTCGGTGCTGGTCTTCGCGTGCTTCGCTACGAATTCCGGCGTGTGATTGTCCAGGAGCTGTTCGCGCGAGACAGGTTTGTCGAGGTCGTTCCAGGTGCCGTCATCGAACTCCTGCTGGATCGCGCCGACAAACCAGCCTGGAGGACCGTCGAAGAGGTCGCGTGGAAGCACGCCGGTCTGTATCCGGATTCTGCGCGGCAGATCCCTCTCGCCGTCGACGTCGGTCGGGACCAGCGCTTCGGGCTCATCTGCAGTCTCGGAGTCGGGGGCCGCGGCGCCGTTGAAATATTGGACCACGGCGTCGTTGAGAAGCCGCAACGGAAGAGCACTGGCTCGGATGAGTTCGCCCAGTTCCTCGCTGCCAGATACGGTGTCTGACCCGCCGCGCACACGTTCTACGCCGGTCGATAAAAGTTCGATACTTAGTGATGCCTTGTTGTTCGACGGTGCCATGTGAGTTCTCCGATGGAGCTACTGTACTGTGCCGCTCCTCTCACTTATGCCGCCGATCTGGTATTTCGTGGACGAAAACGCTGGATACCCGCGTAAACACAGGCGATGAGGGACCTGATCGGTTTTATGCGGCATCTTCATCCCAGGCTTCTTCAGCTATCGCCACCACCATCGGGGACCGCAGGTCCAGGATGAAGATGTTCTCCTTCCAGAAGTACTCGTCCCACCGGGCCACCACCTCCTTCAGGGCCTGGTTAAACTTGTCCTTTGGGGCGCGCTCGTTGTTCCACATCGGGCTCTGCTTCAGGGCTTTATCTTTGCCCTTCCGCTTCACCGCCTCGATGGCCTCCTGATAGGTCTCGAACCGCTCCATGTCGAGGTGATACCACCGAGGCCTATCCGTGACGGCGTGCACGTAGACTACGCGGCCGTCGTGAGCTGCGATGTCCCTAATCTGCTCTGCCGTGAACTGCGTCGTCGGGCGCTCTTTTTTCTTGTTGATGTCTTCCATTTCGATTCTCCTTACGGTTTCGTATTTAAGCCCGAGCTCCTCAGCTAGGCTTTGCTTGGTCTTGTAGTCCTGCCAGTGCAGCCTAATCTCATAGTCCATCCGCTTGACCAACTCATTCGACAGGTTGACCTTCACGCCGTTGGGCAGCACTCGATCGTCTTCTCGTGGGTCCAGTGGGGACCAACCCTCGCCGGCCCGAAGCTTCGCCTCGAAATCCGCGCGCTTGACCTCGAACTCTTCCCGGCTTTCCAGGAGCTCCTCGTCGGTCTTGTTCCTGCCTCGGCCGCGCTCGTCTATCTGACAAGCAAAGTATTCTGGTTTGTCGTCGACGAGGGTGAAATCGTCGCCGTCCCAGACCATTTCCGTTGAGCTGTCAGCTTCGTCGAAAGTGGTCCTGAAACCAGATTCGCGGCGCATCTGTGCCTGACGCTGATCTTCATGGGGGCGCCAATCGTAGAAGTCGTCTTCTGCGCGCAGCGGTCGCCACCCGCCTGTGTTGCCCTTGACCTTGAGCCGACGATCCTTGTCCGTCTGAAGCTTTTCGTCGCTGTGCAGATTCTTCAACTCCTTTCCGCGACGAATGTGTGTTTCCTGATTTAGCGATGGCTTGCGTTGGCTGCGGATCCAGCCAGTGGTTCCGTGACGCGTTGTGTTAATGCGTTCACCGTCGATCTTGTGGGGGATGACGTGAACGCATCCTCGGTTGATGAGAGTCGGAACGTTCTCACCTTCGATCTCATATCGTTCGAGGGGATACGCCCACGTCTTAGCCGCATTCTTCACAGGCCCTTTGAATCTTCTGTTCGACTGCTCCGTGACCTGAAAATGCCACGGACGACACTCGCAACACCGGCGACCGTCCGCTGGCTGCTCAGGAGATGAGCACAATGAGCAGCGCCGCCTGACGAATGGGAGATCGTAAAACCGAAGCGGCTTCGGGTGTCCGCGCTCTTTGGTGCTCTTCGGACGAAACGTTGCGTCCCGCCAGAGCTCGACTGGTCTGCGCTCGACGTGTAAGACGTCGTCGGCGTCCCGCCACGAGAAGACCGTGCTCTTCTCAAGAAAGTGGAACGACAGCTCTTCCCATTCGTGCGGCACGCCGTCGCTATCCCGCCGCCCAAACCCATGGAACCATGTGGACCACTCCGGAGGAAGCTCCTGTCCTTGCTCGAGCCGGCGCCGCAAGAGCCGCGCCATCCAGGAGTCATCGCCCGGAGCAATGTGCTTGGACTTCTCGGTGAGTAGCTTCCGGTCCATCGGGCAGTGGGCATTGCTCCCAAACGTTTCGCCAACCCTGTTCCGACCCGTCGGATCAACAAAGGAATAACCCTTGATCGAATAACCCTTGATCTCCGTGCGCCACTTCGGCTGCAGTGGTTCTTCGTTCACGGGGATCAGGGACCGAGGATCGAGGATCCATTTGATTTCTTTGTCGGTTAGTGTGACGAACAAATCACACATGGCGACATTATCCGCGAGAGTGACTAAGTCGGCGGCGAGTCCCCCGTTTAGGGCGCTCAATTGTCATCACCGGTAAAGTCTTTCTTTTCTGTAGCTTTAGGGGAACCCATCGCCGTCGAATCTGCAGATGTCCCTGTCTGCTCGGCTGCGAACTGCTCAGCGTACTTGGTGATGTCTTCCTCACGAGCTCGGAGGTAAAAGAGCACGGCCTCACGCACAAGCCACGACAAACTTCGCCGGTCGCCGCGCATGAGAATCCTCATTCGGTCCATCTCGTCGGGGTCCAGGGATATTCCCATCGACTTCATCTTCGCTGCCATACTGCCTCCTCTCCGGTTCCGGTACTCGACTACAAACATTATAGGCGTTCTTACAAAACTTGTCAACAATTAGTTTAGACTTTGGCAAAGAAATTGCATCACATCAGTATGACTTTCCTGGAAAACGCTGCGAGCGATTTATTCAAAAGGACTTAAGCAGATTTTGACCATAGGCGCTGGAACTGATGTGACGTCGAGGGGTTGGAGGGGCGTCGCTGTGATTCCTTCGTGACCGCGGAGGGATAGCGGCGCAAAGCGCGCGTAACCGGGCGGGTGGAAGGTTGACGGCGGCGAGTCCCCCGTTCAGCGGGATCGTGGCGTGGCAGCCGCAGGCGGGTGGTGCGCTAAGGCATCGCGAGATTAGGTGCGGGCCGGTGGTAGGCCAGCGGTGTGGTATGTTCGGGTTTGCAGTTGCAGTCCGTGGCGCATCGGTCGCGAAGAGGGGCTGGAGGCGATCTAACCAATCGTGTTCTGTTAGCCCAGCCCCTCACGCCACGGGTTTGTGACGGCGCCCAAAACGTCGTATCCGCGCGAGGGGGTGAACGGTTGAACGGTTGAACGGTAGTCCCGGAAGCGTCCCAGAAGGTTGGGTGTGTGAGCACTTTGGTGGGACCAGTAGGAGGGTGTAGAGTTGATGTAAATGTATGATAACAAAGGACATAGAAAGAAGAAGAAGAAGAAGAAACACTCCTATATACCCCCCTATATATCCTATCATTTTATGTTCGCTTTTGTTTCGGCGTTCAACCGTTCAACCGTTCACACGCTCGCGAGGATCCAATTTCTGAACGGTTGCTCGGGCTGTTTCCGGGCATTCTTGCACCAATGCTTTCGGCGCTCGTATCCTCCCTGGTCCCGTTCGACGACCAGCGCAACCACCGGTTCGCCGATCACCAGCGATCAGCGAGGATGTCATCCGGTAGGTCGACACCGGTGTCGCTCTTCCGTGGTAGGCGCGCGGGACCCACCGGCGCCAAGCTGTCGCATCCGCGTCGACGACTGTCGCAGCGGCGGCGGCAAACCTGGTCCATGGGTGCCCCCAAGGCGTCCTCCCGGGCCATTGTTGAAGGTGAAAGGGTTATTGGCGGCAGAACGCGCTGGGAGGCGATTTGCGGGGCTCGAGCTGTTCCTGGTCCGGATCCTCGCCCCTGGCCGCGATCGCTTAGCGTGGCCGGCTGCGTGTTGATTCTGCAGGGGTTGTCAGCGTCGGCCAGGACGGAGCCAGAATGACCCCTACCGGCCTCAAGAAAAATCGGGACCCATTTCTAAAATTTTTCCTGGTGATTTTCAGATGCATTTGGCTCCCGGTATTTGAATCAGCCAGGTGACCGGTACCCTGAGCGCAGAAACAGGGAGCTCTCCCGCCCCCTCTAGGGCTGAAGCTACCTATCTAACGTCCCTATAATCAACAGCATCAGAGAGTACACGACTCTCCGCGCTAACGTCCCGCGCACGAACGGCAATCCCCTAAAATAACACGAGTGAGGAGAGTATGGCATTTTCAAGTAGTTGTGTTTTCTTGCACTTGCAAGGCATGCGCTCCGAAATTTCTGTCTTGACAGAACAAACTGAATACACAAGTCTACGTCCAGACACATTCTGTGGTAAAACGTGCACACTTCCACTGATGGCGGGACCCGCCGGCCCAGACTTGAGACGATCTCCCCGCACGCGCGTTACCTCCATTTCCTACGCGCCCCGCGCGAACTGATCTCCCATGCCGTCCGCCGTGGTCCGGCGAACGACCGAAAATTTTCGATTCCTTATATAGAGAATTCGCGGCCGATTCTGCAAATCAATGAAAACACACAAACTTGCCAAATTGTGTCGTAACTAAGTAATTTAGAATCAACGAACGTGACCGAAACGGGCACACCAATGTGACAAAATTGGTCAAATGAGCAAGTTTGCTGCCAGAAAATTCGTGAAAAACAAAAGCCTTGCAAGTTCTGCCAAGTTGGCAAATCCGTTGCACTATGCAAATGCGTTAGGCGGTTGCAAAGAAATACCGGGAAGCAAAACGAAGCTTCACCGGAAGAGACAACCGCGACGCAAGTCTAGTCTGCCTGAAGTCTGAGATAGCGTTCGTACTGACGTTGGATTGAACCACGGTACTTGAGAGACGACGTAGCGCACTTCCGCCTACGTGGAGTCTGTAAGCTCTCGCAACCATGGGGTTGGGCCAACGTAGCGGACGTGAAGGGTATGGGCCACTTGACAGCGAAACCTGAACCACGCGTGGGAGAAGTGTGTCTCTAAACCATAGCGCGTGGCAGTAATGCGCCGTCCGCGAAGGGTTGCGGTAGGAACATGGCCACACTTTCCCGCGTTGTTTAGCCGTCAGTGTGTCGCATGGGCTACGGCCTGGGTGTCACCCAGGGGCGCATCGGATGACTACTCTTGTCCAGTGAGTGACAACACTCCTCAAGCTCTCACCTAACAGAGAGAGCTTGGGGACGGGTTGTCCTACCGTTAAATCCCAAAACAAAGCGAGGCTTTATGACCACGACTACTAGCGCGGTTGCTACTCCCGTGTCTGCCGATGAACGCGCAGACCTGATGGCGCGCATCGCGAAGCTTGAGGCGAAGATTGCTCTCAAGCCTGTCAACGATGGTAGCGCTATCAAGGTGACGGAGAAGGGTTCTCTGTCCATGTATGGCTTGGGACACTTCCCAGTGACTCTCACCATGACCCAGTGGACCATCGTTGCCAAGCAACTCCCCAAGCTGTTCCTGTTCGCTGCCGCTAACTTCACCAAGCTGTTTTTTAAGACCACAGAACAACACGACAACGCGGCCGAGTATCTCAACCTAGTCAAGAAGTAACCGCACATTACACCCCTTCGAGGAGAGGGGGTGTTCCGAGCCTTACTCTAATTGTGCTCAATCCAAGGGAGAACTATGCCTACTCATCTCGTGATCCATGACGTGTACATGCGTCTAGCGCCACAGGTCGAGTCTAACCCGACACTGCGGTGCCTTCTCGCCAGAATCTTCATGCACGCTGCTATCGCCAGTTTGTAAGTGCCAGGGGGAGTCCCCGCGAACTTGAGAGCGCGGGGATTCCATCGGTCACTTACCGTACTGATCGGGGCACTCAGCGACGTCCACAGGAGGAATCCGTATGCACTGGTTCGACGAAGAACGCGGCACACAGATTGAATGGTGCTGGGTAGCGCCGTTCGATGACGTGCTGGCCGAAGCCATTGAGGTTTGGCTTGCAGTTTGAAGGGAGCTTTCATTCGATGCCCTTGGATTAGGGCATCGTATTGAGTGCTTCACTGACTCATAGGCGTGTGACGGCCTAACCCGAATAGTCTCCGACGCCGTGCCGGAAAGCACGGCAATCTTTCAGGAGGAAACATGCGAAAGACTCTGTTTGTTGCTTCACTACTCGCGGTTTTCGCCGCGGGCGTTTATGCCCAAGCCACGGCCAAGACAAAATACATCTACAAGCTATCGCGCTTGAGTGAGAGCGAAGTAGGTATCAGTTGCCAGAACGGCGGAGATCCCACCGGCACCAAAGTAGGGGACACGCTGATAATCAGCTGCGGAAAGTAACTAGGCTGTAGCGCGAGCAGCATGGGTAGCCCATTCCGATGTGGGTGGGCTACACGGGCCACTCGCCCGCGGGCAGGCTTTGCGGCATTTATGCGGGGTGATCTAACACATCCCGGCTTGCCTGTTCCTAGATTCACAATCCCAAATGGAGAAAACAATTGAACGGAGACGACGAAGAAAGCGAATAAGTAACGTCATGCCGTGCTCATTCGCAAGAGTGGGCACGACGGGAGGTTACCTCAAATGAAGCCAGAATATATCTTGCGCAAATCCCTCTGTCGTCCATCGTGGAACAAAGATTACACGATGGAACGGAGATTGCGCGCAATCGAAGACATCCAATGGGCACCAGCGTACGGAGAGCGTGGTTATTCCGACCCGGAGAAAGCAATCCTCTTCGGCAATTGGAACTATTTTTCCAACGATGTCCAACGCATGCTCGAACGCTACGGTTACGAGTTGGAATGGGAGGACGAGTGGACCACATGCAGCGACTGCGGCAAAGCGCTGCGCACCTCCGCCGATTCGTACGGATGGCAGCCATCCTATTTCTGGGCGAGTGACTGCGAAATGGTTTGCATCGATTGCCTAGACGTGGAGTCCTACCTGGAGTCACTAGAGGATAATCCACGCAAGGCATTGAATGACCATATTTCCCCCGAAGATTACGGCTACATCAAGCTCGAAGGAGACTTCGAGAATGGATTCCACCCCGGCCAGAACGACAAACCCACGGACATCTACAAGCGTTTGCATGCTGCTGGACACAAGCGTTTGCTCTTCAACATCGACGGCGTAGGCCAGTTCGACATCTCTTTCTCAATCTGGGAAAAGAAACCTGAAGCTTCCGAAGTCTCCGAGTAATCCTCCGCAGTAGTCCGGTCCAGAACCTCACCTCACAGCCTACCCGTTGCGCACATTCCCCGGTCGGAGTGTGCGCGCCGATGTGGGTTTAGAGAATTCTCCAAAGGAGAAAACATGAGCCAAGGTTTTACCAGCATGCGCGTTACCTATGCGCCGTGCCAGCACGAACCAAAGCACGAATACCGGCAACGCGGGGAATGTGTAGCGCAGATCGCCCAAGCCCGGAAGAGAGTCAAACGGGTCGTCAGCTCCGGGCAAGTTCCCCATCTTTGGTTCCACAAGGTTCAGGACAGCGCTAAGAACGCCAACGGCAGTCTGTACTTCAATGGTCCGACAATTTTCTCCTATGGTTCACACTTCCCGATTGCGCGGCACGTCGAGTCCGGAAAGAAATCCGCCGTGCTCTTCACCACGAAAGATTACAGCGTAACCACGTCAGGGCATAAGAGCGCGGTACGCTCCGCGATTCCAGAGGGTACGACAGTCTTTCATGTGCCCCACGTTTTCACCGATGACCGCTATGCGTCCAATGACCACCCATCAAACCTTGCGGACTATGTGGAGCGCGTTGCGAATCACGTAGCGAAATGCTCCCGCGCACGTCAGTCCTATTCCAAGGGCTGGGAGCACGGCAGAGCAGTTGCCTTGCGCGAGGAAGCCCGGGAGTACGCGAAGTTTTTCCGTCTCAAGCTTCCGAAGATCGCACCCATCCCCGCGCTCGACAGCAAGGAAATGGAAGCGATCAAGGCGAAGGAAGCCACCAAGAGCGCAGAGAAGGCAGCGCAAGAGCGAATCCGCAAGGCAGAACTGGCCAAACGTGAGGCAGAGCTGGCGGACAAATGGCGGGCAGGCGAGTACGACGGCTACTTCCACAACTCATCCGTCATGCTTCGCATTCGCGGCGAGGAGATAGAAACCTCGCGCGGAGCACGTGTGCCGGTCTCGCATGCCATTCGTGGCTTGCGGTTCGTGCGCGAGGTAGTCAAACGCGGGGAAGCATTCCAGACGAACGGCCACACGTTCCACCTAGGCCACTACAAAATTGACCGCATAGACGTTGACGGCACACTCCATGCCGGTTGCCACGTCATTTCCCTCGCAGAGATAGAACGAATCGCTCCAGAACTGGAACGGATTGCAGCAAGCAACCCGGCCTAAGTGTTTCGCTAGTGCTCACTCCTTGTGAGTGGGCACGGTGGGAAACATTTTCCCAGAAAAGAGGAAAGACGAACCATGTCAAAGGCGAATGGTAAACGCATCCTGTCCGTGACAGTGCGACGAATGATTGATGAGAGCCCGGACACATCTTGGCTCGGCGAATATTCCAACCGGCCAAAGACAGAGTACGCAATCGATCGTGCGCATTCCGAAGATTGCGAGAGCCGCAGACCGGAGTTTTTCGTTTCTCCGGCTGATGACAGTGACTGGTGCTACTGGAACGATAGCGCAGCGAGGATTCTGGAACGTGTGCGCACGTTCTTGGAGAACGATGTGATTTTTGAGGAGGAGACGGACGAGCAAGCCGTTGAAAGTGTTTGGGAATTAGAGAAGTCTGCGGGCGAGTGTGACTGCAGCGGTGGTGACATGGGACGCGGTGAACTGCGGTATTTCAACGGACCAGTGGAGAACTACAAAGGCGAATCCTCGGAAGACATTCGGAAGTATGTCCGACAGGACTATGACCGCATGGAGTCCCTCAATCGTGGTGACTGGTGTTTCATGGGCATGCGCGCCGAGGCAGAAGTGCAGACGGGCTCCGACGTGGTCCAGCGAATCACTTCAGGCTGCCTATGGGGAATCGAGTCCGACAGCGGACGCGAACACTTGGAAGAGACGCAGCGCGAAGAACTGGCCCAGCTGAAAGATGAGTTAGTGGGACTCGGATTCTCGCGCCGTGCGGTTGTCACGGCATTCAAAAACGTTCAGGAGAAAGGAGACTAACTGCAGATGAAACACATTCGTTGGGAAGCTTTGTTCGCGGACGGAAGGAGAGAAGTGTCCGCCGAGGATTTACTTTTACGCCTCATCGGCTCGGGGCCGATTCGAGCCTACCGCGCCAAACAATAAAGTAGTCTCACTCACTCGCAATTCAATTCACAAAGGAGAACCTATGCGTCGGCGGGCCTTGTCACGCTGCCGGTGTTTCTATTTGTCGGCTTCGCCGTCTGGTGTGCGAACGATCTTCACTTCGGGAAGCAAGGTTTCGATCCAAGAGCTGACGAAACTTCGGAGGGGCAATGCCCATGATTAAGCACGGTGTCTTCATCAAGTACGGCGTCACTGAGTTCGAGCTAAGCGCGGCAGAACTACAGTTGATCGCCGACGCTTTGGAGGTTGTGAATCCCGACACAGACAAGATGAAGCGCAAGGCGCAGCAGTTATGTGCGTCTTTTCTTGCTCTGTCTGAGTATGCAGCCTCGGTGAAGTGAGCATGCTTAAAAGAAAGTATCTCATCCGGTGGTATCTCGGCAGCGTGGCTGAGAAGAACTTGGTGAAGCAAACAAAGTACAAGGCAATGGACCAGCCACACGCTAGGAAGTTTGCAAAGCTTCGGAAGCCTCGGTTGATCGCAGTCATAACTCCAGTCACGGAGGATCTCTAATGGAAACTCAGATGCAGAAGCTAGCCGCTGATGTCGCGGCATTCTTGACAGGAAGCTGGACGCCTCAGCCGCAAGACGAGGATGGCAACTGGCGGGCCTACATTCTCGGCGCGAACGGCGAGAAACTATTCCTGAGTAACACTTGGGGTGGCAAGGGCCGCATTTACGTCAGCGGCGTCCTACCCAACAATCGCGCCTTCTCCGATGGCATCACCGTCGCTGCGACGAAGTCGGCACAGCAGATCGCACGCGATGTGGAGCGCCGTCTTCTCTCCGTCTACCAGATCGCGCTGGAGAAAGCTAAGCAGGAAGAAGCCGCCGCTCAGACCGCCGAGCAGGCGCGTCTCGCGACCATCGCGGAAGTCGAAAAGATCATCGGCGTACCGTTCACGGCAGACCATACAGGGAAACGCGCCAGCCGCTACGTCGAGGCCGGAATCATCCGAGTGGACTACGCAGACAACGTCCAGATCGAACGCTTTCACTCCGTCTCGCTCGACCAATTTCGCCGCATCGTGGCAGCGGTTCCCGAATTATTCACAAAACTTTAGGAGGATTCGATGGGGTTCAAGTTCAAGCCACCACCGCCGCGCAAGTGTGAGTGCCGCATCATCAAAGACGGTCAGAGCACGACGGACCCAGATAAATTCCTCAAGTGTCGCGAGCACGCCTCGCGATTTATCAACACCACGAACGGCAGAGTGTTCCTCTGCCCTGACCATTTTCAAAACAACGTGATCGTGGGCAGCGGACAGGACGTAGAAGTCTTCGCGCGAAGGAGGACGGCTTGAACAAGAAGCCGCGGTACGGAAAGCGGATTCACATGGTGCGTGTGATGGTCCACGTCCTGCAGGACTTCAACGCCGGACACTACGGAGCAAATCTCTGGCTGGTCAAACGTGTGGCAAATGATCTAGGCCAGTCGACGCGCAACTCGGTTCGCATGGTAGAGGAGGACCCAAAGTGAAAACACCCAACAAAGACAGAGCAGTACGCAGAATCAAGGCAGCAATCGAAATGCTGGACGCAGCTGCAGACAACCTACCGATTGACTCCACAGTGCGCCGAAAGATCATCACTCGCCGACAGGACGTTGAGGACCTGCTGGCAGAAATGGAAAACGTATGAGCATCAGCATAGCACTTACAGAAAACCAGCGCAGTCTCCTGCAACTTGCTCTGGAGATTGCAGTGGGCAGGTTCAAGGATGACGCGAAGATCTCTCTACTCAAATGTGCAAACACCCGGCTTGCGGATCAGTTCGACCAGCAGGCCAAGGAAGCGGAAGAGTTGCTGCTGTGGGTAGCCCGAGCGGAGAACGTGATCATCGAGGAGGCGAGAGACTGATGGGCAACCACCTAGGCAACAGCCACAACTATCTGTGTCCCAAGTGCAAGACGGGCGACAACCTGTCCGTCGAAATCAAGGTGTGGGCAACGCTGACCTGCGACGGCACTGACGTCGAAGGCCAGGACAACGAGTGGGACGCAGACAACCGCGCCATCTGCAAGTGCGGGTGGGAGGGCGCGGTCAAAGACTTCATCGTGTTGCCGGAAGGCAACGACGAGATGTTTGAGTGTGCTGATTGCCAAACCGAATGGCACTCGAACCAGTGCGACGACGTGGAGGACCCGCTAGGGCGCTTCGCTCCCGGCGACACTTACACCGACCTGCAGTGCCCGTCCTGCGGCGCGCTCTGCTTTCCAATCTAAGGAGGGGCCATGGATCAGGTTTATCGCATTACCGTCCAGAAGATGAACCCAGATGGCACGCTCGGTGAAGTACAGGAGATTATCGAGACCGAGCGTGATACCCCTTGGAAATCAATTTTTGAGTTCGTTGACGAGTACCGCGCGGAGATGAACCGAGAGGAGGGGGATTAATGGAGAACAAGTGTTGGATGTGCACCTGCTATCTCGACGAGGACGAAGTGCAATACTGCGACCACTGCCATCTCGAGATGATGGCCGAGATCAACGGGGAAGAGGACGACAACAAGATGGCAGAGGATCAAACCTACAAGGATGTCGAGGGAGGAAGCAGTTGACAGCATATGCATGCATATGCTAACATGCTGTTCTGTGGAGGGTAAGCATGACCAAAGTACGTGTCATGATTCAACTGGAACCAAAGCAGCTAGCTAAGCTCCAGAAACTGCAAAACAAAACTGGTGCATCAATTTCTGAATTGATTCGCAGGATGATCGCAGCCGGATGGGACAAGGTGGCTAAGTGACTGAGTACCTGACAGCTAAACCGGGCAAGCAACCGAAGGACTACACCTTCTTGCAAGCTTGGATTCAGTACATGGAGGAAGGCATATCACGCTCGCGTCAGCCATTTAGCGCATCCACCCAGAAAGCATACAAGGGACTGTGGCGTAAGTGGATCAACCCAAAACTTCGGACGCGCAAGATATCCGCCTTCACTCCGTTGGAAATGAAAACGTTCATCAAGGAACTGCGCACGAATAAGTTAGCGGACAAGACAGTCACGTTGGTGGTTACGCTTGTGAGGAGCATCATTCGATCTGTTCGTGATGATCAAGGCAACCGTGTCTTCGCAACGCTGTACGATGCCGATTTCATTGACCTGCCGGAAGTCCGCAAACGTGACCAGAAAACTCCCAGCATCACGAGAGAACAGCTGGAAGCTGCAATAGCCAGTGAAGATGAAACAGCACTGCTCCTGATCTTTCTTGCCTCAACTGGCCTTCGCGTCGGCGAAGCGCTTGCCGTAAGACCTGGCAATTTGCAGGATGAAGTCAGCCACTACTGGGCCGGCACAGTGTACGTGCGAACTCAGCAACGAGGTGGTCCGCTTAAGACCGATGCCGGAAGACGAGCCGTGGAGGTACCCACAGAAGTTCACGAGTATCTTGCCAAGCACCTCGACCCCAAGAGTGAATATCTTTTCTCCAGGCCAGAAGCTTGGTATCGAGAGCGCTTAAAGGAACGGGGTGTTCCGGGCTTTCATTCCGCACGTCGATTCTACCGAACCACCCTTTCAGATTCCGAGGCGACGCCGTACATAGTCCAGAAGTACTGGATGGGCCACGAGATAAGCAACGATGTTTCTGAGCGCTACGACAAGCTTGCAAGTAGTGCGAGCAAACGTAGGGATATTCGAAACCGCATTCCGAAAGGGTTCGACCTACCGATTTGACAAACTTGCCCAGACCACCTAACCTGCTAAGTAGAAAGGAGACGACAGTGGACACCAAACTATTCGACGTCAGTGGTAAGGAGATCCGGACCAAGCGGATATTCGACGCCAGCGGTAAGGAGATCCGGACCAAGAGGCTCGGCACTGGCGGCATCGGCAAGGCTATCAATTTTTCCCCGACTCTCCTACAACGGGAATGCTTCGACAAACTACTGGCACGCACGGGTGCTACGCAAGCCAAGATCGCGCGAGACGCTTTGACGATGTATTTGGAATCGAAAGGATTTTCGAAAGCAGACCAAGGAATTGAAGAGTAGTTCGACGTAAACGTTTGAAATAAAAGCGGGATGCATTGGTGCTGATACACCGATACATCCCTGATCACGAGGGACAGGAGGCGTCCCGTTCATGACTACCCCCAGTTTATCCCACGTTCGCTTAGCCAAGAACATTTACGACGGGCAGTTGGCGACATCGATCGACGAAAACCTTCCGCTCGAGGAATGCGCACCGGACGTCGGCAATGTTTTCGTCCTCGGCAAGGGTCCTCACCAGCCTGGTAACAGGTGGAAATTCTTCCACAGCTTCTACCGTGGCCAGAAGCAGCGCACCTTCTGGACTCCTCTGATGGCGGCTGGACACGGTTGGAATGATGTCCGGCTCTGCGCGATCTACGCGAGGCATCTCGCGCTCGAAATCAGCAAAACCGAATCCGTAGCTCTCATCATTTTTCAGCGGCCGGCACAGAACCACGAACTTGTTTGTCCGGCGCCTAGATGGTGGGGTCAATCCAAACACGGAAAACCGGTGGACGATCTAGCGAAGTTTGCGAACAGCGTGCGATTACGAGAGTGCTAAAGCCGACATCCTGGCGTGGCGACTCTGGCACCACCAAGTTTGAGGAAGCTCGATCAATCCTCATTTTTCACAAGGAGGCTGTGCAAATGGATGAACTGCGAAAAGAAGTTTGGAACGAAGCCATGGAGAGCACGATTGGGCTGTTCCGCAAACGCCATCTGGAGTTACCGTCAGTAGCTTCGGTTCCTCCCTTTCCTTTGCGGAGCAGGGCAAAGCGGTAGCGCTCGGCTAGAGCTTGCCGAAGAACTGATGCGCCGTGTAGATCGCATGCACCCGCCTGCGAAAAGCTAGACCGCGCACGGTCATGCAAACCAGGCCCTGCACATCCTTCTTGGATCTGTACTGGTCGTTGATCGGAGCCAGTCGCTTCGTGGTTTGCCGGCGAACCGGATTGCCCTCGACGACGTCTGTGAAGTAATACTTGATGTACCACGACTTGCGCCACTTGAAGACGTAACCTTCCTGCATGTTATGCGACCCTTTTCATTTGTGTGACCAGAAGTTCACAACAAGGAAACCGACGAGGAGCGACGCAACGAAGACAGCCCAAAAACTGAAACTGTAGATTGTCAGCCTTTTGATCGTCCCAATGTCCATCATGTACTGAACACCCTGAGGAACTCCAAGACGCGAACGCAGACCGTACATGACGTAGAGCACCGCGAAGACGACGAACAGGCCCACACCTACTAGACCGCTCTTTAGCAGTATCATCGAATGCCTTCCTTTCTCGTCTCGAAAAGAATCGGGAGAGCGGGTTCGTGCGGCAGCGGCCTACCACCCCTGCGGCAATCTGGGCTGTAGGGGCAAGGCGTCGGCATAGAACACTCTGGTGCCACACCAACACCGGTGCTCAGCATTCAGAAGGTGTTTCGGGGCTGGCTGACTGGCCGCAAGGTCATTCCGTCGCCGGGCTTCGCACACGGCTTCGTGACGGTCTGCGCAGTCAAACTGCTCTTCCGTTCTGAGATTCAGAACCGCGTAGCGATTGGCAAGGCCGGTCCAACACGCGATAACAACCCAGCTTCCACCGGCAGGTGCGGCAACTATCTGCATTGAGTCAACCTAGCGGTACGTAGCTTCGCTGTCAATAGAACCTGTACAGCCCGGCTATCATCGCGCATCTGTCTGCGACGAAGAAATCTGTCTAATCTCGGCCACCCCACCGAATTCGGTTGATCCTCCACATGCCCGTCTCACGATGAAGATCAGATGAAGAACTAACCCGCCACTTTCTTCGTCTGCGCCCTAACCTTCGCCCACCGCTTCTTCGCTCCCTTGATAATCGCCGCTCGGCCAGCAGCCGACAAAACGCGTTTCTTGACGCCAGATATGTCGTGATTCGTCGAACGCCCCAAGGCTTTTGCTGCGGCCTGAACGCCATCTAATTGGTGTTGCAGCTTGCCTAGCTGCTTTTGTAACTTCCGCTCTTCACGCTTGATTGCTGCAAGAATGTCCATGAAGCCTCCGGGATGCAATGTATCTTAACCGGAGGTCCTGGGCGCAATAAAACTTCAACCCCGATCACCCGCCTCCATAGGTTTGGGCGGGTTTGTGCACTAGACTCGAATGGCGTCTATTTGGTAGTGACGCGCTGGCAAACAAGCTCAACATCCGCGTTATCGCCCCAGATCGGCCCGGTCTCGGCCGCTCGGAGTTCCAGCCCGGTAGGCGGATAGGGGACTGGCCCGACGATGTACTAGCGCTCGCAGACCAACTCAAGCTTGCCCGCTTTGCCATTCTCGGGTATTCAGGCGGTGGACCCTATGCTGCGGCTTGCGCATTGAAAATACCGGAGCGACTCACTCGCGTTGGCATCGTTAGCGGAACAGCCCCGTTTGACGAACCTGGCTTGACGGCGGGCATCAACCCTTGGTGACCTGCACCGCATCGCTACCGCTCACTTGTTGGACGTAGATGTCGAACTTTCCTCCGGCGGTCAGAGCTGTAAGCGATGAAGCGAGCGTCTTCATGTCGCTGGAACGACAATCGCGGGACTGAAACCGGGCAGGGCGATCTCTTTGATTTCCCTTTTCGTTTTAAGATCAATTTGCATAATCTTGTGAGCTTGAGGACCAGCGGCGTACAGCTTTTCACCGCGAGAATCGACCGCGAGAGTTCTGAAGGGCGTACTTACCTCAATCCTTGCGACGATAGTCATTGTTACCGTATCAGCAATCTCTATCGAACTCGCAGTTCCTTGGGAGCGGTCTGCAACTTCACCACTCCCGAAGTACATAAATCGGCCGTCTGTAGAGTAGGACCAAGGGCGCCGCGGAATCCAACGTCCTTGCAATTCTGTTGGAAAGGACGAGCACGGACCACTTTTATGTTGAAAATTTAGGCGACACAGTTCATTCGATCCCGTGAGTGCCAAAACGTCGTCACCGGCACCGCTATATACTATCGCCTGCGTCCGAAGTAGCCCATGTTCCCTTTGCCCATACGCAGGATCGAACGGACGGCTCGGCAACTCAAGATCCGCATATTTCGAAACATGTCCATCAATGTCGAAAAGGATTCGCCGCACTATATTGCTCAAAGGGCAGTGAACCAGCAAGTCCCAATCTCCATCACTCTCTGGAGCTAACTGCGCTATGCCACATTCAGGAAGCGCAGCTCGCCCCGCCTCCCTAATTGAGTTTCTGGCGAGTTCAAATCGCAAGACATCGTATCTGTCGATGCCTGGCGCCATTGGTTGCATGGTTTCGACAAAGAGCCATCGCCCATCTCGAGAAACCGCGATAGTGGAGGACTGCGGCCAAGTGGTATACAGAATTCGCTGTTGAATATCTGTGCTGGCAACAGCGTGTCCGGTCCGTGCGTCGTACATGACGACCTTGCCTTGAGCAGAGGAGCCTGAGACGACAAAAATTCTCGAACCGTCGGGACTGGCGGTCAAATCCGGCTCCATTCCGACCGTTATGGTTCCCTTCACAGCTGCTGTATCCGGATCAACGAGAAGAACGTGCCCTTCGTCCGCACTAGCATCAGCGTCCAACACGTAAAGCCAGCTCTTTTGGGGAAGCTGCCACGCATTCTGGGCGAGAGCAATACTAGGAATCCCGGACCATAGCAGAGAAAAAAGCGTGCCCGATCTAAGCCAGCCGTTCATGTGCATAGGTAGCAGCCCTCCGAACTACGATCGAATCGCGTTAAAGACCAAAACCGAAGCCGAAAACATTAGCGAGCATTCGTTAAGAAAGTGGATCAACGGAAGTTTCCAACAGACGGAGTCCGCCAGGTTCGCAGCTTCATCGACAGTTTCAAATCGGCTCAGCAGACCTAAGGGGAGTGCACGACCAAAGCCAAACCCAAGAAAGGCAAGCGCACTGACGACAGGGTTCCCGATCAGTACGCACCATACAACCGCGATATAGAAGGCGCTAAAAGGAATAGGAGTCCCCACGCCTATGCCAAGAGCTAGACCATATGACCCCGCAGCTCTCTGGTGGTTCCCCAAACGCCAAGACGCTGGAACTCTCTTATGTGATTGCGGGTGCGGTAATCGGATGAACCCTAATTCGTCCAGGACATACAAAATGCATAGGAAGGCCGCAAGGTCGGATGCAAGCGGTCTATAACTCCCAAACCTGCTAAACAGCAGTGCCCCACAGACACCAGCGGCTCCTCCCGTTAGTGCCGCGCCCGCGAGAGATCCGATCGAGTACATCAGCAGCACTTTGTTTCCCTCGTACTTTGTACGCGCCCCATGAACCATGGGACAGATGGTTCCGACCATCGAGAGTCCTCAAGGAGAGATGACGGTCGTAAGGCCCGAGAAAACTGCAAGAAAAAGTGCAACAAAGAACCCATGTGTGTATTGCAACGCAGTCGGCAAAAGCAGACACATCGTTGCGCCAAGAGACGCAGAGAGTGTGATTCCGAGAACGGTGGCCTTACGCGCTAGTACGACGCATGTCACAGGCATTGGCATGTCCCTGGTCCTCCCAAAAGGACAACCGTGCAAACATAGTGGGTGTTCCCGGTGCACCACGCCGGCTGCTCTTTGGTCTCGCAGTGGATACAAGGAGGTACGGGGCAGCTGCAAGTCGTGCTGCTGCAACAATCGTAGTAGTGTACCAGGCGGCAGAAACCTTGGTTATCTGGGCAACACGCGTCCCAGAAGCCGCTTCCGCGAGTTGAGCAGGTCGGGCACGTAGCGTGATTTCCTATTCCGCCTGTACAACCGGAGCAACACAAAGTACCAAATATACCGCAAAGCGTCCAATCGAAGCAGTTAGTCTGGCCCTTCGCAATTTGAACTATTCTGTCAACGGGAAGAAAGGAAACGAAGGAAATGCCTATCGCTCTTAGCACGATCCGCCCGAACCAGGCAACAAACCCTTTTCGTGAGAGCTTTTCGGACCAAGTGATACACAATCTCTCCTCGCGGCCTCGCTGTTCGCCTTCGTCTTTCCGCCCCATCACGATTACCTCCCTTCGAGCGGTCTTTTACGCCGGACGAGCCTCGTGTGCACCTCGAACGCGCTCTGATGCGCTTGAAAGCGCGTCTCGTTCTTGAACGCTGGCGTAACCACTATCGATCACGTTCAGAAGACTCTCTAAGTGACTCAAAGAATTAACGATTCCTTTCGAACGTAACATCCCCTCCTGATCCAATAGGAGCGCATAAGGTACGGTTGTGATATTCATTCTCTGGCCGACTTCCGCCGATACGATATACGGCAGCTTAGTTAAGGCGTGGCGGGCCCTGAACTCCTGGTGCTTCACCAGGTCCAGGCCGACGGAAAACAGAACAACGTCGAGGGAGCTACGCTCATGTTGGGAAATGGCTCGTATGCCTGAAGCGAGTTCGGCGCAACTAGAGCAACCGGGAGTTACAAAAACGATCAACGATCGCCGCTGTTGCCGCCCAGCTACAGTAATCGGATTTCCGTCGATGTCTTGGGCGGTGATTTGTTCGATCAAAGTATTTAACTCCGGGCCAGGATTCGCCATCATTGCACCGGCCGGGCCGACCCGCTGGTACAGAATTCCGACTTGTCGCCCTAGGAAGAGCACAGTTACCGCGAGAAGCAGGACAGTACTCCACAGCAAGACGTAGGTAATTTGAAACGTCACACCATTCCACATCGCCTATTTTGCTCCTTCGCGCAAAAACAGCCGCATTGAAGAAAGTTCCAACAGTAATGTTGCGAGCGCAAACAGAACAAGCGCGACCAGGCCGCAGAATAGGGATGAGTCGAGCCTCAGCCGCTCCCCAACGGTGATCCAGCCCCCACAGAGCAAGGGAACACAGGTCGTGGCCGCAACAAGCAAATTTCGCACCACTAAGTTCCAGTGAATTCTGGTCCCTAAAGAGCCGAAGCAGCCGCAGTCTAGCCAATTCCGCCCTCTCATCAAATTAACTGCCATTGCTGCAGAGAAAAGCGCGAAGAGCAACGAGCTACACGCTGCTGCCAATTGTACGCAGAACCCGAGGACAAGAAATGTTGCAATCAAGAACTCGACGCCGGTGATTGTTAGAGCCGATGATTTGACCAAACGCGGGGGGATGATTTCGTACGAACGCAGAGTCTCCTCAAACTTCGATATAGAGAATAGTTTCCCAGTCCCCGACATTGCGAAGATACCAGCTAAGAACGCTCGACTTGAAGAGGCCAAAGTTATAGGGACTGAATCGCCCGCGAACATCCACGCACCGTTTCGCTACTCAATTCGTCTGGTAGCTCTTACTTGCTTCGATACTGGAATTCATCCTATCGAAAAGTCCGACCCCAAGACAGGTAACCCATCCGCCGCGAATATCTACTTTTGAGGTTGAAGTTGGCAATAGCTTTCTGTTGGCCAGCGCGGCTATTCGTTGGCGAAATTGGCTCTGTTTCTCCGGAGATGGCTAGGTTTCTTGGGATTGGTGCTCGTTTGGGACGGAGTCTGTCCATACAAAGCTTTGTAGTCCCGAACCGTGTGACTGAAATCGGTGAGACCCGAAGCCGCAATAGCCTGCTTAATTTGAATAGGATGGCAGATAAGCAGTGCCCTTAGCTTTTCCAAGCGGATCAGCTTCAAATATCGATTTGGTGGTACGCCGACTTCTTTCTTGAAAAGGTGACGTAAATAAGAACCCGAAATACCCAAAGCGCTCGCGAACTCCCGGAGGTCGGGGCATTTCTGACAGGCGCACTCCTCCATCTTCCCTAATACGAACTGAATTCGATGATCTAGTTGCGTTATGGGCAGAACCATATTCAACCCCCGATGGCCTCTGATACGAATGTGGCACCCAGTTTGTTTGGCAGCCATGGTTTCAATCAAGATCGCGGGGACTCATAGAAATATCGTATAACGAATAGAGTCCTTTACACGGTAATATTGAACTTGATTCTAATACAAGCACAACCGTTAAATATGCGACAATATTATGTGCCGGTTCTATATTCCCGGAGACAGGAATTTATGTAAACAACGGAAAGCTTGCTGCTTCATACCTCACTCTTGCTTCTGATTTTTCCGCCATGTGGACGGCGCACGAAAAGAATTATGAAGAGCAATACCAGTGGCTGCGCGAGCGCTGGCCGTTTTGGAATTTATGTTGTCGCCGTCCGTGTTATCCTACCCTCCCGTTTTCCTCCCCAGATCAGCATCAGGGAGGCCAGCCTTGATTCAACTGCGACCAGAAAGCCCCGAAGAACTCCGCAAACGCCTACGAGAGATGTCCAATCTGGAACTCCGCAGCTTCGGCGAACGAGCGCGGCAACTATCCGAACCTAAGATGAACTTCGGTGCGACGCAACCGCATGTAATCGAACTTGAAGAGGCAAGGGCAGAGTGGCGCAGACGGCATCCGTCCAACAAGGCAGCGCGTATTACCCGGCTGCCCGACTTGTAAAAAGAATCTGCCTGAGTCTCAACACTTTTTTGATGAGCAAGAACTACACTATTGACCCTATTGAAGCCCCTCCGGCCTCGTTGCTACCGTCTGTCGCATCGTTGAGGAGGCCTCCAATGAAAACGATGACGTGCAAGGAACTCGGCGGGACATGCGACCAGCAACTCTCGGCCAATTCGTGGGACGAGATGGTGCAAAAGATGACGAAGCACGTCATGGACAAGCACCCGGACGTAGCAAAAGAGATGGAAAAGATGCACAACGAAGACCCGCAAAAGTGGGGCCGGGAAATGAAGCCGAAATTTGACGCCGCGCAGGAACACCAATCAGCCACTAATTAGTGCGATTCTCGCAGCGCTTGCAGAGTAGGTACGCATCGTGACGAGCGAAACGGTCGCGAGTTGGCCCATCAGCGAGCAAAAAAAAAAAAACACCTAAGACTATTTAGACGCCGCCCGCGAGACGGTGTGCCCCTTGCAATCTGCATGTGGACAGTCACAGGCAATGTCTGGAGTTTTCTCCATCGCTTCGCACTCGGTGCTGCACCTGAACAACGGGAATCGACGGAAAGCGATGATTTGGCTGAGTTTCGACAGTTTCATCTTCTAAGTCCTGTCGTTTCCGCTGCGTGGCAGCATTTATGAGATGGCTTCTAGTCGTATTTGAAAAAGAAGCCTGCGGTCGCGACATTCCCTTTGACGAGCGCGAAGTCAAACCGCACAAACTCGTGTTTCTCTCAAGTACCAGCGCGAGAAGTCACGATATGGATGATTACAAACTTTTCTCTTGACAATGATCAAGTCACAAGAGCAGATTCCTCAAATCTAGGCGTCCCCTTTCGCCAACAAAGCGCGAGGTCTAAGCCTCCCGGGCGCAGGCCGTCTAGTTCGGCTCCGGTACCCTTCAACAAAGCGTTTGTCCCAACGGTAATGCACCCCCCTGCGTGGTTTGCGAGTGAGGTCTCCAACCCAAGGGATAGAACGCCAACCTGCGAACAACCAACCGCGAATGGAGGCGGAAAAACATGAAGGTTCAACGAAAGTGGTTTCTCGCGGCGGCTGCAATGCTGCCGCTCCTGTTTGTCATTACCATTAAGGCCGATGAGGACGAGGAGCCCACCTTCCGGTGGGACATCACTCACCTATCCAGTTTCTCTCCGGTCACGGCCAATGCGGGCGGGCAGGCGTCGGCGCTGTCCAACGACTGTGCGACGGTGATGATGGTCACAAAGTGCGCGAAGATCACGATGACCGGCTCTGGCACTTTCACGCCCGGCGACCCGGAGAGCGTGAGTGGCGGAGGTACCTGGCAGACGTTTGACAAGGCCGGCGCATCCACTGGATCGGGCACGTACACTGTGACTCGACTGGTCCGATTCTCTAAGTCGCCCGGAACACAAACCAGCAGCGTAGTCGACAACATCGGCAACGGCACACTCGCCGACAATCGCGGTGGGCTGGCGTTCTTCAGTATCAAATACCTCGATAGCCTCGGGAAGCCCATCCACGGAGTCGAGGGGACAGGGGTTTTAGCTGTGAGCTGCCACCTGAACGGCAATCCGCCTCCACAAGGACCCGATGCGTCGCCAGCCTCGGTCTTCGAAGGGATCACGGCATCGAAGGGTTTCGTGGACTACTGGAACCGGGTGGCTCCGGTGGGTGGGGTCGACGGGAACCGCACGCTATTCCATGTCCTCCCCCAGGACTAACCGGACCAAGCGAACCTGTGAGGCGCGAGGGAGCTGAGGCTCCCCGGATTGCTCGGATAGAGCAAAAGAGAATGAATTCCCACGAGGCGTGGGCAGTTCCCTCGTCGCTCACAAGATAAGTTGAATACAACCCAGCTCCAGATGAAGTTAAAGGAGGAAGAACGTGACAGGACGATGGAATTCTTCTAGGCGGTGGCTGTTCGCTCTGCTGCTGGCGCCGGTCTTGTTGGCGCTGGCGGCGTTTGTTCATACGCGGCCGGTTGCGGGTCATGAGCCCGAGACGGATTGGATCGCTCGCGGCGGCGGTGGCACCCTGATCCACGGCGGGACGGGGCCGAGCGCGTTCACGCCCGTGCTGACCACTCTTTCCTTTTTCGCTCAACATTCGGGCGGCAGCGTGAGCGGCTCATTCGATTGTATGGCCGTTGCGCCGGAGGCGGGGAGCGGGTCGAAGAGCGCTCAGTTCACTGTCAACGTGATGTACGTGGTCGGGACGGTCGAAGGCGCCACCGTGAACGGCGACACAGCCACCCTTACCGGTCACGCCAGCATCACGGGCCTGGGTGCCGGCACCAATGTGCCCTTTACATTCGTGGTGCGGCGTGGTGGGCCCGGCAGCACCGCGGTGTTGACCGTGAGTACATTGCCGGCACTTCCGTTTCACGAAATCCTGTTGAACGGCAATTTCGAGGTTTTCAACGGCGACTAGTGCTGCGGGCCTGTGTTAAGGGCCGGTCGAAGGAACAGCCTGCGGTGCGCTCGATGCTTGGCCCCAGCGCAAAAGAGTGCTCGTTGAGTTGATTCGAGCTGGAGATTCGCGTGTCCCTAAGTCATCGCGAAGGCATTTCCACGTTCGAGGCGAAGTGGCGCCAGCAACAGACTTACGCTGGCAAATTTCCCAGGATCCATAGAGGGAGAAAGGATGGTGTTATGACCACGACTCTCCGGCGAACTTGCCAATGGCTTGCTGCCTTATCTCCGTTCATCATTGCGATCGCTGCCTTGGGGCAAAGTCCCAGCTCACAAGTCGGGCGTGAAGTGGCAATACCCATACACCTACAGGACGGCGAGGAGTTCACGACCCCCGTCGTGCAATTGATCCAATACGGGGCCCAGCTTTTCAATGCCAAGTTCACGGCCCAGGAAGGAGCAGGCCGTCCCAAATCCAAAGGAACCGGCGCCCCCATCTCGGATCCCAGCTCGCCGCTCGTGTTTCCGAGGAATTTCGACCGGCTCTCCTCGCCTGATGCAAACTCATGTTCTGGTTGTCACAATGTGCCGGTCGCAGGTGCTGGCGGCGACCGCGTGACGGAAGTCTTCGTTTTGGCTCAGCGCTTTGATCATTTGACGTTCGATCACAGCGACGGCATTGCGACGCGCGGTGCTGTGGATGAATCCGGAAAGTTCATCACGATGGACAACGCCACCAATGACAGGAAGACGATCGGCATGAATGGGTCCGGATTTGTTGAAATGCTCGCGCGACAGATGACTGCGGAACTGCAGGCGGAGCGTGACGCGACGCGCCCGGGAAATAGCACGCGTTTGGTGTCGAAGGGAGTTACGTTTGGCATCTTGACGCACAACGCAGACGGCACTTGGACTACTGCTCAAGTGCAAGGATTGGCGGCCCCGAGTCTGTCCAGCAACGGCACCACTCCACCGAGCCTGATCATCCGGCCTCTGCATCAGGTTGGCAACGTGGTCTCCGTTCGACAGTTCAGCAACAATGCGTTCAACCATCACCACGGAATGCAGTCCGAAGAACGTTTCGGGCTCAATGCTGACCCCGATGGGGATGGCTTCACCAACGAGCTGACGGTTGCCGACCTGACGGCGGTTTCCCTGTACCAGGCTACACTGTCCGTTCCTGGTCGCGTGATTCCTAATGACCCGGCGGTGGAGCAAGCTAACCTCATGGGTGAGGCCGTGTTTAACAAGATCGGTTGCGCAACTTGCCATGCAACCCTAGCCCTTACTCCGAACAACAATCCGGGTCTGCCAGGACAGCCGGGCTGGATCTACTTTGAGCCCAATCCGTACAATCCTGAGACCGGCCCCAATTCACCCAACTTGCAGCTCGGTCCGACGAACTATCCGGTCAGTGCTCCAGGGCTCGCCGTGGATCTGACGAGCAAAATGCTGCCCCTTCCGCGCTTGCGGGCTCAGGGTTCGGTTATCGTGCCCGCTTACACCGATCTCAAGCTGCATGACATAAGTGCCACTAGCAACCCGGCGACCGATCCGGAATGCGAGCCGCTCGACCAGAACCAAGCGGCGGGATCGCCCGGATTCTTTGCGGGGAACTGCAAATTTATCACCCGCAAATTGTGGGGCTTCTACAACCAGGGCGGGGCGTTCATGCATCACGGGAAGTTCACCACTGCCAGGGAAGCCGTTGAAGCGCACAACGGGGAGGCTCTCTCCCAGCGCTTGGCGTTCGATGCGCTGCCACCGCACCAGCAGAACGACGTGATTGAATTCTTGAAGTCGCTGCAGGTTTTGCCGCCGGGCTCGAAATCACTGGTAGTCGATGAGCATGGCAACCCGAAGGATTGGCCGCCGTCGGCAGTCTCTTCGGAAGATGAACGGTAGGGTAACTAAAGCGGCTTTCGGCCGATTTCTTTTCGGGAAGTCATTTTCCGAGCGAGTGCCGGTTTCAATCCGAGCCAACCATTTCTGCGACTCGCGACTCCGCGTATTCTTCTTGTAGCGAATCTCCGCGGCTAGGAGCTACCGCATTGGCGATGCGGAATATGGCCGCGAGCACGTCGAGCGACGCGATAGTAGAAAGCCCATAAAAAGTGATAAGTCCGGCCAGTAGGTGTATCGCGTACAGAAACTTCAGGGTCGGACTCATTCTTGGGAGACTGTTTGTCCAACAAGGCGACTAATTGACGACCAGAGGAACGGATTGCCGACCTTGCCTTGGCGGACAATCTCTTTGGCGCTGAGGTCGCGACCATAAAGTTTCTTGTTTGCGCTGCCGTCCGAGCGAAGCGTCGAACCCTCGAGTGAGATCCCAGCGAAAAGTCCACGCGA